>Ga0067045_1002617_pt1 | contig 103497 bp, 100 predicted proteins | sample TerdegcTABiofilm_FD_59184 | JGI IMG/M metagenome (GOLD analysis project Ga0067045, IMG submission 59184) | Combined Assembly of (Gp0054472, Gp0054536) Wastewater bioreactor microbial communities from Singapore -Terephthalate degrading...
TCTAGAATACAAACTATCTGTTTTAATTATGGCAAATAGCTCCGTAAGTCAATGCGAATCACGTGGTGGTCGGGTTCTGCGAAAAAATTTCAGTATACCACCATTTATGCTCCAGATCCAACATTACTGCGTAGTTCTTGCGAGCCGCTGAGCATACGTTTTCCTAAATTCGGTTCAGTAAATTGCGCCAGCGCGTGCTCAGCGGGAACGCACCGCGGTCACAATCATTTGGTGGCCGTACCACGAGAAACGTATCAGCTCGTCAATAATCTTTCGGAACGGTCGGAGCCATGTGGTCGGAGCTGCAAGATCTCGGGGTGGATGATAGAGCTTGCGGCGCAGGTTAAACGACCGTGTCCGGATACGAATGTCCGAGAATCCGGTTGAACTCAGCAGCATCGAGATCGTCCGCGGCTCAAAGAGGTGGATGTGGTCCGCTCCGTTGAGATAGACCCATTCGGGGCCGTTGATCAGCCGCGATAGCGATGCGAAGTTGGTCGTGGACAGCCGAAGGATGCCTCCCGGACGAAGCGCAGCATGGATCCTCTCCAAAGCACTCCGTGGAGATTCCAGATGCTCGATAACATCCCAGACGCGCGCCCCGTCCACGAGGCCCGATGGGAGATCGAAGGCCTCCGCTGGTTCAGTAAGGATGTGAGAGATCCCTTTTCTCCGCAAGTGAGCCAGTGCATCCGAATTGATTTCTACTGCCCACGTCTCCCAACCCGCTCGGGCGGCCTGTTCCAGAAACCAGCCCCGTCCGGCTCCTACTTCGAGAATGCGATTGAGCTCTCTGTAAGGCGCGAAGACCTTGAGCTCCTTCTGAAAGCGGCGACGCTGGCCTCTGGTCAGCTCTGTCTCTCCCATGGCTCCTGTCCCTGACGTTCGCTGAAGTGCCTGGTGGCTCCCGAGTCGGGGATTGACGAACACGAGTCCGCACTTCTGGCAGCGCACGTGCCGAAAGCCCTCCTTGTCAAACAAGAGGATCTGTTCGGTGTCGCCGCAGAGATCGCATGGCACGTTCACCAGATCGCTTCGTGAGAAGGAAGCGTTCAACTCTGCACCCCATAGCGTTGGACATCAGCCCACTTGATACCCGGAGAGAATCGTGATAGTCAACCGTGAATCATGTTGACGAGTTTTCCAAGAGCCATGGTCCCATCCGGCAGCCGGTGGTCGTTTCCTGCCGAACGGAAATGGGGAGTTTTTTCTTGCTGTAGGGCGAACGATCCCCATCAGTGGTACCAAATCGCTTGCTGAGAGGCGCAATTGTGGAGTTGACGAGAATTGCCGATTTTCTGTTCGAGGTGGGTATGCTCAAGCGCACCCCTCGATCGGGATTCCAGTTCCTCGGCACAGGGAACGAAACGGTAGCGGAGCATAGTCTGCGCTGCGCCATTATAGGATTCGTGCTCGCACGCATGTCGTCCACGCTCGACACGAGCCGAGTAGTGCTCATGTGCTTATTTCACGATTTGGTCGAGGCTCGCACCGGGGATCTGAATTATGTGAACAAGCGGTACGTGACAGCCGATGAGGATGCAGCGGTGCGTGACATGACGCAAGATCTGCTGTTCGGGGAGGAGATCCGGGAGCTCACGAAGGAATTCAACGACCGGATCACCCCCGAGGCTCTGGCCGCACACGATTCGGACCAACTCGAGATGATATTGCAGCTCAAGGAATTGGGAGACCTTGGTAACCCGTACTGCCACGATTGGATCGCCTCGGCAATAAAAAGGCTTCAAACAGAAGACGGCAAGAGACTGGCACGGAGCATTCTCAACACGGATTTTTCCGCCTGGTGGTTCAAAGAAAAGACTGCCCAATGGTGGGTTGACGCGGGCAGGTCAGAGCGAAGTGAAAAGTAATGGCCAGAACGGCTCTCGTCCCTGAGCGGACAGCGTGGCTCAGATCGCGAAGGTGAGCGATGTACCGAGAGGGCCGCGGGACGCATGCTGATAACACGAGGAGATTTCAGATGAAAGCCGTCTGCGGGAGAGCCTCGTATGCCGGTCGTGGAATGGATGACTGCAGAGGCCATGCCCCGAGTCTGAGAACTCCGGTCAATCGGGGCACCGCGCCCTGCCACGTCGCAAGGGGACAGCGATCTCTATCTCCGATTCTTCTCTCCCGGATTTTGCCCATGAAAGGCTACTCCGCGGTTTTCATTGCTTTCCTTTTTTGCATCATGCCCCTCATGGTTCGAGATACGTACTCTGCAGATTTCCCCCGGGTCGCCGCCCAGGAAGAGAGAGGAGGAAGTACGAACGACGGAGATGCGTCCAAAAGGTATCGGTGGCTCTTTCGTGAACCGGAAAAAGTGCATACCCCCAGCGAACCGGAGAGCCTGGCTCTTTTGGACAAGCTCGACATGGAGATCAAGCAGGCCCGAAAGCTGTACCTCTCGGGAGAAATAGACAACGCGGTCCTCAAATATCGCAGCGCCATCGATCACCTCGAATCAATCGTGGACGACATCCCTCCGGGGAACAGTCTTGTTCGAAAAGTTGCCGAGCGACTCTCCGTGTACGACGAGCTTGCCACGAAAATCCTCGGACCTGTGCATCTGGAGCCACAAGAGGCTACCGCATCAAGCATATTCCACCTCATGGAGAAACGTCGAATATGTTTGAGAAACCTTACGTTGAAATCCGCGGGGGTGGTGAACTTCTTCGACGTTCCTGGCACGCTGGCAGAACAGGAAGCTAAGATCCTCCGGTCGCTCATGGAAACACGCACGTCTCCTCCGAGCAACGAGACTCGCCGGCAGGAAGAAAGCCTGAAGGACCAGCTCGCCCAGGTGCGCAAGACCTTGCGGCAGAGCTCTTCCCGGTATGCCCTACTGCGCGGCGGCGACCCTGTGACACTGGACGAAATTCGCGGGGAAATTTTGAAGCCACAGGAGATGATCCTGGACTTCGCACTTCTGCAGGATCGCCTGGTGGTGGGCATAATCACGGCAGAAAAGGGAGTCTACTACCAGTTGCCTGTGAATCGGGGGGACATCGACAAGGCGGTGTTCGGGCTTCAGGAGAAGCTGCGGGAATTCACGTACGGTGGCCGGTCTACCTTCATGGGACATGCTTGGAAGGAGCCGTGCCGACGTATCTACCGAACACTCTTCGGGAAATTGCCTCCACTGCCTCGCGACAAAACTACCGTGTTGGTCATTCCGGACCGATCTCTCTGGTATCTTCCCCTCTCAGCTCTCCTGGACGCGGAAGATCGTCCACTCGGGTATGATCGGATGATTTCGGTGATAGCTTCCGGAGATATGATCAAGATGGCTCGATCAAATGCTCAGGAGCTCCAGTCCGCGAACTACTCTACTGATCTACTCATGTTTGAATCCATTCCATGGATACCGGAAGAACAGATCGTGAAGCGGCCGCCCCAGGGGAAACAGGCAAGACGGACCTCCGAGTCGGATAGGATACAGGAATTGATTCTCGCAAACCCAGTCTATCCGAAACCAACCGAGATCCTCCCTTCGATCCAGCGCATATTCGAAAAGTTCGAGGTCTGGGTAGGCCCCACTGCAACTGTAGATCACCTGCTGGCACCGAGCGGCCGCGTGAGGAACGTCACGCTGCTCGCGGTGCCTCTAGCTGTTCCTGACACGGTGAGACCCGATAAACAACCGTGCTTCTTCTTTTCTCCGGACAAGAAGGGCAGGCGTCGACTGGAAGTGTCGAGACTGTTTTCGGATCCAATTCGGTCCCGGTTCACCCTGATGCCAATTGCTTGGTTCGATCCTGTGGAAGGTGAATCCCAGATGGGTGAGGGCCCTTTACTCCTGCACTTGGCTTTGATCTATTCGGGAACTCAGATGGGAGTAATAAACTATTCGGACCCCAACTGGGGAGCTGAAGACCCGTGCCTGGCGTCGGTCCTGAAAAGAGCGGTGGAACACGCTTCCCCAGGAGAGGCCTTGATGAGTTGCTCGCGGGACTTACCTGCAGGGCTGGACGCGTCATTCAGTGGGAAGCCACCGAGCTGGACAGGGTGGATCTGCATGGGAGATCCCGGAATGTAGGCGCCACAGGGCTCAAGCATCGCGGGCGCACATCGAGCCGGCCGACCGTCCCCTTCCATCGGCATGACAGAAGGGGGCGTCAATTTTCCCGATTCAGCTCTGGGAAAGCTTCCTCGATAACCTCGATATGGTGCGGGACGCTGTATTTTTATGGAATATTCCCTTCGAAACCCCCTTGTGCAAGAGGGAGGCAGCATTGCTCAGCAAAACAGACGCATCCTGGTTCTTTTCTTCCGCAGCGGCAAGGTATTTCTTCACCGCGGTTCGTGTTCTTGATTTGAAGGAAATGTTACGGACACGCTTCTTTTCATTTTGTCGCATACGTTTCAGCGCAGACGGATGGTTCGCCATTCATTGCTCCTTGGGGATCGGTCTGCTCGCGAGTCCGATCGCAGATAAGGTTGTTATTGTACCCTTTTTTGGAACTACTGCCCTTCGGGGGTCAAGAGCTCCTTCTTAAACCTTTGTTTATGGCAGAAACCTTGGATCAAAGTCAAGCTCAATTGAAAGCCCACCGCAGGAGACGGATTCTCAGGCATCGTCTCTCCCGAGGCGACCGGAGCGTTCGACTCGCGCTTGCGAGGCGCCCGATTCGTTGCGGAGGAGACATCGAAACCGTCCGGCCGACTGCCCGTGCTGCAAAGCAGCGCCTAGGTAGGAGGGCATCCAACAGGCGGAAGCTATCGACAGCCTTGCCAGCAGAGCGCCGGAATTCCGAAAAGGTTGCAGTGACCCGAGCTGCAGCCGTGGTGGGTCTGTGGACGACGGTGAGCCGAGTCCTGGGCTTCGTAAGGGATCTCGTTATCGCGATGTTCCTCGGGGCTGGGTTGGGAGCGGATGCCTTTTTCGTCGGGTTTCGCATTCCCAATCTCCTGCGTAGACTGTTCGGGGAGGGAGCTCTTTCCGCGGCATTCATTCCCACTTATGTAGAAACTCTCGGCAGACATGGTCGAGCAGAAGGTGAAAGACTTGCACGGATTGCCTTCACGTTCACTGCCATAGTGCTCGCCCTGGTAACCCTGGCCGGGATAGTTTTCAGTCCTGCCATCGTGAAGGTCATTGCACCGGGATTCTCCGATGACCCTGCCAAGTTCGACCTTACCGTCGCATTGAACAGGATCATGTTCCCATACATATTCTTCATATCCCTCGTGGCTCTGGCTTCTGGCGTCCTCAATTCCATGGGCCACTTCGCAGCACCCGCTGCGGCACCGATCGTCTTGAATCTCTGCATGATTGCAAGCGTTGCAATATTCTGTACGCTCTTTGACGTCGCGCCGTACTATGCGCTTGCCTGGGGAGTCGTGGCAGCAGGCATTCTGCAACTAGTGCTGCAGATACCGTTCATGAGCATGAAAGGGGTGAAGCTTCGTCCCAGCTTCGACTTCCGCCATCCTGCTCTGCGGAGAATCGGAACGTTGTTCGTTCCAGCCGCATTCGGCGGTGCGGTGTACCAATTGAACGTGATGATTGGGACGATTCTGGCGTCGATGCTTCCAGCGGGAGGCGTGTCCTATCTCTACTACGCGGATCGGCTGGTGGAGCTACCGTTGGGGGTCTTCGCCATAGCACTGGGGACCGCTGTGCTCCCGTCAATGTCAAGGCAGGCTGCTGACGGAGATATTACGGGTCTTGGACAGACTGTTGGGTTTTCGTTACGTCTGATAGCGTTTTTTACCATTCCAGCCATGGTGGCACTGATACTTCTCAGGACACCCATCGTTGCGCTGCTGTTTCAACGGGGGAAGTTCTCTGCGTTCGACACCGAGCAAACCGCGGTGGCTCTCCTGTGGTATACCGCAGGCTTGTGGGCCTTTTCCGGCCTCAAAGTCGTGACCCAGGCCTTCTTCTCCCTCAAAGACACCAGAACACCCGTGTACATATCTGTCGTAGCCGTAGCAGTGAATCTCGTAGCCGGCCTGATTCTCATGGGGCCGATGCTCCAAGGGGGGCTCGCCCTGGCCACTTCTCTTGCGTCAGCTTTGAATCTCCTCATCCTCTTCTGGATATTGTTAGGAAGATTAGAGACATTTCCTGGAAAGGATCTCGTAGTATCCCTCGCCAGAATTACTGCTGCTTCCAGTCTGATGGGGTTGGCGCTGGTCTTTCTCAGGGGCCTTGCAGACTGGTCTCACGGCCTCACCCTCGGTAATCTCGGCATCTTGCTTGCCTGCATAGGGGGCGGACTGGCAGTCTTCCTCGGCTCCGCATACCTGCTGCGCTGCCGCGAATTGGCAGCACTCATTTCACTCGTTGCAGCGTCCAGGAGATGACCGGAGAAACGTCGAGAGTCGCGTCTAGACGAACATGTTTTCCCTTTTTTCTCGGCCGATGGTCGATGTGTTCGTGGGGCCATAGTGGTGGCCGGGAAGAACCACCGTATCATCCGGCAATGTGAAAAGCCTCTTGCGAATGGAGGCCTGAAGGACCTCATAGGAGCCGCCCGGGAGATCCGTTCTTCCTACTCCTCCCACGAAGAGCGTATCGCCGGTCACTACGTATCCCGGGAAATAGAGGCATATGCCACCGAGGCTGTGGCCAGGGGTATGAATAACTTCTACGGTTTCGTTTCCAAAGGATATTTTGTCGCCGTCCTTGAGCAGCACGCTTGCAGGAGGTGACTTCTCGACACCGAACATGGCGAGCATGCCCATGTTCGGATTGGTCAATGCATAGGCATCTGCCTCGTGAATGGCGATTGGAGCCCCCGTCACCCGATGCATTTCGTCGTTACCTGCTGTGTGATCCACGTGGCAGTGCGTGTTGACAATCATGACAATCTTTTTGATTCCCTTTGCCCGTGCCCGCTCCAATATCCTGGACGCAGATCCGCCGGGATCGACGACAATCCCTTCCCCTGTGTCCGGATCTCCGAGGATGTACGTGAAGATGTCAAATGAACCTATCAGGATCTGTTCGATAACGATCATCCATTCCTCCTGTCCTCAGGGGGCTTTGCCCCTCCTCTCTTGAACACCGGCGGTACATGGGCACAGTACGGTTCTTCGGCCATATAGTTGCCGGTGGCCTCATATGCTCTGGCTCTGCAGCCTCCGCAATATCGAAGGTAATCGCATTTACCGCATTTGCCCTCCAGGAGCCTGAAATCCCTGAGGGTCTTGAACAGAGGGGCATTCTGCCAAATCTCGGAGAAGTCGGCCTCGCGCACGCTCCCGGCCTGCACATCGAAGTATCCGCAGGGTTGGAGCTCCCCTCGATGGGAGACAAATACAAACGACAATCCCCCGAGACAACCGCGGGTTCGGGCGTTCAGCCCAAAGGTTTGCGGGCTGACTTCAATTCCTTCCGCTTTAGCCTGCTGTCGGAGGATACGGTAGTACTGTGGAGCACACGTTGCTTTTGTCTCAAAAGTGAAGCGTCGTCCCAGGCGGTAGAACTCTTCCAACGACTCTTCATATTCTTGCGGGTCCATTTCTTCACCGGCCATCTCTCGGGCACGACCGGTGGGCACGAGGAGAAACACGTGAAACGCTTCGGCGCCCAGGTCCTGGGCGAGGGCCATTATCTGCGCGAGCTGGTGCCTGTTTCTCCTGGTGAGGGTTGTATTAATCTGCACGGGGACGCCGGCAGATCTCAGATTCCGGATTCCTTCCAGAGAGGCAGCAAATGCCCCAGCCACTTGGCGAAATGCATCGTGATCCTCGGCAGTTGGTCCGTCAAGGCTGATGCTCACCCTCGGAATACCTTCTTCCGATATTTTCCGCGCGGTATCTGGAGTGACCAGGCATCCATTGGTCGCAAGAACGGCACGCAGTCCCTGCCTGCGAGCATACCGGGCGAGATCGAAGAAATCCGGTCTCAGGAGCGGCTCACCGCCGGTCATTATGAGTATTGGCTTTCCGACCTTCGCAATTCCGTCGATGAGAGACAGGCCTTCCTCGAAAGACAGCTCGTCGGAACCCGGCTCAGAACAAGCTCCTGCTCTGCAGTGGACGCACGCTAAATTGCATGCCCGGGTCATTTCCCATGCAACAAGTCTCAGCTCGAATGGATTCACTTTTTCCCCTTGGCGCTGCCCCCCTGCAGGATACGCACCGCGTCCAGGGCGTGGTAGGAGATGATAATGTCCGCTCCTGCACGTTTTATGGACGTCAGGGCCTCCATCATACAGCGATCCCCGTCGATCCATCCGTTTTGAGCCGCAGCCTTGATCATGGCGAACTCTCCACTGACGTTGTACGCCGCGAGCGGTAAGTCGAATGAGTTGCGCACTCTCCAGATCACGTCCAGGTACGGAAGAGCCGGCTTGACCATGATGATGTCCGCGCCTTCTTCCACATCCATAGCCACTTCGCGCAAAGCCTCATCGGAATTGGCAGGATCCATCTGGTACGAGCGCCTGTCACCGAATTTGGGGGCAGATTCGGCAGCCTCACGAAACGGCCCGTAGAACGCGGATGCGTACTTGGCCGAATAGGCCATTATAGAAATGTGCTCGTATCCGCCCTCATCCAAAGATTCTCTGATCGCTCCCACCCTGCCGTCCATCATATCACTGGGAGCCACTACATCCGCACCAGCTTTGGCGTGGGAAAGAGCCATCTCTGCCAAGAGGTCCAAGGTTGAGTCGTTGTCCACATCACCGTCGCGAATCACCCCACAATGACCGTGATCCGTGTACTCGCACAGACAGACGTCCGTGATCACGACAAGATTCGGATATGCTTCCTTTATGGATCGGACTGCCCTCTGAACGACCCCCTCTGCTGAATACCCCTCTGTACCGAGAGGATCCTTCTTGGCGGGTATACCGAAGAGGAGTATGGCAGGAATTCCCCTATCCACCGGTTCCCGCAGCTCTTTGACAAGGACGTCCACGGACATCTGAAACGTGCCAGGCATACCTGTCACCGGGTTCTTGACTCCTTTTCCGTAAATGACGAAGAAGGGAAGCACAAAGTCTTCTGCGCGGAGCCAGGTTTCCCTGACCATGGAACGCAAGGTCTCGGTTCTCCGCAATCTCCTGGCACGATACTCTGGAAAGCGCATGGGGTCTCCAACAATTTGCTTGGCATGATGAGGATGTTTTTCTTATAATCGGGTAGGGAGGCTATGTCAATGTCATGAACCGGACTCGCTGCCACAGATGCGGAAAACGGTTGGGCGATGGGGAACTGCGATACCAAGTGGCGGTCCATGTTCGATCCGACTTCGATGAAATCCTTCCGGACGCGGACCCCATTGACGAAAGCTCTGTCGAGCGGCTTGTCAACGAGATTTCTTCCTATGGTGAAGAAGATCTCAATCGGCAAGTCTATGAGGACGATGTTTTTGTTATGTGCCCATCGTGCAAAGAAGCCTTCATGGAGAATATTTATTCACACCTTCACCCGCAAGCCACGCCCGAACATGGACGTGCCCATCTCATACACTGACCCTTTCACGCGTCGTAGCCCCGGCCGAAATGCCGGCCGGTGACTACCCCAGCGCTTACAGATGCCCGCTCTAAACATCATGTTGGACGAAAGCCGCACATACCTCTTCCTTTTTGCCCACCCCGATGATGACGCGTTCATATGTGGAACCATGAAGATGCTTCTGGACAGAGGGGCCTCCGTTCACGCCGCGTGGCTCACATCGGGAGACTTCTTCGGTCAGGGCACCCGGAGAGAAGCTGAGCTGGCCAAGGTCGCCTCCCACCTGAAGCTCGATTCTTCCCGAATCCATCTCCTTCGATTTCCTGACCTCGGTCTGGTTTCCACTTTGGAGCAGGCGGCGGGCGCAACGACAAACCTCGTGTCCAGCGTCCGACCGGACACCATATTTGTGAATGCGTTCGAGGGTGGGCACCCGGACCACGATTCTGTCAATTTTCTTGCGTACGAAGCGCGTTCTAGAACACGAATGTCGGCAGACTTGTTCGAATTCCCCCTGTACAACGGCACCGGTCCCGTGCACCATTGGCGCTGGCGCATCAATGGCTTTCCCCCAGATGCTCCCGATGTACTGTACAACGCTCTTGACGAGATGGCTATTGACTGCAAGTACCGGATTATGAGGGTCTACTCCAGTCAATGGATGTACATGATTCCTGCTCGGTTGGCCTCGAGTCGGCGGCGGCTGCGGCAAAGGGGAGAGCCGTATAGAAGATGTCCTGACGACCGGGATCACACGACCCGCCCCTATCCCGGAACCCTCAATTATGAGCGATGGTTCAACTTTTTCATGAAAATCACCTTCGACGACTTCAAGGAAGCAGTGAGGCGAACACGGTCGACACGCATGTAGCCCGCGTGGATCTGCCCGAACCAGGATAGTGTCAGTCGCCGCATTGTGCTCGGGTGCAATGCCCTATACTGGAGCGCATTTACAACAGGTCCGAACCCAATTCGCAAACAAGGTCACACACGACTTCGCGAGACCCCGCGGGACGTGTCGTATTACGGTTCACTGACCGACTTCTGGGTCTCAGGGACGTGATCGACCTTGTCGGGAGGTATTTCCACTATGAACTCCGTGCCCCCATTGCTCAAGCAGTCTTCGGTATCTCTGCAGCATCCACATTTGGTTATGTCTCCAGGGCACACGTCTCGTACCGAAGGGATGCAGGGACAGCGCTGACTCCGAAAGCGGATCTTGAACCCGAAGCGCTCCGAGAAGATCTTGATCTTCAGAAGATCCGTCCCCGTACCGCCCGCATTGAACTCGTAACGGCGGCCGGAGCTATACATGTCCGTTTCCTGAACGGGGCAGAACCCTTCGAAGATGTTTCGTTGCTCCGACTCGGGGATGCCCACGCCATGATCCCGGACGGTTATCACGTACCCGGCGGGGCTTCTGCTCCCCATGATCTCTATTTTGCCGTGGTCAGGAGTGTTTTCGACCGCGTTTCTGATCAACCCCCCGATCACGGACATCATAATCTGGGGTTGCATTTTGATAATCCCCGGATCGGGGGGACCGAAACGAATGTCCAAGATCCGACCTTGAATCATCTGTCTTACGCGGAGCTCCGCAGCCTGGATTGCTGCCTCGATCGAGACACACTCTGATTCTTCTACCTTGCTCGGAAAGTGTTCTTCGATCCTTTCACGGAGCGCAGCCAGGGCTTGGGCAAGCTCCGGCTCTTCCTCCGTCCGAATTTCAATGAAATCGTTCAGGTGGTCAAGAAATCCCAAGATCACGCGGCGTTCCGGATACTCCTTGTCCTCAACGATATGCGCGACTTGTTTCTCGATCGTCTTGAGACGGCCTAGGTTCCGGGTCATTCGCTCGAACGGGAGATTGGAAACGTCCACATCTGCTCCAATGAGCTTCCGTTGGATGACCTTCAAAGTGGCTTCCATGATTGAGAGGGGCGTTTTGAGCTCGTGAGAAAGGTGATTGAGGAGCTTGTTCTTGACGAGGTTCAACCTTTCCAACTCCTTGTGGGAGCTGGCGAGACTTTCATAATAGGCAGCGTTCTCCAGCGCCAGCGCCACGTTTCCTGAAAGAGCGACCATCACTTCCATGTCCTCGGAAGTGAACGAGCCCCCAATCTTGTTGAGAGCGTAGAGCACGCCCAGTTTCTTTTCTCGGGTTCGGAGCGGCACGCAGACCATGTTCCTGGTCGTGAAACCTGATTTGCTTTCCACCTCCCGGTAGATCCGAGGATCGTCGGCAGCGTCGTGAACAAGAGCTGGTGCTCCTGTTTCGAACACCCAGCCGCACACCCCTCTGTCCTTCGGGATGCGAATTTCCTCTTGCGCAGAGGATAGAAACCTTTCGCGATCCTGAACGATGCGCCAATAGAAGTCGTCCCTCTCCCTATCGTAGAGGAGAACCCCAGCCCCTTCGCATTCGAGCACAGTCTGAACTTCGCTCACGATAACGCCGAGAAGTTGATCGAGGTCCACCGTGGACGCCAGGGCTTTAGACGCATTGAAAAGGAGGACCAACTTGGCTGGATCCAGAAGAATGCGATCGTTAGCCACGTCCTCTCACCTGGAAAACAAGGCGAGGCCCGCTTTGCGAAACTTGCGTCGCCATGGATCGTGCAGTTCGCGCAATGCCTTCTGCAGTCAAGCCGAGTCCTTCGAGGAGCTCTTCGCGAGCGCCATGTTGGACAAATTGATCCGGGATACCCAGACGCACGACTTTGACGTGTTGCAGTCCCTCGTCCGCGAGCAACTCGAGAATTGAGCTTCCAAAGCCTCCGGCTAGTACTCCCTCTTCTACGGTCAGCACCTTCCCTACTGCGGCAGCTTTTTCCAGAATAAGATCCCGGTCGAGAGGCTTGACGAAGCGCGGATCGAGCACAGCGGCTGAAATGCCGTCCAGGCTGAGCATTCTTGCCGCTTCGATGGCAGGACCCATCATGGACCCGAGGGCCACGATCAAGATGTCTTTCCCCTCTGCTCGCATTTTGCCCTTTCCCACCGGAATCGGAGTGGGATTCGATTTGACAATCGCCCCCACCCCTCGCGCCCGAGGGTAGCGTATCGCACAGGGCACACCCGCGTGCACAGCGGTCGCGACCATATCCGCGAGCTCGGATTCATCGGACGGGGCCATGATCACGAGATTGGGAATGCTTCTGGCAAACACAATATCAAAGACCCCATGATGCGTCGGGCCGTCTTCTCCCACTACGCCCGCGCGATCCATGGCAAAGACTACGGGCAGATTCTGCATGCATACATCGTGAATGATGTGATCATAGCCACGCTGAAGAAACGTGGAGTATATCGCGACGACAGGTCGATACCCTTCACATGCCATGCCTGCAGCAAAGATCACCCCATGCTGTTCCGCGATTCCCACGTCGAAAAGACGACCAGGAAACAACTTGCCAAAATCCGCCAGCCCCGTCCCGTATTCCATTGCAGCGGTGACAGCCACGATTTTCGGATCCTTTTGGGCCAATTTCGCCAGGGTGTCCCCGAACACATCCGTATACGTGGGTGGCCCGTCGTTGGACAGAATTTCCCCCGTCTCGACATTGAACGGCCCCACGCCATGAAATTTGCTCGGGTTTTTTTCCGCCTCGCAATAGCCTTTCCCCTTGCACGTCACCGTATGGATCAGGACCGGTTCTCTGAACCGTTTGACGTTGCTGAACGTTTCTACGAGATGCTTGATTCGATGTCCGTCTATGGGCCCTACGTAATTGAAACCAAGCTCCTCGAACAGTCTGCCTGGCGTTATAAATCCCTTTAATGCGTCTTCGAACTGGCTGGCCACAACGTACATGGATCGTCCCATGATGCCGGGAATGTTTTTCAGAATGCTCTTGACCTCATCCCGGAAACGGGTGACCACTTGGCCGGTCATGATGCGATTCAGGTACGCGGCCATAGCCCCCACGTTTGGCGAAATGGACATCTCGTTGTCATTAAGAATGATGATGAGATCCTTCTCAGCAGCTCCAGCCTGGTTGAGACCCTCGTACGAGACACCGCAGGTAAGCGATCCATCACCGACCACGGCAATGACCTTGTGGTCCTGACCGCTCATACACCTGGCATGCGTGAGTCCTGCGGCTACGCTGATTGCATTTCCCGCGTGTCCCACATCGAAGAAATCGTAGGGGCTCTCCTCGCGCTTGGGGAATCCGGCAAGGCCGCCGAGACTCCGCAGGCTGGGGAACGCATCTCTTCGACCAGTGAGAATTTTATAGGCATACGCTTGATGCCCTACGTCGAACACTATGCGATCCCGCGGAGGAGAAAATACCTTTAGGATGGCGAGCGTCAGCTCAACCACGCCGAGACTTGATGCCAGGTGGCCTCCCCGATTCGAGACGGTACGGATGATGAGGTCCCGCACTTCTCGTGCCAAGAGATCCAACGATTCGATCGAGAGATCTTTGAGGTCAGCCGGGGATTCTATCCGGGCGAGCAACGAATTGACCGGACCGCAATTCTTGTCAATCATACCACTCATGAAACTACCCTATCAGCTTACTCGGTCTCCCACGTATTTCGCAATCTCTCCGAGCATCCGAGCTTGGTCGCCGAGAGGAGCAAGGGACTGAACTGCATCCTGGATGAGCTCATGCATCATGTCCTTGGCACGAGCCCTTCCAAAGAGCCTCGGATAGGTAGCCTTTCCGCGCGACGAGTCCTTTTTGACGGCCTTACCCAGCTTCGCGGGATCGCCTTCCAGGTCCAGCAGATCGTCCTTGATTTGAAAGGCCCGCCCCAGACACTCGCCGTAGTGCACCAGAGACTGTATCTGATCCTCGTTGCCTCCGCCTAATCGTGCACCGCACGTGACCGAGGCCTTAATAAGGGCGGCAGTCTTAAAGCTCATGATTTGCCCGACAGTCTCGGGGTCGACCCGCCTCGCCTCACTCGAGATGTCAAGCACCTGACCGGCGATGAGACGCTCGGAGCCGGAGGCCAGTGCCAGCTCGTACACCACTGCCAGCACATGTTCGGGCCGGAACATCCTCACGGTTCGGGGCGACGTCAACAGCCGGAACGCGAACGTGAGCAGAGCGTCCCCAGCGAGAATTGCTATTGCTTCTCCGAACACTTTGTGCGCAGTGGGCTTTCCCCTGCGTAAATCGTCGTCGTCCATTGCAGGCAGGTCGTCGTGCACGAGCGAATACGTATGGACGCATTCGATAGCCACTGCCAGCGGTAAGACGCTGCTGCCGTCTCCGCCCACTGTCTCGGCCGCAGCAATGGCTAGAATCGGCCTCAGGCGCTTGCCTCCAGCGAAAACCGGGTACCTCATTGCTCGGTGCAAAATGGTGGGCTCATTATGCTCTGCCGGCAGAAGGTCGTCAAGTGCTGCGTCCACCAGGCGGCGTCTGTCAGACAGATATTCCTCGACTCTCGGAGACTCGGCCACCGTCACTCCTCTGCTCGCTGGAATGGAACTCGTTCCATGGTGGCCATCAATTCCTCTACCCGACTTTCGGCCCGACTGAGAATGTCGAACAGTCGTCGAGACAAGCCTACCCCCTCCTCGAACAGTTTCAAGCTTTCTTCCAGATTCAAGCCGCCCTGCTCGATTTTCTCCACAACCGTGCGCAACCGTTCCAGGTTGAGGTCAAACTCCTCGGGTCCTTCTTCTCTCTCTTTCGCTTTCTTCATCCGGCACCTTTCCGGGATGAATCCCATTGTGTGACACGGACACCCCGTCGAGACTCGGCCTTTCCTGGTGCCTACTGGGTGTCCGATGTGATGAGCTCGCTCAGTTCTCTTTTAGCTGCCGCCGAGCCCGGATCGATATTCACTGCCTTCACAAAGCACGATCTTGCTTGGCTGGAACGCCTGAAGAATCGTTTGTGGATGATCCCCTCAAGGTAGTAGCCTTCAGCCATTTTCTGGGGTAGGATACCCGCCTGCCGCTCCCTGATTCTGTTTGCTTCCTGGATCTCGTCCAGAGCAGTCTTGACATAGTGTGCCGGAAAATTCTGGTGAAGCCGTCCCTTTATCTTCGATTCAGCCATCGCGTGCAGGACATCCGCGTACAATGCTGTCTGAGTCTCACCCCTCTCCTGCAGCAATAGCCGAGCTTCGTCGAACAGGTCCAGCGCTTCCACGTAATGAGTCTTCTCCGCCAGGTTTTGCCCCATTTCCAGCAACTTCTTCGGGTTCACGGGCCCAGAAATTTCTGCGCCGGCCAGCCCGACTATGCAGAGTGCGGTCGCGATCGTCAAGATCGCCAGCGTGCATATCCGGATGCTTGTTCGTCCCATGACGATCGAATTCCCTTGTGGTTCATCTGTCTATAAGAATACAGCAAACGGGAAATTGGTCAATTGGTAGGCATGTCTAGAACGACCGGAGCCTGCGTTCGAGGGCCGGTTTGCGTTGTACATAATGAGCGGAGCGGGTTTCGAGACGGAGATAGGGAAGCGTCGTGGGATACCCCTCATTGAGTAAACTCGAACTCCACCCTCCGTCCCATTCTTTCAGGCATCCCTGCCCCGACCATGGACTGGGTGCTCCCATGGGCCAGAATGCTGATGCGAGACGCCGGGATCCCGTATTTGGTTACAAGCTCTCGAGCCACCGCTTCAGCCCGCTTTTGAGACAGAGTCATGTTAAAGGCGGGGTTTCCCGGTCCGTCGGCGAAGCCATGCAGCACTAGCCTGGAGCCGGGGCTTTGGCGCAAAACCATAGCTGCGGCTTCCAGAGCTGCCCTGTTACTCTGATCTGCCGCGCGATCGCTCGACCGCACGGAGACACCCTTCATGTCAAATGTCACGGGGCCCACACGTTGCTGGCTCGCCTGAGGAGCTTGTCTCTCGGGAGATGGACCGCAAGGAGTTACGAGGTACTTCTTCATCCAGGCATGCCAAGGGGCGGGATTGTTGACGTCGTTGCAATTCAGGTACTCCCCTCGACACTTCTGCGCAATTCCCCGGAGATGATAATTGCCGTCCTGCGCTCTCCCGATCTGGAAGGTGTGAACTTCGAGGTCAGGGTTGTTACGGCAAATCTGGTCCGCTATCTTCACCGGATCGCTTTGACACGACTCTACGCCTCCGCCGACTAACACGATGATGCTCTTACCGGAGGCCCCGGCCAGGTCACCAGCAGCCGCGCGGAGCCCGGCTGACAACGAGCTCACCCCATAAGACACGCTCCTGGGGAATGCATTGATAAATCTCTGAGGATCCCACGGCCCGATAGCGAGCACACTCTCCGTATTGTCACATCCCAGGCCGACCTTGAGGCCATAGTGCCGCAGGCCCACGTTAAAGAAGCCATCAGCAGTCAGAGGTACAGCTCTCTCAAAGAAGCGCATCTGCTCGAGAAGGCGCTGGTAATGGTCTTTCTCCTTCATGAAGCCGGAAGCGTCAAAGAGAACAAGTATATTCTGAACTCTCCTACAATCGTCGGCCCGTGCGATGAGAGCTACAGGAACCAGCGCTAGCAGGATCAAGCCGATTCTTAAGTTTATGCGGAGCCAGTCCCTGAAGTTCCGCTCCATGACGGTCCTCCCTTCAGACACCCCTCGCGGGATTCCGCGGGGCTACCGATTTCGGTGGAATTAGCAGAGGATGGGAAGATTGTCAAGAATTATAATAGAATACATCCGCTCATCCGCGTCCGACAGCCGTTCTGGAGCACCTTTCACCTCACGCGTGCTCGATTCGAGCGCACCCCGCTCGCGAATGTCGCGGTCGGTATCCTTGACATGGATCGTCGTGGCCGTATTCTGGGCCAATGAGCTCACAGGCCCCTCACTCACGCAGCGAGCACGTGTGGATTCTCGCAGTTGCATTAACGGCCCTGGCAGGCGCGTTCGTCCTCCAGCCAACTGGGGCTGGGAAGCTTTATGTGCCCCTGCCCTTCTTGAACGAGAAAATAGTGCTTCCGGACACCTGTCTTAGCAGAACGATTTTCGGCCTGACGTGTCCTGGGTGCGGGCTGACGAGAAGCTTCGTTCATGCAGCCCGCGGAGAGTTCCGACAGTCTTGGCAGTGCAACCCACTGGGGCCGGCCCTCTTTGCAGTCTGCTTGCTCCAGATCCCCTACCGCATCATCGAATACACGGGTTTGAGCGAGGGTTGGCGAATCTGGTCCCGCGGAAAAGAGTATCTGGGAGCAGTCATCTGGGTGCTCGTGGCAGGCCTGATCGGAAGCTGGGTAATCAGAATGCTTTTCTCGGACTTCGCTCCGTGGTAGTCCATAGCACCGACGTTTTCGGAGAAGATCGATGGTCGAAAACTTTCTCTCAGTACTGTTCACCGGTGCGATCTTAACTATTCTCTGCGTAGCGGTGGCGCACGCATGGGCGTGCGTGTACGCTCATCATACGCGCCAGGATGAGACCCTGTTTATCAGTGCACGCGATGGCTGGCGTCTGGCAGTGCACAGGTATCGGCCGGTAGGAGCCCGAGTGGGATTGCCTGTCATTCTCTGCCACGGTCTGGGGGGGAACCGTTACAGCTTCGATCTGGCTGGTGCTCCTTCACTGGCGCAGTTTCTGAAGGACGAAGGGAGAGACGTCTGGGTCATCGAGCTGCGCGGCTCTGGCTTGAGTGCCCGTCCTGGCTTGCTGCGCTCCGATGTCCCGCTTTCCTGGGGCTTCGACGATCATCTCGACAAGGATACTCCCGCGGCAATCGACTTCGTGTGCGCACGCACGGGAGCTCCTGCGATACATTGGATCGGTCACAGCATGGGCGGCATGCTCGGCTTATGCCATGTGGCGAACACCACGGATGCGCGGGTAAAGTCCCTAGTCACATTGGGATCTCCCACCGATTTCAAGAAGATACCGCGCCGCGTCTTTGCAGTTCTTCTTCGACTCAAGTGGATGATGAAAATCGTGCCCTTCGCTCCTATGTCGCTCTTCGCGAGGCTTTCGATCCCGGTCCTGCACCGCCTGCCACCGTACGTTCAAGGCCTGTTGAACCCACGAAATATTGAACCCAACGTGGCAAGGCGGATCGTGGCAGTCGGGTCTCCGCTCACAATGTCCAGCCGTCTGTGGCTCGATTTTGGACGTTTTCTTGAGACCGGGGTTTTCAGTCGTATTTCTGGGGAGCCGTACCTGGCGGGACTCAAAGGGTGCCATGTACCCATTTTTTCGATCAGCGGTGCCGCGGATCTTCTCGCCCCTCCCTCGGCGTGCCATGATTCGGATGTACCAGGAGAAGCCCGTCTGGTCATGGGCAAGGTTTCGGGATACCAGGAGGATTATGGACACATGGACCTTCTCCTTGGCAGCCGGGCCCGGATAGAAGTGTACCCTCTGCTTTCCGAGTGGCTCAGGAGGAACGATGATCTGGAGGCGGGAGCCCTGCAACCGGTTGCGGCTGATTCTCCGGCCTACGGGACAGGCACAGGAATGCCAAAAGGACCGGGAAACGGCTGCTGCACAGGCGTCAGGTCGGGGAATTGCGAAGCGGGGGATACACAGGAAGGACAGGGATCGTAGTATTTGCGAGAGCACTTGGGTATGTCGACCATGTCAATGAGCCAGTAAGGAGTTGGCGGGTCTGCGGCTATTGCATTGTGCGGCAAATAGGGGTTGATCGGGTAGGAGTATACGTCTGCCGCGTCAAGGGCGACAATTGAAGAGAGAGTGACGATAAGTGCCAGGACTATTGTTTTCATGGAACAGCAACTCCCAAGCAAGAATGCTTACAATAATTATTATATCCTGTAAGTCGTTTAATGTCAATGGCTTTGACTCATAGAATCAATTGGTTTGTGAGATATGGTTCGAAATAAAGGCTGGCCGCCTGATGGAACGGACAGACGAACCTCTCTCATAACCGTTTCGACTGGGAACGAGTTGGGAGGGACGGTTCGAGAAGCGCCCTGATTCTGGGTGGTTCGCAGATAGCCCCTACAGGAATGCCCGTTGATTGAGGCCTGTTCCCGGATTGTGAGACAGTCTCGGATAGGATATCACCCCGGAATATCAGCCGGAAAGCATCCGCTCTTGGGCAGGTTTTTCGGGGGATAGATGCAGCGCGACTCAATGCTGACGCGAATATGTAAGCATTCACTCTTGAGCGGGAGGAGAGGATCGATTAGCAGAAATCATTGACGATTTTGTTCTGTCCGTCGCGCATAAGTGAATGCTTGCGCGAATATGCGGTTTTCGCTTGACTTGAGGCTCTACGCGAGCATATATTTGGAGATTGCGCCTGAGAGGATGGCGCTTCAGCCATGAAAATTCTCATCGATGATATACCAGAAGAGGGACTGGAACTAGACCTGACGGGCGATCGGGCAGTCCTTTCCCAGGCCCTGGAATCCATGCCCAATTTGGGTGAAGTACGCATAGCGCCGATCGTCACTGGTCGTGTGAACTTGGTCAAGAGTGAGGGAGAAGTTCTCCTCACCGCGGATGTTCGAGTAAGCGCATCCCTGGAATGTGCACGTTGTCTGACCCGCTTCGAGTCTCCTATTCATACGGATATCAGCCTGGTTCTCAAACCGATTGCAGCAGATAATCCATCTGAGAGCGATTTAGTGGAATCCGATGCCAACTACGTGTTCTTTCATGGGCCGGAGATCGACGTTGGAAAGATCATCTTGCAAGAGCTTCTCCTGGAAGTACCTATGAAGCCGTTGTGCAATCCCGAGTGCCCCGGCCTCTGTGCTCGCTGTGGGGCTCCCAAAGGCTCCGATCAGTGTACGTGCAATAGCTCGGATACGATCGATCCCAGATGGAAAGCCCTGGCCGATCTCAAAGATAAGGTCAGGAAGTGAGGGGAAGAATGAGTGAGGGTTGAAGTGCCACGCGGGCACTGGAGGTCGACTCATCCGACGCGAGATAGCCTTCCGGAGCGACGAATCGGTGACTGGTGACATGAGGGGTGATCTCAGCAAGTCATGGACAGCGACCGGAACCTTGACGGTCGGGACGCTGGACCGGCGACGAGCCGGCCCTACTGACGTGGCCGGTAGGTACCTTTCTCCCCTGGAAAGTGACGAGAGCACCCCACTCGTTATCGGACTTGCAGTTTTTGCTGACTCCGTTGTACAAGAGATGACGGAAGATGGAGCCGGAAGTGAGTCATACGGATCGTGGGCGGTACAGTCGATCGGGCCGTGAGCTACTCACCGGCCACCTCGTACGTCATCGTGTTCTGACGGAAGAATTCGCGCGGCGTCGGCAGGACTTGGCGCACAGACATCTTAAGGAGTAGAAAACACGTTATGCCAGTACCGAAAAAACGAGTGTCACGCACCCGCAGGGACAAGCGTAGAACGCACAAGAGTCTCACCGCTGTCAATCTGACTAAGTGCTCCCAATGCAATGAACCGGTCATTCCTCATAGAGTCTGTCCGTCGTGTGGTTTCTACAAGGACAGGACTGTAATAGAAGTCGAGGAATAAACCACAAACATGGCGGACTCCGAGGCCTTGAAGCTCAGTTCCCTTGCCTTGATTTTTCCCGGTCAAGGTTCCCAATATCCCGGCATGACGGTAGATCTTGCGCGAGAGAGCTCGACGGCGCGACAGATAATCGAGCGAGCGGACCAGATTCTGGGGTACTCCTTGAGCCGAATCATGGCGGAGAACCCGGGAAATGAGCTGAATCGGACGGTGCACACGCAACCTGCCGTCTTTGTGCACTCCATGGCGGTGTACGAGGTTCTTCGTGAGAGGCTGCCTATACGTGCAGTCGTGGCTGCCGGCCATTCTCTCGGTGAGATATCTGCTCTGTGCGCGGCCGGGATATTGGATTTTGAGACGGCGCTCCACGTGGTAAAAGTGAGAGCCGCAGCGATGGACGACGCACAGCCACCCGGTACCTGTGGTATGGCTGCCATCGTAGGGCTCAGCGCGCAACGGGTCAGGGAGCTCGTGGAAATGCACCGCATGGGTGACGTCCTTGAGGCCGCAAACTTCAATGCTCCGGACCAGATTGTCGTTTCGGGGACGCTGCGCGCAGTAACTCGATTGATGGAAGCGGCTTCAAAGGAACGCCGATGTCGCGCGGTCACGCTACCTGTTTCGTCGGCCTTTCATACGGAGCTGATGGCGCCCGCCACGGGCCCGTTACGAGAGTGCCTGACAGCGTCGTCATTCGGGTCTGGAAGATTTCCGGTTGTCGCGAACGTGAACGGCCAAGTGTATCCGAGCGCTCCGGCCGAGATGCGACGTGTGTTGGTCGACCAGATCGTCAGCCCAGTCCTGTGGGAGGATTGTGTGGCAACGATGTGTAAATTGGGCGCTGAGTCCTTCTTGGAGGTCGGACCAGGAAGAGTGCTGTCCGGCCTCGCGAAAAGGATAGACAGGAATCTGAAATGCCGTAGCGTCTTTGACGTGGAGAGCATCCGATCCCTCGAGGAAGGGGCAACATGACTGGGAAGATCGGCGCCCTGATTTCTCTCCAAGGGAAAACCGCACTCGTTACTGGAGGAGGCAGAGGTATCGGCAGGGCTATATCCTTGACGCTGGCAAGGTCCGGCGCTTTCGTGGCCATCGGTTTTCGAGCGTCCGATGTCGAAGCGAGGGAGACTCTGTCTTTCATTCAGGAAGAGGGGGGAGCCGGAGGGCTCTACGAGATGGACGTGTCGGACCCCTCCTCGGTTCATTCGGTTGTGGAAGAAATCCTGCGCGATCGGAAAGCCTTGGATATCGTTGTCAACAACGCGGGCATCACCAAAGACGGGTTGCTGGGCAGAATGAGGGACGAGCAATGGAATGACGTAATTGCGGTCAACCTGTCCGGTACCTTCCATGTATGCCGCGCCGTGAGCAAGCTCATGATCCGTAACCGTTCGGGGCGTATTATCAACGTGGCTTCTACTGCCGGAGAGGTCGGGAACGCCGGCCAAGTGAACTACTCGGCGGCTAAAGCGGGGATTATCGGTTTTACGAAGGCTCTTGCTCGGGAGCTCGCCCCTCGGAACATCCTCGTGAATTGCGTGTCGCCCGGTGTCATACGGGGAGGAATGACCGACCGGTTGACGATGAACCAGAAGGAAGCAATCCTCGGTCACGTTCCATTGGGCCGGGAGGGCGATCCGTTTGACGTAGCATCAGCCGTCCTCTTCCTGTGTTCGGAAATGTCATCCTACGTGACCGGCCAGGTGCTAAGGGTGAACGGGGGACTGTATATGTGATGCCGATCCGTCCGGGGCTCCCTTCGGCCTCAAGAAGCCGACGAGCTTGCCGGCGGACCGATCAAGGTACGATGAACCAAGTGTTGGAGGATACCTGACCATGGATGACCTGGAGAAGAAAGTTATAGACCTAATCTCGGAAGTGCTCGTGGATGTTAACAAGGAGAATATTCAGCTCGATTCCAAGATTGTGGAAGATTTGGGCGCGGAATCCTTGGATATCTACGACATGATTGCCCTGCTCGAAGACGAGTTCAATCTGGAAATCACGGACGAGGAAGTGGAAAAGATTCAGACAGTGCGAGACGTGGCAAACTTCATACGAGCCAATCCGTAGGGTACGGCTCGAACCGATTGTCGTTCGATGGAGGTTAGCGTGCCACGCAGAGTAGTCGTTACAGGCATGGGAATAGTCAGTTGCATGGGCTCTGGCCTCGGTGCTAACTGGGAAGGCGTTACATCGGGCAGGTCGGGTATCGGTCCAATCACGTTGTTTGACGCGAGTGGCCATCAGACTCGAATCGCCGGAGAAGTCCGCGGTTGCTTCGACCCGAAAGAGTACATCCCGCTGAAGCAATTGCGGCGGATGGACCGATATCAACAGTTCGCCATGGTTGCAGCATGTGAAGCCATGGAAGACTCGGGACTTCCGTATCCCCCGGCCAACCCCTTCCGCAGTGCAGTCGTAATTGGCTCAGGAATGGGTGGTCTCCAGACCATTGAAGATGGAGCGAAGATCGTCAACGAACGAGGTCCGAAAGGCGCGAAGCCTCTTCTCATTCCCATGGCAGTGATCAATCTCTGTGCCGGTATCCTCTCGATCAAGTTCGGATTCAAAGGTCCCAATTTCGGTGTAGTAAATGCCTGCACATCGGGAACGTCTGCCATCGGAGAGGCGTACCGACTCCTGGCCGAGGGCAGAGCCGACGTTGCGCTCACGGGCGGCACGGAAGCCGTAATCACCCCCCTCTCCGTAGCGGGATTCAATGCCCTCAGGGCGCTGTCAACCCGCAACGAAGAACCGGAACAGGCCTCCCGCCCGTTCGACGCTGAGCGAGACGGCTTCGTCATCTCTGAAGGAGCCGGAATCCTGATACTGGAATCTTTGGAGCACGCGACTGCTCGAGGTGCAGCAATTCACGCCGAAATTGTGGGCTACGGTGCGACGGATGACGGCTTCCATTACGTTATGCCCGATCCCAGTGCTGAGGGCGCTTTTCAAGCGATGAGACTGGCGCTGGAAGAGGCCTGCGTTGAACCGAGGCAGGTAGGATACATCAATGCCCACGGTACATCCACGGACCTCAACGACAAGATGGAGACACTCGCTATCAGGCGTCTGTTTGGAAAAGAGGCGGAAAAGGTAGCCATCAGCTCTACGAAATCCATGACCGGCCACCTCATCGGAGCAGCCGGAGCTGTAGAGGCGATCTTCAGCATCATGGCACTAAAGACCGGAACCATTCCGCCCACCATAAACCTCAAGACCTCGGATCCGGAGTGTGATTTGGACTATACCCCGAACCATTCGGTGTCGAGAGACACGGAGTACGCGCTGAGCAACAGCTTCGCCTTCGGGGGACAAAACGCGAGCCTCCTGTTCAGACGGTCTTGACGAGCCGGGAGAGAGGATTGGAGCGGCGGCTCATCGCCGCGTCGAGGACCGTCATCCGAGCCCCGCTAAAACTACAGACTCGTGCCGCGCTTTCTTTCGTACCGCGGCTGAATCGAATCGACCAGAGAAGGACTACCCACGTGAGCAGCTTATCGAAAAAACGTGAAGCCCCGTCGCATGCGGTTGAGCAGCACAGGAATATCATGACGCCTCTTGAGCAATCCGACGCTGAGATATATCGGATCATTCAGGCGGAAGAGAATCGTCAGGAGCGGCGACTGGAACTTATCGCCTCGGAGAACTTTGCTTCATTAGCCGTCAGACAGGCCCAGGGGAGCATCCTTACGAACAAGTACGCCGAAGGATACCCCGGGCGACGATACTATGGCGGGTGCGTTCACGTGGATGTGGTAGAGGGATTGGCATCTGCCCGCGGCAAAGCGCTCTTCGGCGCGGAGCACATCAACGTCCAACCTCACTCCGGTACTCAGGCGAACATGGCCGTCTATTTCTCCATCATGAAGCCAGGAGACACGTACCTGGGGATGGATCTGCGTCACGGTGGCCACCTTTCGATGGGACATCCCAAGAACTTCTCGGGCATCATTTACAGGGTGATTCCGTACACGGTACGGCGGGACAATCATCTCATTGACTATGACCAGGTGCGAGACCTGGCTCGAAAGCATAGACCTCGCATGATTATTGCCGGGGCGAGCGCGTACCCGCGAACCATAGACTACGCAACGTTCGCAGACATCGCGCGAGAAGTGAATGCGGTCCTGATGACGGATATCGCTCACATTGCCGGTCTCGTTGTAGCCGATCAACATCCCTCGCCCATTCCCTTTGCGGATTTCGTTACTACCACGACCCACAAGACCCTCAGAGGCCCCAGGGGCGGAATCGTGATGTGCAAGAAGGAATACGCAGCCGCCCTCGATTCCTGCATTTTCCCAGGCATGCAGGGGGGCCCGCTGATGCATGTGATTGCTGCAAAAGCAGTGGCATTTGCTGAAGCAGCCACTCAGCAGTTCAGGGATTACCAGAAGCAGGTAGTGCTCAATGCTCGGGCCCTTGCAGATGCGCTTCTGGAAAAGGGGTTCTCCTTGGTATCCGGGGGCACGGACAACCACCTCATCCTCTTGGATCTTAGCGGCATGGGGCTCGACGGAGCGCAAGCTCAGGAAAGTCTCGAACGTGCCGACATCACGGTCAACAAGAATTCTGTCCCCTTTGACCCGCTTCCTCCGACAAAGGCTTCGGGGATACGAATTGGAACACCCGCCGTGACCACGCGGGGAATGGGCACAGACGAAATGCGCATCATCGCGTCGCTGATCTCAGAAGTCTTGACTAAGCCCGCCGATGAGCAGACGATCGACCGAGTCAAGGCCAACGTTCGAGAACTGTGCGACCGATTTCCGCTGTATCTCGAGCACTGAAACGGAACCTTCTCCATGAGCTCCATCGATCCTACACCACGTTCCTTCAGTTGGTTCCCAGCCCAACGGTTCGATCCGGATTTCCCGCTCGTCTTCTGGTTCGCCGGCCTGTGGTTCTATCTGAAAAGCTTTCTGTACCTCTGCTATGTCTACATGTTGGGCCTGGATCCCCCCCCCTATTCTACCGCAGTCATCTTGGAGACCGTGTATTTCGGGATCACGTTGACACCTTGCCTTCTTCTCGGGGCAGCATTCTGGAATAAACGCGAGTGGGTAGTGCTGCCAGCCGTGGTGTTCCTCTTCGTTGACACGCCCGTTCTCGTTTTCCACGTGCTTCGATTCGCTCAAATGGGATACCTCGATTCGGGCCTGAGCAGGGCTTTGGAGTTCGGAAGCCTTGTTCTGAACATCGTGGCTCTCGGATGGTTGTTCGGATATTACTCGTCAGCGAGGACGAAGAGCCAACGTGGCGACAAGACCTGAATCACTCTGCCCTCCTCCGCGTGACACCCGAGCAATCCGAACAAGTGACTCTCCGGTCAAGCCGTGGTCATTCGCGCGCTTCGCAAGGAAAACTCGAAAAACTGTTTGACAAAAACTATAATTTTATGCTAGTCTTATATCGAAATGTTGAAGTAAAACACCAAGACGAGAACTTCAACACTCCTTTACCTCCTACAGCCGGGAAACCATGCCCGGCATTTTTTTTGCCCCAATACGGTACCGTGTTCACGGCAAAGCTGCGGATCCGACTGCGGTGGCACGCGTCAAGGATGGCGGCAAGGACGCCCCTCTGCAATCAAGGGCCGGTTTGAAGAAACGGTCTCGAATTGCGGCACATGTTAAGATCGTGGCACGCTTCTTTTTTGGCACCCTCATCCTAGCCCTCTCCCTCTGGGCATAGGCGTTAACTTCGTGGATGACATCACGTGATTTCAGTCCGTTGACTTAACAAGGACCCCGTCACCCCGGCGAAAGCCGGGGTCCATAACATATTGGAAGGACTGGATTCCGGCTTTCGCCGGAATGACGAACAATTGGCCGTTCCACTTCTAACTTAACGCCTATGCTCCCTCTGGGACGGGGGACTTGCAACTGCCTGGAATGACAGAGCCCTCTCCCTCTGGGAGAGGCTGGGGTGAGGGCTCCATGGGCAGTATACTCCCTGGCCGTACCACGGTCCGTTGTGACTGCGCGGTCACGGGTCCTCGGGAAAATGTGTCCTAAGATATGGCGGTTACTGAAAATACGTGCATTAGCGGTCGCCTCGCGATCGCTAGTGGGGGGCTCTGTGAGCCGGAGGAGGCACCGTGGATTGGCTGGCCGGTCGAGGGTAGATAATGCCTTCGAGGAGTCTGTGAATAGGGAGGACTAGGACATAAGGGAGGTATAGCACGCTTGCCACAATCGAATTCTCCTCGTGGACAACTTCCGACCACGTAGCGGAACTGGATTTTGCTCCAGAAATACCGGACACGGGCGTGAACGCGATCGAGGCACAGAGAAATGTTATGATCAGGGATCTCTTCACGTGTGGCTCCTGGGGGAATGGCTCACCTCAATCGGCTCTTCGTTTCTGCGGCCATCCCAGAAAAGCAGTCGTAGTTTCTCATAGAGAATGGCCTCCTGTCAAGCTCCTTGCGTGATCCCCACGCTCGAGCTCAGCACGCATGTCCGGGACGGCACACTCCCGGAGCAGCACTGTCTTACCAATTGAGATCGGCGCTGTCGTTGCTGGTCCACGGGTTCTTCGTCAGGCTGTCGTACAAGCGTTCGCTCAATCTGGGAAATCGTTATGGTTCGATGTCCAAAAGGTTTACAATGTTGTCGAAACGCGCACAAAACCGAGGTTCGGAGAATCCCCAATGTTCCCTGTTGAATTCGATCACACAGTCCTTGACGGACTGCCTCTCCTCACCAAAGAGGACGAATCCCGAATAAGCCGCATCCTCAAGGTTGTCGTCGGCAAACGCGTCATCCCGTATTTTCGCAAGCACCGCGGTACGGATCCGATCGTATCGAACCGCGTTCTCGACCAGCTCTCGATCTTACGGCTCGAGGACGAAAGCAATCGCGTGCGACTGGTGGCGATCACAACGCGCACGGACCGGGACCTTGTAATACGTGTTCACGAGCGTGTCTTCGACTACCTCGCGTTCGTCATCCCTGGCGACCCGGAGGCCACGCTCGGTGGCGGCACGGTTGAAGAGCGTAAGATGCTCGCGTTCTCGGAATTCATGCTCCGGCACGAGCTTCAGCATCTCCTTTACCCGGACCACACAGAGCGAGAAGTGATCCAGGCCGACGCCGAGTTTGCCATGAACCGCCGTGCAGCGGATCCCACGTACTATCGAGCTCTGCGCAATGCTCTTGCGGACGAGATGAACGGGATTAAGGGCAGGCAGTACCTGCGTATGTTAGATTGCGCCGAACAGGAACAGCCAGTAGATGAAATCTTGAGCGAAATACTCTCACAATACCCGTCAGCGTTGGCGGATTTTCCCGATACACTGCTGGACCAGGTGCTGCCATTCCTTGACATGGAAGTAGCCACCAAGGTCCTCGGAGTGTGCTATCGCCGCAGTCGCGACACCTCATACTCCTTGCTGAAGCGAACCGGCTTCCTGCGTTCGCTCTTGCGGCTCTTTGCGGGGTTGATCGCAGCTCACGAAAAGCGTGCCGAAGAGGTATTCAACGCGTTTAGGGAGAGCTGGGGGCTCGTGTTTCTGTTCCAGGAGCTTGACCTGCCAGAGGCCGCGGTGCACGATCGAAGCTCGGCTGAAATCTTTCAGCTTTTCAAAGAGAGCCTCCAGCGGTTCTCCCAAGACATCTTCATCCCTCCTCCCACAGTGGTACCGCAGCCGAAACCTTCTGCCAAGGAAGTCTCCGCTCCCACGGTTAAGAGTTTGAAAGACCGCATCGAAGAGGCCCGTAACGATCCGGCGATTCCTCGACAAGTGATTGAGGTGATCGACAAGAATAAGCTCAACGCTGTGGGGCACAGCGGTTCCAAGTACAGCGAGCTCATCGAGACGCTCCTCGCGATCCCGTGGGGGGTGATCCACAAGATCGCTGTATTACCGGAAGACTTCGAGCGAGGCCTCAATCTCAGCCACTACGGCCTGGAAAAACCAAAGGAGCTTCTCTGCGATTTCTTCGCCAACCTGGTATGGCGTTACAGGCAGTTTGACGCGCGCGATATCGCATCATGGCAAGGCACAGGAAGCGCGTTCCTGTTTGTTGGACCGCCCGGGGTGGGCAAGACATCGCTCGCCATTTCCATCGCGAACAATCTTGGGATCCCCTTCCACAAAGTCTCACTCGGAGGCATGAGAGACGAGGCGGACCTCAAAGGTCACGGCTTCACGTATGAGGGCTCGAAGCCGGGCGCGATCGTTCAGGGCCTCATCAAGATGGGAGTGATGAACGGAATGTTCATACTTGACGAGGCGGACAAGATGGAGAAGTTCGCTGTCGCCACACTCCTGGAGATACTCGATCCCGAGCAGAATCATCTCTTCCACGACAAGTACACCGAGACCACCGTGGACATCGATCTGTCAAACTGTCATTTCGTCCTGACGGCAAATACCCTGGAAACGGTTCCGCCTCCTGTGGTGAATCGATGCGAAGTGGTGCAACTCGATCGGTACAGCGTCGACGAGAAAGTGGCGATCGCGAAACAATACCTCATCAGGCGCGTCAGGAGCCGCTATGGGATCGGTCAAGGAGAGATCCGCTTCGATCCTGAAACAGAGGAGGATCTGCTCAGGTTCCTTATCCGAACCTACACATACGAGGCCGGTGTCCGGGAACTGGAGCGGATCATCCGGACTCTTTTCCTGCGGCTAGCGCGAAAGGAACTTCTCAGCGGCGAAAAAGACGCCGTGGTCATCACCAGGGCGACAATCAAGCAATACCTCGATCCTCCACGTCCTCCCCGCCCGATCAACGAGGAAGATCGGGTGGGAGAAATGATGGGGCTCGGCGTGAACGTGGAGCTAGGGATCGGGACGCTCATGCCGATCCAGGCAACTCCGATCCGCCTTCACGGTGAAACGGAGGGGGCTGGCGGCTATTTGAGCATGGTCCATGCCACAGGCAACATTCAGAAGATCATGGACGAAAGCCGCAAGGTTGCCACCACGGCAATCCTTCATTGTTCAGAGGCGCTGGGAATTCGCATGGACAGGGTCTCTGCGCCGATTCACCTTCATTTCATGGGCGCTTCGACTTCGAAGGACGGGCCATCTGCTGGAGGAGCGATTGCGCTGGCGCTTGCGTCCGTGCTTTCCGGCCGACCGCTCCGTCGGGACGTCGCAATGACAGGTGAGATCGACACGCAAGGGAGAATTACCCGCGTCGGAGCGCTCGATATAAAGCTTGAGACCGCATGCGACGCTGGCTGCAAGACGGTGATCATCCCTACTGAGAACCTCTTTGGTGAGGAAGGAATCGAGCGACTCTCCGAGGCCCTCAAAGACGAATTGCAGGTGCTCACGTACCTTGAATGGAAGGGAGCGCACCCCGCTTTCGACTATCAGCGGCACACACTCCAGGTCGTGGCTGTCGACCACATCTTGGAAGCTGCGCACGTTGCGTTCATCCACGAAGAGGAGTTGACGCGGCTGGAGACAATGTTTTCCGAATCGGCCCGGATGGTGGCCGAGTTTCTCACGCGGGGGGAGGCGGCCAAGGATCAATGCTTGTGCGCTCTGTACGTCAAAGACGCGGGTGAGCTCGACTGCAACGAGCTGAGTGCTCCGTTTCCGGCCGACCACGGAAACGTTCTCCTGGTTCGGCCCGAGGCGCGGATCGCTGTCAAGCGGAAGCTGCCGCAGCTCCACGCCATAGGGAGGCTCCACGACTTCGACCCGTCTAAGGATGACCTCTCTCGGATAATCCACAAGATCGATGATTCCCTCCCCGGTGGATTGAAGAGCGTGGCCAGACTGTCGATGGTCGCGCCGTTTTTTGCACTCAAACAGAATTTCGCCCAGATCAAGGAATTTGCTCGGGGCCCCCTTCGTGCAGAGTTCCGCCTCTTCGCGAATAACTACGCCCTACAGGACGTGAAGATCAAGGCATGCAAGCCTGTCCTCAATCGAGTCTTCTGCTACCTTATGCAATTGGACGCAGAAACGCTTGGTAGAATCCCGTTCCTGTCGACGGAACAGGGTGTCCACGTGGTGGATCTCTCGTTTATCCCGGAGAAGTATCGCCTCGATGTGAAACGCGCGGAAAAGATTCTGGCTTCCACTCTGAGCAACTGGCTGCTGGAGTTGGAGCGGCGCATGGTAGAGAATTATAGCGGTTGCCAATAGTAGTTTCCGTTTCTCCTCCTCAACACTGACGGGCGAGACGCCCGTCCCACCGGTGTGCGAACCTCCCAAAAATGTTCTCGGCATGTGGGAGGCGGAAAGAACTTTTGGCATCGGGTATAACGTCCTCTTTCCCCATTTGGGAGCGCGACGGGCCCGGTCAGGGGACCTCAACCTGTGCTATCAGCGGTGACCATTGAACGCTCAGTGGCATTGACTCGTGAGGATCGCCATGCATATTCAATGCTTCACACTGCAGGCGTTCTTCCAGTTTGTGTACCGGACCATGGAAGCCAATATTCTGACGGCTCTTTCCAAGCTGGGGACGGCAAGGGCCCGGCCGCGTTGTTCGAGTCTCTTCGCCGTGTTTTCAGGTCTTGAACCGTAAATCCAGACCACCACCGGTTTGTCGAACTCCTCGGACAGTTCCTGGATTACCACTTCGGCCCCCAGATGCTCCTGTTCGGCATCGCCAAGTCCAAGGGCGACGCAGATCACGCCGTCAACGCGGGGATCGGCCAGAGCGTCTCTGAGAGCTATGCCGTAGGCTTTGCGCATCCCGTGTTTCATGACCGCGGGCCAGATGTCTATCGGATTCGCAAGCGCCATCCAGTTGGGGGACAGACCCTGAATACCGTCGATCGTCCCCTGGGAGAACTTTGCGAGCTCAAGGCCATGCCTCTCCATGGCGTCGATGAGAATGATGCCACCGGCGCCTGTGAGGGTTACCACGGCTACTCTTGGGCCTTTGATGGGAGGGAGCCGGAGAAAGCCTCGAACGAGGTCCACCTGATCCTGAGTCTCATGAATCCTGAGCACGCCGGCCCTTCGGAAAGCGGCATCCACTATTCTATCATTAGCCGCCAGGGAACCACTGTGGGAAGCTGCCGCTCTGGCCCCTTCTTGGGACCGCCCCGTTTTCAAGGCAACAATCGGAATCCGTCGGCCGATTCTTTCTGCGACGTTAAGGAAACGTCTCCCATCCGGTATCTCTTCCGCGTGGATGGCGATCACCTTGATGTTTGGCTCTTCTCCCAACCACTCAAGGGCGTCCACGACGTTGACATCACACGCGTTCCCCACGTCTATTCCTAGACCCATGCCTGCCACAAGGTGATTTGCGCCCACGAAGAAAACGCCGGACTGGCAGAGAAGCCCGATGGGGATTTCTTCCCGCGGAAGCGGCATGAATGACGAGTTAAACCGGTGGAATGCGTTCGATACGCCCAAGGTATTCGGCCCCAGGATTCGGATACCGAATCTCCTGGCCTCCGCAAGCATGTCCCTTTGCAGTTCCTGTCCCCGGGGGTCAGCCTCCGCAAACCCCTGATTGGTGATAATCACAGCTTTGATGCCCTTAAGGCCGCATTCTCGTACCATGGCCGGGGTAGTTTCTCTTGGGGTAGAGATCACGGCCAAGTCTACATCCCCATTCAATTGGGAGACCGACGATGAAACGGAAATACCTGCTATTTCTCGCGCATACGGATGAACAAGGTTGACCTGTCCCTCGTACCCCCAATTCCTCAGATTATCCACAGGATTCAATGCACCCGGGCCGCTCTTGCGCGGCACTCCGATGAAGACCACTGACCGGGGAGTGAGAAAAAGTGATTTCAGGGGTCGATTCTGCAACACCACCTCCAGACGAGCTGACAAATGCCTTTGCTGTGTGGCCACGACCGCGGCGGTCTGGTATCGGCCACCTACCCCATAGTCAAGCGAGCCGACGGCGGCCCCCGCGGAGTCGAACGCCAATTCTGGGCCGCAGCGGTTAGCACGAGCCCAAGACACCGTGCGAAGGACTACACGAATGCGCTCCACTTGGGCTTGTACTATACTCCCAACAGGGATCTCCCCGCCACCAGCCTCATAATCTGGTTTGTTCCCGTGTAAATTTGTGTGAGCTTCGCGTCGCGCATCATTCGTTCCACCGGGTAGTCTTTCATGTACCCGTACCCCCCATGGATCTGCACTGCGTCTGTGGTGACCTTCATAGCGGTATCGGAGGCGGTAAACTTGGCCAGGGCAGCACATGTCGAAGCCTCTGATGTGCGGCCTTGATCGAACAAGTGAGCGGCTTTGTAAGTAAGGAGCCGTGCTGCCTCTACCGCCGCGGCCATGTCTGAAACCATGAACTGGATAGGGGCCAGTGCGCCAATGGGTTTACCGAACTGAATTCTCTCCCGGGCATAGCGAATGGATGCGTCGAGAGCGGCCTGGGCTATTCCTACGGCCTGGCTGGCACAAAGAAGTCTGCTTATTGCAAGGGTTTCCATGAGGTTTCCGAAGCCGTCCCCCTCATTTCCAATCCGGTTCTCCACAGGCACTTCCATGTCCTCAAAGAAGAGCTCCGAGTTGATGGATCCTCTCATACCCATCTTGTTCTCATTCTTGCCGTAGATCAGGCCAGGCCAGCCTGCCTCCACAACGAAAGCGCTCATTCCGTTGGCCTTCTTCTCCGGACTCGTGTATGCATACAGTACGAAGAAATCAGCCACCGATCCGTTTGTAATGAAACACTTTTGCCCATTGACGACGTACCTGTCCCCTTTGAGTATTGCCCGCGTTCTCATAGAGAGAACGTCCGATCCCGCACCTGGCTCGGTGGCAGCCAGCGCGGTCAGGGCCGCGGAATCACCGCCCAATTTCGTGAGATACTTCTCCTTGAGAGCCTGACTCCCTCCGTGAATTAGGGGGAGCGTTCCGTCCGCCTGCGCTATGAGAAGGAGTGCGGAAGAAGCGCAGTGCCGCGCTACTTCCTCGAAAATCATAGAACAGACGAGGAACGAGGTTTGCACTCCCCCGTACTCCGCGGGCAGCAACGGGTTCAGGACACCATTTTCGGCAAAAACCTTGCGGGTGTGTTCGGGAAAGGCTGCAGTTTCATCGATCTCGGCCGCTCTAGGTGCAATTTCAATCTCCGCAATCTTCCTTACGGTATCAAGAATCATCCGCTCTTCATCGGTCAATGAAAACATAGCGTTTTTCGCTCCTTTGCGTCTGTGGAAATCATCTCCACCTCACAGCGGTCCTGTATAGACCATCGCCCCCGCCGTGAGGGGGAGGAATCGGCGAAAAGCTGCACCCTCGGCAGCACTGTTACGGCGTTATGGACACGCCACAACAAGGAAGGCTGGGGAAGATCAGGCAGCCCACCCGCCGGAAACAGGTATCGCCGCGGCAGTGATGAATGACGCGTTGTATGACGCGAGAAAGGCAACGACCTTTGCCACTTCGTGAGGCTGTCCTGCTCGACCGAGGGGTGTCTGGTCAATGATCTCCTGTTTGTACTTGTCAGCCATGAAGTTCTCAATGGTCGGAGTCAGCGTTAACCCTGGGACAACCGCGTTTACCGTCACACCATACCTGCCTGCCTCTTTCGCAACTGATTTTGTTAAGCCAATAACCGCCGCCTTGGCCGCGGAGTATGCAACTTCTCCTTTGCCCCCGATCAACCCGTAGATCGAGCTTATGTTGATGATTCTCCCCCAGCCGGCAGTACGCATGGCTGGAAGCAACAGTTTGATAAGGAGAAACGGCACGGTCATATGTATGGAAAAAACCGCTTCCAGATCATGGGTGTCTATCTTGGCGACTGAACCCGGACGATCGAATCCGGCATTATTCACGAGAATATCGACGAGCAACTCCTCCGAGAGTTGGCCCACCCGGGACCTGACAAGGTCCAGATCAGTCAGATCTAGCGCCAGAGACCTGACGCCTGAGCTCTTTTCGCTGAGCGCAGCCGTAACCTCAGCGAGCGCATCCGCGTTTCTATCAACAAGCACGAGGTCGGCTCCCCTCGCTGCTAATTCTTCCGCGCACGCGCGCCCTATTCCTTGAGCTGCTCCTGTTATCAAGGCCCTGTGTCCGTTCAATATCATATTGATCCTCCAGTTCGTGATGCCGGCGCCCGCTCGAGACCGCGCCTTTCCCGTGCGCGTGCCCGCACCCAGGGCGTGGGCTCCTTATCTTAAGAGATGTCCGCATCAATGCATCGTCGACCATCCAGCTCGTTCTCGCTTCTCCATTCCGTAACGCAACGTTGGGAAACCTCGTGGCTGGACGAACATTCCGGGAGTCATCAGGCGCCAAAGCCGGTTGTCTCGTCGCGTTAGATCTTGGATTCGCGTCCCTCCCAGTAAGGCTGACGAAGCTCCCTCTTGAGAACTTTGCCGGAAGGATTCCGCGGTAACGCGGCTACGAATTTCACCGATTTCGGCGCCTGATAGCTTGCCATGTTCTCTTTGCAGTATTCAATAGCTTCTTGCTCGGTCATCCGAACGCCCGGCCGGAGAACCACGACTGCCAGGACTGACTCACCCCACTTGTCGTCCGGTATACCAATGACCGCGGACTCGAGCACCTTCGGGTGAGCGTGGAGAATTTCCTCAATGTCCATCGGATAGATGTTTACTCCTCCGCTGCAGATCATGTCCTTCTTTCGATCTACGAGATACAGAAACCCCTCCCCGTCCACGCGGCCTAGGTCACCGCTACAAAACCACCCTTCCTTAATGGCAGCACGGTACGATTCTTCGTTTCTATAATATGTTCTGAGAAGGAGCGGCCCTCGAGCAATGATCTCTCCCACCTCACCAGCCGCAACATCGTTTCCGCCCTCATCCACTACGCGCATCTCCATGTGGAAGAATGGTTGCCCCACGCATCTGGTCTTGCGCAGACAGTCTTTGGGCTTCATGTTGGTGATGAGTCCCGTTTCTGTAAGCCCGTACATTTCGTGCAGGTCACAGTTGAAAAGTGCAACGATGTCTTCCTTGGTCCGCGTGGCGAGAGGTGCCGCGCCGGTGATCAGCGTGCGGACCGAAGACAGGTCGGAGGACTGTGCTTCGGCCCATTGCAGCATCAGATTGAGTTGAGTCGGGACCATGAACGTTGACGTCACCTTTTCCTGCTCGATCAAGGCTGCACACGCAGCAGGATCGAACTTGCGCATGATGACGACTTTGCCGCCTGTATAGAATTGTGTCTGAGAGAGAAAGCAGGCCACGTTGTGGTACATTGGGGTAGTGACAAGGTGGACCCCATCGAACAGCATCCCGTATTCGAGGCCACACCACTGGTAGTACGTGAGGCGAGTCTTGTGGGTAAGAACAATGCCTTTGGGAAGCCCGGTCGTCCCGGAGCTGTACAGGATGATGAGATCATCGTCTTCGCCAACCGTGACGCCAGGTTCATCGGATCTGCCCGCTGAGACCAATTGCTCGTACGAGAGATATCCGGCGGGGGCATCGGGCCCCACGTACACGAAACAATCAGATCTCATTGAAGTGAGACGGTCCCTCACTGCTTCCACTTGGCTGCGGGTGGCTTCCTCGAGGAACATGATCCCGGCCGCTGAGTTGTTGGCGAGGAATTCCAGGCCATTACCCTTGAGCATGAAATTGAGGGGGACAGCAACCGAGCCGATCTTGGCCAGAGCGAAATAGATCTCCACATACTGGTGACAATTCTGAAGCATTATGGCCACGTTGTCCCCTTTTCTCAGCCCCATTTCCCTAAGGCTGTGGGCCAGACCGTTCACCCTCCTGTTCAGCTCCGCGTAGGTAAACCGGTTCTCTCCGCAGACAAGACACTCCTTGTCGGGGAAATTGCGATACCCAAATCTCAGAATGTCACCCACATTCATCATGAAGCCCTTTCGTATGTTCATGCATCGGGGAGCGTACATCCCACCGTGTGTCCTCGATACTCGCGGTGCGATCACCGAGCCTTCCCAGGGGCGTCAGGTCCTGGGATGTTCGCGTCCTGCTGCGCGACCGGTTCTGCGAACTTCAACGGTCCCCTTTCGAGATCCGGTCCCTGAGCTCTCGCTTGAGAATCTTTCCTGTAGGACCCTGTGGCAGAGAATCCACGAACTCGACTGACCGCGGCGCCTTGTACTTGGCCATGCGATCCCGAGCGAATTGGATGATTTCATCCTCGGTGGCTTCTTCTCCCTTTTTCAGAATGATAAAGGCCTTGGCTAGCTCGCCCTTTACGGGATCGGGAACCCCAACGACAGCGGCCATCGCGACCTTCGGATGAGAGTAGAGAACTCCCTCCACTTCGGCCGGGTAGATATTGGCACCACCAGTAATGATGACATCGTGTTTTCGGTCCACCACATAGAGGTAGCCGTCAGCGTCCACATATCCCATGTCTCCCGTGTGGAACCAACCGTCGCGATAGACTTCCTCATTGATTTCCGGTCTGTTCCAGTACCGGTGAATTGAGAATGCGTCACCCTTCTCCACTATTTCACCTATTTCGCCGCTCGGCATCTCGTGTCCGTCATCGGATACGATCTTGATCCAGATGTTGGATAACGGCACCCCGACCGAGTTAACCTTGCGCACCCCGACAAGGGGATTGAGCGTAGTAAAGCCGCAGGCCTCAGTTTGCCCGTACCCGTCCAGGTGGGCTGTTCCGAAGGTTTCCTGCACTTGGGAAACCAGGCTCGCCGCGCAATGTGCTCCGCCTGAACTGGTCAAGCGCAACGATTCGATTCGATCCGTGGCAGGGTTATACTCCTGAAGCAAGTAAGCGAACATTGTAGGCGTGCCGGCGAAATACGTACACTGGTACCCAGATATGTGGTCGAGGACTTTGCGGGCGTCGAAGCGATCTACCACCACGAGTGTTGCACCGGAAGCAAAAGCCGACATCATGACGACGTTAATGGCAAAGTTGTTGAACAGGGGAAGCGCACAGAGTAGGCGGTCCTCACGCGAGAATTTGTTCCTCGTACAACACCCCTGGACGTTCGACAGGATCGAGCGATGGGTTTGGGTAGCGCCTTTGGGGCGACCGGTCGTGCCGGACGTATAGATGATGCTGGCAATGTCGTCCAAGTGCACCGGAATGTCAGGAGGTTCAGTCTGGTTCGCAATAGCGCTGGAAAGACTATTCTCGGAATCGTCCTCAGCAGTGCCGCGCACGAGTACGTGCTTCAGAACCGGCAATGCTTCTCTGACCCCTCGCTCCCTCTGCCACAGATCCTCATCGGCGATAATCGCTCTTGCCGAGGTATCGCGGCCTATGTACTCTATTTCATGACGGCGAAACATCACATTTAGCGGGACAACGATGGCGCCTGCTTTGAGTATCGCGAAATACGCAATCACGAGCGTCAGGGAGTTGGTCATGAACAGCAACACTCGGTCGCCCGGGACGATTCCTCGTGCCCTTAGTCCGTTGGCAAGCTTGTTCGCTTCTCGGTTTACATCACTATAGGTGACGCGCTGACCCTCGAAAAGTACAGCAGCCTTTTCCGGCTCGTAACGCGCAACCGCGTCCAGCATTGAACCGATGGTGTGCATCGTTCCATGATCCTCCTGACTGTTTTTCGCCCCTTTCTTGCTCGAGTGCACGGCGCAATGCAAAGCCGACGTGTCTGCTCTGGGGTGGACGGCAGTCACGACTTTGCCGAGAAGCCACGGACGTAATGTCTCAGGATTCTTCCAGTTGGCTGTGGCGCATTTCGCCACGGGACTCGACATCGGGGCCGGGAAACGCTCTCCGCCGTCTCCTGCTCCCCCCTCCATGCACCGCCAAGTACCTGTGCTGAATATCCTGATTGTCCCTGAATTCCGACGTTGAGCCCTCGAACTTGATCGTTCCTTTGTCTATGATGTACACGCGGCTGCACAGCTCCATCGCAAAGCCGACATTTTGCTCGCACAGCAGTATTGAGAGAAGTCGCTCTTCTTTCAGTCGCTTGACAGCAGTCCCCACTTCCTGCACGACCATAGGGCTCAATCCTTCGAGGGGTTCATCCAACAGGAGAATTTTGGGATTGATCATAAGGCTTCGCGCTATCGCGAGCATCTGCTGTTCTCCGCCGCTCATCATGCCGCCAGGGCGACCTTTCATTTCCTTGAGCCTCGGAAACATGTGGAAGGCACTGTCAATCGTGAATGATCCCGACTGCTTCGGGTCCACGCCGATCATGAGGTTTTCCCGGACGGTAAGGTCAGGGAAAATCATACGATTTTCGGGCACGTACCCCATGCCCATCCGGGAAATGACATGAACCGGCTTGCGGGAAATGTCCGTTCCCATGAAGAGCACCTTGCCCTCCCGCGGCGGAGTTAGCCCCATAATGCTTCTCAGCGAGGTGGTCTTGCCTGCGCCATTGCGTCCCAAAAGAGCCACGGCCTCGCCCTCTTCCATCTCGAGGCTCACTCCAAACAGAATGTGACTCGTCCCATAATATGTATGAATCGACTCAACCCTGAGGATCATCCACTCTCCTCACGCTTCTCGGAAACAAGCCTATTGCTCGGCGCTCTGCTGGACCCCGAGATAGCATTCTCGCACCCTCGCATCCTTCTGTACTTCCTCGGGAGCGCCCTCGGCGATTTTTACGCCCTGATGCAAGACAACGAGCTTGTCCGCGATGTCGAACACCACGTCCATGTCGTGCTCCGTGAAAAGCACCGTCAAATCCTCTTCGTTTCGAAGCTTGTCCACCAGCTCGACCAACGCCCAGGTTTCGTCGGGAGCCATGCCAGCGGTCGGCTCATCCATCAGGAGCATCTTTGGCCTCGTCCCCAGCGAAATGGCCAGTTCCAACCGTTTCTTGTCCCCGTGAGACAGGAGGTTGCCGTTCACATGTCTCTGATCCATTAGGCCTACCATGCCCAGTATCCGCTCGGTCTCTTCTCTGAGCAACTTCTTGGTCGAACGGAACAAGCTACCGCCAAGTCCTTCGATCGAGAGAAGAGACATTTGGACGCTTTCGAATACCGTGAGTCGCGGGTATATGTTCGTCAATTGGAACGACCTGGCCAAACCTTTCCGGCAGATGACATGCGGGGGTGTACCTACTATTTCCTCACCCTCAAAATATACTTTGCCCGATGTAGGCTCCAAGTACTGGGTTATGACATTGAACAGAGTGCTCTTTCCTGCCCCGTTGGGACCGATCACCGCACAAATTTCCGAGCGGTTTACGACGAGATCGACCGTCGAGACCGCCACCACTCCTCCAAAACGCATGGTCAACTTTTCAGTGCGGAGAATCTCGCTCATGAGATCTGTCCCCGTTCATCGTGGGCGTCCGGGTTGCCCGCGTAGGACGCTATCAGTCCAGTCAAGCCACCAGGAACGAAAAACACGATGAGAAAGATCAGCAGACCAATGATCAAAGGCCAATGCACGGTGAAGCCGGACACGAAGGCATCGAGGAAAACCCAGACGGAGGCCCCCACGAGAGGGCCTAGCAAATGCGCTGCTCCTCCAAGAATCCCCATGAACACTGCCTTGCCCGAGGCCATCCAGTCTGCCATTTGGGGAACGACTGTCCGAGTGAACGGGGCAAATAGCACGCCTGAAATGCCGGCGAACATCCCGGACAACACAAATGCTTTCAGTGTGTGTTTTCTCACGTCTATTCCCACGAACCGCGCCCGGGTCGGATTCTCTCGGATCGACCTAAGTGACAGGCCGAAAGGAGATCCGACCAGTCTGTAATATGCGTAATAGGAGACCCCGACGATGACCAACGTGAAGAAGTAGTATACCCTAGGGTTCTGGAGTGCCCCCGGCGGAATCAAGCCTTGAATCCCATTGTCACCACCGGTAATCCCATAGCCCTGAAAAATGACGTAGAAGGTGGATTGGGCTACAACGACCGTCATTATGGCGAAATATATGCCCGCCAAGCGCACGCAGAGATATCCTGTGAGCCAAGCCCACAGAGCGGCGCTCACGATCCCGATGAGCAAACACAGGGGAAACGCCAGGTGGAGGCTTGTCATGGACAGAGCAAATCCATAGGCTCCAACGGCAAAATAGGCGCCTTGGCCGAAGGAGAGGAGACCTGTTTGTCCATATAACAGGGAGAAGCTCGCCGCAAAAAGCACCATGATAACTGCTTCGGTAGCGACTTTCACCCAGAATTCTCCAAGCACCACTCCCGGAATAGCAAGTACTGCCACGCTGCAGGAGGGTATCAGCCACTTCGTTCTCATCAGATCAGCCAGCCTCTCGTCCGTTAGTGCAACCTGCCCGCTTGTCCAAGCAGTCCCCACGGCCGGACTATGAGAATGATGCCGGCCAGGGCAAATATGAGCAGGGTGGCTATTTTGGGGACATACAATATGGCAAAGGAATAGGTTAGACCGCATATAACAGCGCTGAGAGCGGTGCCTGCGAAACTGCCCATGCCCCCGATGACCATTACGCAGAAAGATTCAATGAGCAGGGAATGCGCCTGTCCCAAGTCCACCATTCCCATCATGGTCCACGCTGACCCGGCGATACTTGCGAGGACAACGCTCAAGACAAAGATGCCCATGTATGTCCTGTGGATGGGGATCCCCAGCGCTGGCAACATCTCCTTGTAGGAGTAGGCTGCGCGCAGTATCCTGCCAGTGCTCGTACGGGCCAGCAAGTACCATGTTGCACACCCTGAGGCCAGGCCAAGCAACAGAATGAAAATATCCGTTGCCGGCAGGTTGATCGTCCCCACGGTCACAATGGTTGTGAGAATGTCCGGCCTGGAAACAAATAGCGGGGTCGACCCCCACGCCACCAGGGTAATGTCGTCGAGGATGTAGACCATGGCGAAGGTGATGAGGAGCTGTTCGCCAAGCTCTCTCTCATAGAGACGGCGCATCACCAGTTTCTCGATGACGATGCCCAACACGGCCATCGTCATTGCGGAGAGGACGAAAGCGGCCCAGAAAGAGAAGCGGTAATCCATAAGCAGGTTGTGAAATGTCCACGTGAAATAAGATGCGATCATGTACAGACTGAAATGCGCCATGTTCAGAGTGCCTACCACGCCGAACAACAAGGTGAGCCCAGACGTCACGAGGAAATACAGTGACGCTCTAACCAGTCCGCTGAATACTTGGTTGATGATTAGCTCCACCATGCCTCCCACGGATGTCGGTTTTGCTGGCGACCAGGGCCCTGCAACCCTACGGGCCCTGCGCCTTGTCACGCCATTTCATAAATCAGGGTGCGTGCTCGATTCAGCTCTGTTCAAGGAAGGTTTGGCCCCCGTCCCTGTCCTTGCCACGCGACGTGCACGAGGTGTGGAACGCACTCAACGGGGCTGAGCGCATGCAGTGTGCTCTTGCCTACTTCTGCGACCAGGGAACAAATTGAATGCCCTTTGCCTCCCTGATCTTCTTCACTTCATCAGCGCTTCGGAAGAGCGATTCTCCAGGAACCACTACCGGATCCTTACCTAGGCAAAACCCCTTTTCCTGATCGAAGTAGCTTGTGGCAAAATATTCGGGACTGTTCATCTGGTGATCGATGGCGCGAAACGACAATTTGCCGCGAAGAGTGTCGCATTCTGTTGTTTCAAGGGCTTTTGCAATGGCGTCCCGATCGAAGCCCCCGGCTTTCTTTGCCGCATTTGCGAGAGCCATGACTGAATCGTAGCTGAGTATTGCCCAGCAGGTAGGGTACTTCTGAGTGATCTTCTTGTATGCATCTATAAACTCTTTCATCTGCGGGGTGTTGATAGCGTAGAACGCCGCCCGACTGTAGACCCGCATCCCCTCAGGGAACTCCTTGCCCAGGGCCATGACGTCGCCTTCAAACCCGTGAGTAAGAAAGGCCGTTTTGTCGAAGAACTTGTACCCACGTGCCTGGCGGATAAATGTCTAATATGCGCTTCCCGCGAGTATTCCAACCACCATGTCCGGCTTAAGATTCATCGTGGCGGTGATATAAGAAGAGAAATTGGTTTCCTTCAGTGGAGGCCAATACTCGCCGATCAACTTCGCCTCGGGCTTCGCTTTCTCCAGTTCCTTCTTGAGCAGGGCAACAGTCGAGTGGCCCCACTCATAATCCAATGCAATCGTCACGTACGTCTTGAAATCCACCGACTTGAGATAGTTCGCAATCGCCTGCGATTCCATGTGCGAGTTGGGAACCACCTGGAAATAGTACGGATGAATCCGTTCCAGGGTCGCCTGTTCCGTGTTGGCTATGCTCGATATGTGGATCATCTTTTGCTCTTTGGTCACCTCGATAACCCCGAGCAGGACCGCGCTCGATGTGGGGCCTACAATCGCATCCACTTTGTCCCGGAGGATCATGTCATTCGCTTGACGAACCCCTGTTGCAACGTCCCCCTTGGTGTCCTTTTGAACCAGAGCGACCTTTCTCCCCAGTATTCCGCCGGCGGCATTGAGTTGATCCGCAGCCACTTGGCAGGCGGCGTATGCCTCCTCTCCGTAGATGGAGTAGGGGCCGCTAAATGGCTGAAGAACCCCGATCTTGTACGGTTCCTCGGCCCGGACAGATCCCGATGTCCAGAGGCACAGCACTAGTCCGACAATCAGGAGGACCATGCTGCCTGACCACGCGGTACGGACTTTCATTGAATATTCTCCTTTCTGTGGATGTCCGTGGTTCGGAGGAGTGATGGAAGTCTTCGATCTTGTAGCAGGTCCCGTGCCATGAGACATGGGGAACCGTTGCACGGTCTTGTATGATGAAATTACAGGAGGTTGGGCAGTCTAATTTGACAGAAGTGCTGGCTACGGTGAAGCCCAAGTGCGTGGCGGCAGCGGCCAGAATTTGGCCTACGAATATTCATGGTGACGAGATGCCTGACGAATCGGTGGGTTGTGGGTGGCCACTGGATTGCCATCTGCGGCCAGAATCTGGCCAGTTACGCAATCTCCCCTCTCTCGATATTCAGACGGCGGATGTAGTGCTTTAGAGATCCTCTCGAAATGCCCAGAACAGCCGCGGCCTTCGTCACATTGCCGTCGCAGTTCCGCAATGCGGCAGAAATCAAGGACGATTTGGTCTGATCCACCACATCGTTGAGTCGAGAGCCCTCTTTAGGGTTGACCACATGTTTCTCCCCTTTCCTGGTGTCAGGGTCTCCATTTCCGTCCTGAGACAAGACCAGCGCGGACTTGGCGATCACGTTCGAACCGGACAGTATCAGTGCCCTCTCAAGAACGTTCTCCAGTTCCCGAACGTTTCCGGGCCAATGGTATCTGCTTAACAATTCCAGGCAGCCAGGTTCGAGAAACGGGATATGACTCAGGCCGAAGCGAGCTGAGAGTCGCGTTAAGAGATCTTGAACAAGAGCAGGGACGTCTTCGATTCTCTGTCTGAGGGGAGGAACGACTATGGGGAAAACGTTCAGGCGGTAGAAGAGGTCCTGGCGGAATCTGCCGGATCGGGCTTCCGTGTTGAGGTCCTTGTTGGTGGCGGCCAGGATTCTTGCATTGACCACCACTGGTTGTTCACCGCCGACCCGCGTGAACGATTTCGTGTCCAGGAACGTCAGGAGCTTGGCCTGAATGGGCCAGGCAAGCTCGCCGATTTCGTTGAGCAAGAGCGTCCCTCCCTCCGCCAGCTCGACGAGCCCGCGCTTGCGTCCCCTGGATCCTGTGAACGCGCCGGGCTCATGCCCGAACAACTCTGACTCAACAAGCTCCGAAGCCAACGCAGCGCAGTTGATTGCATAGAACGGTCCGCCGGCACGTCGGGACCGTTCGTGGAGGAATCTTGCAAGAAAATCCTTGCCACTCCCGCTCTCACCGAGGAAGAGCACGGTGCTGTCGCTCGGGGCAGCCAGAAGAAGCTGCCGCAAGGTAGCCTTCATGGCCGTGGAGACATACTGAGGGGGCTCCAGATCCCCATCGGAAGCGAGGGGCCTGCGACCGGTCACATCCCTCAGGATGCCGCAGATTCCCACTATGGTCCCGGCGGAGTCTCTTATCGGCGTCCTCGTGGAACTAAGGACTATACGACTTCCATTGATATCAACGGCATACTCCGCTTCTATAGGTTGCCCTTCAAGCACACGTTGTTCGAGACTTCTTAGGCTTTCCGGAAGATCGTCGCGGAAGAGCAGATCGTCGGTTCGGCCTATGATGTCATCCGGTTGAATCTGGAATAACTTCAGCATGCTGGGGTTCAAGTGCGTATATCTCAAGAAGCGGTCTTTGACGAAAATACAATCTTGTGCGGCCTCGAAGATTGCCCGGAGTCGTTCGTCGCTCACCTGTAGCTGTTCCCGGGAGCTTCTGATCTCGTCGAGAAGTCTGGCCTTCTCCTCAACCTGTTGTTGCAGCCTTGCCACTTCACTTTCTAACGAATGTCCCTGCTGCCGAAGGCTCTCCACCAGGCGGCTCGTTTCCGATCCAGCCTGGTACAGCTTGACGGCATTGTCGATCACCATCCGCAATTCGCCTTCGTTCCACGGCTTCTGGAGATAGTAATAGATCTTGCTCTTGTTGATGGCCTGGATGACCGCGTCGATATCGCTGTACCCGGTGAGTATGATCCGTATCGTGTCCGGATATTGCGGGACGATTCTTTCCAGGAACTCCACGCCGGACTCTCCTGGCATTCTCTGATCCGCAATTACGACGTGGATTTCGTACCGATGCATAATCTCGTATGCCTCGGTAGCGGACACGGCGAGGTGGATTTCGTAGTCCCGCCTGAACACGTATTTGAAATTCGCGAGGTTTTCTCTTTCGTCATCCACATAGAGGATGCGAGGCTTACCCCCTTGGATCCGACTCATTGCCCGTCCTTTTCACTCTGAGCGGCAGGTAGATCCTGAACACCGACCCGCTCGGATGGTTGCGGTCGACTTCGATCGATCCTCCGTGGCTCTTCACGATGCCCAGGCAGATGGACAGCCCCAGCCCATTCCCCTTGCCAACATCTTTTGAGGTGAAAAACGGTTCGAATATCCGGTCCTGAATCTCGGGCGGTACCCCTGTGCCGGTGTCTCCGATGTCGATCTCGACAAAAGGATCCCCATCTCTCTGGATCACAGCCGTCTTGACCATGATTTCTTCGGTAGGCTCTAGCTTCTGCTTGCTCTTGATCGCCTCTATCGCGTTTGCAAAGATGTTCATGAAAACCTGGTCCAGCTTTCCCGGGCAACAGACGATCGGCGGAAGCTCGCCGTAGTCCTTTTTCACAGAAATCAAATCCTTGTATTCGTTTCGGAGCATGATGAGCGTCGAGTCGATGTTCCGGTGTATGTCTGCCGCCTTTTCCTCATCCTCGTCCAATCGTGCAAAGGTACGAAGGCCTCTCACAATTTCAGCGGTACGCTGAGATCCTGTGTTGATGTTGTCCAGGAGCTCGAAGAGGCCATTGAGCACCTCGTCAAATCGAATCTCCTCCTTGAATCGTTCGATTTCCTTCAAGCCAGCGGTGGCATTCGCCCCATCCAACTTCGAATAGCGGTCCAACACGCGCATCACGTCGTCGAGCAGTCCTCTCAACCCTGCGATTCCGGAGGTGATGAAGTTGACGGGATTGTTGATTTCATGGGCAATTCCGGCTGTCAACACACCCAGGGATGCCATCTTTTCGGATTGCACAATCCGGGCTTGTGCCGCTTTCAGGTCGGCGAGGGTCCGTTGCAGTTGTTCGTTTTGTTCCTCCAACTCCTCCTGGTATCTCCTAACCTTCAGATGGGTCTCCACTCTCGCCACAACCTCGCCCACCTGAAAGGGCTTGCTGATGTAGTCCACTCCTCCGCACGCAAATGCGGTCACTTTGTCGAACGGCTGGGAGAGAGCACTGATAAAGATTACGGGAATGTTCTTCAGGTCAGGGTCGGCCTTGAGCACACGGCAGACCTCGTACCCATCCATCCGAGGCATTCGTATGTCCAGCAATATCAGGTCCGGCGGCTGTTTTCTCGCTGTCTTTAACGCGAGCTTGCCGCTAGTCGCAGGACGCACTTTGTGACCGCAACGTCTCAGCATTTCGGACAGTACGTCGAGGTTGGCAGGTTTGTCGTCAACTATGAGAATGCTCGCTTGTCGCTGCGGTGGGTGGTTCACAAACACTCCTTCCGGCTCTGAAGTGCATCCATCAGTAACTCAAAATCGTATTGCTTCAAGAGATTGCTCAGTCCTTCTGCTAGAAATGGGTTCAGTTTTCGCACATCGTGCAAGAGCTCACGCAGGTGGTCAACGTCGAGCTTTTCGGCTGCTTCCTCCAGCTCGTTGAGCAGTCTCGAAGGAAGGTTTGCCAGCTCATTCAGCTCAAGTGTCGTACACCTATTCATCGGGGCATTCCTACTTGCCTCTTGCCGGTCATCTTGCTGGTATACGTATTCGAGACCGAGATGCGTACCAAGGATGTTGAAGACATCTCCCTCCCGGAACGGCTTCCGGATGAAATCATCCGGCCCGTCGGCCAAAACTGTCTTCCGCTCTTCTTCCCACGCTCCTGCGCTCACAGCTATTACTACCGTCTGCTCTCCGCCCGGCCGGGATTTGATCTCTTTTGTTGCCTGACGGCCGTCCATTACCGGCATCTTCATGTCCATTAGTATCGCGTGGGGGTGCCACTGATCAAACACCGCGACGGCTTGCTTCCCATTGTGCGCGGTCCGAACGTCCAAACCGACTGAGAGAAGCATACTGGACAATATTTCGCGATTGGTCTGGATATCGTCTACCACAAGTATGCGGTACCGTGGCTGTCCTGGTTGAAGCCCGATCACCCGCCTCGTCGGTTCCTTCGAATCGCAGGCTTGACCGGTTCCGCGTTCGACTGGGATCTCGACCCGAAAAACGCTTCCCTGGCCGACACGACTCGTGAGAGAGATGGTCCCTCCCATAATCCTCAAGAATTCTCGACAAATGGCCAAACCGAGCCCTGTACCCCCGTCTGGGTTCGTTGACGACCCGAGCTGTTCAAAGGGCTGGAACACCTTTTCCTTGTCTTCATCCCTAATCCCTATTCCTGTGTCCTTCACTTCCATGATCAACCGAATCGTACCATTACTGTGACACAGGGCCACCTCGCTGTGAGGCTTCTCCGCTTCGTGGTTTTCTGAAAATACGCGCAGAAGCACACCCCCCTGATTCGTGAACTTTACCGCATTTCCCAGCAAATTGATGAGAACTTGACGAATTTTGCTCTGGTCTCCCACCACGTGCCTGACCAGATTGTCGGACGTGCTCACTTCGAATTGAAGGCCCTTCGTTTCAGTCCGAACACGAAACATCATCTCCACGTCTTCCAACAGACGATAGAGATCAAAATTCGTCGGGCTCAGCGAAGCGCACCCCGATTCAATCTTTGACATCTCGAGGACTTCGTTGATGAGTGCTAGGAGGTGTTCTCCGCTTCGATTGATTTTCTCTATGCTTTCCCGGTGCTGGAACGAGATCGAGCAATCGCGCAGCATCAGTTGACAAAAGCCCAGGATAGCGTTGAGCGGTGTTCGGATTTCGTGCGAGATGTTTGCCAGGAACGCGCTCTTTGTTCGATTCGCGACCTCAGCCGCATCTCGTGCCCGGCGCAACTCCTCTTCCGTCCTTTTCCTTTGTGTGATGTCGACGCCCGAGCTTAGTGTGCCCACCGGTTTTCCATTCATGTCGGTCAAGACCGAGATCTGCCACGCGATGATCAATGGTTGCCCATCCTTGGTCAGAACCGTATTCTCCACGTATTCGACAGACCCGCTTCCTCTGGAGAGCAATGCAGCGAAGAGTGCCCTGTCGGCTTCCCTCTCCCCCTCCGGAGCGACCGTGTCAAACCAGTCTGCTCCGATGAGCTCCCTTTCGCTGTAGCCCAGGATTTCGCACCCTTTCTTGTTGATGAGGCCGGTTCTCTGGCGAGAATCTATCAGCACAATGATTGCTCCCGCGATGTCCAGATAGCGTTGGGCCCTGTCCCTTTCTGCACGCACCTTGTACTCAGCCTGTTTGCGCTCGCGAATTTCGCTCTGCAACTTTTCGTTTGCCAAAGTCAGCTCTCGAGTCCGCTCGTGAACAAAGACTTCGAGCTGATCTCGATGCCTCCTGAGCTCATGTTCGGCCTTTTTCAGGTCCGTGATGTCACGTGCTTCCAGCACCAGGTTTACAATGAGGCCTTCGTCATCCTTGAAGGGTTTCAAAGAGAAGTCGAGTACACGGATGTCTCCGTCCGAGCACAAGCTGGTTGCCTCAAAACGGAGGAAATGTCCGTCAGCGGCTTCCTGCACTGACTCCAAGATCCTGCGTTGAAGCTCGGAAGAATCACCCCATTTGGGAAGTGTCCAGCATGCCTTGTCAATCAGCTCGGATTCCGTTGCCCCGAGGAACTCTTGCATAGCCGTGTTGGCCGCCAACACGGTCCCTTGAGGAGTCAGAAAGCCGGCGATCTGAAAAGTCTGGTTGAATATGGCCCTGAATCGCTGCTCGCTCCTGCTCAGCTTTTCGTAAGAGCTTTCAATGCTTTGAGCCATCTGGTTGAAGGCTGTGGCCAGTTGCCCAAGCTCGTCTCCGCTCTTGACAGGGAGTCGATGCTTCAGCTTACCATCCTGAAAGTCACGGACTCCTTGAATGACTACTGCCACACGGTTACGCAATACCGATGCAATCCAGGCCGCGAGTCCGATTACCAGTGTAACCATCGCTGCTGTAGATTCGCCGAGACTTGTCATGCTGCGGGCGATGTTGTCGGTAATGGTTCGCTGGAGGTCTACCTGTTGCCGGGCAAGATGCGCATCGCGTTCAGCAATGAATCGATCGATAAATTTCTTTGTCTCCAGGGCGGGTTTGTAAAATTCTTCAATGTTTGCCGTTATTCCCACGTGGCCGAATCCACGGCGCTGGGATCCGTATTGTCCCGTGTAGTACGGTATCGTCGCTGTCGCGTTCAATTTCCACAAACCGCTCCAATAAAGGTGAAACGAACCCGATCCCCCGTACTCCGTTATGGTCTGAAATCCTAGTCATTGCGGGGCAAAGTTGAGATACCGATAATCTATTCCCGTTTGGCCCTCTCTTACTTGCTCCAACGAAGCCCTCTTGTGGCGGGACGGGTTGTCATATTCAGGGAGCTCCTTCGTAAATTCACTGAACGGCTTGCCGCTTTCTTTCCATCTGGCATACGTTTCCTCGTCCAACCATGGAGGCACTGGCTCCCCTGTGGCTGGGTCATACCCCATGATGTGATATTGTCTTGGATGGGCAAGGACTCTGCCTCTGTAGTCCGCCAGGAACGCGTAATTGCCCGTGCCGGCATCTGGAATCGAGGAGTACCTCTCTTCCGTAGGTACCACGTAATCCGTAAAATTCATCAGATGCGTGTGATCCAATGCCAGCGTCACATACCCGATTCCGCGACCCTCGCGTACGACCGGTTTGGCCCATCTGATCAATCCTTTGAAACGCTGACCGACAGGGTTCTCCTTTCCAGCGTAACCCGCTTTTTCGGGCTCGTAGGGAAGGCCGTTGGAGATCACCCGCTCGGGCAGATATGGGCCGATAATTGGGGACGAAACGTACGGACCGATGACACTCGACACATAAATCTCTTGATCCTTCAACGCGCGTAGTTCTTGGAAATACGTCTCCGCTTTGCAGTAGGTGTTTTCAGGTCGAGAGACGTCGCGAAGCCCTGCCGGAAGGAGAGAGGTCGTGGTTACCTTGAGTCGCTCCTGGCCTTCCAGGTCCACGAACGTCATTTCAAGGTAAAGTGGGCGCCTGCTTCGCATGCCGTGGGTTTCAGGCGGTCGATAGTGAAATCCCATTTGGTTTTCGCGAAGTGCGGGGCTGACCTCCTCGGGGGGGTCTATGATTACTCGCGTCGGAGCCCACGACCGCTTGTCCGGAGCCAATTCCCAGGGACCGTGATCCATCACTTCGCGGGTACGGCTGGAGAGGAACCGCCGAAAGGATGTCTCCGTCAACGGGAGAGTCGCAACCAAGCGAACGTCGTCGTCCCGATCGTGCAAGAAGGCAGCGATTTCTCGAGCAATATCGGTTGACAAGCGCTCGATCTTCTCTCTTGAAAGCAGTTCGAGCGCTTGAATGGCATCGTTTATGGTGCGAGTTCCGACTGTCGCCACCGACTCGCGCATCTCATGGGTCATCATGGAAGTCTGCTTGCCAACTCTCTCGCCAGTCAAGTGAGCATTGTGACGGGCGATCCATGCAGACACAAGGAGAGGAATCACCATCACGAGGACTAGAAGAACTACGAGCTTGGTCCGCAGGCTCAAACCGGGCTGGGGGGAAATAAGACCCGGGAGGAACTTCGTTCGAGGCATGGAGCGCTCCGTGGCTGGGGGAGCTGTACCCGACTCATGCCCACAGATCCCCGCACATGGCTCCGCCCTCCTTCAACAGCGTCCTGCCCGGACTTGGCCACACCTGAGGCGCACTCTGCTGCGAGGTCTCGATGAGCAATCCTGAAAGCGTTCATCAAGGAAATGCAACAAATTCTATCTACGGCTTAATTTCAAGTCAAGAAATCGCGCCCGAGGTTCACGAACGCGCATTCTCGCCTCCTTCACGAACCGCTCCACAGCAATGATTCCGAGGTCTGTTGTCCAATTGTGAAACGATCTCTCAGTGGCTGTGCTCCATCTTGAGCAACCCCTTCTTCGGTTTCAAGTCACTTAACCCGACCTTGGCGAACGGAACAACACTCTTTCCGTGATGCGCTGTCATGAACTTCTCCGCTTCGCCCTTCTCGGCAAAGGGGACCACTTCCGGCCCCATAGAGCCTTTCACATCGCTCCCCACCACATATACCGCCAGCTTCGCATCGATGAAATTCTTGGTTCCATACTGGGTGACAAAAACGTGCTCAACGTTGTCCTGCTGAAATCCATGTTTCTTCGGATCAAGCAGATAGCGGAACATGTCGCCCGTGCTGTCGAAGCCTACCGCCGTGCCGTCTTTGAACACGACGGCGGCAGGACCAAGTGTGCTCGACCGCACTTCCATATTGCAGACGGGGCACTTGGCCGAGAGGTCCAGCTTGGCACCATTGGGAAGTGTCACAGTCTCCGCTCCTATCGAAATGAGAGGCATAATGATCATTGCGAGCGCAATCAAGAACGCCGGACAGAATGTTTTCACGAGTGAGCTCACGACACTGCTCCTTCCTGTTTGTCGAGATTGTTGGCTTTGAACTGTATCTCCTTGACCATGCAATAAATGGTGGGAACGACGAATATTGTTATAATATCGATGCACATCCCCCCGAAGCTTGGCAAGGCCATAGGGACCATGACATCAGCACCTTTGCCCTGGGAGGTCAAGATTGGTACGAGTGCAAGGATAGTACAGGCCGTAGTCATGAGTGCCGGACGCACCCGCTTTTCTCCTGCTTCCAGCGTTGCATTGCGGATCTCCTCGACACTCTGGAACTTCTGTTGCTTGAAGACCTGATCCAAGTAGGTTGAATAGATTACCCCATCGTTGGTGGCAATGCCGAACAGGGCGAGGAACCCCACCCATACTGCCACGCTGAGGTTGTACTGCCTCACCTGGAACAGATCGCGCATGTTGACTCCGAACACGGTGAAGTCCATGAACCAGGGCTGCGCGTAAAGCCAGAGCATGATAAATCCCCCGGACCAGGCAACGAAGATCCCAGAGAAGACATTGAGAGACGTCGGAATCGATCTGAACTGGAAATAGAGGACCAGAAAGATGAGGAGTAGAGCCAGCGGAATCACGATTCTCAATGTCTCTTCGGACCTGACCTGGTTCTCATAGGACCCAGCAAACGTAAAGGAAGTCCCGGGAGGAATTCTCAGCTCGCCGGTATCGAGCTTATGCCTGAGGTAATTGTCCGCGGCAGTTACTACGTCCACTTCCGCAGCTCCGGGCTTCTTGTCGAAGAGCACATAGCTTACGAGGAACGTGTCCTCGCTCTTGATCATCATCGGACCGCGGGAATACTTGATCGTGGCCACAAGACTGATAGGAATCTGGACGCCGTTGTCCCCGGACACGAGAATTTTTTCCAGGGCTTCGATCGAATCTCGCAGCTCACGTTGGTATCGCACGCGCACGGGGTATCGCTCGCGGCCTTCGACAGTAGTGGTGATCCTCTTGCCGCCGATGGCTATTTCGATGACGTCCTGCACTTCCGCAATTTTGATGCCGTATCTGGCTATGGCGCGTCTGTCTATGTCAATCTCCAGGTACGGATTCCCGACCACCCTGTCTGCGATCACCGATGAGGGCTCCACCAGAGGCACATCCTTTAGGAACCTTTCTATCTCGAATCCTACGCGCTGGACCTCGTCAAGGCTCTTACCCCGGACCTTCACGCCCATGGCCGCCCTCATACCACTCTGCAGCATCACGACCCGGGCGGCGATAGGCTGCAGCTTTGGTGCGGAGGTCGTGCCTGGTACCTGTGCGACTCGTACGATTTCTTTCCATATATCGTCCGGAGTCCTGATGTGAGGCCGCCAGTTTCTCACTGGATTTCCAGTATTGGGGTCGAGCACCCTATCCCCCGTGTCCGGGTCCACCTTGAACTCGGGATGATAGACGATGACGGTTTCCACCATGGAGAGCGGCGCCGGGTCGAGAGCACTCTCCACTCGCCCAATTTTTCCGACTACCGATACCACTTCGGGAATGGCTCGAATGGCTACATCCTGTTTGTGAATTACATCCAGAGCCTCGCCTATGGACGCGTGCGGCATGGTGGTGGGCATGAAGAGGAAAGAGCCTTCGTCAAGGCTGGGCATGAACTCCTTCCCCAAGCCTGGAAACATGTGAGAGAGTTTCGACCATATCCACGTCCCCTGCACGCGGCTTCCCTCTACAAGCGGGGGGGCTGCATCACTCTTGAGCTCGGGACCGTGGACGTGCTGCACAGTAACGGTCCTGGCTGGTGGTCCCAGGACTCGATCCACCGTCCAGGGTATGAAGGCGAACACCCGGGCAAACCCCAGCCATATGGTAGCGCCGAAAACCACCAGTGATATAGGGATGACAAGAAACGCCGCCTTGTGGTGCAGACACCACCTGAGTAACGGTCTGTAGAACGAAGTAAAAACCTTTCGGATGCCTAGCAAGCCAAAAATGATTCCTGACGCGAAAATGAGATTCCTCACAAATCCCACTTGCGGACCGAGAGGAAGCCAGTGCTCTGTGAGGAGGACAATCACGAACACGAGAGCTGCAAGATTCAAGAACCGTGAGCCGTACGAGCCTACAGACGGCGGAAGAAAGGCTGACACCGCCTTGAAGACGGCAATGAAGACGACCGGAACTCCTATCCACCAGGAAACGGCACTCCCCACCCAAAGTCCTACGATGCCCACGATCACGTATGCGAGGAGAAGCGTGTTCTTCCGCAGGCTTGTCTTTCTGAAAACGAGATGAGCCATGGGAGGAATGAGTGCCAGCGCCAGAACGAGCGCGCCTCCCACTGCAAAGGTCTTGGTATAGGCCACAGGCTTAAACAGCTTTCCTTCTGGCCCAGTGAGTGCAAAGACAGGAAGAAAAGAAATGATGGTTGTGAGGGACGAAGTCATCACAGCGCCACCCACCTCGGACGCGGCCTGGCGCACCATCTCAAAAGTGCTCTTTCCCGGCGGATCGTGCTCGAAATGTCTCAGAATGTTTTCGCAAAGGATGATACCCATGTCCACCATGACTCCTATGGCAATGGCTATGCCTGAGAGAGCCATGATGTTGGCGTCGATCCCGGCGAACTTCATGACGATGAAGGTCAGGAGTACCGCTAGAGGAAGAATCGTTGAAATGAGAGCGGAGCTGACCAGATGATTCACCATCACGATTACTACGATGATGGTAACGAGAATCTCCTCGCTCAGAGCCCTCTTGAGAGTGTCAAGAGTCTGATGGATCAGTTCCGTCCGATCATAGAACGGCACGATATGCACCTGGGACACCGTCCCGTCCGGAAGGATTCTCGTGGGTAGACCTGGGGTAATCTCCTGGATTTTCCTTTTGACATTCTTGATCACCTGAAGAGGGTTCTCGCCAAAGCGAACGACCACTACTCCGCCGACAACCTCAGCACCCTCCTTGTCGAGAGCTCCTCGCCGCATGGCCGGACCGAGTGAGACGGTGGCGACGTCCTTTATGAACAGGGGCACGTTGTCATTCACCTTCACGACGCTCTGCTCGAAATCGGCCACCGACCTCGCGAACCCCAGGCCTCGGATGGTATATTCGGCCCTGTTCACCTCAATGGTTCCTGCGCCCACATCGATATTGGCCATACGAACTGCGTTGAAAACTTCGGGGAGGGTAATGCCGTGTGCTCGCATTGCGTCGGGGTTGATGTCGATCTGATACTCCTTGACGTATCCGCCCACGGACGCGACTTCGCTTACCCCTCCAGCGCTCTGGAGGGCATATCGAACGTAATAATCCTGGATCGACCGGAGCTCATCGAGCCCGAACCCCTCTCCTTCCAGCGTGTACCAGAACACTTGACCCAGGGCAGTAGCATCCGGTCCCAGAGCGGGTTGTACGCCCTCCGGCAGCGTTCCGGCAGGCAGAGAGTTGAGCTTTTCCAGGATTCGGGACCTCGACCAATAGAAATCGATCTCCTCGCCAAAGATTAGGTAGATTGTGGAAAACCCGAAAAAAGAATTGCTGCGAATAGACTTCACCCCCGGAATCCCGAGCAAGGAGACAGTTAGCGGATACGTGATCTGATCCTCCACATCCTTCGGGGAGCGACCTTCCCACGTGGTAAAGACGATTTGCTGATTTTCCCCAATATCCGGGATCGCGTCGACCGGGACAGGCTGCCGAGGAAGCCAGGAAATGTCCCAATCGAACGGAGCCACCATCGCTCCGTACAGGATGGTCACCGCGAGGACTGCCGCTGCGAGCAGCTTCTGCTCCATCCAGAACCCCATGACGCGGGAGAAGAATGATTCGTCTGTTCCGGGAGAACGATAAGAGGAAGACGGTGTTTTCATCTCTGTTGGCCCTTTTCACCTGTGTTCTCCCTCTCCTCACCCCCGTGTGAGAATTCGTGGGAGCCGTTGGCGCGGGTAGTGTCGCGGCCACCCAGGAGCGATGGCTTTGGCGACTCGGGCGGGATTTTTTCGACCAGCTCGCCACACTGGAGCATTGCCTGCCCTTTGAAAGGCTTGTGGCCGAAATAGGGGTTTTTTCTCTCTTCGCTTTCCTCGATCCAGTACGCACCTTCTCCGTCAAAGCCCATGGGACAATGAAATAGAACCACCGGATCTTTCCGAGCATGCCTGAATCCCATAAGAACCCGAGCAAACGCCTCGGAAAGCGCAGCGAATTCCTGGCGTTGCGCTTCAATTGATTTACCCTCGGCAACGCCGTTCAGCCTCTCCGTCATCTCTCTGGAAAGCTCATTCCACGTTTCTGCTGCCTCATCGTGGAGACCCTTTGCATCCACTCGGCCCAGCAGATTCGCCATGAGTCTTGACCGCTCCTTCGCCTGGTCCACATTCTCGTCCACCATCAAGTCCTTAAGGACCAAATAGTCGGCAATCAATGGGTTGAGCTGTTCGAGGAAGTCATGGGGGGCTTCCATCTTCTTTACGATCTCTGCCTTCGCTTCAGGGGAGCCAGGCTTCTCAATTTCCGCTGTCTTCTCTCCTGTCTCGTCGCGCTCGTTCATCATGCTCGATCGGGCCAGTATCTGCATTGCACTGTCGATCTTGAAGTTCCCTCTTGTGACGACCCGCTCGCCTTCTTTCAACCCGTTGTAAACGACGTAATAGTGACCCGCTCGCGGTCCGAGCACCACCTCGCGCAACTCATAGGTAGGCCTGTCGGTTCCGGGCACTTCCACATACACTACTGCTCGCTTGCCAGTGATGAGGGGTGCCGTCGCAGGAATTACGAGAGGCAACACAGGGGCCTCGTCGGGAGCATATCCGAAAGCAGATGCCGGCTTGAGGGGCATATTGCTGTCAGGGCATGTCCCCGGCTCCGAGCTTGGATTATCCCGTGGATGGACCGGGCAGATATACTTTCCCACCCACTCAGATTTGATGACCCTTCCTGCGGCGTCGATTTCTGCTTCCAGCTCTGCGCTGACGAACATCCCCGGTTTGAGCAACAATTCAGGATTTTCTGCCTCAACGCGGATTTTGACTGACCGGGTTTTTCCATCCAAGGTGGGATCTATGAACAGCACTCTTCCTTTGAATTGTCGCCCAGGAACCGCGGGAGAAGTGAATGTTACGTCCTGACCGTACCGTATCCATGGAAGATCGGATTCGTATGCGTCCATCTTGACCCACACGTTAGAGAGATCATTGATGGTGTACATTTCCGATCCTTCCTTCACAAACTGGCCGAGCACGGCCATACGCTTCATGACTATTCCACTGATCGGAGCTTTCAAAATTACATAGGGAATTGGCTTGTGCTCTTTCTTGATTTGTTCGACCTGTTCCCTTGTAAGCCCTTGCTGGATCAGTTTCTCTTCCGCACCGCGCACGACTTCAGGGTCGGGCTCCTCGTAGCGCAGCGCTTCGAAGAGCTCAACTTGGCTCTTGATGAGTGTGGGACTCCAGATCTTGACCATAGGATTGCCTCTTTCGACACGGTCGCCGGTAAAGTTGACGTAAATCTCGTCCAGCCGACCGTCCACGCGTGAGGTGAGCGAGGCAATCCGGGTCTCGTCCTCGAAAACCATTCCCACCATCCGTATCACGACTCTTGCCTGCCTTCTGCGAACTTCAGCGGTCTCGACTTCAGCGAGCTTCTTGGCGGCATCGGACATGGTGTACGTGACTGACTTCACGTCTGCAGATGTGCCCTCCTCGGAAGCAAGAGGGATAAGATCCATGAAACAAATCGGACACTTGCCAGGTTTAGGCAGCCTAATTTGGGGATGCATAGAGCACGTCCATACGGTGGCTCTTCCGACCGCCCCCTCTGCAGGGGTGACCTGGCTGTGATCCTGGTGTTGGGACTGTATTCGAGTCTCGCTCTGAGGCTTGCCGCTGAAATCCTTGGGCAAAAAGTAACCCGCTCCGAACGCAATTGCGACCAAAATGGCGATTATCAGCCTTTTCCCGCTTTTCCATCGAGGCTTTTCATGTCCGCTGTCATTCATGGTTGGTTACCCTAGCCACTTAGTGGGTATGCTAATTGGCAGACAGATCGCTCTGCGCTGTTCCGGCCCTGCATCCGTACGACGCACCTATCTTCTCAGAATGAGGCAACACGTTCGGTGTTTCTAAGACCGCTACGACTAACTTTTTTTCCTGCAGACGGGCTGCGTTCGAGAAAGACTCACGACAGCTCGGGCTAGGCCCTTCTCTTTGGGAATGGTTACACCCAAGGCTCGCGTACTTATGACTGTTATACGATGGGCAACCTTCGACTTGACCGTCTCACTTTCCCTTCTCTCACAAATCTGGCTCACAGTGTCCATTTGTGCGATCGATGCTGTGAGCGCCATGCCTCTCGTCTCCAAGGACGATTCCCCAACGATTCAGGTCGACACGTTTGTCATCCCCCGGGTGCCTCCAGTAATCGGCTCAGCTTCTTCTGTGGAGAGATTGCCACCTCTTTTCGCCCAGTCAATACAGGGCTGATCCCCTCGTGTTTCTTAAGACACTCTCATTCCCGCACGGTTTTCCCGTTTTTCGCAAGTACTCGGATTGCTGAGTTACTTTTGTCAGATAGCCGCCGGCATCGAAAGTGACATCGCAAGTTTGATTCTTCTGGATGGACTCCCTATAATACGAGCTCGATCCACCGTGGATATGTTCGAGGAGTCTTTCACATGGTTTGTCGCGCAATTATCGTGATCGCGCTCGTACTTCTGGCGTGTTCCCTGGTCACCGATCATTCGTGGAGTCAGTCTTTCCCGGATTCCCCGCCAATGGATGAGGGAATGATAGCGATGCAGTCGGGCAGGTTCGATGACGCGGTAGAAATATTCTCTCAGCTTATCGCCGTGGCACCTACGGCAGAGGCCTATTTTCAACGCGGCCTGGCTTACAGCGCCCTCAAGAAACCTCGTCTCGCTCTTGCCGATTTAAATCAGGCTGTATCAAAAGACCCGAACAACCCATCGTACAGGGTGGAGCGCGGACAAATGCTCCTTGCTACCGCTCACTTTGACAATGCGGTGGAAGATTTCACGGCAGCACTCAGAGCGGATCCAGGGAACGTGGCAGCGCTGGTGGGCAGGGCTCAGTCCTTCATAAATCTGCGTCGTGACGAGCGGGCCTTGGGAGATCTGAACGAGGCCATTCGCCACTCTCCGGACAATGGGCTGCTCTACCGACTGCGGGGGGATGCTCTATCTCGGGCAGGTCTTCATGAAGAGGCGGTGAAAGCTTACGACAGAGCCATTGCGTTGAGACCGAGCGATGCGGTCGCTCATAACAATCGAGGGACTGCCCTGGCAAATTTGGGCAAGAACAGGGAAGCCATCGAGGACTTTAATCGTGCAATGGACATTGCGATCAGAACGCCTTCGCAGGTGGAAATACCAGGCTTGACGGGAAATGCCTGGTAAAAAAAAGCGAATCCCCGGCACTCTGACGGCCACTTGGGAGGATTCCGTCTGGGTGTCCGTTGCGACGCGTCTTTAGAGGAACACTTGTCAGTGGTCGACCAGCTCTCCGGTAAGAAAACCGCTTGTCGTTGGTTCTTTATGAGATCTTCTCTTGGATCCCTACGGAACCATCTCCCTCCGTCGAAGCGTTGACGACATTCAGGAGGTCAGTTATAAACAGGACATGTGCAATTCGGAATCACCCAAGGAGTTTGCTCTTGATCGTTCCGAAACCCGGGTTGGCTCAGGATCGCTGGGGCACTACTGGGCGTCCAACATCTCAACCAATCCTTGAGGAATCGCTCAGCACTAGCTGTTGGCCTCATGGTGCCAGCGGGAGCGGCTGTCCATAGCGTGTTCGACGAAACGGAAACGGGAATGAGTGTGTCAATCCATCATCCAGTGGTCATCATAGGTGGGGGAGTAGCGGGCTTACAGGTGGCGAACCTGCTCTCCGATAACGGATTCTCGTCCATCATCGTGGAAAGGGCCCAGCGTTTGGGAGGACATGTTCGAGACTGGGCATGCATGGCGACCGATCAATGCATGAGATGCTACTCCTGCTCGGTAGACGATTTGATTGAACGAGTGCAAACGAGTCCCCGGATCACGGTTCTCGAGGAATGGGAGGTCGTCGCATTTCTCAATGCCCAGGAGAATAACAGGAGAACAGAATTGAGGTCTCTCTCCTCCGGAGACCAGAAGACATTGGACTGTAGTGCAGTGGTCTTGGCTGCGGGGTTCGAGCCATACGATGCTGCGGAGAAGGGATTCTTGGGCTATGGTCGTATTCCCGGCGTTCTCACGCTGCAGGACATGGACAATCTCCTCCGGAACGACGCGTTGGCCCAGCTACCAGTTGCGGGATCGGATCCTCTGAGACTGGCGTTCTTCCAGTGCGTGGGCTCCCGCGACTCCTCCATCGGCCGCAACTACTGTTCCCAATACTGCTGCAAGGCAGCGGTGAGAACAGGTCTGAAGATCCTTGATCTGCATCCGGACTGGGAGATTACCGTTTTCTACATTGATCTTCAGATGGCAGGCAAATATGCCGGCAAGCTCCTCTCGGAGGCCAAGCGCCGCAACATGAGACTTATACAGGGAGTCCCAGGAGAGATTCAGGCTGGTCCGGATAACACGGTCGAAATAGTCCGTCAAGAGAAGGGGAGAAGCGTCAGGGAGCAGTATCATGGGATAGTCCTCTCTATCGGTCAGGGCCCCCCCGCTTCTGCGAGCTCCCTTGCCTCGATCATGGGTATTCAAAGCGACGAGTTTGGCTTTCTCGCAGGGAGAAACGTGCTTGATTCGAGCCGCACGTCAGTTCCAGGCGTGTATGTAGCCGGAGCCTGCGCGGGCCCAAGAGACATCGAGCAAACACTCACGCACGCGGAGCAGACAGTCGCTGCAGTCGTGGCCGACCTCTTGACTTGTTGACGTCAGTCACGCCTCAGGAGGAGACTGTTCTCGATCTCCTTTGGCCGTCGCCCGCTCATTCATGGGAGACAAGAGTTAATATGGCGGATAAAGAGGTGAAAATCATCGAAGACGGGGAAAGACTTCACCTTCCTCCGGCCCTCGTTATAGGGGCCGGTCCTTCGGGCTTTCTGGCAGCGAGTGCACTGAGAAGTATCGGCGTGTCCGTCGTTCTCCTCAGAGAGGGCGCGAACACACCGGTTATGTGCCGCACTGCTCCCGGGATTGATGCTCTGGGGTACCTCCGCAATCTTGAGGCGGAATTCGAGGAAGGCGAAGGAGTGGAACTGGTGGGCACGCTCCGCGTGCAGCGCGTCGACAACGGATTTCTCGTACGTGGATTGGGAGCCGGTCCACAGCACTTCGGGTGCATCGTGCTTGCCCCCAGCGTGTCGGGGACATCTATACCTTCCGGGCTCCCATCCGAGGTCGAGACACTTGCCGAAAATTTTCAACCGAGCTCTGGCGAAGTTGTCGCGTTTCTCCTCGACTACGGCCTGCCGTCCAATCAAGCAGCCGGAATGGCAGCCATTGCTGCTGCTGCGGAGCTCAGGAACATGGGCGGAACATCCTTTGTCCTGATGAGGAATGCGCCTGTTCGGCATCTCTTCGGCGAGACCCTGTACGAGGGGGCGAAGCGGGCCGGGGTGCTATTCTTCAGGTTTGGCGATGACCTGCCCCGCGTTGAAGTCGTTCCTGTGTCCAGCCCCGATGAGCCGAAGTTCCTCGTTACCGTTCCGGACCTTGTTGACGCAGGCCAGCCTACGGACCTCAAGTGCCACAGGGTAATTGTCCCTCCGGGCGCCGCTCCGTCGTCCGTCCCCTCTTACGCGTTGGACATCACAGCAGGAGACGTCGATTCAGAAGGGTTTATCCTTTCTTCGAGCACGCACTGCCATTCGGGACGCTCGTTTGCCGAGGGAATCTTCGCTGTAGGCGAAATCACGGGGAACATCGATCTCGTGGACGTCGCAGCCCAAGCCTTCGCAGTTGCAGCACGGGCGCGAGCATGGCTGATGAATTTCCCGGATTCGGCCGCGAAAAGAGCAAAGGTTACCGTAAGCGATGAGTGTTGTCGTTGCCTCACCTGTTTCCGCGTGTGCCCCCATACTGCCATCTCTTATGCGGGTGCCTCCGCCAGATCAGCAATCCAAGCCTCTCCCGCAGCGTGTCAGGAGTGCGGAGTGTGCGTATCCGAATGCCCCCGCACCGCCCTTGCGCTCGCGTCCTTTCCCGATGAGGCAGTCTCTTCATTTCTTCGAGAAGTCACCAAGATGGCAGATCGTGAGCCCCTCGTGATCTATGGCTGCCAACGCTCGGCTGCGCGAGCGGTATCCCAGATCCCACTTCCCGAAGGAGTTTTGTTTTTCTCGGTTCCGTGTGCCGGCTGGGTTTCCGAGTCCCTCTTGTGGGCAACCCTTGCCTCCGGAGCCGCGGGACTTCTTGTGGCTGGGTGCCACCACGGCAACTGTGCGTCGAAGGACGGCACCGACTGGGCAGCAGCCCGAGTGAAGAACGCTCTTAGCGCGCTGGAGATGGGCAACTTCCCCATTCGATACGCTACGGTAGCCGCGAATGAAGGGCCCAGGTTCCAGAAGGTCGTCCAGGAGTTTTGCACTCAAGCCCGCAATACTACTGATGAGAAAATCCTGACAGCTTGAGTGGCAGGTCTCTTCCAACTAGCTGTCATGGCAATCGGGGGTCAAGAAGAAGGGGGCGGAATCAGCGTGGCGAGGCAGAGAAAAGCGCTTCAAACGCTCGTCCCGCCCATTTCGAGCGAGTATACCATCGCTTTTCCGTGTAGTCATGCCATCTGTCTCCGAAATAAGAAAGCTCTTCCGAGAATACGGTCTTGCTCCCAAGAAGTGGATGGGGCAGAACCTTCTCGTGGATTCACGCTATCTCACGCGAATCGGGGAGACGGCCCGCATTGAGGAGGGTGAGCCCCTTGTAGAAATAGGAGCCGGCCTCGGATTCCTCACCGAAGAGCTCCGTGGACGGGGTGCGAAAATCTATGCTCTCGAGATAGATTCCGGTTTCTTTCGCGTTTTGCAGAAGAGATTCTCAGGATTGCCTCTCGTTGAGCTTATCCATGCAGACGCTCTCAAGTACGATTTCCACAGCCTGAGAGAGAGAATTGGCAGGCTGCGAGTTGTGGCTAATCTGCCCTACAACATATCGAGCCGCCTGCTATTCAGTTTTTCCCGGAACAGCGCGGACTTCAGCTCTCTTCATATTCTCCTGCAGAAGGAAGTGGCTCATCGACTCCTCGCAGAGCCGGGAACCAAGGAATACGGTGTTCTCACGGTGGTCCTTGCAGCGAAGGCAACGGTGGACATCCTCTTCGACATACCACCAAGAGCTTTCTTTCCTGTGCCTGAGGTAACTTCTTCTCTCGTGCGGGTAACATTCCCGGACCCTCCCCCGCTGCACGTGACCGACTCGGCGCTGTTTGAACGACTCGTCAAGATCTCATTTGCAGGTCGTCGCAAGACTCTGAGGAACAATTTGAGGGCATTTTCCTTCACGATGGGGACGGATTCGGTGAAACGAGCTGCGGAGGAGTCGGCAATAGATCTTGCAAGGAGGGGAGAAACCCTCTCGCCGGAAGAATTCGTCCGCTTCGCTGAAGCGATCCACCGCCGGGCAGCGTCCTCGCCGCACCCTACCGAAATTGAATGAACCCGATCTCCGCGAGTCTCAGGGTTGGCCGACTGAAAGTGTCTCAAAAGCCGGCAGTCCGTGATAATCGTGGCACACCCCCTCACCCTAACCCTCTACCCCGAAGCGGGGGAGAGGGGATTTTTAAGGCTCCATCTCCCTCTGGGAGAGCCGGCAGTCCGTGATAATCGTGGCATACCCCCTCACCCTAACCCTCTACCCCGAAGCGGGGGAGAGGGGATTTTTAAGGCTCCATCTCCCTCTGGGAGAGCCGGCAGTCCGTGATAATCGTGGCACACCCCCTCACCCTAACCCTCTACCCCGAAGCGGGGGAGAGGGGATTTTTAAGGCTCCATCTCCCTCTGGGAGAGGGTTGGGGTGAGGGTGCCTTTCCACGCATCGACGCCCAATCGTGCTACGATGTTAGGTGTGTCCCGAGTTTTGAGACATTTTCGACTATACTGCCACGCATTGAACATGCGTGGCAGTCATTGCAGTTGGAAGCCAATGAGCCCGGTCGACATGTGGTCTTGATAGAGGTTGAGATTTCCCATCCGTGCCTGGGGAGCTCCTGGCTTACGGCCAGCACGATAGGAGAGTGTAGTCGTTGTTTTCACGCCGTCGTTAATCGCTCGGTTTGCTAATGAGGTTCTGGCCTGTGCTTAATGCGATGCACCATAGCCGTTACTTTCGAGTCCCTCAATCAGGAGGCTCGATCCGGCTCACACGGGGGTGCGTGATTGTTGAGATAGGCCTGACGTCGACTGAAAGGTGCGAAAGAGAGCCCTCTCGCGGAAGATGAACCGCACACTCATCGGTTGTCCTGTTCCCCTCCTTCGCTTGCACAATTCGACGTCCGTGTTAAAATTCTTTCATTATAAGTGAAACGGTTAGCTTTGTAGAATGGAGACACATTTAACTTCGGAACAGATACAGATGATCCTGGATAGCGTAGCGGACGGGGTCTTCACCGTGGATGAGGACTTCGTGATCACCTCGTTCAATAGAGCCGCTCAGGAGATTACCGGAGTCCCCGTAGACGAGGCCATAGGTCGTCCGTGCTGCGAGGTGTTTCGCGCGGAAATATGCGAGGGGGAGTGTGCGCTCAAGCAGAGTGTTCGCACGGGCAACCCCGTGGTCAATCAAGCGATCTACGTTGTTCGCGCCGATGGGGCGCGCGTTCCCATAAGCATAAGCACATCGATGTTGAAGGATAAGACCGGCAAGCTTGTAGGAGGCGTGGAGACCTTCCGCGATCTGACTGTAGTCGAGACCCTTCGGAAAGAAGTCCAAAAGTCGTTCACGTTCGAAGACATGCTGTCGAAGAACCAGCGCATGCAAGAGATATTCGCCATTCTGCCCGACGTGGCAATGAGCGACAGCACCATCCTTTTGGAGGGAGAGAGTGGAACGGGAAAGGAGTTGCTCGCCAAAGCAATTCACAATCTCTCCGCGAGGGCAGCCAACCCTCTTATCACGGTGAACTGCGGAGCCATACCCGACACTCTGCTTGAATCGGAATTGTTCGGATACAAGGCCGGCGCGTTCACGGACGCAAGGCGAGACAAGCCCGGCCGTTTTGCGCAAGCGGCTGGCGGCACGATATTCCTGGATGAGATCGGAGACGTCACCCCTGCCCTGCAGGTGCGGTTGCTGAGAGTACTTCAGGAGAAGACCTTCGAGTTGCTGGGGGGAACCCAGACCGTTCAAGCGGATGTCAGAGTCTTGGCCGCGACCAATAAGGATTTGAAGCAGCTCGTGGAAGCAGGTCTTTTTCGGGAAGATCTCTATTACCGGATACGAGTTTTCAAGCTCTCCCTTCCACCATTGCGGGAGCGTATGGAAGACGTCCCCCTGCTAGCACAACATTTCATCGATCGGTTGAGCCGAATCAAGGGTAAAGACATTACCGGTCTTACCAGCGAAGCCCTTTCCGCGTTCATGGCCTACGATTGGCCGGGCAACATTCGGGAGCTGGAGAACACAATCGAGCATGCATTCATTCTGTGCCGCGGGGGCCTGATCGACATCCCACACTTGCCTGAGCCCCTCAAGGCAGGCAGCAGTCTCGATGTCTCCCAACAGGGGGGAACGTTGGCAGGGATCGAAGCGCGCGTTATCATGGAAACTCTGGCGCGAAATGGTGGAAAGAAGCTCGCCACAGCGAGAGAGCTTGGCATTAACAAGACAACTCTCTGGCGCAAGCTGAAGCGGCTTGGGCTTAACCCGTGAGCCACCTGAAGTGAAAAAAGTGATTGCAATTGCTGGCCTCAGCGGCAATAATCGGGCGGTGGACTTGTGACAATGACCATGTCCCAGAGCGGCTTAATTGATGAACGGTTACGGCCGGCATTCATGTTCCTCGCCAGAGGAGCTGACGCTGAATGTTTTCGAGGTATAGAATGAATCGGTTTCGAGCAACATTGCTATTTCTGGCATTGATGTTGTTGTCTTCGGTGCTGATATGGTGCAGTGGCTCCGGGCAGAAGGAAGCCGGTCTACCTCCCCCGCCAGAGAATCTTCGTGTAGAGCTGGCTGCCGAGGGGGTACAGGTGTCGTGGGACCGTTTGCCAGGGGTTTCCCATTACACGGTCTTCTGGGGACCGGATCGAAGACAGTATCGTAGAATGGCAGATGTACGGTCAGAGTCGGTAGTCGTTTCGGGCTTGGATCCTGGAAAGTTGTATTTCTTTGCCGTTTCAGCCTGGAACACATCAGGAGAAAGCGACTTTTCACGGGAAGAAGCTATGGTCTACGACGAGGACCCCAGCCGGGCCACCGAACACTTGGCCAGAGGAAACGACCTTATGAGACAGGGGTATTTCTCGGAGGCCAACGCGTACATATCCGCCGCGATCAAGCTGGACCCCCGCTTGGCCGACGCCTATAGACTTCGGGCAACGATACATGAGCAGATGAACAAGCCCGATCTAGCTCGCCAGGATTATGCCATGGCCCAAAAGCTGTTTGGGGGTGGCTTCCTCCCCGAGGGCAAATCGACGAACTGACCCCCGTGCTCAAAGATTCCGAACATTCCACTCCTGTGCCGGCCGGACACTGGCACCATTGAACCAATCTCAACGAGAAGCAGCATGTTGTTTCCTACCATTTTTTCCGTGGTGCCTGATTCGAAATCCCGTTCCTTTCGTGCCAGGCCACCGGATGTCTGGCTCTATTTGTGATTCCCTCAGGAACGTGCAAGAGATCACAAGAGAGGTAAAGCGTCTTGTCGACATGGGCCTTGTGGGCTGCATTGGTGTTTGTTGCCGTAGTGATCATAGAGCTGATCCGTATGAACCTTCTCCTTATCAGGTCGTTGGGGCAAGAGCAGGAACTGGAGCCGGCAGGAAAGGTCTGCGATCCGGAGACCGTCCCTCTCGTATCTGTCGTCATTCCGGCCAAAGACGAAGAGGATCATATCGAAAGCGCGCTGCAATCCGTACAAAACAGCGAGTACCCAAACCTCGAGATCATAATCGTTAACGACAGAAGCTCTGACCGCACTCCGGAGATAATCGAACGGATAGCCCGGGAGGATCCCCGTGTCAGATACCTCTCCGTTACCCACTTGCCTGCTGGATGGACAGGGAAGACCCATGCATTGTTTGCAGGAGCGAGGCTCGCCTCAGGGGATCTGTTTCTGTTTTCCGATGCGGATACGGACCTGGATCCGACAGCCATATGCCGCGCAGTCAACCACCTGATTCGGAACAAGCTCCATATGCTCAGCCTCTACCCCCAATTCAAGGAGCGGCGATTCAGCGAAAATGCTGTCTACCCTCATCTGGCCCTGGGCTTGTCCTCGGTTTATCCGCCCAAAGTAGTCAACGACCCCGGGAAGCCAGGCGCCCTCGCGTCCGGATGCTTCATTCTTATCACCAAAGAAGCGTACGAACGCGTAGGAACATGGGAGAACTTCAGGGCAGAGATTACCGAGGATATCGCCCTGAGCAAATCGGTAAAAGCCAAGGGCTTGAACCTCCATGTGATGCGCGCCCGCCACCTTGTGAGGACGGTGCCTTTCTCAGGTCTTTCCGAGGTCTGCCGCTTCTGGAAGCGGACATTCTACGGAGGACTGGAGAGGAGCATCCCCCTCGTCTTCAGGCTGTTCACCAACTACGTAGCTCTCACTGTTCTCTTTGCGGTGAACATCTTCGCAGTGCTCTCACTGTTCTCGGGCTACCAGACGTGGCCTCTCCTGGCTCTCACTGCCCTTTCTACCGCGGCCTCAGTCATGGTCATGATTCCCTACGGATTCGTTGTTCGGGATGAAGGGGGAAGCTGTTGGTATGGTTTATCAGCTCCCCTAGGGATAGCCATCAGTGTATGGGTCGCCGCGACAGCGTTGTTCGCAATCGTTTTCCGCCGCGGCATAGACTGGCGGGGTTCAACCTATACGTGACGCGTACTGAATGGTATCTCCGCGCCGGCGGCTTGCTTGGCCGCAGTCGAGGTTATCCTGTAATTCGATACTAATTTTCATTGAGTTACCAGTTTTTTATGATATAAGGATCGCGACTGGGATGCCATCATCTCGGTAAAATAAGATAAATGGGAGGACACATATTCCTCTCGAGGAGACCGAACGGTGCCTGTGCAGATTCGTTACCTCATTGCTTCGCTGGTCACTCTTGTGCCCCTCCTTGTCCTCGCCGGTTCTTGCCCCGCGGAGGACCTGACGGTAAAGAATTGCCCCGAGCTGGTCAGAATCGCCGAAACGTGCCAGGAAGACCTCAAGACCGTCGACACTGTGCTAGGATCGGCTATCGAAGCCGGAAGCATTGATCGCATCAGGAATTATAAGCTTCGCAAGGCAGAGATCAAGAAGAGGCTTCATTCGGTAATGCGGGTCATCGAGCTCAAGGAGTGCGTCCTTCCCCGCTGAGGCCGAGGTCCATCTATCATGCTCGGCGCGATGACGTTCCAATGACGTGGCGAGCCTTACTTGCCTTCATTTCGTCGCGGCGGCTGTCCTTGGCCCGTGTGTTGCTGTGTAGGAGCGCCTTGTATAATTCCCTGGCAGCGTCCTCGTCTTCATTGGCTAAGCACTTGGATCGCCCGCAACAACACGGGTCTGATTGCCCGAAAGACGTTGACCTCGCTCCTGGTGGTTGGTAAGAGCACCGGCTTCACAGCACCCACATCCATTTCCTTGGAATCCTCCTTGTTCCTCAGGAATATTCGGGCGAGCTGGCCGTCGGAAATCAAGCAGAACAGCTCCTGTGTCTCGTTTTCGACCCAATCGAGCGCGTTCTTGTCGTGGGTAGACAGCCTCTGAGCCAACACGGCTTCCGAATAGCGAAGGGCTTTAGCACGATCGACCCCGAGGCTCTCGATGATCCGCGCGAGCTTGAGCATCGCGAGGTCCCTCACAAGAAAAAGATCCCCGTTGCGATCACTGCTCGCTGGCCTGACCTGATCACTGGCCACGATCTCGGCCAACTCCGTCTCCTTCAGATCGAGGATGAAGGCCGCGTCCCGCGTGTTGACCAATTCCGAGAACATCTCTCCTCCCTTGAGGTTCGGACCGACGCTCGGCAGACGGACAAGTACCCGCGCGAACGATTTTCGACACGGACTTGCAGTTGACCCGCCGCGCTACTCTGGTGGTACGGATACCATGCCCGCGGGCGACGGTCAAGCCGTCGGTGAAGGACGATGGAACGGCCCTTGCCCAGGTGCTGGCTGACTGGTTATTCATTATGATATCAGCATGCTAGATGCTGAATGAGTACACTGATTCTCAATAGTCTTCATCAGCGCAACATTTTTTCTCGATTTTATTGACAGCGTTGCAAGACTTTGCTATAGTAGGACCGTTAATTCCAGCACTTGCAAGAATTGGATGAGAAATTATCTCCATAGATCTCAGAAGGAGTCGGGGATGGTTAGAGTATCAGCAGTTGGTCTTAGCGTAGTCCTCATTCTGGCACTGGGTATCTCGGTCGGACATACCTTCTTCGGAGGCGCGGGAGCATTTCCGGACCACGGAATGCCTGGTGCCGTCTGCCCTCCGGGTGGATGCCAGCCCATGGCAATGATGCCCATGGGAGCACCCTCTCCTCCCCCAATGCCCCAGAAGATTACGAAGTGTAAACCCCAGCCCATGATGCCCTATTGTGGGCCCATGATTTGTCCGCCACCTGCCTGTCCTCCGCCTTGCGCCCCTGTTTGCAAGCCGTCGGTAGCATGGTACTAGGCCTGAGATACAACCTACATCTGTGTTCAGGATCTCGGTTTCTGGCTCCACCGGTCCCCTGAACACAGTTTTTCTCATTTGCTCCCCGCACCACGTCAGTCAGCGGACAAGGATCACCTCTTCTGGGGAAGGCGCTCGGATCTGGCTTGTGCTGCGCCCTTTCGGGGCAGGTCTCGGGCCCGTATGGGATTGCGGACGCTCTTCTCCGGGGACTCTCTTGCCGGTTCGGTCGGCGGCACTTGAATTCGTTCCAGTTGCGTCGTAAACGCTTTCCAAGAGGCCGCGTATTCGCTGGCTTGTTCGCGCAACGTGTCAAGGGCGCTCTTGGCGCCGAGATATTCCTCTAGGGCCTTCAAATCGTCCGCGATCTCGATTCTCCACGGCAGATCTGCTTCCTGACGCACCATCGTTACGGTCTTCATTCCGCCTTTGAGGCACCGCAACTGAATCAACGCCTGATTCTGCTCACCCTTCAAGAGCAGGGGCGGGCTGACCGGGTCCAGCATGTTGAGCAGGGCAAGGTCTTCGGGTAGTTGCTTGAGTCTGTATTCCCTTTCCAGGCGAACGACCATCTCCCTGGATCGATCGGATAAGAGCTGTCTGGCTTCGTCTATTTTCTCGGACTTCATGCGATCCCTGTAGAGGATGAACACCGCCTCCGGCTTGCTCGGCATAAGATCGCACCCACTGAGAATTCCCAGTATCATGATTACGGAACAGCACAGCCCATACCGCGCCCACCGTCCGAGCACGCGGTCAGACGCTCTGTTACGTACCGGAAAGATGGCTCTTATCCGCACTCTCTCAACACCGCCCACCTGGATGCTCTGTCACGGCTCCTGATCGGTGACCCCAAAAAGCAAGAAGTGCGCCACGTGCAACTGTCCATATGAATCAACTAGCACGAGTCACGGTCTCAGTCAATTGCGGCTCGAAGCCACACCATCAGCAGCGAGCAGGCCGTGAATCAGCGGTTTGTTTCTGGCAGTCGGCGATCCCTGATACTACCGTCTGACTTGAGTTTCGTGCCGGAAACCAGGCCTTAACGAGGGTTCCTGCCTGGAAGTCCGAGTCAAATTCCAGGGATCCCTCGTGGAGTTGCACAATCTCTCTGCATATTGACAGACCCAACCCTGTCCCCTTCTCCCCGTCAGTCCCTGTCTCTCGTCCGCGGTGAAATCGCTGGAATAGCTTGGCCATTTCTTCAGGCCGTATCCCGATTCCAGTGTCCGACACACGCAGCTCAACACCATCTCTTCCGTCTCGCTGTTGTGCCGCGGTCGTCACCTGCACGCTCCCTCCTCTATGGGTGAATTTTATGGCATTGACGACGAGGTTGCTAACCAGTTGGCTGAGTCGTCCCAGATCTCCGCTTATTGGAGGGAGATCTTCTCCAAGCGCAGTCTCCAGCCTGATACCCTTCCTTTCCGCAAGGATACGGAGGCTCTGGACCGCTTGATGGATGGGCAGGTTGATGTCAACGGAGGTAAGGCGGAGGGAGACCAGACCTGACTCGAGCCTGAGGAGCTCCAGCAGGGAGTTGATGAATGAGAGCTGGTCTTTGGCGCACTGGTGGAGCGTTTCGATATTGGCTGCAGCCGCAGCAGGCAGCTCGTTGCTTTTCTTGAGCAGCTCTATGGTTCCCAGAAGTGCCTGGAAGGGTGCTCTCACGTCGTGGGAAAGAATCGAGAGCAGTCGCGCCTGCCGTGCGTTCAGCTCTTCCGCTGCGCGCCTGAGGCGATTACGCTCTACGAGGTTCTCTATCATGAGGACCAGTTTTTTCGGGTCCAGCACCAAGAGCTCCCTCTTCTCCAGGTACCCATCCGCGCCTGCCTGAAAGGCTTCATTCCATGCGTCCACGCTCTCCATGGATGAGGAGATGACCACAGTGCTGTGCGGCTTTGATGTCTTGATTTCCTTACAGATCTCGATACCGTTCCCATCCGGAAACATTATGTCCAGCATGATGGCGTCGTAATCACGGAGCGCGGCTTCGCGGGCACCGCGTGCAGTTTCCGCCTGATCTACGCAGAATCTGTCGCCTAGCATCATGCGTACGCGTCGACGCACCAGGTCTTCGTCGTCCGCGATGAGCACGGTCAGAGGTCTATCCATCTATGCCTCCACTGCCATCGGCATGCGGAACGTGAAGATGGCGCCGCTCCCGGGATTGCTTCGAGCTGCAATCCTGCCGCCATGGGCTTTGGCTATGCGCCTTGCCATGTAGAGCCCCCTGCCCTCCCCGCCCGTGGTGAAGCCCAGCCTGAAGATGCTCCCCAGGTTTTCATGGGGTATGCCCGGCCCCTGGTCCTCCACACGAACGAAGGCTTCCATGTTGTCGCTCCCCACGACGATCTTTATGGCAGACTTCTCTTTTGTAAACTTCACCGCGTTCCGGATGAGGTTGTCCAGCGCCCGGACGAGAAATCGCTCTTCACCTCGAACCATGACCGCCTGGGTGTGAAGATGATTGGAGTCGATGGAGACCCCCCTGACCGATGCTGCGTCCCGGTAGTTGGCAACGCAGCGGTCCACCACCAGGTTGAGATTCACCAGGCAAGGCCTGATGCGGAACGCGTCCGAATGGAGCCTGATGAAGTCAATTCTCTCTTCCAGCATTGAAAATAAGTCGTGTCGTTTCTTTTCGACCTGATCGAGGAACTCGATGGCTTCTTCCTGCCTCGACTCAGAAATGAGGGTGCGAGCTGTCTCAATTCCTACTCCCATGACATCGAGTGCGGCTTTCAACTCGTGACGATATAATTTGCCGATTTCTCGATCTATCAGAAATCGATCTGTAGCATCCCTGATCAAAATGACGTGTTGGCCCAGCTCTACTTCAAACCTCTTGTCGCCGTTCGTAAGAGCAACTCGGTCTCCGAAAAGCTCGGTGCAGTCAGCGTCATCATGCAATGAAGCGCTTATGCGTGAGAGGATCGCTTCCCGGGAGTACCGCCGCAGGGCGTCTTCCAGGGAATCCTGCCCGAAGAGACGGTCCCGCAACCAGGGATTCCCATGGAGCATGTTTTCCGCTGCCCGGTTCATGTAATAGAGGAGCCCTGTCCTGTCTATACAGATGATTCCGTCGGGCACCATCTCCAGTGCCTGTCGATCCAGTTCTGTGCTCTTTATCTTTTTCTCTCGCTCTTCGCGGAGCCGATCCTTGAGGTGACGATTGACCAATTCCTTGGCGGGTGCATAGGAGTCGTAGAGGAAGGTCCTCGCCATTGTCTGCTTGGACTGTTCGGAGGAAAGCACGAACCCCCCATTGAAGGACTCAATCATTCCCGCTAAGCGCAGCCGTTGAAAGAAGAGCTCGTCGGTTCGGCTCAGGAGAAGGGACCTCCACTGTTTTTCCGAGAGAGGGATGTAAAACAGCGACAGGAGGTATACGGTCCTGCTCAGCGACGACAACTCCCTCATATCATGGATGGAGCGTACCAGGTGGTGGAAGTCGATGGTGCCGGGATTGGAGGTGGGATCCAGAGACACGTGTCGCCCAGGTATGCCAGGCCGCCACTGGTTGAGAATCTCTACGCTCGGATAGCGCTCCCTGAGGGTCCGCACCACTTCTGGGGCAACACCGGCATCCAGGAGCCGCAGCACGCACAGTCTCGAGACTGATCGGATCTCCTCGGCTGCGTCCCGTCGGGTCAAGAAATGCTCGATGACATAGGGGATCGCCCGCACCGGCTCGACCTCTTTGAGCAGCACGATCTGCATCAATTTCATCTCAGGGCTCGGGTAATCCGTGAACAGGACTTCGACATTACCTCGTACTTCCCTGTATGCCCACAAACAAGAAGGGGTAAGCAATCCGCGGCGCAGCAGTGAATTCCTCAAGGTGACCCGCTGGGCCGAGTCCGTCCACTTGACTCCCGCCTGAACCGCAACCGCCTGATATGAAGGTTCCCCTTCCTCCAGGAACCGAAGGAGATCGGAGAACGCCTCATCTGTAAACCTGGGTTGATTCGCCAGGTCCTTTCCAAAGAGTCCCTCGTGCCGAGCGAGCACGTTCTGAAGGGGGAGCCGCCTCTCCAAATCGTTGAAAAGCTGCTTTAACATGTGCGATCAATTAGTCGATATCAAAGCTAATGTCAAGCGATAAGAGCGACAGATATTCTGCATTCATCGCTTTGAGACCCGTTCCCGGAAACGGCTATGATCGTCCTACGTCTCAGCATGGGCAGCTCTCCCCGCTTACCGAATTTCCTGGACGAGTTGCGGTTTGCAGAGGAGATCCGGGTGAGGACCAAGTGCGGGGTCGCCTGTTGCGGGAGCAGAAGGAATTCTCAGGCTCGCGGAGGCTGTGGACTAGCCTTGAGTTTTGATCGGCGCTGTGCTAGAGGATGACGAGAAGAGAAGCTCCTATTCCGGGGAGCAGGGATACCCTATGGAATCCTCCCGGGTCCTCGTCGTAGAAGATCATCCAATCAGCCGCAAGCTCCTTGAAGCTATGTTGAGCAAGGCGTATACGGTTATCTCGGCTGCCTCCGGAGCTGACGCTATAGCCTGTGCCAGAGAGAGGACACCGGACCTCATCCTTCTCGATATAGAAATGCCCGGCATGGACGGATTCCAGACACTGGAAGTGCTCAAGCGTGAGGTGATCGATGACGCCTTGCCGGTGATCTTCCTAAGCGCACGTGAGGATTCGGAGAGTCGAGAGAGAGGTCTTCAGGCGGGCGCTGTGGACTATCTCACGAAACCGTACGACAGGCACGAGCTCTCCATAAAAGTGAAGAACCATCTCGCACTTTACGAAGCTCGAAAGGAGATTGAGGCCAGGAATCGGATCATGGCTCACGAGATGGAGATGGCGTCCCAGCTCCAGAGCTCTCTACTCCCTCATTCTTTTCCCTCGAGCCGTCACATAGGCTTTTCCGTCGTTTACCTCCCAGTCTCGCCTGCCGGCGGGGACTTCTACGATGTCGTGCAGCTCCCCGATTCTCGCGTTGGTCTTGCTGTCGTGGATGTATCCGGGCACGGGGTAGCAGCAGCCATGATAGGCGCTATGTTTAAGATGGCGTTTCAATCGCTTGCCCATTCTCTGGCATCTCCTGCGCGACTCCTGGAGACGTTGAACAATCAGATGTTCCAGGTGTTACCGGACTCCGATTTTCTGACCACATTTTATGCTATCATCGAGCCTGCTTCCGGGGAGCTGGTGTATGCTACTGCCGGTCATCCCGCGCCGCTTGTGTATCGAAATGCGTCGGCGGAGCTGGAACGGCTCCCTGAAGGTGGTCCCCTCGTTGGGGCGTTTCCGGACATGAAATACGAAGAAGGACGCATCCGCCTCAACCGCGGGGACAAGGTGCTCGCTTTCACGGATGGTGTCACCGAGATTGCCGGCTTTGCTCCGGAGGAAGATTTCTATGGAGAGGACCGGTTGACCGATGTATTTCTTAAGGGGATCTCAGACGAGCCTGACGAGACCTTGAAGAGGATTCTGGAAGACCTGAAGCATTTCCGAGGTTCGGACAAATTCGAGGATGACATCACGATGTTGTTATGCTCAATACTCTGACCATGCGGGCAAGAGACATCTAGTCTGGCCTATTCACGCTGATCATGTTTCAGCATTAGGAGGGAGCGGATACGCATGAATATACGAGAAATAGGGGGAGTCGTTGTCATTAGCACCAACGACCGATTGGACGCTCTTGCCGCGCCAGAATTGAAGGAGATGATCAAGGGTCAGGTTGAGAGCGGAAAGAAGAGGATTGTCATAGATCTCGGGAGCACCCGCTTCATAGATAGCTCTGGCTGCGGGGCACTGGTAGCTTCATTGAGATCGCTTCTCAAAGAGCAGGGGGACATGAGGATCGCAGCCCCCAATCCACAGGCCCAAACCCTCTTTCAATTGACCCGATTGGACAGAGTTTTCGAGATATTCGACACTGTCGAGCTGGCTTTGAGCTCGTTTCCCACTTCGTAGCTGCCAAGCGGTGACTCGCCTCCGAATTTTGCGGAGACTTCATGGGTTGCCGACTATCCAGATGCGGAACCGCTGGGGGCTCAGCGCCTGCCTGTCGCCTGGCCTCAGGACGTGAATAATGGAAGATGAGCTTTTCATAAGAATTGAAGCGCCAGCGCGGATGGCCATTTTGAGACCCCTGAGCACGTTTGTGCGAGACTTGCTGAGACAGACTGGATGCCTGGACAATGCTCATCAGGCCCTGAACGACATTGAGTTGGCGTTCAACGAAGCCTTCACCAACATTCAAAGGCACGCGTACAAGACCAGAGAGGATGGGCCAGTCTCCATCGAAATCAGGATCCACCCCCGGAAACTAGAGCTCACGTTCGTGGATCGCGGGCAGAGCTTCGATCCGCAATCTCTCAAGGAGCCGGATTTGGATCGGCCGAGCGACAGTGGGCTGGGTGTGTGGCTTATTCGCCAGGTGATGGATGATTTCAGTTACCACGCTGACCCGGAGGGCAAGAACACGCTAGTATTGATCAAACATCTGTGCCCTTCGTCTGAAAGGTCATGCGAAAAAACTGGTTGAACACCGGCAGAAAGGACCTGAGGGAAGACAAGATCCGAACAACCTCACTTGCTCAACGTCTTTTACGCTTGCGCGACAGTACGCTTGGGCAGCATGTCCGCTGACTCACTTGAAAGCCCGGGAAAGTGCTCTTGGCGGGACTATCTTGACAATTCTGCGACTCCGGTGGTATTTTGAAACTCGGTAAGGCGGTGTAGCTCAGTCGGTCAGAGCATGCGGCTCATATCCGCAGTGTCCGGGGTTCAAATCCCTGCACCGCCACCACTTAAGCTGCCGATATCATTTACCACATCTCCCCAAGAAGTTGTGAGCAAGTCCTAATTCCTTTTATCACTCAACCGGGCCGATTGACCCTAATTAGCTTTCCCTCCATTGGATGCGAAACTTCCAAGGCTTCATGAATCCGAAGGGCTTGGGCAACGAAAGAAGGATCCACGGTACAGACAATTATGCCATGGTGCCCTGAATTCAAGGCATGTAACCGTATGAAATGCCTTCGGTTCAACGTGATGAGAATCCGCTTCTCGGCCACGGCCAGCGCCAGCACAGCCTCATCGGATATTGCTTTACCCGCATTACCAGTATCCAGTGTGGTACGGACATCGTGTCCGAGCCGTCTGAGTTCCTCAACCACCGGAAACGGAAAGTTCTCATCGGCATACAGACGGGCCATTACGGTCAGGAAGCCTCATTCTCTCTGATTTCACTATCTATATCATCCCGATGGGCACGATAATAGCCCCATGCGTTGGCGAGATCTTCCGCACGGAGAGTTGGATAGGATCTGAGGATATCGGCCTCGCTCAACCCGAGGTTTCTCGCCCGAACCAACAGCCAAACGGGGATCCGAGTGCGAACAATACAGGCTTCCCCCCCACAGACATGCGGATTGCTCTCAATCCCGGGGAAAGAGTCACCAAGATCCCGCACTATCCATTGGAGCAATTGTGCCTTTTCTGCACGACTCATGGTTGAAAGCACTTGCTCCCACTCCTCGTAAATCGTCATCACGTTTACTCCCAAATCGTCCGGTCCACCCCGTGCTATGTTTAACTCGATGCCTCGGTCCAAGCACCTCGTTAGGGGTTCCCGGGCACTTACAAGCCAAGCGCATCAGGGGGTGCACTGACCCCCGTCTTCCTCAGCCACTTGTCTGAGTCGTCGAGCCGATGTGAAAGGTTCCCGATCTTGGCGCTCACAAATCTGGACCGGGAGCGGCCGCTAGTTTCCGCAAAGCAGTCTAACATGGCGCGGCTCTGACGACAACGGTGGGCCTCGATCGCCAGCAATCAGGACTTCGCTGGTGAGGGTACAACGATCGTGGAGCAATCAGCAGCGCACCCCTGCGATTCTAGGTAAAGCCGTCCCTGTTCGATTGGCCTGACTCACGGGTATGAAGGATTTTCGCATGCGGCGCCCTTCCGGTTGTCTTCAGCGGTTGTTCACCCATCTGAGGGACTTTTGAGAGAGTATTCTCAGCGTCTCGCGTCGGGATGAGCTCGAATTCTCGTCCCCGACCCTCTTACTCGATCCCAAGTGCCAGATGAAACGTCGCGCTTGACCGGGGACATCCAGCAAGGTACCATCGAAATCCCGAACGAAGCATCTTTTCATCAATCGGTCACTGATATTGCCGTCGTGAGACATTGCACGACGACACGGAACCCCGCTGAGTCACAGGCGTCATCGGGCAACTCTTGCGAAGTCAGATACGCGAAACCGCGAATCCGTCTCATATTTCAGGACAAGAAATCGAAAGGAAAGGAGCTGCCGCATGAGCAATGAGAACATCATCGTCACGATCGGAGACGACTTCGTTGCCGAAATAACGCTTAACAGACCGAACAACCTCAATACCTTCAATGTTCCGCTTGCTACTGAGCTCAGTCAGGCCCTCCATAAGCTTGACTCGGAAAAACGGGCGCGAGTCATACTCATCAAAGGAGCGGGCAAGGCCTTTTGTGCAGGCATTGATGTCAGTGACTTCTTTGGGAAGAGCGTCAAGGAGTATCGGAATTGGATAGAGTGTATGGAAAACCCCTTGGTCACCATTAGCCGCATAAGCAAGCCCGTTATTGCTCAGGTCCACGGAGTTGCCGCAGCGAACGGAGCTGGCCTGGTGGCAGCGGCCGATCTCGCTGTTGCGAGCGAAAATGCCCGTCTCGGTCTGACGGCCATCAATGTGGGCCTGAACTGCGTTGGGCCGGTGATTCCGGTCACCCGGTCAATAGGGAGGAAGCGAGCACTCGAATTACTGTTTTTCGGCGAGTTGATTTCGGCCCAGGAGGCATTAGGCATGGGGCTCGTCAACAAAGTAGTCCCAGAGTCCGATCTGGCTGAGGAAACCCGGAAGTGGGCCTCAGTCCTGGCGCAGAAGAGTCCTGTGGCGCTCCAACATGCTAAGAAGGCCTTCTATGTGGCCGCGGATCTAGACTATCACAAGGCCTTTGAATACATGAACGAGGCTTTCGCCGGTCTATGCTCTACAGAAGATGCCAAAGAAGGAATCAGCGCCTTCCTGGAAAAGCGAGCTCCCGCTTGGAAAGAGAAATAGGTCGATCACACTGTGCAGCGCAGGCAGAATCGGCGCTCCCGCGCGTGCCTCCGCCAGTTCCCGTTGAAGCAACACCGGGCTCAGCACGTTACCGGGGGACTTTCGTACGAGACGCTGGGTAGGATCCCGGAGTCCCCAGTTACCCCGCAAGCTGGGGGAACAATTGGGGTCTTCAGGTCACAGGGCACCTGGTCTTCAAGGCAGGTACCCTGCCCCTTGTCTGTTACCCCTCCAACAACTTTGGTTCTCGCTAATAGTGCGTAAGCCACTGCTCCGGGTCATCGGTTCAAAAACTCAGCCATACGATCCAAGACTTGAACGAAGAAACGCGGCTACCTCCGTCACGGGCATGTCACACGCGGTCTACCGAGCCTCGCACCACATCGTGAGCCAGTCTCTCCTCCGAGGCAGCAAACCAACGAGTCGTGTTCAGGCAGATCTTGACCAACATCAGCATGACGGGAACTTCGATGAGAACCCCGACCACTGTAGCGAGGGACGCCCCTGACGATAGCCCGAACAGCATAGTAGAAGTAGCGATGGCCACCTCGAAGTGGTTAGAAGCCCCAATCATAGCGGACGGAGCCGCATCCTCGTACGTGAGCCGGAGCACTCTTGCCATGCTGTACGTCAGCCAGAAGATGATGTTGGTCTGGATAAAGAGAGGTATCGCAATCCAAAGGATCGTAAGCGGGTTGGAGACAATGACTTCTCCTTTGAACGAGAAAAGAAGGATCAACGTGATCAAGAGGGCAATGATCGTCACAGGAGTCAGAATATGAAGGAACTTCTCCTTGAACCATTGCTCGCCTTTAGCTTGAATGATGAGCCTGCGGGAAAAATACCCGGCAATGAGAGGAAGCGCGACGTATATTCCTATTGACAGAAGGAGCGCCTGCCAGGGGACCGGGAGCCGACCGACGCCGAGCAGAAATCCTCCGAGTGGGCCATAAAGGAACAGCATGGTCAGCGAGTTGATGGCTACCATCACCAGGGTGTGACCGTCGTTTCCCTTTGCCAGGAATCCCCACACGAGCACCATTGCAGTGCATGGTGCGATACCCAGGAGGATGCACCCTGCCAGGTAGCTTCTCCACAGTGGCACCTCCAACATTTTCACGCCATTAACCACAACCACCTTGCCCACGCCATGCGTTCCGCCAACAGGGAGGTCCAGCCCGAGAGGCATCTTTACATAGTCCACGGCATCAGGCCCTATGAACGCGAGAAAAAGTGAGCCGAGACAGAAGAGCGAAATCGCGTACATGGTAAATGGCTTGATAGCCCAGTTGACAAACAGCGTGAGCCCGACTGGCTTGACATTCTGTCCTGCCCGGAGGACCTCGCCGAAGTCGATCTTGACCATGATCGGATACATCATGAAGAACAGGCAGACCGCTATCGGTATCGAGACCACCGGTGCCTCGTCAACGTATATAGCCAGTCCGTCGAGGTATTGGGCTATTCCTGGCGCAATCTTGCCCAGAACGATCCCTGCCACGATACAAAGGATCACCCAAACCGACAGGTACTTTTCAAACACGGATAGGCCTTTGGGCTCCTTAGTTATGCAGGCTTCAGTTGTGGCCATGATGTTTCTCCTCAGATGTACTCAAGTTTTCCTGCCAACACGTCGACAGAACTTCCGCTCCGTTACGATATGGATGAGTGGAACCGTTCATCACTTACTCTAGTCCACCGAGCCCTTCCCGTAGGAGAAAGAGGGGAATTTCCAGGCCGCTCACCGGGCCGACGACCACGTTCCACCCCGAAGCCTGCTTAATCTGGGTCGCCAGGTGCCTGGCCAAACCTGGAATAATGAGGTCTCGATGAGCCACAGACGTTCCCACTTCCGATTCCGTGATAACCTTCATGATCTCGAAAGGACTGAACCGCTTTTCCTCAATGGCATTGTCCACGCTGTAGCCCTTGGTGTCACTCTTCAGCAAGAAGGCTCTGACTCCTACGGACTTCAAGATATTCTCAAGCAGTTTGACCGTCTCCTGGAAGTTGCAGGTCACCATTACGGGGGAGGACTCGTCAGGATTGTTGATCCGGATCAGGCCAGGCTCAAAGCTTTCCATCATCACGTTGTACGGGATGATCGGCAACTCGAATTCCAAGAGCGTGTCCATGATTGTCGCGAGTTTCGGATCCAGCTCACTGCACTGACTGCTCTTGGCGCTCCGGCCGATCAGAGCCTCGGCGAACGCCACACATGATGAAAACCCGCAATCCCCGCAATCAACATCCGACAAATACTCCATGAGGATCTCATCTGTCAGAGGATAAAGTTCAGCAAACTCCTGTTCAACAACCATAAGAACCCCCCATTTTATCTGATGTTTCATACACTTGGGGCCATTTCATGTCCCTGTTTGGATGCCGTATCCTCGGACAAAGTCCCCAACTGCACGTGCCCGGACAACAAGTCAATCAACGCGCAAACTGTTTCGTAACCGAGCCAGCACTCAATGTTACGCCCGCGCCTCTCGACCTTGAGAAGACCTGCTCTTCGGAGCTCCTTGACATGATGGGATACAGTGGTGCGAGCGATTCCAAGGTCCCTCCCCACGTCGCCGACGCACTCTCGTATTTCCTCATCAAACGTGCAGGTCTTACCTGGGGGACAGTTGGACACGAGGCGCAGAAAGATTGCGAGGCGGTGCGGGTTGGACAGTGCCTTGAATATTTCGGCGAATTTCTGGAGTTCATCTGTCGACATGTCTAAACATATGAACGAAACGCTGCCCCCTGTCAAGAGATTTTTCGGGACCACCCGAACGTCTCCTCCTGCAAGAGATCTTCCAGGAAAGCGCCTCTTATACAACAGGTTATGGCGACATCCAGAAAATCGATCTCATGACAGGGGGCGCCTGCTACGCGTCCAAATCAAACTTCTGCAGGTAACCTTCAAGCTCCGCTCTCTTTTCAGGAACGAGCCGAGGACAGTCTTGCGGTTCTTTGACACCTTCGACCACGCGCAGAGCAAATACCACGCACGTAGGTTCTCGGCATTCACCACAGTTCGTCTTGGGCAAGAGCTTGAGGATGTCCACCATTCGTGGCAGAGGCTTCTCGCTGTAAGTAGGCAGAATTTCTGCGCGGTTCTCCCACGTCTCGTTGATCTCCCGTTTCAGCCAGTCCAGGATGCCATCGGCCTCCTTTTCATCGCCCAGGGCATTTACGTAGATTTCCCTGCTGTGGAGCGTGATAAGCTTGCCGTGAACCCGGAGCGTAAGCGTGGGCGGAGATTCGGTATAGTTACTTCCTCCTAGAACCGTGTTCAGGTAGGGGAGCACCTGTGATATGTCCTGATCCAGCTTGGCCACACAGTGAACTGACTCAAAGCTCGGATTGCACTTCGGCCTAAACATTTGCTTCCTGTACCCGCAGAGCAGCACGGCAACACCTCCTTCCCTGTTGTGCGCACACCGGCTCTCTCCCTCCATCAACTATAGTGGAGCGCATTAAGAGCATGTCCGAACCTGATTCGTAAACCAAGTCACAGACGACCACGTGAAAGCACCGTCCGCACTCCACTATCGTGTTGGCCATAATCAGGGAGCTCCACAGGCCCTGTTGGGAAATCCCACCCCTGTGATGGGCTCCTGTGGATCGAATGTTCATTGGCTTTCAACTGCGATAACTGCCAGGCATATTCAATGCGTGACACTATAGCTAAAACGCGAACCCCAGATCCGGGAAGAGCGCGCCTACAGCGATGTACAGGCCGACGATGCCCAGGAGGGCCCCCGCGGCCTTCTTCACGATCATGTTCGCTGTATGGAGCTTTGCGGATCCGAGAATATGCCTCGCCGCACCAGCAGACGTTCCTACCGCAACTATCAGCAGGCAGTGCCCGATCCCATAGAACAACATCATCACACCGCCAAACAATGCCCCCTTGACAGGGATGAGACTTATTATGAGCAGGAGTGCAGGCCCGGTGCACGGGAGTGACACGAGGCCGAACATGAACCCAAAAACGAGGGCCCCCACATAGCCGGTATACTTCGGCAGACGGTCCTGCGAAATGGGGAGCGGAATGTGCACCAGATCCATAAAATGCAACCCCAGGAGAATGCATATGACCGCGACCACGTAAATCATGTACTTGGACTGCAGAAACGGTGCGGCAGCCAATCCCACTGAGAAGAGAACAGCAAGCTCTACGCTAAATCCGAGAACGAAGACAACCGTGTAAAGGAACGATTTCCTGGTCGTCATCTCCCCGCCCATGCCTCCAATAAATCCGATCAGCAGAGGTACCATCACGAGCACGCAGGGATTCATAGCAGTCAGGGCTCCCCCGACAAATGAGCCTCCCGCGGCAAGCGTAAGACTTCCCGATGACACCCACTGCTCAACCACCGAAAAAACCGATTCCATCAGAGCCTCCTTGGACCATAGCGCTTCTTAATTGATTACATTCGACAAGAGTTCTCCCAGGACGACGGTGTCGGCCTTCCGTGAAAAAGACAACACCGCCGCAGCTCCTGCTACCGGGCCGCCCCGAGTTGAGGAGGAGCTAGCCCCATCTTTGAAAAGACTTGCATGATCTGCTCTCTCTCCAAAGTGCCCTCGTTTCTCATGAATTCTCTTCCGTCGGACATCAAAAAGACCTGCGTCGGCATCACCCGTATTCCGAAGCTCCGCACGAGGTCCGCGTTCGCATCCATGTCAACCGTCTTCACGATTGCGCTTCCCGCGTAAGCCCTTTCCATATCGTCAAGAATGGGCTTCATATACTTGCACGGCTTACACCAGCCCCGGCCGAATTCAAGAAGGACAGGAACTCTCTTGGCCATAAGCGCCTGCAAGTTTATGCGCTCGCTGGGGAACGCTGTGGAACCGGCAAGCATGAGAAGCGTTACACACATTGAAACGAACACTGTCCTCAGGGTTTCCTTTTTCATTCCGTCTACTCCTTACTTACTGTCGCGAATGTAGTTCTCAGATTTGTCTGAGCCAAATCCATTTGAGACTTTCTCTCCGAGGGATGCGTCACTTAGTTTCCAAAACAGGACAAATCTCCTGCGTCCAATGGTTTCCAGACCTCGACACAACGGGCAACCCTGCTATGGCTCCGAATCACGGACCCAATCGGCTTAGGGTCGAGAAAACTACCGAGGTCGTCTGAGCTGTACGACGTTGCCCACGATTAGCGATTGACGTTGCACTCGGACACTTGGATTCCCGACGTGCAAAAACACCGCACTTCTACAGGCGCGTTCGTAGTATAGTCGTGGATGATGTATCAGATAAGAAGAACGCGGGTACGGGTCGGATCGGTAGAGGGAAAAATGTAGTCCCAACTCAACAACAGCACTCCGGATCGTGCAGTTGGAACCCCCTCGAACCCGACATAGATCTGATGGGCTATCGATGCCTGGCCTGTTACGGATCTCTTGTGCTCAGACTCGACAGACCGAGAGCTCACGTGGGACAAGAGCGCAACTCTCGGAATAGCGGGACAGCTTTTCTTCTTCTTGCAACTGCATTCTGAAGTCCCGCCAGCTCCGGTCGCACGAGAATCCGTGGCTCCCTGTTTCAGGTTCCAACTCAGGTTGGCAGGGATGAGAGCGCGAGATTCACGCTCCCAATTCAAGAGCTCTGCTGCCATAGAATAGTTTGTCGCGCACGGTAGCCGTGAGCTCGCAAGAAAGGGTGAGACCATTGTCAGCAATACGCATAGGGCAAGAATTTTTTTCAGCTTCGGATCGTTCATGCTATTCCGACTCACATCACACTCTGGAAAGGAGCCTTTTCTAGGTCTCGAGTGTGTAGCAACCCTTTCCCATCATCTTGCGCGGAGGCTACCACCTCGCTCTACGGCCGTCAACCCCAAAAATTCGACGGACTCGAAAAATGCCGGTGAATCGGTCGCATCACCGGCCGGTTCCATCCGGAGGATAATCTAGATCTCGTCCCCGCTCACAGCTCATGCCACAGCGTCAACGGGAATATCTGTCGCTCCAGTTATGGGCAAGAATGCCCTCGACCCGTGGTTGCCGTATTCTTTCCGCTAGGATGAGAGCCACTTCAAAACATCGCCCTCCTTGGGGACCTTCCCGGCGACCTTTACATCGCCATCCACCACCAAAGCAGGGGTCATGAACACCCCATAATCGGCAAAGATCTTGATATCTTCAACCTTGACCACCTCTGCATCAATTCCTTCCCGTTTGACCAGTCCGGTCACAAGATCATAGAGTTTGTTGCATTTTGCACATCCTACGCCGAGAATTTCCACTTTCATCGTTTCCTCCACGTTTTTTCCCGATAAAGCTATGCTTTCATCGTGCGGTAGTGTTCCCGCTGCATAACAACCGCGGGATCACCATGTGTACATTGATTGCTCCACCTGACATTGGCATACAGTCAGCTCAGGTATCAACCACCAGATGACGGGGTGAACACGCTCTTTTCGAGACTACCCCACGATTGCCCCGAAGACGATCCCGGAGATCGTTGCCATCACGCACACGAGTGCTACGAAAACCACCGTTTTCTTAGGGCCCATCACACTGTTTATGACAAGCATGTTCGGAAGGGAAAGTGCGGGTCCTGCCAGGAGAAGAGCCAGTGCCGGCCCCTTGCCCATGCCACTCCCAATGAGGCCTTCCACAATGGGAACTTCGGTTAGTGTAGCAAAGTACATGAATGCTCCCGCCACCGATGCGATTGCGTTGGCCCAGATTGAATTGCCTCCGAGAGCCCACGCCACCCATGCCGACGGTATCACCCCCTCATTGTCCGGCCGCCCGAGAAGAAATCCGGCTACCAGGACGCCTATGAGAAGCAGCGGAAGGATCTGCTTGGCGAACCCCCAGGACTCGTTGAACCATTCCTCTGACTCACCGCCGCTTGTCGTAGTGAGGACGGAAAGAGCGATGACGCCCGCGGTGAACGACACCAATGGCGTGTCAGGAAAGATCCAGGCGAGCACAACCACGGGAATCGAGAGGAGCACCGTTTTCCACAGGGGCATATCGAGCCATTTCACGAGCGTGATGGCAAAGAGAACCGACAGGATACTCGTTATTACCCACTTGTGCGAGTAGATGGCATACCACAGGCCGGTAGCCTGGTCGGGCTTACCCAAATTTGCGAAAACGAGGATCCCCACCATCAATGCGAAGTAGGTCGCCGTCTTCCACAGCGGACGTCCATCTTCTGCAGGAGTGCCCATTGACGCAAGCGACATCTTGGCTCTCTCCTGCTCCTCCTTCCAGAATATCAAATGCATGAGCACGCCAATGACCACGCTGAACGTAACAGCCCCCACCGCACGGGCGATTCCCAGCTCGGGACCCAGGATACGGGCCGTGAGTATGATCGCGAGAACATTAATTGCAGGCCCGGAATAGAGGAACGCTGTGGCAGGCCCCAATCCGGCTCCACGGCTCCAAATGCCCGCAAACAAAGGGAGAACCGTGCACGAGCACACCGCCAGGATTGTCCCGGATACAGACGCGACCGGATAGCAGATATATTTCGGGGCCGTAGGTCCCAGATATTTCATCACCCCTTCTTGGCTAACGAAAACGGCTATCGCTCCCGCGATGAAGAAGGCCGGAACGAGACAGAGCAGCACATGCTCCTGAGCGTACCACTTGACCAGGTGAAACGCCTCCATCACTGCATTGTCGAAACGAGCATTTCCGATCGGCAAGTAGTAACACACCAGGAAAACCCCAGTTATCGCAGCCAGGGGCTTCCACTGGTCCGTCCAATAGGACAGGCTCAGGTCGGACTTCACCCTGAGGAAAAATGACCGGAGGGATGCCGAAGAACCTTCTTCTGCTATCTCAATGAAATGCGGGTCCACAGCGCTTTCACTTCGGACGACGGATACCTTCTTTTCTTGTGACATAATGCTACCTTGCCAGACTTTGGCTCTTTCGAAATTCTGGGTCCTACGGATCGTTGGACAGGTGCGGCCCGGCACCACACATGGGAGCTGACCCTTCGATTGACCTTCCCTCTATCGTCGGCAACCCTTGCTCCATTGGGCCGGCATGGGACTTGGGTTGATGGAACGAGCTCTTGGGGGGGCATTTGGCGTGCCAACCTCGGTCCGAGTAGTGGGTAAGGTGCCCGCGGGCCCGGCCGCGCTTATTTCACTATTCCACCAAATAGTAAAACCTCCGCGCCTCCATGTCAAGCCCCTTTTCCCCTCCAAAATCGACATCTATCGAATTGCCTCAAAATTAGCCAAAGGCTGGGATGTCCATTCCGCTCCAGAAAAACCCCCACCGGAGCGGGAACCGGCGAGCGGCACATATCGGAAGTGATGCATGCCTGGTTGCGTTCGGACTGGGAGCCCTTCTCACGCTCAAGGGTATTGTCGCGGTCAATGCCACGCTCTTCACCCTCCCATAGCTGCGCGCTGTCTGTCCAAATTGCCGAGGACTTGTCCCTCCACGCACCGCACAAAATCCAGCACGCACGGCATGGTTAGTCGATACATGATCTTGAGCCCGTCTCTACGATCGGTAACAATCCCGACTCGCTTCAACATAGACAGGTGCTTGGACACGTTTGACATTCCCGTTCCCACGTAGTCGACGATCTCGCAGACGCATAGCTCACGGCCCTGCAGCAATTCAATTATTCCGAGACGAATGGGGTGCCCCATCGCCTTGAAGACTTCTGCCTTGATCTTGAATCTTTCGCTATTTTCGACGCTCATGCACGGTTCTCTGTTTCGCTCTTTAAGAAAATAGTAAACTATCCCGGCTCCCATGTCAAGCCCAAACGAAAAAGGTGAGGCGACTGCGTCCGGTCAACGAAGTCGCCTCTAAACCTTCCGGGCAGGTAAGGAGGGAGTCATAACACTCAATAGTAGTAGCCGCTCGATGAGAAGCTACCCGGCCAATACCATCCGCCGCTGGATGAGCTTACAGGATAGCAGGAGTACCCGCTGCTGCTGGAGGCACCGTAGAAAGCGCCTCGAGACCACGAAACGGATGGATAGGCGAACCCGCTGCTGGAAGCGCTCGAGGGCCAATAGTAACCGCTGCTGGAGGATCCGCTCCAGGCACCCGGGCCGCCCCACCCAGAGTACGGAGCCCATGCGAAGAATGCAGATGCCGCTGTTGCGTATGCGAGCGTCATCAGCACTGCCACAACGATTAACACGGCCTTTTTCACAACCCTTTGACCTCCTCTTGCTCCAGGATGATGTATGCCTCCTCACACCCTCGAGTCACGGCCGGTCACCGGAGAACTCCAGTGCGAGACTCGGAGGAAGCCGGTGTGAAGAGCCACACATTGGTGCCATGGTATGCACCTCCTTCCAGTTTTTTCCGGTGAAGCAAAAATTGTCAAGGGGAATCCATGTCTCCAGCAGTAACACGTCTCCAGCACGGCCCCCGCCTAGGCATCAACACGACACCGTCATCCAGTCCCAAGCGTGAAGCGGTTTCCTGATCTTGCGCGTGAGAATGCCGGACGGACTGAGCGGTTACTCTTTGTGCGTGGGGCGAGACTGGCTTGACCTCTCTGCAAGTGCCGTGGCATGCTGGAAATGTCCGTAGCGTGAAAGGAGGAGTGACATGGCTAAGACGTGTCGTGTACCGGTGCTGGCGATAGCTTTGCTTGCCATCCTTGTTCCGGCTTCCCCAGCGCCAGCTTCTTCTAGTGACGACGTGAGAATGGAACCAGCGGCATGTGAAGTGCTCCAGCGCCGTGTGGACGAAGTGGCCGCTCTGGGAGAATTTTCTGAATTGACCGATGACGAGAAAATCGCCCGGCTGAGTGCGTCCATCGCTTCATCCCTGGCAACCATGCTCAACGTCACGAGGAACGATCCTGACGCAGCTAAAATAGCTCAGGAATGGGTCACTATGCTGAATCAGGTACTAACAGCGGCCAGCCCTACAGGACCACGATCCGACACCGAAGCCCGGGATGTGCCGGCCGGCGCAGAGCGAGGAGTGCAAATCGCCCGGAATAGGCTCAAACCCTACGTGGCGGTGCTGAAGCTCATATGTCCCGACCTGGTGCTGCCCAACTCAGTGGCTCGCTAAGTACCGAAGTTCGGCTAAGACATTTGCTCGCAACAGTTGTGCGTGTCGGGATCGACTGGAGGGTGCTCGCCATTGAATTGAATTCCCCGATTTCGTATAATTTTGGCATGTGCAGGTGTTCGGATTCTGCTGCTCGTTCCCGGAGTCGCGTCTAGTAATATCCTGGGGAAGCTACCCCGGCGAAGAAATCTCCCTCCCCTTCTGACACCTTATCTCCTGCCCTCGTTGGACTGGCGGTTGACGCTCCCCGCTGCTCTCCGCACAAGCGCATGTTGCTCTTGGAGGCTCTCTACTCCGTTCCTGAATCCCCATTCCTCCGGAGGCATTCATGGAATACAGCGAACAAACAAGGAGCGATCTCGCACGCGAGCTTGCGGCGACGCAGCGTCGTGTTGCGGAGCTAGAGTCACTACTTGCCCAATGCATCGGGGACCGAAAGCGAACCGAGGAACAGCTTCAAGAGATTAGGCAGCATCATAAGGAACTCTACGAAGAGTCCCAGAGGACGGCAGAGTTCTATCAAGGACTTCTCGAGGCCTCGCCGGATCCAATTGTTGTTTACGACATGGATGGTATTCCATCTTATATCAATCCCGCGTTTTCCCGCGTTTTCGGATGGACCTTCGATGAGCTTGAAGGAAAAAGGATAGATTTCGTTCCCGAGGAGAACTGGCCGGAAACCAAGGAATTGGTCAACAAGATCCTGCGGGGAGAGAACTTTTGCAATCAAGAGACGAGGCGCTTGACCAAGGACGGCCGAATCCTGGACGTTAGCATCAGTGGTGCGATATTTTCTGACAGGACTGGCAAAGCCGCGGGCAGCGTAATCCGTTTGCGGGACATCACTGACCGCAAGCGAGCACAAGAGAAGATCAGCGAGCAAAACGAGTTTTTGAGCTGCGTGCTGGAATCATTGGCTCACCCGTTTTACGTAATTGACGCACGTACTTACGAGGTAGTGCATGCGAATTCTGCAACGAGGCTGGTGTACTCGACACGCAAGGGCACCTGTTACGCTCTTACTCATGGCCGCACTGAGCCATGCACGGGTTCCGAGCACCCCTGTCCTTTGCAATTGGTTCTCAGGAACAAAGCTCCTGCAAAATCGGAGCATGTTCATTACGACCAGTCTGGGGATCCGAGGTTCTTCGAGATATTTGCGTATCCGATTGTCGATCAGCACGGGGATGTGGCACAGGTCATCGAATACTCGCTCGATGTGACCGAGCGACGACGGGCGGAAGAACAGGTCAAGGTGAACAAGGAGAGATTCGAAGCCCTCCTCAATGCCACAACAGAAATGGCATGTCTCCTGGATGCCGAGGGGAATTTTCTTGCGTTCAATAAGCCTCTTGTCCAAAGCCTCGGCAAGGACCCTGATGAGCTCATCGGAAAATGCTGCTTCGATTTCCTGACACAGGATGCAGCGGCAGAGAGAAGGGTGCAGTTCGATTTGGTGGCTCAAACTCGAATGCCCGTTAGGTGGGAAGACCGGAGGGGGCGCTCGTGCTTTGACATAAGTTGTTACCCTGTCTTCGGAGCCGATCGAGACGTCGGAGGTGTGGCTGTTTTCATTAGAGACATAAGCGCGGAAAAGCGCGCTCAGGATGCCCTTAGAAGAATGAACGAGGAGCTCGAGCAACGCGTAGAAGAGCGCACGGTCGAGCTCAAGAGGGCTAACGAGAGCCTACTCGCAGAAATTGCCGATCGAAAGCGAGCCGAAGACGCTCTACGCCAGAGCGAGGAGCGTTTCCGCACCATTTTCGAGGCCGCAGAGGACAGTATCTTCCTCAAAGACCGATCTCTGAAGTACACTCATGTAAATCCCGCCATGGAAAGGATGCTCGGCCTGCCTGCCTCCAAAATCATCGGCCGAACATTTGAGCAGCTCTTCGGTCACGAGGGCTCGCTTTACATCAGGGATGTGGACACCAGAGTTCTTGGCGGTCGCGTAATAGAGCACGAACAGACTAGGCGCATCAGGGGCATTCTCAAGACCTTTCACGAAATCCGAGTGCCTATGCATAACAGCTTGGGGGAAATAATAGGGTTATGCGGAATCTCTCGGGATATAACCGATCGCAAGCGAGTTACCCCTGACGGTCACGTAGCGATCAGACACTACCCATCTGGGGCGATGGGAATCACTCTCAAAGATGCCTATTATGCCGCGTGCGGACAAAGCATCATCCTGATCGTCGGGGAATCTGGCAGCGGAAAGGACTTCCTGGCGCGGTGGATCCACGATCGATCCAGACGGTGCAACGGACCGTTCTTCGCCATAAACTGTGCAGCAATCTCGAAGGAACTGGCCGAGTCGGAGCTGTTCGGCCACGAGCCGGGGGCATTCACGGGTGCTCGTGGCACCAAGAGAGGGCTATTGGAGCTTGCGGAAGGTGGCACACTGCTTCTCAACGAAATCGGCGAGCTGCCGCTCCCAATGCAAGCCAAGCTGCTCACGTTCCTGGACACCAAGTCCTTTGTCCGCGTGGGAGGGCAGAAGACCATAAGTGTCAATGCCAGGATCCTGGCAGCCACCCACCGTGATTTGGAATCCGAAATAGCGGCAGGCCGGTTTCTTCAGGCACTCTTCTATCGTCTGAACGTGCTGACCATTGCCGTTCCTCCCTTGCGAGAAAGGATAGAAGACCTTCCAATACTGCTCGAAGAGATCATGGCAAAGCTTGCGGCGGAATTGCAGCTCACGCAAATCCCTGTGATCGATCCTGCCAGTGTGATTGCAATGTCGAAGTATCATTGGCCAGGCAATGTCAGGGAACTGCGAAACGCTCTTGAGAGAGCTTTGATACTCTGGGACGGAAACAGCCCCTTTTCAGTTCCGATTCCCTCCGTTCCAGGAGGCCATGAGGAATCGCGGCACGACCTGCACGTTCCGGCCTCGGGCAATCTTCGAACGATTACTGACCAGGTGAAGCATTCTCTCTGTGCGGAGGCATTGAGACGGTGTAGTGGGAACAAAACGGCTGCCGCACGTTTGCTTGGTATATCACGCGACTCCCTCTACCAGTACATAAGACAGTTCGGGATCGAGACTGACGAGTCCCCCTAGGTACCCTAACCGTCGAGTTTCCGGACATTCAGCTTTGAGGTAACCCTCTGATATCCTTTGGGGGATCAATGGTACGTCGAAGTTCTCGACGTACAGCTCTTCTTGCAACTTATTAATATAATTCATCAAGTCAGAGGCCCGTCTGATTTTCCGACGGTTGCTCCTTCCGACTGACCTGCCGCCACTCTCTCCATCACAAGCAACACTCGGATAATGTTGTGTCATTCAAATCAGTTATCATTTGCGTTTTCTTCGGGGCTGCCTGGCACGGGAAATGCTTCACGCAAGCGACGGAGGCATGTCAGTCTCCAAGCCTGACAGGAGGTGAGCAAAAGATCTTTCTTTCGCGCGTAAGGCAGACGAGCGGCAACTACACAATTCAGGAGGAGGAAAGACATGCCAAGATACTTGACCATGCACGAGGAGACGGTCGTAGACCGGGTGATGCTCGAATCCAGGTGGACCGAAATCGCAAAAAACGAAAGAAGGGCCAACTGGCGAATGACGCTCTTCAACATGGAGTTGGGCAAGCGCTACTGCGAATGGGATGCGCCGACTGCCCAGGTGATAGAAGAGGTTTTCCGTGACCTGGGGATCAAATGGTCCGAAATCCTGGAAGTGGACATCACCAAGGCTTCGGAATGGCGTTTCTGGGAAGTGAAAACTCGCCCACTCGTGCTGAATTGTTGGGAAGTCATGAATTGCGGGAAGGAGCCCGGGGGAGCCCAAACAGATCAAGGGAGAATTTGCCCCGTAGCGGAAGATCGCATGCTTTGGGGAAAGAATAGAGGGCTGTACGCCGGCAGGTCTTGTTGGAACATCTTGGGCACCCTGTGCCATGGAGGGAGCCAGGACACCTTCGAGGCGAAAATAGAGGCCTGCTCGAGATGCGACTTCTTCGACCTGGTCAAACACCAAGAGCGAGCGAGGTTCGAGGCGTAAAGCACAAGCTCAAAGGTCTTTACCGTGACACGCGTTGAGAATTGCGGCCCACTCGGGACCTTGAGTCAAGGGCGGGCTTGCTGCGCTCTATGAGGCAAGCTGCGGGTTTCACACTTGCCCAGAAGAGGGCGCTCGTGCAGAGGGGCTCAATGCGGCGCATTACAGGACGAAGACGGAGGGGAAAATGCCTCACTACTTGGCGATCCACAATGAGCCAGAGGTCCCCCGGGAGAGAATCGCGGGCAGGTGGGTTGAGCTGGCAAAGGAGAGAAGGGCCATATGGCTGAAGACCTGGTACAACCTGGAGAAAGGCAGACGCTTTTGTTGGTGGGAAGCCCCACACAAGAAGGCATTGGAGGAGATCTTTCGCGACCACGAGGTTCCCTGGGAAGACATTATCGAGGTTGAGCAGACCACCCCTGCCGACTGGGTGGGCCGAGAAGATTGAGGGATAGTGGGATTCGATACGCGTGAGGCTCGTTAGTCTCTCAAACGCGAGAGCTGAAGCATCGCGCAAGGCACTGGTGTGCAATGCGCAGGGAGGAAAAAGTGAAAGCATCAGGAGCTGTTCCAGACAAGATGCTGTGGCAAGATGTACCGATCATACAGCGAGGACAGCTTGATAAGTTAGACTGCGTCATCGACAAGTATGCAGGCGAGTCGAGGTATCTCATTCCGGCTCTCAAAGAAGCTCAGGAGATATTCGGCTACTTGCCCGAAGAAGTGCAGCGTCGACTCGCCCGCGGATTCGGGATACCAGCGTCTCGTGTGTATGGCGTGGTAACGTTCTATTCCTTTTTCTCCATGACCCCTCGGGGACGACACACAGTTCGGCTCTGCTTGGGAACAGCCTGTTATGTCAAGGGCTCGAAGGATGTCCTCGCCAGCATAGTCAACGGTACAGGAGCCGATGTGGGCCAGACTTCCCGTGACGGAAGGTTCACCGTTGAAGCGGTGCGGTGCTTGGGGGCATGCGGATTGGCGCCGGTAATGCTCGTGGATGGCTGCGTGCAAGCCGGAGTCACGCCGCGGGATGCTATGAGAAAGCTTGACGTCTACCAATAGCTCCGGACGTGCCATGGATCCGATTGGGACCCTGCAGGGCCCGGACCAGCCCGGGAGACAATCCTATATGAGTGCAATGCCTGTGAACAAGATGCAGCTCAGGCTGTGTCCAGGCACGCTGTGTGTAGCCCGCGGCAGCCGGGATATCAAGGCAGCCTTGGAACAGGAACTGACCAGGAGAAATTTGAGAGACCGGGTCCAGGTTCTGATGGCAGACTGTAGTGGATTATGCTCCAGTGGCCCGATCATGGAGGCACTACCGGAACGCGTCCTTTACAGTCGCCTCACGCCTCAGCACGTTCCGCTCATCGTCGAGGAACACGTTGCGAAGGGCAGAATCGTCGACGAATTGGTGGTGAAGAACGGCCAACCTGCGATCCCTGTACCGTTGATGAAGGATACTGACTTCTACAGTCGCCAGAGACTCATCGTGCTCCGCAACCGAGGCCTGATAGATGCAGAAAGTATAGACGAATACATAGCTTTTGACGGTTATGCTGCACTGGCCAAAGCGCTCCAGGAAATGACTCCGCAAAGCGTTGTCGAGACGGTTAAGAGCTCGGGCCTGAGGGGCAGAGGGGGTGCGGGCTTCAGGACAGGGGTGAAATGGGAGGCCTGCAGGCAGTCCGATCGTTTCCCGAAATATATTATCTGCAACGGGGACGAGGGAGACCCAGGCGCTTTCATGGACCGGGCCGTGATGGAGGGGGATCCTCACTCCGTCCTGGAAGGCATGGCGATAGCTGGCTACGCTGTAGGTGCCGAGCGCGGGAGCATATATGTCCGAGCCGAGTATCCCCTGGCAATTGAGCGCCTTGAAAAGGCCATAAGTGACGCGCGAAACTATGGACTACTCGGGAAAGACATTCTCGACTCAGGGTTCGATTTCGATATCGAGATCTATCCGGGTGCGGGAGCGTTTGTTTGTGGCGAGGAGACCGCTCTGATCCAGTCTCTCCAAGGGCTCAGGGGCGCACCCCGACACAGACCGCCTTTTCCGGTTCAGAGCGGGCTCTTCGGTTGCCCAACCGTAATAAATAACGTCGAGACTTTTGCAAACATAAACCCCATTATTCTAAATGGAGCCGACTGGTTTGCCGCTATCGGTACTAAGGACAGCAAAGGTACCAAGGTCTTTGCGCTTACGGGCGCAGTCAATAATGTGGGGCTGGTGGAAGTGCCCATGGGGACTAGTCTTGGGAGTCTGATCTTCGACATTGGCGGCGGCATACGGAACAAGCGTAGATTTAAGGCGGTCCAGATCGGAGGTCCCTCAGGGGGCTGCATCCCGTCGGGTCTAGAACATCTGGTCATAGACTACGAATCGTTGAGGGGCGCCGGCGCCATGATGGGGTCAGGGGGCGTAGTGGTGATGGACCAGACAACGTGCATGGTGGACACTGCACGGTTCTTCACAACGTTTCTGATGGAAGAGTCTTGCGGAAAGTGCACTTCCTGCCGCGAAGGACTGAAAGTCATGCACGACAAGCTCACCGACATCGTGGAGGGACGGGGCACGGAAGGGGACGTGCAATTCCTCGAGGGTCTGGCCCGGCATGTGGGTACCATCTCTTCCTGTGGTCTCGGGAAGACCGCTCCCAATCCGGTACTATCGACGATTCGGTATTTCCGAGATGAATACGATGCTCACATCCACGAAAAGCATTGTCCTGCCCTGTCGTGCGTAGATCTCATCGACTTCCGGGTCATTGAGGACAAATGTGCTAAATGCGGTCTCTGCCACAAGAGATGCCCTTCGGACGCGATCGTTTGGAAGAAGAAGGAAGTCGCCTGGATAGACCGAGACAAGTGCATCAAGTGCAGGATGTGCATTAAGAGCTGCCGTTTCGATGCCATCAGATAGAAAGCGTGGTTCCGAGGGATAGGTTCCAACGAGCGTGGCTGCGCAGACCGGACCTATCACGCGGGCAGCCGGGATAACACCATGGTTACTTTGAGCGTCGACGGAAGAGTTGTCTCTGTGTGCCGCGGCACCACGATACTCGAGGCGGCACGAGAAGCAGGAGCTCGCATACCAACCGTGTGTCACGACAGGCGCTTGGAACCATACGGAGCGTGCGGACTTTGTCTTGTGGAAACCGAGGTTGACGGAATCAAGCATACGGTGCGCGCGTGCTTGACTCCTGTGGAAGACGGGATGAGAGTGTCCACACGCTCGCCTTCCGTGATGGAAAGCCGCCGGATGCAGCTAATGCTGCTCCTCAGAAGCCATCCACTGCAGTGTCCCACGTGTGACGCTGCAGGGGACTGCCGGTTCCAGCAGTTGGTGCACGAGCATGAGATTGCTGACCTTCCTTTTTCTAGGGAGACTCGTCGTTACTATGTGGAGAACAATTCTCACTTCATCCGCTTCAACATGGACGTTTGTATACGGTGCGGACTGTGTGTGCGGATCTGCGACGAGGTGCAGGGAGAGGGCCAACTCAGCTTCGTACATCGCGGGATCGAATTCGATGTGTCGACCGGATTTGGTGGCCCCCTCGACTGTGAGCTGTGCGGCCAATGCGTCCAGATCTGTCCCGTGGGAGCAATCACGTCGAAATGGTTGGTGGGTACCGGCCGACAGTTTGAGTTGAAAAAGACCAACACAGTCTGCTCTTTTTGCAGCATTGGATGCGCCCTGACCTTCTCGACGAAGGAAAAGAAGACGGTGTACGTCACATCTCCTCCAGACAGCCCGTATGAGGGGACACTCTGTGTGAAAGGACGGTACGGCTGGCCGTACGTTTATTCCCAGCATCGGCCTGCCAAGCCATTGATTCGGCGACAAGGGCGTTTGCAGCCGGTCGAGTGGGACGAGGCATTGGAATTCGTGGCCGAGGGATTCCTGAGAATCAAGAACCGGTTCGGACCTGAGAGTCTCGGGGCTTTCGGATCAGCGCGACTCTCCAACGAAGCTGCGTACGTACTTAACCGTTTCGTCCGTACCGTTCTGGATACCCCGCATCTGGACCATGCCGGTGGCTACGCGTACAGGCCTCTGGTGGACGGCCTACTCCCTGCGTACGGTTATGCTGCGGGTACGAATTCCATAAGAGAAATCAGAAACGCGAGCGTTATCATGTTACTGGGAGCGGATCTCACGGAGACTCACCCTGTGGCCAAGAATGAGGTCATCATGGCCACCGGCCCAGCGAGAGGGGGCAGAGTCATTGTCGTGGACGCGATCAGGGCCAAGCTTTGCTTCCGTCCGGGTATTCACCTGGAGACTCGACCCGGAACCGAGCACCTGGTCGCCTATGCGATGCTTAAGGTGATCATTGAGAGCTCATCGGTACCTGGTGAAGACCTGGACATCGATGAACACGAATTCCGTGATCTCGCCGACTCCCTGGAGCAGTACGATCCGGCTCGCGTAGGAAGGCTCGCCAGCGTAGATCCCCACAGAATACGTGCGGCCGCACTCGAATACGCTCGTGCCGAGCGGGCGGCAATCATTTTGACTACCGGAATGACCCGGCAGGGCAATACCCTTGCCTTGACGCAAGCTGCAGCAAGCATGGCCCTGATCACCGGCCGACTGGGGAAACCATCTTGCGGGGTTCATGTCTTCGGCGAAAAGGCCAACTCCCAGGGGGCTGTGGACATGGGATTAGCCCCCGAGCTCCTTCCGGGATGCTATAGCCTGCTGGACGAGCGTGCCCGCGAGAAATTCGAGATCACCTGGGGATCTCCCCTTCCCCGTTCCAGAGGGATGGATGCTCGCACCATGCTGAGAGCGGCTGAGAAAGGAGATCTTCGCGCTCTCTACGTGGTTGGGGAGAACCCGCTTGAGACCTATCCTGATCGGAAGCAAGTGGAAAGGGCGCTGAAGAGCCTTGACTTCCTGGTAGTGCAAGACCTCTTCCCTACAGCCACAGCCAATATAGCTGATGCGGCGCTTCCGGTAGCATCTTTAGCGGAGAGCAATGGAACGCTCACAAGCGCTGACCGTCGCGTACAGCGAGTGCGACGAGTCGTCGAGCCGGATGGCAACAAGAGTGACCTGGAAATTCTTAACGCGCTTACCACCCTCATGGGGAAGCCACCGATGTCCTACGCAGACCCCGGGGATGTGATGAATGAGATCGCTACCGTAGTGGACAGCTATCGAGGAATATCCTATGAACGCCTTGAAAGGGGAGGCATTCAGTGGCCCTGCATGGACTCCGAAGACTCCGGCGCAGGAATCCTGTACGAGCGAGGCTTCCCGCGGCGACGACCAAAGCTCACACCTGCCCCACCTATTGGGGAGACCCGTTCAGAAGAAGGCTTGATGTGCTTGATACCAACCACGCTCAAATTCCATTCCGGTTCCTTTTCCCAATGGAGCTCCACGCTCATGGAAGCCTGCCCGGAAGCTTTCGCTGAAATGAGCTCCCAGGACCTCGACAAGCTGGAATTGGAAGACGGGGACTTCGTGATGATTACCTCTGTATCGGGAGATTCGGTTCGGGTGCGGGTGAAGGAGTCGTCCCGAGCCGCTGAGGGCTTGGTACTAGTGCCCTATCATTTCCACGCGTTGAAGCTCAACAATCTCACCAAATGGGAACAACCGTTTGTGATGGTCCGGTCACTTACTCGCATTCCTGCCTTATAGTAATTCCTCAACCGATACCGTGCTCAGTCGCGCCTACTGGCTTTTGTCAGTTTCCGAGGAGGGGAATTGCGTTTGATTCACACAAAATGGATACGGTATACTCGGAGGTGAGAACATGGCTCATCAGCAACGGGCCCCGCAGAAGGCCAGGCATGGATTCAATATGGACCGATTTCGAAAATCTGCTCATCGAATCGCGCGATGCAATCATCGAAGAGTGGCTCCAAAGGCTCCAAACTGAGGTGAGCCCCCGCTATGCTGCCCGCCCGCGAAGAGAGCTCGTCCGTACGATTTCGGCCGCATTCGCAGCGAACCTCGCGGCAATTACCAGGGACGATTTCTCCGAGCTCGACCACGTCATAGGACAAATTGGGAAACTGCGCGGTACCGCGGGATTCGTTCTCTCGGAAGTTCAGAATGCGTTCGAGCTCTTCCGCACAGTCATGCTCCCCATTCTGGAACGAAGAGTGGAACACAGTGACGCTTTCTCAATCCTGAGGCGCCTGAACACCTGTCTCGCTTACACTATTCACAAGTTCAGCGACCAATTTCAAGAGCTCCACGAGCGAGGAATTAGGGAGCACGCCCGGGAGTTGGAGATTACTGTTCAGCACAGGACGAAACAATTGGCTGAATCCGAACGCAAATACCGTCAGCTCGTCGAGGAGATACGTGACGGCTACTTTGTCCAGAAAAACGAGAAGATCGTCTTCGCCAACCAGGCGTTTTGCGACATGCACGGGTACACGCGTTCAGAAGTGAGCCACCGTTATTTCAGGGAGCTCGTGGCACCCGAATTCCTCCAAGAGGTGATGGAAATTCACCGCGAGCTCGTTGCGAAAATATGTGACGAACATCAATACGTCTATTTGCGGCTCAATAAGGCCGGCGACAAGTTCCCCACAGAGAACAAAGTGATCTTCACCCAATATGAGGGAGAAGACGCCGTTGTAGGCATCTGTCGGGACATTACAGAGAGGACGGAGATAGAGAAGCGGGTTCGGGAAGCCGAAAGCCTGGCCCACATCGGCCAGCTTACCACTTCCATTGCCCATGAGATCAGAAACCCCCTTTCCGCGGCAAGCATGAGCATTCAGGATTTGCTCAAGAGCGCGGCTGTTTCCGGGAATGATAAGAGGCGCATCGAGATCCTCGGCAAGGAGATTGCGAGGGTGGACCGAATCGTCACCGAGATGCTGGACTTTGCCAAGCCCATGCAGTACGACTTTGAACCGACACAGCTCGAGGAGCTCATCGATTCCTGCCTCGATGTGCTTGAGACAAAGATCCGCGAAAGAGACATCGCTGTGCGTGTGGAGCTGGCCGAAGCCATTCCCACAGCTTATCTGGATCGAGAAAAGATGGTGCAGGCATTTATCAATGTTCTTCTCAACTCCATCGAGGCAGTGGAGATAGGCGGGGAAATCGTCCTTTCGGCCGGCGAGGTGAACGGCCATATACGGGTAGACATCACGGACAATGGCCGAGGCATAGAGGAAGAGGACCTGCAGTACGTATTTGACCCGTTCTTCAGCAGGAAGAAGAAAGGAACGGGTCTCGGTCTTGCAAACGCAAGAAAGATAGTGGAGGCACATGGCGGAAAGATCGTCCTTCGTCCTGCAGTTGCAGGAGGGACATGCGTGACCATTGACATATCGCTGGTGCCGCGGTCAGCCGGCGTATCCTGTGAGAGGCCGGCTACTTCAGGCTACCGCAGCGACGCCAGGGAAGACAAATTGTAGCGGGCGTGACCTGAACGGACGGAAATGATGGCCCGGTTTCCTTGTCCGGGTATGAGGTAAGGCAAGCGTGCCAAGGACCAGGATTCTTATCGTTGATGACGAACCCTCCGCTCTGGAGATCCTTGAAATGCACCTCACGGAGAGGGATTTCGATGTCCGGTCGGCTATGGATGCCAAAGGCCTCTCAGAAGAGATGGACTCCTTCAAACCGGAAATTATCATCCTGGACATCAGGCTTCCCGATGCCGATGGTCTCGATCTCCTCAAAGCATTACGGCAGCAGGGCGACTGTCCCTACGTGATAGTGGTCACCGCTTTTCACGACATGGCCACCACCATCAAAGCAATCAAGCGCGGCGCCTTTGAGTACATAAGCAAACCCATCGATCTTAACGATCTGGACGCGGCAATCCAAAGGGCCATTGAGCTCTCACGCTCACGGGAAAGCGCCGAGGGGCTCAAAATTAATAGACTCTATGACGTCGAGCCCATAGAGATAATCGGCCGAACCAAGAAAATGAAAGAAATTTTTAAAACGATCGGAATCCTGTCAAATAACCGTGTCACGGTGTTGATCGAGGGTGAGACAGGGACCGGCAAAGAACTGGTGGCGCGGGCAATCCATTATCACAGTCCATTCAGAGACGAACCGTTCATAGCAATCAATTGCTCAGCCATTGTTGAAAATCTCCTGGAAAGTGAGCTTTTCGGTCACGAGAAGGGGGCTTTCACCGGCGCGACATCCTTCAAGAAGGGCAAGTTCGAGATTGCAGGCCGCGGAGCCATACTGCTCGACGAAATCTGTGAAATGCCACTCTCGCTCCAAGCAAAACTGCTGCGTTTCCTCCAGGACCGGGAATTCACGCGTGTCGGGGGTGAAAAGACAATCTCTTCCGACGCCAGAGTTATTGCTTCGACGAACAGACAGGCCTCGGCAATGGTGAGGAGCGGCGCCTTTCGGGAAGACCTCTATTACAGACTCAGCGTGACTACCATAAGGATTCCGCCTCTGAGAGAACGCTTGGCGGACATTCCTCTCCTGGTGGAACACCTTCTGAAGAAGATCAATCGAGCTCTCAACACCACGGTAGATCGGGTAGAGGGCCGAGCCCTCCGCAGATTGGGGAATTACGATTGGCCCGGCAACGTCAGACAGCTCGAGAATCTGCTCACTTGCGCGGTTCTGCACACTCAAGGCAATTCTCTTCGGGACGAGGTGATCGCAAGGTTGTTCGACGAAGAGGAGTGGAGGACGGAAAGCCACTGTGAGGCTCCATGGAGGGACGAGCACGATGAGGCGTCGTCCGTGCACGAAAAAGAGCGGATAGTGAATGCATTGCAGGCAGCGAAATGGCATTACGGAAAAGCATCTGAAATCCTAGGCATGTCATATCCTACCCTCAAAAAGAGAATTAAGAAATACGACATTCCCCTTAAACCACGTAAAGAAAGCCGGTCTTAACTCCCTGTTTCGAAAATCGAAACGGCCTATTGAGATTTTCGAATCTGGTGTTATTCACGGAGCTCTCATCCCCAGGGATACGTGGCGGTATCTTGTAATGATTACCAGGCCTTAGTCTGAATGTATCTCCTGGCACGTCGCTTGCTCCTTCGCAGCAAAGACCCCACCTAGATCAAAGGAGTGAAAGCGTATGGCCAGAACCGGTGCACGAAAGATTAACGTGGCAGATGAGCTCCTTGGAAACCACCGCCGCGAGCGAGGGGACAAAGTGGCCTTTTTCTGGGGAGAAGAACGGGTAACCTACGCCGATACGGCAGCGAATGTGAACAAGTTCGCAAATGTTCTCAGAGACAAGGGGGTGAAACCAACCGAACGGGTCATGATTCTGCTGCCCGATTCTCCCCTCTTTGTCTACGCGTTCTTGGGTAGCGTGAAATACGGCGCGTGGCCGGTGCCTGTGAACACCATGTTGGAGGAGGAAGACTACCATTACCTCCTGAACGATAGTGAAGCACGCGTCCTCGTCACTACTGAGGACAGCAAGGCGGCGGGGATCGAGACGGAACATCTCCGGGCGAAGATCCTTTGCGATCATCGGTTCCAGGAAGTCCTTAACGCAGCGTCTCCGGAAGCCGATCCCTTTCTGGCGGACCCGGAGGATATAGCGTTCTGGCTTTACAGCTCCGGGAGTACAGGTCGGCCCAAACCCACACCACACAAACATAGCTCAATGCTGTTCACCGCTGAGACATATGGGAAAAATGTCCTCGGCATCACCGAGAATGATGTGTGCTTCTCGGTTAGTAGACTCTTCTTTGCGTACGGTCTCGGGAATAGCCTAACGTTTCCGCTTCGATTCGGAGCATCCGCAATTCTCTTGTCAGATCCGCCGTCCCCGGAGAAGGTGCTCGAGGTTTTGGTCACATATCGTCCCACTGTGTTCTTCGGCGTGCCTACTATGTACAATTCGCTCTTGAAGAGAATGAATTTGACTACGTTGCCGGGGTTGCGCATGTGTCTGTCTGCGGGAGAAGCTCTTCCACCGGAAATCTACAGGCAATGGAAGGCGAAGACCGGTCTCGAGATTATCGATGGTATCGGTTCGACCGAGGCGCTGCATATCTTCATCTCCAATAGACCCGGATCGACAAGGGAAGGAGCGTCCGGGAGCGTGGTACCGGGCTATGAGGCAAAAATCGTAAATGACGACGGCACAGAGGTCCCGGTAGGCGAGACGGGGCATCTCATAATTCGTGGCGAGAGCCTCACCCCCGGCTACTGGAACAGGCCGGAACAGAACAGCGAGAAAATGCTCCCGGACGGGTGGTTCCGCACCGGCGACATGTACAGTAGGGACAACGGCCATTTCATCTACCAAGGGCGAGGTGACGACATGCTGAAGGTTGGCGGCATCTGGGTCTCGCCCATGGAGATAGAATACGTCCTCATGGAGCATCCCGCGGTGAACGAGTGCGCAGTTGTAGGTAGAGAGGTGGAAGGTCTCGTGAAGCCCTTTGCGTACGTCGTTCTCAATGCATCGGACGGATCCGAGGATGAGCAACAGATGTCTCTGGAATTGATGGAATTCCTTGCGAGCCGACTCCCCAAATTTAAGCGTCCCTGGGGCATCCGTTTCCTCGACAGCCTTCCGAAGACCGCCACTGGCAAGGTACGGAGGTTCAAGCTGAGGTAGCGGCAACAATGTCCTAGCGTCATGCGGTGAAGGATGGCCCTACTGCCGCAGGGCCTCCCGGGGGTGCCTGGGCGCTCTCAGGAATTGACCCTTTTGTGCTCTGATTAATTGACCCGTCGAGTGCGCAGTTATTTTTTGACTGATTTTGATTTGGGGGTTTGCTTCCTGGATGAGGTGTGGGACGCGGTGTTTGAGGGAGCCCTGAGTGATGTGCCGGATATGCGGATGGTAATGCAGCGGTGCTGGAGACGGTCAAGGAGAGCATCCACGAGAGGCTTGCGGTTGAACAGGTCGTA
>Ga0067045_1027516_pt1 | contig 103322 bp, 104 predicted proteins | sample TerdegcTABiofilm_FD_59184 | JGI IMG/M metagenome (GOLD analysis project Ga0067045, IMG submission 59184) | Combined Assembly of (Gp0054472, Gp0054536) Wastewater bioreactor microbial communities from Singapore -Terephthalate degrading...
AACTCCCGAAAGGACTTAAAAGTCCAGGTGAAATGGAGCTGTCCTTCTCTGCCAGCATCTTATCTGGGTAAAACCCATACATATAAAGTTTATAACAAAAATTATTCGTAGGAGGTTAAGTATGGTTATTTTGGGCGTAAATGTTGACCATATTGCAACTGTAAGACAAGCAAGAAAAACTTTTGAACCAGACCCTGTAATGGCAGCAACACTGGCAATTCTTGGTGGTGCTGATGGGATAACCATCCATTTGAGAGAAGACAGAAGACATATACAAGACAGAGACTTAAAAATTCTTAGAGAAGTAGTTCCCTGTGAGCTAAATTTAGAGATGGCTGCAACAGAAGAGATGATTAATATTGCTTTAAATATTAAACCTGATATGGTCACAATTGTTCCTGAAAAAAGACAAGAGCTTACCACTGAAGGAGGACTCAATGTAATTGAACTTAAGGATTCTCTCAAAGAAGCAATAAAAAAAATAAAGGACGCTGGAATTCCTGTGAGTCTTTTTATAAATCCAGAGCGTAATGACATAGAGTGTTCAAAGGATATCGGAGCAGATATGGTTGAGATTCACACAGGATATTACTCTGAATCCAGAGGAGATGTTCAACTTAAAGAGCTTGAAAGAATTAAAGATGCAGTAGCTTACTCCATAAGTCTTGGACTCAAAACAAATGCAGGACATGGATTAAACTATTATAATGTAAAATCTATAGCAGCAATAAAAGGACTAAGAGGACTTTATATTGGTCACAGTATAATTGCAAGAGCTGTTCTTGTGGGAATTGAGAAAGCTGTAAGAGAGATGAAAAATCTCATCAAAGAGGCATGTATTAATGCTTAAGACAGATGTAATTTATCAAACTCTTTCCCAGTATTTAACCGAAATCAAAGAACTAATTCAAGAAGTTTCTGATTATCAGTGGATTGTTGCCGAAATAGCAAAAATAGATTGTGATAAAAATGGGCATTACTGGATTGAACTTGTTGAAAAAAAAGACAATGAAATTATTGCCCAATGTGGAGCAGTTATATGGCGAGGCAATGTTGAAACAATCTCTAACTTTTACCTTAAAACAGGAATTGAAATTCAAAAGGGTATAAAAATTCTTTTCATTGGAAAAGCTACATTTCATGAAAAATATGGTTTTAAACTAAATATTCTTCAAATTGACCCGTCCTTCACTATTGGAGAAATGGCTCTAAAGAAAAAAGAAACAATTGAAAGACTCTACAAGGAAGGACTTATTGATAAAAATAAGCTTATTAAGATTCCACTTATTATTCAAAAAATTGCAATTGTATCAAGTAAATCTGCGGCTGGATACGAAGATTTTTTAAAGATTTTAAAAGAAAATAAATACGGATTTAAATTTTATACTAAACTCTTTGATGCTTTTGTTCAGGGAGAAACTGCCGTGAATTCCTTAATAAATGCTTTTCAGAGATGTAGTCTTGAATTTAAAGATTTTGATGCTATTATTTTAATTCGTGGTGGAGGCTCTGTTGCTGACCTTGCAATTTTTAATGATTATGAACTTGCAAAAACAATGGCTTTAATGCCTATACCAGTGTTTACAGGGATAGGACATACAAGAGATGAAACTGTTGCAGACTGTGTTGCTTCAATGTCTTTTAAAACACCCTCTGAGGTAGCAAAATTTATTCTTGACAGAGCATTAGATTTTGACTCAAAAATTGACAATCTCAAACAGAGAATTCTTCATAAAGTTGAGGCTTTTTTAAATACTGAAATTTCAAAAAATCAGAGTCTTCAGGAAAGATTTAAACTGGCAGTGAAAAACTCAGGAGAAAAACTGTCTCAAAAGATGAACTTGATTGTAAGCGAGATTCATAATGGTATCTTGAAAAAAGTTCACAGCGAAAAGGAGTTCTTATTCTCACTTAAACAGAATCTTCATAAAAAGACAAATTATATACTAAAAACAAAAGAAGTTGAAATCACAAATCTCAGTAACAGAGTAAAAATGAAAATGAGAGAGAATATTACACGAGGAAATTTCACGATAAAATCTTACAAAGAAAAGCTTTTTACAAAATTAAAAAATACTCTTGCATTAAAAAATATTGAGATAGAAAGACTACGGGAAAAACTTCATCTTCTAAGCCCAGAAAATATTTTAAAAAGAGGTTACAGCATAACTTATTTGAATGGAAAGGTTTTGAAAAACTCTCAAGAAGCTTCCATTGGCGTAAAAGTTCAGATTCAACTTTATAAAGGGAAAATATATGGACAAGTAATAAATAAGGAGGAAGATTATGGAGAACCTAAGCTATTCTAAGGCTATTGAAGAAATAGAAGAAATTTTAAAGTACATAGAGTCTCAAGAAGTTGATGTAGATGTGCTTGTTGAAAAAGTAAAAAGAGCAACTGAGCTTATTCGTTTTTGTAAAAGCAAACTTAAAACTGCTGAAGAGGAACTTCACAAAACTCTTATTGAGCTTGAAGGTTCTAATCTGACGGAGGAAGAACCATTTTAAATGCCTACCCTAAATCATTCCTGGAAAGAAAATGTTTATTTTGTTTTAGTTGAACCAAAGGAATCAGGAAATATTGGCGCTTCTGCAAGAGCAATAAAAAATATGGGTTTCACAAATCTTACACTTATCAATCCTGTCCCACTTCAGGATGAAGCATACTGGATGGCATGGGCAAGCAAAGACGTTCTTGAGAAAGCTCAGATTTTTAGAGAACTTGATGAATCATTAAAAGATAAAGCATTAATCATTGGAACAACTCGTAGAAGAGGAGCAAAAAGAGGAGCAATTATTGATGTAAAAGATGGCGTAAAAAGAGTTTATGAAGTAGCTCAGAATAATAAAGTTGCTATACTTTTTGGGAGAGAAGACAAAGGGCTTTTCAATGAAGAAGTTGAAAAATGTGGATATCTTATAACTATTCCTACATCGCTGTTACAACCCTCTTTAAATCTTGCACAGGCAGTTTTAATTGTTGCATATGAACTTATGAGGTGCGAGGAGTTGAAAGATTTTCATATGAACCGTCAGTTTTATGTAAGTCAAACAGAGCTTAATAAACTTTATGAAAGGCTCTTTAAGCTTTTGAAAAAAATTGACTACATACCTGATAACCCTGACATTGAAAAAAGAATAATTAATAATTTTCGGCATTTTTTCGGACGAACTGGGCTTACATTCTGGGAACTTAAACTCCTTCACGGACTTTGTACTCATATAGAAGAATTAATAGCTAAATGTCAAACCAAACCAAAAGCCTGAAATTTGCAACTTCTTGAAAGTTAAGACTGTAGAGTCAGTAAAGTTTGATTTTTTTATAAAAGAAAGGTTTAAGAGTTTTCAAAGCTAAGATTGATAAACAAGGTTTTAAAAGCCACGAAAGTAATGATTTACTTCCAATGCATCTTTTGCAGTAAGGATGAATAACTTTGAATTTTTTAAATCCTTCAACTATTTCTCTTAAGTAATCGGATGAGAGAATTTCTTTTAATGACGATTCTTTAACATTCCCGATTTTTGTGTTTCCATCAAAATCTACACAACACAGGGTAACATCACCATTGTAAAGAATACTGAAATGGTCTCTCATACCAAAACAGTATCCTGCCCATGCTTTGTATATTTTGCCATCATAAAAAGCATTTCCCCAGTCTTCAAGTATATAGGTTTCAAAAAAAACATTTGAATAAACCTCTACAACATTCCATTTATAAGAGACCAGTTTATCTATTTTTTTGTATGCATTTTCTATTAAGCTTGTATTAACATTCAAAGCTTCATAAATCTTTCCTGCCCAGTATTTAAAAGTATTTCTCAGTTCATCTGTAGATGAAATAACTCTTATTGGTCCTATTTTTCTTTCCATATCCTTTTTCCTAAAGCTTGTATTTAAAAAACGAAACTTAAAAATAGTATCACTATGCTTTGAGTAATATGCTGTGAAAAAATTAAAAATTCCTTTTAAATAATCATCAAATGTAAGGTGAGCCTTTCTTAAATTAAAGGATTTTGCATCCGGTGTTTGAAGTGAAATATCTATCTGATAAAGCGGATAATCAAGAAGCTTTTCACCGACTTCTCCTCCGAGACCTGCTCCATTAGTTGTAAGCCCTACTTTTATTCCTGTTTTATCTGAATACGATAAAATCTCAAAAAAATCTGGATGGAGTGTAGGCTCGCCCATTACATGGAATGTTATTTTGTCACAGATATTATTTTCATGAATCTCTGAAATTAATTGCATTGCAAGTTTTTTATCCATATATCCCCGATTTCTCTTCATAACAGATTTTGGACAAAAAATACAGTTAAAATCGCATATATTTGTAAGTTCAATATGTACTCTTTGAAGAGGAATATCTATATGCCCAAATTTTTGTTTTCCAAAATTGTTCATGCTTTAAACTATCAAAACCACATCTTTAATGTCAAAAATTATAAGTTAAGACAAGACATTTCAAAAGCCTATTATTTATTGAACAGCCTAATTTTATGGTAAGATATTTTTGTTTCATATGAAATCAACAATACAAATTCAAAAAATAATATCTGACCTACAGGATTTTTATATTCTCTGTGTAAATTCAATAATTAGACTTTTTAGGAAACCTCTTTACTTTGATGATATTGTAGAACAAATGGAATATGCGGGTTCTTCTTCAGTTTTTATTGTTTCTTTAGTATGCCTTTTTGTCGGGATGGCTCTTTCTCTTCAACTAAGCGCTGAACTCAGTGGACTCGGATTAAAAATGTATACAGGCAAAATTGTCGGGATTGCAGTAATCAGAGAAATAGGTCCTCTTGTGACAGCACTTGTTTTCATTGGACGAGTCGGAGCTGGACAGACTGCAGAAATTGGCTCAATGATACTGGGACATCAGATAGATACACTAAGAGTATATGGGATTGATCCGATAAAAAAAGTGGTAGTTCCAAGAGTAGTTGCTTCTGTTGTTATGTTGCCATGTCTTACAATTATAGGTGACTTAGTATGTCTTTTTGGTGGTTATTATATAGCAGTATTTGTAAGTAATCAAAGTGGCTCTTTTTACTGGTCAAGCATAATCAAGGAACTTACATTTCAAAATGTGCTCTCAGGCTCAATAAAGCCTTTTATTTTTGGATATTTAATTTCATGCATAAGTTGCTTTTACGGACTTACAACACGAGGAGGAGCAAAGGGTTTGAGAACATCCACAACCAAGGCAGTGGTTACATCAATTGTGGTTGTTATTGCAATGGATTTTGTGCTTACACGAATTCTGCTTTATGCATTGGGATTTAGCGTATGATAGTCTTTGACAATGTTTGGTTCTCATATGGTGATAGAGAAGTCCTAAAAGGAGTTAGTTTTTCCGCTAAATTTAATGAACGTATAGCAGTTCTTGGAGAAAGCGGAGAGGGAAAAACAACCATTTTAAAACTTATCTTAGGCTTAATTTCTCCAGACAGAGGGAAAATTTTTATTGATGGAGTAGATATAACCAAATTAAACGAGGAAGAATTAATTCCGATAAGAAGAAAATTCAGTATAGTCTTTCAGGAAGGAGCACTTTTTGACTCATTGCCTGTTAAGGAAAATGTAGCTTTTTTCATGAGAGAGATTTTAAAGCTTCCTGATGAGCAAATTTATAAACGGGTAAGAGAGCTACTTAATAGAGTTGGGGTAACAGATGCAGAGGAACTTATGCCAGAAGAGCTAAGTGGGGGAATGCACAGAAGAGTGGCAATTGCAAGAGCTCTGGCTATAGGAAAAACAAAGATGTTTTTATATGATGAGCCAACCGCAGGTCTTGACCCTATAAATTCAGAAAGGATAATGGCATTAATAAAAGACCTTGCAGACAAAGAAAACATAGGATTTATGATAATAACCCATGTTGTATATGTGGCATGGCAACTCTGTAATAGATTCATCTTCATCAAAGATGGGACTATTTTATTTGATGGTAACAGACAAGAGTTAATTTTAACAGACATTCCTGCAGTGAAAGATTTCATAAAGGAATTGTTTTTCAAGGTCAATAGATAATTTAATTCAAAAACAATAGCCATATTTCACCTTTTTGATTTAAAATAAAAAATTAATTTTTAAAATCGGAGGTGGGAGATGAAATATGTAAAGGGACTTAAATGCAGGGAGTGTGGAAGAGAATACCCTGTTGAGCCCATATACGTATGTGAATTCTGTTTCGGACCCCTTGAGGCAGTCTATGATTATCCAAAAATAAAGAGAGCTTTATCAAGAAAAGTTATAGAAAAAAGACCAAAAACACTCTGGAGATATAAAGAACTTCTACCCATAGATGGAGAACCACAAGCGGGGCTTAATTCAGGATTTACACCTCTTGTTAAAGCTGAAAATCTTGCAAAATTTCTTGGTGTAAAGGAACTTTATATAAAGGATGACACAGTTGCCCATCCAACCCTTTCTTTCAAAGACAGAGTTGTTGCAGTTGCTCTCACCAAGGCAAAGGAGTTCGGTTTTGATACTGTTGCCTGTGCTTCAACAGGTAATCTTGCCCATGCTGTATCTGCGCATGGTGCAAAATCAGGTTTTCATAGATTTATTTTTATTCCTGCTACCCTTGAACAGAGCAAAATTCTTGCATCCATTGTTTATGAGCCAAATTTAGTTGCTGTAGACGGAAACTATGATGATGTAAACAGACTATGTAGTGAAATTGCGAATAAATACAGATGGGCATTTGTAAATATAAATATTCGTCCTTTTTATGCGGAAGGGTCAAAAACTATAGGATTTGAAATAGTTGAACAACTTGGATGGGACACACCTGATAGCATTGTTGTTCCCTGTGCAAGTGGTTCACTTCTTACAAAAGTATGGAAAGCTCTTAAGGAATTTAAAGAAATTGGCATTATTAAGGATGTAGACACAAAAATATACGGTGCTCAAGCAACTGGATGTTCACCTATATCAACAGCCTTCAAGCAGGGTACAGACGTAATAAGACCTGTAAAACCAAATACAGTAGCCAAGTCTCTTGCTATTGGTAATCCCGCAGATGGATACTATGCTTTACAGGCTGTGAGAGAAAGCGGAGGAGCAATGGAAGATGTATCTGATGATGAAATAATTGAAGCAATCAAAATACTTTCCAGAACTGAGGGAATTTTTGCAGAAACTGCAGGAGGAGTAACACTTGCAACATATATTAAACTTTTGAAGGAAGGCAAAATTGATAAAAAGGATTGCACGGTGCTCTGTATCACTGGCAATGGACTTAAAACAGCTGAGGTTTTAAATGGTAAAACAGCTGAGGTTTATCAGATTAAACCAAATCTTGCTTCCTTTGAAGAAGCCTTAAAGAGAATCAAACAAAAGGAGGAGAAATAAAAATGGCAGTAAAAGTTTTGATACCAACACCACTTCAAAAAATCACTGGTGGCAAGGATGTTGTTGAAACACAACCGGGTAAAATTATAGATATAATCAATGCTCTTGATAAAAGTTTTCCCGGACTTGCAGAGCGACTCTGTCAGGATGGTAAGATAAGAAGGTTTATCAATGTTTATGTAAATGAGGAAGATGTAAGATTTCTTCAGGGAGAAGAAACTATAGTTAAAGACGGCGATGAAGTTTCAATTGTTCCTGCAATAGCAGGAGGCAGACTCTAAAGGAGGACATCATGTCTGAAGTCAAAAAATTAAGAGTAAGGCTCACATTTCCACAAGAATTAATCAAAGAGCCTGTGCTTTTCAGAATGGCAAAAAAATATGATGTTATGCCAAATATTCGCAGAGCAAGGGTAACAGATACATTTGGAGAGATGATTCTTGAACTTGAAGGACTTGAAGAAAATCTTGAAAAAGGAATTAACTCCCTCAGAGAGCAGGGAGTTGTTGTTGAATTAATAGAAGGAGATATTATTGAATAGCCATGAATACCAAATCACATTGGAAAGGAATAATTAGTGAGTATTTTGAGCATTTCCCAGTAAACGAAAAAACTCCTATAGTTACTCTTTTGGAGGGCAATACTCCTCTTGTAAAAGTAAACAATCTCACAAAGAAACTCAATATAGATTTGGAATTATATCTTAAATTTGATGGTGCTAATCCTACAGGCTCATTTAAAGACAGAGGTATGACTTTAGCAATCTCTAAGGCAGTTGAAGAAGGCTCAAAGGCAGTTATATGTGCTTCTACAGGAAATACCTCTGCCAGTGCTTCTGCTTATGCAGCAAGGGCAGGAATTAAAGCAATAGTGCTTATTCCAGAAGGTAAAATTGCAACAGGAAAGCTTGTTCAAGCAATGATTCATGGTGCTAAGGTTATTCAGATAAAGGGAAACTTTGACCAAGCATTAAACATTGTAAGAGCTATAGTTAATGAATATCCAATCACTCTTGTTAATTCCATAAATCCATACAGAATTGAAGGGCAAAAATCAGCAGCATTTGAAGTATGTGACCAGTTAGGAAGAGTTCCTGATTATCATGCTTTACCTGTAGGAAATGCAGGCAACATATCTGCCTATTGGAAGGGATATAAAGAATACAGAGAAAAGGGAAAAATAAACAGCTTGCCAAAGATGCTCGGGTTTCAGGCATCGGGTGCAGCTCCAATTGTGCTTGGTCATCCTGTTGAAAAGCCTGAAACAGTAGCAACAGCTATAAGGATTGGTAATCCAGCAAGCTGGAAAACAGCAGTAGCAGCAAGGGATGAATCAGGTGGAACAATAGATATGGTTACAGACGAAGAGATTCTTTATGCTTATAAAATGATTGCTTCTTGTGAAGGAATCTTTTGTGAACCTGCCTCTGCTGCTTCCGTAGCTGGTGTAATAAAACTATATAAACAAGGATATTTCAAAAAGCAAAGCACAGTAGTATGCACTCTTACAGGTAATGGACTAAAAGATCCAGACATTGTTTTTAAAGTTGCTGATGAGCCTCTTGTATTGCCTGCTGATTTAGAAAGTGTTAAAGCCTTTGTGGAGAAAATTTTATGAAATATATTGTAATAATCCCCGATGGTGCAGCAGATTATCCAATTGATGAACTTGGAGGAAAAACTCCCCTTCAGGTTGCCCATACACCTAATATGGATTTTCTTGCTTCAAAGGGCATAGTGGGAACAGTAAGAAACATTCCTCAAGGATTTTCTCCCGGCAGTGATGTTGCCAATCTTAGCATTCTTGGCTATGACCCGAGAGTCTACTATACTGGCAGAGCACCATTAGAAGCTGTTAGCATGGGACTTACACTTTCTAAGGATGATATAGCTTATAGATGCAATCTTGTTACTTTAAAATTCTCTGACAAAAAGCAGATTATTATGGATGATTACTCAGCAGGACATATAACAAGTGATGAGGCAAAAATTTTAATAGAAGAAATTGATAAAAAGCTTGGAAATGATTTATTGAGATTTTATCCTGGTGTAAGCTACAGGCATATCATGATTTGGAAAGGAGGCACAGAGGATGTGGAATGCACTCCACCACATGATATTACTGGCAAAGAGATTTCAAGATATCTTCCTATTGGGAAAAATGCTAATTTTCTCAAGGAGCTTATTTTTAAATCCGTAGAAATATTGAAAGACCACCCTATAAATAAGAAAAGAATTGCTGAAGGGAAAAAATCTGCAAACAGTATATGGTTATGGGGACAGGGAAGAACTCCAAATCTGCCAACCTATCAGGATAAATATAAGCTCAGTGGTGCATTAATTTCAGCAGTTGATCTTACCAAAGGGCTGGGAATTCTTGCAGGTTTTCATATAATAAATGTTCCAGGGGCAACTGGCTGGATTGACACCAATTATGAAGGTAAAGCAGAATATGCACTTAATGCTCTTGAGCGTGTTGATTTTGTTTATCTTCATATAGAAGCTCCTGATGAAGCAGGGCATCAGGGAGATTATAAACTCAAAATTAAAGCTATTGAGGATATTGATAAAATTGTAGTAGGTAAAATTCTAAGACAAGCTCCTGAGAGATTTAAAGAATTCAAAATATTACTTCTTCCTGACCATCCTACACCGATAAAACTAAAAACTCATACCTCTGATCCTGTGCCTTTTGTCATTTATGATGGAAAAAAGGAAGTTACAGATATAAAAAGAGGTTTTTCAGAAGAGATTCTAAACTCTCCAGATATAAAAATAGAAGAAGGGTTTAAGCTTATGGATTTTTTCCTTAAAGGCAATGTCTGATTTAATAGATATTCTCCTTCATATTGATATTTACCTTGAGACTTTATTTTCCCAGATTGGTATTTGGATATATGTGGTGCTTTTTTTCATTATTTTTTCAGAAACAGGATTTGTAGTAACACCATTTCTCCCGGGAGACTCTCTTTTATTTGCCGTAGGAGCACTTTCATCAAGAGAGTTTATTTGTCCATGGAGTTCCTTTATTCTTATAAGTATTGCTGCTGTCTTAGGAAATACTCTAAATTATCACATTGGCAAGTTTATAGGACCGAAAATATTTCATAAAGAAAACTCCCTTTTATTCAATAAAAAACATCTGCAAACAACTGCGCTTTTTTATGAAAAGCATGGAGCAAAGACAATAATAATTGCAAGATTTTTGCCTATTCTGAGAACCTTTGCACCTTTTGTAGCAGGTATAGGAAAAATGAGATATCCAAAATTTCAGATATACAATATTTTTAGCAGCATGCTTTGGAGTGGTTCATTTATCTTTGCAGGATACTTTTTTGGGAATCTTCCCTTTGTAAAGCAAAATTTCTCAATGTTCATACTTGGTATAATTATAATCTCAGTTATACCAACTATCTGGAAAGCTTTGATGATTAAAAGGAGTGAAAAAACATGATACCAATAAGAGACTGTCTTCCAAGAAGATATACTCCTTATATGACATGGCTAATTATATCTTTAAACTGCTTTGTTTTTCTTTTTGAGCTCATGTTCAGCAAAGAAGATTTAGACTATCTTTTCCATATATTCGGTGTAATTCCAGCAAGATATATGCTAATAGATACTCTGCCTATTGATCCCCTTTACTATCTTCCTTTTCTAACAAGTATGTTTTTGCATGGTGGGTGGTTCCATCTTATAAGTAATATGTGGATTATGTGGATTTTTGCTGACAATGTGGAAGATAAAATGGGTTCTTTTAGATTTTTAATATTTTATCTCCTATGTGGATTTGGAGCTGGATGGATTCACTGTCTTACTAATCCTGCATCAACTATACCAACAGTTGGTGCTTCTGGCGCCATATCTGGTGTCTTAGGTGCCTATATGATAATGTTCCCTTATGCAAAAGTTATAACTCTATTCCCAATTTTATTTTTTCCCTTCTTTTTTGCACTTCCTGCAATTTTTTATATACTTATGTGGTTTTTCATTCAACTTTTTTCAGGACTCGGTTCATTGCTTAGCCCAACTGATGTTGGTGGAGTTGCTTGGTGGGCTCATGTAGGTGGCTTCATTTTTGGTATAGTCCTTCATAGGCTATTTGTTATTAAAAAGAGACTTCATATGTATGATGACCATTTTGACTACTACTGTGCATGGGGAAGATGGTAGAAGATAGGGGGACGGTTTATGTCACCCCTATCCTTCAGAATTATAGAATTGGGAGATATCTTTCTAATTCATAGGGGAAAATTCTTATACGATAATCATCCCATTCTTTCTTTTTACTTTCAATTAGGTTTGTAAAAATATGTTCTCCGAGTGTCTCTTTTAAAATTGTACTCTTTTCAGCATACTCAATAGCTTCAATAAGGCTACCAGGAAGGCTATCAATACCGAGAGACTTTCTTTCTTCAGGAGCAAGATGATAAACATCTTTTTCAATAGGTTCAGGTAACTTATATTTCTTCTCAACACCAGTTAATCCAGCATTAAGCATACATGCAAAAGCAAGGTAGGGATTACATGCTGGGTCAGGACTTCTTAATTCAATCCTTGTTGCTTTTTCTTTTCCGGGCTTGTAAAGAGGCACTCTTATAAGAGCTGATCTATTTCTTCTTGCCCAGCAAATATAAACTGGAGCTTCATATCCTGGAACAAGTCTCTTATAGGAATTAACCCATTGATTAAGCACTAGCGTAATTTCTTTAATATGTGTTAGGACACCTGCTATATAACTCTTGGCTATATCTGAAAGATAATATGGATCCTTTGGATTGAAGAAAGCATTTTTATCACCTTTAAAAAGTGACTGATGAGTATGCATTCCGCTTCCATTCTCACCAAAAAGAGGCTTTGGCATGAATGTGGCATAGACACCGTGTCTTTTTGCTATTTCCTTAACAACTACTCTGTAAGTCATCACTATATCTGCCATATTCAAAGCTTCAGCGTATCTAAGGTCAATCTCATGCTGAGAGGGTGCAACTTCATGGTGTGAGTATTCTACCTTAATTCCCATCTGCTCAAGTGCTAAGATAGTATCTCTTCTAAGATCCTCAGCTGCATCTAAGGGATAATCAAAATAACCCCCTTCATCTAAAATTTCTGGGTCCTTATCGGTTTTAAAATAGAAAAATTCAAGTTCTGGACCAAGATAGAAAGTAAAGCCTTTCTTCGCTGCTTTTTCAAGATTTGTCTTGAGAATATATCTTGGATCACCTTTATATGGTGTTCCATCTGGTTCATAGATGTCACAGAACATTCTTGCAACAGGACTTTCTTTTGGTCTCCATGGCAAAACTGCAAAAGTTGTCGGATCAGGTCTTGCAATCATATCAGACTCATCAATTCTTGCAAATCCATGAATTGATGAACCATCAAATCCCATCCCCTCAGAGAAAGCAACCTCAAGCTCTTCCACTGGAACTGCAAAACTTTTAAGCTGGCCAAGAATATCTGTAAACCAGAGCCTGACAAATTTAACATTCATTTCTTTGACCAGTTTCATAACATCTTTTTCATCTCTTGGCTTTGAATAAGTCATAACATCCTCCATTTTTTTATTTTCTATGAGGCAAAGCCTCTTTAAGATTAACCCCAAAAATTAAACTAAATATACTTTAACAAACTTTTCTAAATATCTTCTATTCAATCTATCATTTTTTAATTTAACGGCTAACGGTTGCCATATAGCATATCATAGCAATAATAAAAATTTTTGTCAACAATTTTGTAGAAAAAAATATCATTTTTAATCTGTCCACATATTATTTTAATTTTTTATACTTCTTATTTTTTCACCTTTTTATGTCTTGAAAATCAAGACATGACAAAGAGGTTAAATTTTCACTTGCCTCAATCCTTTATTCTGAGCTAAGCAATGCAAATCCTGAGCTTATGGGCGAAGACAGCGAAGAATCTCTTTCCTTTTCTCTCCATAACAGAAAAGGACCTTCACCTTCGGCTCAAAGTGACAGAATAGGACTGTATTCAGAGGCATTTCTTTATCTGCCATTTCAGTCATACTTTCTGCCATTCCGAACGAAGTGAGGAATCTCCTAATAAATAAGCTTACTACAGAAAAATTTGACTTTAGTAAAATTAAAACATAAAAATTGACAAAAATGTATTGCTTTATATATCCTAAATTAGAAGGCAACCTTTTGCCGATGAATATAATTAGTTTTGGAGATTTTGAATGTGTAGATTAGCAGCTATAACTTCATCCAAATATTTTTCTCCGATGGAGAATATACTTGCTCTTGAAACAATGAAAGAAGGGCATGATGGCTCTGGGCTCGGGCTTACTCTTAAAGATCTCGGAGGAGAGTTTAAAGACCTGAAGGAATACCCTATCCTTTCAGGAATATGTTCAAGAAAGGGTAGAGAAATTCTTGATGCCTATATGGAAGAGACAGGCTTTAAACTCATCCATAAATGGAAACCCAAAATTAAGCCTGTGAAAGGAATTATAAAAAGAGATTATTATTTTGCAGCAGTGTATGACTATCCTGATGAATGGAAGGACAAATCGTTTAGGGAAAAAGAAAACCTTCTTATGAACACGAGATTAACTCTTAGGAAAATGGGAGAAGCTGATGAATCTATTTTCGTTTTTTCTTTTTATCCTGATGTGATCACACTTAAAGAAGTGGGAGACCCCCTTGAAATTGGCGAGTTTTTTGGACTTGACAAAGACATTCTTAAAGCAAAGGTTATTTTTGCACAGGGCAGACAAAACACCAACTACCAAATTTATCTTTATGCCTGTCATCCCTTTTTCTTACAGGGTTACTGCACAATGACAAATGGTGAAAATACAGCCTTTGTTCCCATAAGAGAATTCTTAATGAGTAGAGGTTTCCCGGGCTATATGGGATATAATTCAGACAGTGAAGTTTTCTGCCACATACTTCACTACACTAATAAGAGGCTCGGTTTCCCGCTTACATATTATAAAGACGTTATCACCCCCCTCAAATGGCAGGAAATTGAACAAAGACCTGATAGAGAAGCACTATCACTAATAAAGCAATCACTTAGACCTTTATGTATTGATGGACCTAACATGGTTATAGGATTTATCCCTGATGGAACATGCTTTATGGTGCAGGACGCAAAGAAGCTGAGACCCGGTGTTGTCGGAGGAGTAAAGGGCAAATATGCCCTAATGTCAGAACTCTGTGGTCTTGATAAAGTTATTCCTGAAAGAGACAAATCAAAGGATATATTTCCAATGAAGTATGACATGGTGATTGTATCACCTGATGCAAAGGAGGTAAAGGTATGGAACCAGCTACAGGCTTAAAGCTTGACTATAACCATAAATTAACTATAAAAGAGTTTCCTTACATTGTTAGATGGAGAGAAGACCGTTGCAAACGTTGCGGTCAATGCACAGCAGTATGTCCAAATGGTGCAATAAAGCCTGCTGTTAAATACACAAGGGTTATTGAATCAGGGGGAGACACACCTAAGCCAAGACCTGTAAGAAGAATCATTCATGTGATTGAACAGGTTAACAACATGGAAAACTATTGCACAGGCTGTGCCATGTGTGCCCTTGTATGTCCCAATAATGCCATTGAACCTGAATACAATCCTCAAAATAAATTTCTCTTTTACAAAAACCGTGGCGGTGAAGGATACAAAAGGGGTGGAAGAAGAAATGACCCTGGAGTTTCCACTCTTGACAGAATTAAATTTACAAGAATATCCATGCTGACTGACCCTGCCTTAGATGCAGGAAGGCATGAATTTAGAGTCCGCTCATACATTGGAAGAATCTTACCACCAGAAGAGTTACCTCTCAAAGTTAAAGATGGTAAACTTGTTGTTGATAAATCTTCAGGTAAGTTCATTCCACCTGTTAGAGAAATATTCCCCATAATGATTGGTAGCATGTCCATTGGAGCTCTCTCACCTCACATGTGGGAAGGGCTTGCCATGGGTGTAGCTTATCTGAATGAAGTTGAAGGAATTCCAGTAGTTATGTGCTCTGGTGAAGGAGGATTCCCTCCAAGACTTCTTAAATCAAGATATGTGAAATATTTTGTCCTTCAGATTGCTTCAGGTTATTTTGGATGGGATAGCATAATTCATACATTGCCTTACATGACAGAAGACCCAGCAGCAATAGAGATAAAGTACGGTCAAGGTGCAAAACCAGGTGATGGTGGACTTCTTATGGCACCGAAAGTAATTAAGCTTATTGCCGAAATAAGAGGTGTTCCCAAATATGTTGACCTTCCCTCTCCTCCAACACATCAGACAAAGTATTCTATTGAAGAGGCAGTTATGAAGATGATTCAGTCCATGTCTATGGCTTTTGGATTCAGAATCCCAGTATATCCAAAAATTTCAGGAACAAAAACAGCAAAAGCTGTATTAAACAACTTAGCCCGTAATCCTTATGCTGCTGCATTATGCATAGATGGAGAAGACGGTGGAACTGGTGCAGCATACAATGTCTCCCTTGATAAAATGGGACACCCTATCGCATCAAACATTAGAGAATGCTACCTTGACCTTGTAAAGCAGGGTAAACAGAATGAACTTCCTTTGATTGCTGCAGGAGGCATTGGTAAAAAAGGTAATCTTGCAGCAAATGCTGCAGCACTTATAATGCTTGGGGCATCAGCTGTTGCAATAGGAAAATACATAATGCAGGCAACAGCTGATTGTCTTGGAGATGAGTATAATAGATGCAATCTATGCAACACTGGTAAATGTCCGAGAGGAATAACAACTCAAGACCCTAAGCTTTACAGACGTCTTGACCCAGATAAAGTAGCAGAAAGAGTGGTGGAGATATTCAAAGCTGCGGATGTAGAGCTTCGTAAAATTTTTGCACCTATGGGAAGAAGCACAGAGCTTCCAATTGGAATGTCTGATGGTTTAAGTATAGATGATAAAGCAATGGCAGAAAGGTTGGAGATAAGCTATGCCTGCTAAGAAAAAAGAACAAAAAGAAATGCCAAAAGTTGGCTTACACGAATCAGTGATTTCCTATCAAGATGCTGTGAGATGGATTGATGACAGAACTGTCACCATATACGGCAATATTAACGGAAAAAGAGTTCCCTCACGAATTCTTGAGGAGTTTATTCAGGAATCAGTAAGGGATGGGGCAAGAAATCTTCATATATATGCAGACGGACAGCACGGAATTGGCGGAAGAATATATCCTCAGGGTGAGCCAATAAAGATTACAATTGAAGGTCCTGTTGGGCAGAGATGCGGCTCAATGGGGATGTTTGGAACAGAGATAGTTGTAAAGGGTGGTGTCTCCGATGACGTGGGATGGCTTAACTGTGGAGCTAAGATAACAGTGCTTGGTGATGCTACAAACGGAGCATGGAATGCTGCTGCACAGGGAATTCTATATGTTCAGGGAAGTGGTGGTGCCCGCTGTGACACAATGACAAAACACAATCCCCGTTTTGACCCACCGCAGTCATGGTATCTAAGAGATGTGGGAGACTCTTTCGCTGAGTTTAAGGCAGGAGGAATAGCTGTAGTGTGCGGCGTAAATCCCCGTAATTCAAGAAGTGTTCTCGGATACAGACCCTGTGTTGGAATGGTTGGTGGTGTTATTTATTTCCGCGGGAGAATAGACGGGTATTCTGAAAGAGATGTGAAACTTCTTGAGATAACTGAGCAGGACTGGCAGTGGCTCTGTGAACATTTAAAGCCCTATCTTACAGCAATTGAGAGAGTAGAACTCTATGATGAACTTACAAAAAGCCCGAATGAATGGCACAAGCTTATTCCCTATACTCCTCAGGAAAGAAGACAGAGACGGTGGTTTAAGGTCTCAATGGAAGAATTCAGAAAAAACTACTGGGAAAAGGAAGTAGGCAAAGGAGGAATTTTTGCCGAATACATTGACCATGAACCAACGATAATCCCATACATTGTAACAGGTGAATATCGTAGATATAAACCAGTTTGGGCAAATGAAAAGTATGCACCACCCTGTGCATACAGTTGTCCAACCCACATACCAACTCATAAAAGAACCGCACTTATAAGGCTTGGAAAAGTAAAAGAAGCCATTGAGATGGTTCTTGAATATAGCCCCTTACCTGCAACTGTCTGCGGAATGATATGCCCCAATCTATGCATGCAGGCATGCACTCGTGGCATAATTGACATGCCAATATCGGTCAAAGAGTTCGGTAAAGCTTCACTGGAGCTTCCAGCACCTAAGAAGCCAAAACCTACAGGTCATAAAGTAGCAGTAATTGGTGCAGGACCTGCTGGAATGTCTGTGGCATGGCAACTAAGCCTTAAGGGACATGAGGTTACCATATATGAGGCAACAGATAAAATTGGAGGTAAAATAGAACTTTGCATACCAGAGCATAGACTTAATAAAGAAATTCTTCATAAAGAAATAGAGAGATTCAAAGAAGTTGTTCCTGATATAAGGCTTAACACAAAAGTGACAAAAGAGCTTTTTGAAGAAATTTTAAAGGAATATGAGTTTGTAGTAATTGCCGTTGGAGCTCACAAACCAAGAAAAATACCTTTCTCCGGCTCAGAGCACACAGTTTCTGCCTATGAGTTCATGAGAGATATAAACAGAGGAAAGACCTATGACCTGAAGGGGAAAAAAGTAGTTATAATTGGTGCTGGAAATGTGGGAATGGACACAGGAGTTGAAGCATTTCTTTGTGGTGCATCATCAGTTACCGCTGTTGATATACAAAAACCAGCTGCCTTTGGTGCTGAGTTTCAATATGCAAAGCAAAGGGGAGTAGAGATTATATGGCCTAAGGTGACAGAAAAATATGTTCCCGAGGAAAAGAAAATCTATTTTACTGATGGAACAAGCTTAGATGCAGATTTCGTTATAGTTGCAATAGGTGATATGCCTGACTTAGACTTTGTTCCTCATCAGATTCATACTGAGAGAGGCTGGGTTGTGATAAATGAGTTTTTCCAGACATCAAATCCAAAAGTATTTGCCATAGGAGATGTAACAGGACTTGGACTTGTAACCCATGCAATAGGACATGGAAGGCTTCTTGCAGAATATCTCCATGGAGAACTCATGCATGCACCAATAACAAGAGATTTAAGACCAAGAATACCCTATGAAAAAGTTAAAATTGACTACTATGAAAGATGTCGTGCTGTAACAAGCCTTGAACAAGAAGCAGAAAGATGTCTATCCTGTGGTTCTTGTAGAGACTGCCACATGTGTGAGATGACATGCTATTGGGGTGCTATAAGCAGAGTAGAAAAGCCCGATGGCAGATATGAATACGTAGTAGATGAAAATAAATGCATTGCCTGCGGCTTCTGCGTAGGAATCTGCCCCTGCGGCGTCTGGGAGATGGTGGAGAATATTTAAAAATACTATCTGTTTTCTAATTCCTCATAGATACTGCTGAACTGCTCAAGGGCGGATTGAAGATTTTCTGCTATCTCCCTTGCGAGTATATCTGGCGAAGGAAGGTTTTCTGAGTCTTCAAGGCTTTCATCTTTAAGCCAAAAAATGTCAAGACTCACCTTATCCCTTTGAATTAATTCCTCATAGGTAAATGCCCTAAATCTTTCTGTCTCCTCTCTGTTTCTTCTATTTTCAGGATTATAGCACCTTATGAAATCCTCAAGATGCTCATATCTCAAAGGATTTGTCTTAAGTGTAAAGTGCATGTTAGTTCTCAGGTCATAAATCCAAAGCTTCTCTGTCCAGGCCTTTTCACTGGCAGGTTTTCTGTCAAAGAAAAGAACATTTGCTTTTACTCCTTGCGCATAAAATATCCCTGTTGGAAGCCTCAAAAGCGTATGGACATCACATTCAGCAAGCAACTTTCTTCTAATTGTCTCTCCAGCCCCTCCTTCAAAAAGCACATTGTCAGGCACAACAATAGCTAATCTTCGTAATAGTTTTTACATGCTGAAGGAAATTCAATTGCTTATTTGATGTAGTTGCCCAAAAATCCCGCCTTTCATAAGTGAGGGATTCTCTATCAGCCTTTCCCTCTCCATTTACAATAGTAATACTGCTTTTCTTTCCAAAGGGTGGATTTGTAAGAATAATATCATAACGCTCTCCTGTATCAGAAATCAGGGAATCTCCTGTAGCAATAGGGCTTTCCTCTCCACCTATGCCATGGAGATAAAGATTCATCACACAGAGTCTAACAACACTATCAACTATATCCCTACCTGAAAAAGTGTTATATTTCAGAAATCTCTTCTGTTCCTTGTCCAACCTATAATTCTTTGAGATGTACTCATGGGCAGCAAGCAAGAAACCACCTGTTCCACAGGCAGGGTCATGAATGGTCTGACCTGGCTCAGGTCTTATACATTCTACAATTGCCTTAATAAGAGGTCTCGGAGTGAAGTATTGTCCAGCACCACCCTTGACGTCTTCTGCATTCTTCTGAAGCAGTCCCTCATATATCTCACCCTTTATATCAATATCAAGTCCAGTCCAAGTCTCATTATTAATAAGCTCTATGAGACGTTTTAGTTTCGCAGGGTCTTGAATCTTGTTCTGAGCTTTTCTGAATATTACTCCAAGCATCCCCTTTTCTTTTCCCAAACTCTCAAGGATATGACGGTAGTGAACCTCAAGGCTGTCTCCATCCCTCTCAATAAGGCTCTGCCAATCAAGCTCTTTTGGAATAATTGAAGACTTATTAAAAGGTGGCTTTGTCTGTTCATCAGCCATTTTTAAAAAGAGTAGATAGGTAAGCTGTTCTACATAATCTCCGTAGCTTACACCATCATCCCGAAGGACATTACAGTAATTCCATAATCGTTGTACTATGGTTGAAGATTCATTGGGCATGACTTTTTTGGTCGTTTACTTTTAAATTACCTCTCCTTTTTCAGCATAATCAACAATCATTGAATCCCTACTTTCCCACTCTTCAGGTGTCATAGCTACAGCCTCAATTGGCTCAAATATCTCATAAATAGCATCGGAAAGAATCTCTATTCTTTCCCAGTAACTTTTTTCTCTAAAGTCTTCAGATATAACTACTATATCAATGTCACTCCCTTCATGATAAGTCCCTGTAGCATAGGAACCAAAAAGAATTATTCTATCCACTTTTATTCCCTTAGACTCTATGGCTTTTTTGAATCTATATATAATCTCTAAAACTGCTTTTTTTCCATTCAAGTGCCTCAATACTTTTCTCAATTAAAGCTTTTGTAATAGGCTCGGTGAAGTGTTTTTGAAGTTTTTCTATATCCTCGGGATACCTTGTAACCACATGGGCTTCATTCAGTTTTACGAGAAATTTTCCAATTTCCTCAGGTGGTTTAACACCTATCTTGTTTAAAAGATAAACAAGATTATGAACCTTTGGAGGTATTTCTTTTAATTTTTCTTGATATAGTCCCTTTAATGCCTTCTCAATAGATAGGTGACACATGAAGACAGCATAAAAATATCTGCCTCCACTAAACATAAATTTCGCTGTATCTATGTCATACTCAGCTTGTTTTAACCACTCTGAAGCTCTTTTATTCATACATTCCTATTCTAACAGATTTAGTTTTATTTTTATTTGTCTGTTTTGCTTTATCAATTTTTATCCTTTCCAGCAATTTCTCTGCAGGTTCGTCATTGGGGTCTTGTGGCACAAGTTTGCCCTCAAAGGCTCTCTTTAGGATGCTCTGCCTGAGCCTCTCTGCCTGTTTAAGACTCTGGTCAACAATCCTTTCTATCTGCTCAACAACGGAAAATCGCCTCTCTATCTCTGAAACAATCTTATGCTGCTCGGTGAGAGGGGGGAGGGGGATAAATAGATTTGAGATTTGAGATTTGAGATTTGAGATTTGAGATTTGAGATTTGGGATTTGGAGATTGCTGAAAATGTGCTCCCTGTTCCAATCTTACTAATTTCTCTTTCAACATTTCGCAGATAATAAAAAAGGAATTTATAAAGCCCTCCAAATCTAATTGCGGCTAATCCACGGCCTATGCATGAAGTTTCAAAACAGATATTTGTCGGACCAACTGGTGCTCTGATAGATAGTAAGATATCATTTTTCTCAGCAATCTTTTTGGGCTTTGAGCACCATTTTGATGGAATTGGATAGATAAGACCAAATTCGGCTTTCCCTTGATAAAATGGCAATCCAATTCTAACAGTATTGTATGTTTTGGAAGGAGGGGATTGTCCCATGATAATTTCTGCTGCCTCCCCCAACTTTACCCATCTCCACCCCTCAGGCAATTCAGGAAGGTCATTGTTAGCAACCGAAGATTGCATGGCATTCTCTGAGATTCCTTCGCCACTTCTTTGCTCGGAATGACAGGATGAAGAATTAGTCAACTTGCCCTCAAAGGCATACTTTAAGACAGCCTGGCGATAACGCCTAATCTGAGCCTTTACCTTCTTCAAAGCCTCAACTCCAGCCTCAAGCCTTGTAAACAACTCCTCAATCTTCGCAACAATCCGCTTTTGCTCATTGAGAGGAGGGAGAGGGATTATTAGATTTGAGATTTGAGATTTGAGATTTGGGATTTGAGATTTGAGATTTGGGATTTGAGATTTGGGATTTGGGATTTGGAGATTGCTGAAAATGTACTTCCTGTTCCAATCTTGGAAATCTTAGATTCTATTGATCTCAGATAATAAAAAATGAATTTATGAGAATCTCTGAAAGGGTATCTTATTGCAGCTAAGCCTCTACCTATACATGAAGTTTCTTTACATATGTTTACAGGACCAACTGGAGCTCTAACAGAAATCAAGATATCATTTTCCTCTGCAATTTTCAATGGCTTGGTACACCATTTTCTTGGTGTAGGATAAATATCTCCAAATTCTGCCTTGCCTTGATAGAATGGTAGCCCATTCTTTTCAACATTATAATAAGCAGATGATGGCGATTGTCCCATAACAACTTCACAAATCTCTCCAAGTTTTTTATAAAGCCAATTATTTTTCATTTTTATTTTTTGCCGTTTTTCTTGAAGCTGTAAAAATAGAGGTTAATTCATTTGCTTCTTTTATTAAATCTCTGGCAATTTCTTGATTAATCAAGCCTGACTCAATTGCTATTTCTAACCAATAAAGTGCTTCATCAGCCTCTTCTTCAACTATGCTTATTTTTGACACAAAATGTGCCTTAGATTGAGCTCGACAAGCAGAACGATAATTAGCGCCAATAGATGTTGCTGACTTTAATAATTGTCTACCAATAATCTCTCCTATCTTATTTTTAGGAAAATTTTCTACCAGCTTTATTACATCCAGAGCAAACTTCTTCGTTCTTCTCTTCAAATCCTCTCTATTCATCTTTCCCAAATCTCCAATTTCTCAATCTCTCAATCTCAAATCTCAAAATCTCACATCTCGAATCTTAAAATCTCAAATCCCCAAATCTCAAATTATGTCCAATCAACAACCTTAAGCCCTTTGATTCTGTTAAATTCTTTTACATTATTTGTTACCAATGTTACTCCTAAACTCAATGCATGTGCTCCAATAAGCATATCCATTGAACCAATAAGAACTCCCTTCTTTTCAAGCATTGCTCTGACATATCCGTAAGTCTCGGCTGCTTTATCGTCAAAGGGAGCTATTTCAAGAGGCAATGTGAACTCTCTCAGAGCCTGCCTGTTTCTCTCAACATGTTTACTTTTTTCAACGCCATATTCAAGTTCTGCAAGTGTTATTGATGAAATGCCGATGTCTCCTGCAGAGTATTTTTTGATGTGTTTTAGAATGTTTGGAGATTTATTTTTAATGAGAAAGATGCAAATATTTGTATCAAGCATGAACTTCATCAAAGAACTCCCTTTTTTGAATATCTGGTTGCTCTCTCTCGGACATGAAATCTTCTGAAAACTTTTCAAGACTGGCTATTAAAGAATCCCATGAATTTTCAGCAGGAATGAGTATCAAATTATTGCCATACTTTTTTATAAATACATGGTCACCCTTTAGCCTGTATTCCTTTGGAAGCCTTACTGCCTGACTCTGTCCATTTTTAAAAAGTTTAGCTTTTTTCATAACTTTCCTCCACCGAAGTATATACAAAAAGTATATACTAATTAGTGGGTTTTTTCAAGAATTAAGTTCGCATCACCAAAACTTCGTTCAATTCCTCTAAAAGCCTTTCAGATTCTGTCCCACAGAGGTTATGGCATCTCATAAGTCCCCTCTACTTATCCTGTTCAATTTTACATATAGCATGATCTCTCAAATAAACTTTTTGGGTCTCTTGTTATTTTTTGCAGTATAAAAAATCCTTTGAAAATTTATTCAAAAAAAGAAATCATTTCTTTATTTAGTTGTAATTCATAAAATCCTTATCCTGAACGCAATTTTTTTATGTCTCGCAGAGGAGAATTTCCAAACAATCTGCGATACTCTCTGCTAAATTGAGAAATGCTCTCATATCCAACTTGAAATGCTGCTTGAGTTACATCAAGATTTTCCGTAAGCATTAATCTTCTTGCTTCGTTTAATCGCAACCATTTCTGATATTGTAGAGGGCTCATGGTAGTCAAACGCTTGAAATGATGATGAAATGATGAGGTGCTCATATGAACCATTTTAGCTAAGTCATCAATTTTAAAATTTTCTGTATAGCGAGACTTTAACCATTCAATTGCCTTTGCAATTTTATGTGTAGAACTTTTTTTCTTTACTAATTGACGAAGACGTTCGCCCTGCTCGCTTAAAAGTATATGACAAAAGATTTCTCGTTTAATAAGTGGAGCAAGGATAGAGATTTTTTCTGATTCATTATTTAGACTTAGTAATCGTTGAAAGGCTATCAATAAAGGTAAAGTAACCTGACTGGTTATAATCCCTGAAATTTGCTTGTTTGAACTTTTATTTAAAGAATCGAAATCTAAAATTAAGTCTGCAAGTTCTTTATTATCAATACTCAATGTTAGGCTCATATATGGCTTTTCTTTTTTTGCTTCAATAATTTGGGCTATTACTGGCAAGTCTAAGGAGGTGATTAGAAAGTTAGAGGGGTTCATAACATATTTATCTTTTCCAAGGATTACCCATTTTGTGCCTTGTATAACCAGACAAATGCTTGGTTCATGCAGGTAGCTTGCTGGCTTAGTTGGTTCATTTTTGCGAAAAACTTTTAATCCTGGAATTTTTGTTACAACTCTTTCAGTTTCCAATGTCATTTGTAATATACTCTCTTTTAACCAGTTAAGAACTGTATTAATCTTTTCACTATTACTCTTTTCTTTACTAATTTTGTGCAGCATTAATAAAAAATATCAAATATTTCTTTATTTTTACAATATTTTTGTTATTCAGTTAGACTTTTAGGCAAAAAATTAGCAGGATCAGTCTAACTTATCCATATTTTTCAAAGCATATAATTAAAATATGCTTCGCTATTTTCATGAATCTTTTGAACAATTCATCAAATCAAAATTATGTAGGAGGTAATAATGAAGCAAAGAAAGCTTGGTAAAAATGGACCCGAAGTCTCTGCTATTGGACTTGGATGTATGGGAATGAGTTTTGGTCATGGTCCTGCAAAAGACAAAAAGGAAATGATCTCACTCATACGTAAAGCAGTAGAAATGGGAATAACTTTCTTTGATACTGCAGAAGTATATGGTCCTTTCACTAATGAAGAACTTGTGGGCGAAGCTCTTGAGCCTTTTCGTGAACAGGTAATAATTGCCACTAAATTTGGATTTGATATTTCTAATACAAATCCAGTCCAAGGAACACTGTTACTAAACAGTAGACCTGAGCACATCAAAAAATCAATAGAAGGTTCTCTGAAGCGTTTAAGAGTGGAGACGATTGATTTATACTATCAACACCGAGTTGATCCTAATACACCCATTGAAGATGTGGCAGGTGCAGTAAAGGAACTTATAGAGCAAGGGAAAGTTAGATATTTTGGTTTATCTGAAGCAGGAGTGCAAACAATTTTACGAGCACATAGCGTATGTCCTGTAACTGCTATTCAAAGCGAATACTCTTTATGGTGGAGAAAACCTGAATTAGAAATACTACCTATTTGTGAAAAACTGGGCATCGGATTTGTTCCCTACAGTCCTCTTGGTAAAGGTTTTCTCGCAGGCACTATTAATGAGAACACAGTTTTTGATAAAACAGATTTTCGTAATATTGTGCCACGATTTACAAAAGAGGCAATAAAAGCAAATCAGGCTCTGGTTGATTTAGTCCGCGGTATCGCTACAAAAAAGGGTGCAACGCCAGCTCAAATTGCACTTGCATGGTTACTTGCTCAGAAACCTTTTATTATACCAATTCCTGGCACAACAAAATTAGAAAGGCTTAAAGAAAATATCGGTGCAATTTCTATTGAGTTTACTCAAGAAGAATTAAGAGAAATAGAGGAATCACTTGCTAAAATACCTATTCACGGAGAAAGATATCCTGAAGAATTAGAGAAAATAACTTATCGTTAGATATAAAGTTACAACCATGGCAATCTAATTGATGAATTGAACGTTTCCATTGGAAATTATATAATTAATCAATAAGAATTTTATTCAGGAGGCAAATATGGACAACGGAAAAAGCTTTACAAGAAGGGATTTTATAAAACTCTCTGGAGCTGGGGCGACTCTTTTGCTTGCTGGTAAATTTGGAATTCATTCTTTAGCATGGGCTGATAGTAAAAAGAAAACTTTAAAAATGGTGCTTGTTGACTATACTAAATGCACTGGATGTAGAACCTGTGAGGCAGTCTGCTCAGCCTATCACAATCCTGTTATAGTTAATGGTAAAAGTCTTCCAGGGCTTGGAAACCCTGTGTATTCAAGAATACGTGTGCATAGCTTTAATCCAGACGTGGACATCCCCAATGTGTGCAACATGTGTCCTGATGCACCCTGCGTTAAAGCCTGTCCTGTTGAGCCAGAGCCAAAGACAGGGCGGAGAGCCATTTATAGGGATGAGAAAACTCAAACCATTCAGAATGACCCCAAACGCTGTATTGCCTGCGGAAGCTGTGCAAAAGCCTGTGCTGAGCAAAGAACTGGTGTTATTGAGCTTGACCCTCAGACAGGAAAACCTCGCCCCACATGTAACCTCTGTGGAGGAGAGCCTCAGTGTGTGAAACAATGTCCCTTCAATGCCCTCTCTGTTGTTGAAGTTAAACCCAGTAGAAAATTTTACGGTAAATCACCCAAAAAGATTGCCACTGAGCTTTCTAAAAAGTGGTACGGTGTAAGTGATATAGGAGGTGTAAAATGAGTTCAATTAAAGGTTATTACGGCAAACTACTTTACATAGACCTTTCGTCGGGGAAAATTGAAAAAAGAACAGTTCCAGAGGAAGACCTTGCCAAATTCATCGGAGGACGAGGACTTGGAGCTAAAATTCTTTGGGACCACCTAAAAAAGCCAGGCATAGACCCATTATCCCCTGAAAATCCTCTTATTTTCATGACAGGACCCTTTTCTGGATTTCCTGTTCCCTCTTCATCAAGAACCTGCGTGGTCACAAAATCTCCTCTTACATCTCCTCTTCGTTCAACTTATCCACATGCATCAACCCTCACATACTCAAATATTGGTGGATTCTTCGGTCCTGAGCTTAGGTTTGCAGGCTATGATGGAATTGTTATCACTGGTAAGGCTAACTCACTCTGCTATGTTGTGATAGATAATGACAAAGTAGAAATTCGTGATGCTAAGAAATTTAAAGGCATGCGGACAGATGCCTTTGACAAGAAAATCTTGGAAGAACTAAAAGATAGAAGATACAAGACAGTATACATTGGTCCTGCCGGTGAAAATCTTGTCCGATATGCCTCCATACTTCACACTTCTGCCCGTGCAGCAGGTCGTGGCGGGGTGGGATGTGTTATGGGTTCAAAAAATTTAAAATCTATTGCAGTAAAGGGAAGTAAGCAGCCCGATGTTGCTTATCATAAAAAATTTATTGAAGTTCTTGAAAAAGCCAGATTAGTGTTAAACAACTCTCCTAATACAAAAAACTGGAGAAATTATGGCACTGCTGGCTATATTGTAAAAAGTAGTGATCAAGGCACAGAAACAGTGCGAAACTTTAGAGAAGGCACTTTCCCGGAAGCATATAAAATTGGTGCAGAGGCAGCAAGAAGGGATGTCTGGATAAGGGATATTGCCTGTATGTATTGCCCACTTGCCTGCAAAAAAAGCGGTCGCACAAAGGGTAAATATGGTGGTATTGTTCATGATGGTCCTGAGTATGAAACCGGAACAATGCTTGGCTCTAATCTTTTAATATCAGATATGGCTGGTTTACTTAAGATAATCTATAATGTTGATGACCTTGGTTTAGATGCAATTTCAACTGGAGCAGTTATCGGATTTCTAATGGAAGCCTATGAAAAAGGGATGATTGATAGAAAATTCCTTGACGGAATTGAGCTTAAATGGGGAAGCGTTGATGCAACCCTTGCCATAGTAGATAAAATTGCATACAGAGACGGGATCGGAGACCTTGCCTCAAAGGGTGTAAAGGCATTATCTCAAAAAATTGGTCAGGGTAGTGAAAAGTTTGCCATACATGTAAAAGGACTTGAGCTTGCTGCCCACAACATTCAAGCAAATCCCCCAAGAGCACTCTGCTATGCTACTGCAAATAGAGGTGGATGTCACTTAAACGGTGATAGTGTTGAAGCACAGAATTTTAGGGCTATGATTGACTCAACAGGAGTATGTTTATTCGCTGCCATGGATAAAGTCTATGAAGAACCAATAATTTCCATGCTCAGTGCAATAACAGGAGTTGAATATGACAGAGCACAGTTTCTTAAGGCAGGAGAGAGAGTCTTTAACTTAGAAAAGCTCTTTAACTACCGTGAGGGCTTCCGAAGAGAAGATGATTGGTTACCTGACCGCTTTTTTGAAGATGCCTTCACAATAGGACCGAAAAAAGGTGCTGTACTTGATAGGGCTAAGTTCCGTGACATGCTAACTCAATATTACAAAGAAAGAGGTTGGGATCCTGAAACCACCAAACCTACGGAGGCTAAATTAAAGGAACTTGAGCTGGATAAAATTATTAGTTAGTAGATTATTTTATTTCTTTTTTTTATTTCAGAAGTTCTTTAGGCTCGGGCTGGCATTAAAGTTTTATCTTGCCATTCCAAAAATAAATATAGTATATTTATTAATAAAACTTTTATGGAGGTGTTAATTTGTTAATAGTGGAAGAAAAAAAAGAGTTTACGTTGCGGGGAAAAAAAATAACTATATGTAAAGATGATGTTTTAAAAATTTTATCAAAATACAAAGAAGAATCTTATCCGCAAAAAGGGCAAACTTCCAATTATTATCTTGTTTTAGAAGGAAAACTTATTCCTATTAAAAAAGCTTTGTTATTTGTTTTAGAAGATTTAGGACATGATTTTACTATACTTGATTTTGTTACACATGATGCTGTTCGTATTTTTCGCGCCTTAGGGTTTCCGATAGTTGTTGGTAAAGGCAACAAAAATCTTTTAAAATCCTTTATCGGTAGCCTCAGTCTTCAAGGGAATGCAATAGAGGACAAGAAAAATATATATGAATGAAAATTTCTATCTTCTTGATACCTCTTTTATTGTTGCTTTTCTGTCTTCAAAAGATGTTCACCATAAAAGAGCTTTAGAACTTTTTGTGCAAACTGAAGGTATATTTGCTTCTAATTTCTTAGTTTTTCAAGAAACAGTAACTGTTATATGCAGAAGAGCAAGAGAACAAAATATGCTCTCATCAAATTTATTCAGAATAATTAATGATTTTTTCAATACAATAATGATAATTAATGAAATACCACCTAGGGAAGAAATATTAAAAATCATGGAAAATTCTCAATTTCTTTTAAGTTTTACAGATGCTTCATTAATTTATTATTCTGGCAAACTTAAAGCAGAAATTCTCACATTTGACAATAACCTGCTTTCAATCAAATAAAATTTATTCGCCCCAGAAAGCTTTATAAAAATTCTTTGCTCTCTGGGAGTATTCTGGAAGTATTCTTTCTGCTTCGGTAAGAATTTGTTCTTTTAAGGGATGGTCTTCAAACCATTCAATTAGCATCTCTTTTGTTACTTCAATATGAAACTGCAAAGCATAGACATTATTCTTGTATCTAAATGCCTGATTTTCATAGACTGAAGACTTTGCAAGATGCACTGCCCCAATAGGCAAATCAAAGGTATCTCCGTGCCAGTGAAATACTTTAAATTTTCTCCATACATCACCAACAGAAGGATGCTTTGCAAGAGAAATCATTACAGGGTCCCTTAAACCATCACCGGTAAGTTCTATATCATGCCAGCCTATTTCTTCGCCATGTCCTTTATATACCTTTGCACCGAGTGTATAGGCAATGAGCTGAGCGCCAAGACATATTCCAAGCACTTTTAGATTTCTATTTATTGCCTCTCTTATAAGCCTTGAAACCACCTTAAGATGGGGATATTTATCCATCTCATAAACCCCCATAGGTCCACCCATTACTATTAAACCGCTATAGCCCTCAAGAGTTGAGGGTGTATCGCCATCTTCTGATTCAAAAATTTTATAAGGCGTGGAATTCTCAACTAAATAATTCTCTATACTGCCAGGACCTTCTGTCTTTATATTCTTAATTATCGCTATCATGTAAATTTACTCCCTTTTTTATAATAATTCCGTATTTTTTTATTCTATAATTAAGCTGCCTCTCTGTAAGACCCAAAGCCTGTGCGGTTTTTCTTATATTGAAATTAAATTTTGGCAGCGTATCCATTATTCTTATTCTTTCAAGTTCCTCAACCTCTGTGGGAAGCTTTAAATCTCCTAAGGAATAGGGCTTTAATTTAAAAACCCCTCTAACAGTATCAGGAAGGTCGTAGACCTTTATTTTACTACTCTCTGTCATGACAACAAGCCTTTCTATAGTGTTTGCAAGTTCTCTTACATTTCCGGGCCAATCATAGGAAACAAGCACTTTTAAGGCTTCTTCATCAATTGAAACAGATTTTCTATAAATATTGCAGAAACTCTTAAGATAGTACTCCACAAGCAGAGGAATATCCTCTTTTCTTTCTCTTAGAGGTGGAATATAAATTGGAATAACATTAAGCCTCCAGAATAGGTCTTCCCTGAAGTTTCCCTTTCTTATTTCCTCTGAGAGGTCTTTGTTTGTAGCTGATATGAGTCTTACATCTACCCTAATAGTTTTTGATGAACCAAGAGGCTCAACTGTTCTTTCCTGAAGCACCCTCAGTAGCTTTGGCTGAAGTGAGAGTGGTAACTCTGCTATTTCATCAAGAAAAATAGTGCCTCCATTTGCCTGTTCAAATTTACCAATTCTTTTTACAGCACCTGTGAATGCACCTTTTTCTGAACCAAAAAGTTCTGCCTCAAGAAGATTTTCTGGAATTGCTGCACAGTTTATTGCAACAAAGGGTCCCTTTGCTCTTTTACTTTGAAAATGAATTGTCTTTGCTATAAGCTCCTTACCTGTGCCAGATTCTCCAAACAGTAGCACTGTGGCATCTGTTGAAGCAACTTTCATTACTGTTTTAAGAACTGCCTGAAAAGAAGGTGACTGTCCAACAAGATTGGGAAAATTGTATCTGTCCTTAAGCTGAGCTCTCAGAATAATATTTTCATCTTCCATGATTTTATAGCTTTCCCATAATTTGATAAACTGTCCAATTAAAGAGGCAACCACAGAAAGCACTCTTAAGTCATCATCCACATCTCCTTGCTCTTCAGCATAAATTCTGTCAGCAGATATAACACCAAGTATTTCATCCTCTATTCTTATAGGAACACAAAGAAAAGAAATGCCTTTTTTATTAGGTCTACTTCCTGTTTTATTAAGAAACTGAGGTTCTTTCTCTATATCTGGAATAAACATCGGCAACCCTGTCTCTATAACTTTGCCTACAATACCTTCACCAATTCTATATCTTCCTCTGCTCATCTCTTCTTGAGTTAATCCATAGGCAGCAACAATACTGATTTCTTCTGTCTTTTTATCAAAGATAAAAATACTACCTCTTCTCATATCAAGCTCTTTTGATAAAATTTCAAGGACAGAATATAGATTTTGCGCAAGGTCAAAGGAAGACGTTAAAACTCTGCTTACCTCAAAAAGTGCCTTCAATTCTATGTTTTTATGTCTGGTCATACATTGGACGGCAAACAATTGCCGATAAACTATTATAACATTTGCGGTTAAGAAATGGAAGAGACAATAGATATAGGAGTCAATTTACCATCTATTTAATATTCATCCAAAGCCTCTTCAAAATATTTATCAAATAAATATTTAACATCTGGATACTTCCTTAAAATCTGCATTTCGTAATTTTCTTTGAATTGGTCTGAAATCTTATAGATACACTCACCTTCAATTGCTTCCATTTGTAGTAAGCTATGGCATTCCTAAAGAAAAACTAAATCTAATGTATAAGGCTTAAAAAATTCAGATAGTTCATTATATAAATCTGAATAAAGTATTTATAGCCCTTTTCTTTTGAGAACCAAACACATAGGCAAGGGCTACGTTATATTTTCTAAAAAGTCCTGAGAGTTTTTTAATTTTCTCCATACTATAAAATTATAGCACAATAAAAAATTGTAAGCAGAAAGCAATAAAAAAGGCAGGCATGGTAGAGCCTGCCTTGTAATGCAAAGACCGAATATCAAACTGCCTGTTCACCCTTTTCTTTTGTTCTGATTCTTACTGCATCTTCAACAGGAATAATAAATATCTTACCATCACCCACATTGCCAGTGTATGCTTTTTCCTGTATGACTTTAACTACCTTTTCTACAAGGCTATCTGGCACAACAACCTCAATCTTTATCTTGGGTATAAATAAAACCTCAAGTTCACTACCTCTATAAATCTCTACATGTCCTTTCTGCCTACCAAAACCCTTTACATCTGTAACTGTCATTCCCTGAATACCTGCGAGAACAAGGGCTTCTTTTACTTCTTCAAATTTAAAGGGTTTAATTATTGCCTCAATCTTTTTCATCGTATTCCTCCTTTTTATAGGTTATACGCCCTTTCACTATGCTGAGATGAATCAAGTCCTATAATTTCCTCTTCCTCAGTAACTCTAATCTTCATGAATATTCTAATCACTAAGAATATTAACGCAGTCATTATTGCTGTGTAAACTATTGTTACTACCACTGCAATTGTCTGTGTCCATAGCTGTTCTGGATTTCCGTAAAGAAGTCCTTTACCAGCCTCATTAATTGCAGGGTCTGCAAAAACTCCTGTTAAAATTGCACCAATTATTCCTGCAACACCGTGAATTCCAAATACATCAAGGGCATCGTCATAACCAAGCTTTGGTTTCATTGCTGTTACGCTGAAGTAGCATATAAATCCTGCCAGAGCTCCAATTATTATTGAACCAATGATATTTACAAAGCCTGCAGCAGGAGTAATTGCAACAAGACCTGCTATCATACCTGATGCAAGTCCAAGCACAGTAGGTTTCTTTGTCACTGCCCACTCTGTAAACATCCAAGCAAGTGCTGCTACTGCTGTAGCTGTATTTGTGTTTATGAATGCCTGTGCAGCAAGCCCGTTTGATGCAGTTGCACTTCCCGCGTTAAATCCAAACCATCCAAACCAAAGAAGCGCAGCACCAATTGCAACCAGAGTAAGGTTATTTGGAACAAGCAGAGTATTTTTTCTTTTACCAAGTATGAGAACTCCAACTAAAGCAGCGACCCCTGCATTAATATGAACAACTGTTCCACCAGCAAAATCAAGAGCTCCCATCTTTGCAAGAAATCCTCCACCCCATACCCAGTGAGCAATAGGAACATAGACAAGGCTCATCCAAAGAATTGTAAAGAGCACCCATGCTGAAAACTTCATTCTTTCAATGTAGGCTCCACTAATCAAAGCTACTGTAATTGCAGCAAAGGTAAGCTGAAATATTGAGAACAAAACCTCTGGTATAGTTCCCTGCAATGAATCAATCTTTACCTCGCTCAAAAAAGCTTTATTAAACTGTCCAATTATTCCACCAATATCACCTGAGAAAGCTAAGCTGTATCCATAGGCTATCCAGAGGAAACTTGCCAAGCAATAGGCTACAAAGCTCATAGCAATAGTGTTAAGCACATCCTTTCTTTTAGCCAAACCACCGTAAAACAGTGCAAGTCCTGGCACTGTCATCAGCATAACAAGAGCTGTTGCTACAATCATCCATGCAGTATCACCTGTATCAAGCTTTGGCTGAGGCTGTGCTGTCTGCCCTGTTAGCCCAGGTTGGGCTTGCGGCTGAGGAATATCTCCTTCAGCAAATATTATGTTTGTTGATAACGCTAATACCATCAAAATAAGTAAAAATATTGTAATCAATCGTTTCATTTTTTCCCTCCTTTAAAAGCTAAAAGTAATACCTACGCCTGCTACCCATGTGTCATCAAGATGTCCATTGTGATTATAAGAACTGCCATCAACAACTCTTTTTGCCTTGTTTGAAAGAGGAAACCAGTATTGAACCACTGGCTGAACAGTTACATTTTTCATAACTGGTATTGTAAAGCCTGCCTGAAGCTTTCCATCGTGAAAAGCACTGTATTTTTTGCCTGTGTATTCTCCTGTGCTACTGTCATAGGTTCTCCAGTAAGAATCATCGCCCTTGAAATAGCCAAAGGATGCTGCAAGGTCAAGGGTTATGTCTTTGTAAACCTCAAAAGAATGAGAAAAGGACAGATTCACATAGGTGCCTGGATATGCAGAGATGTCACGGTAAATTGTAAGTGTAGGTTTTGAAATAATATCATAACTTGCACTTAAAAAAACTTCCTCTGTTTCATCAGTATATTTTGTTCCATAGTAGATATAACCACCTGTCAAAGAAAGTTTATCAATTGGATAAGTATAACTCAGTGTAAGGTCAGACTCATTAAAGCTTTTTCTGCTTGGTCTGTCTGGAACAAAACTCTGGGTTTGTCTTTCATTTGTATCAATGTTTCCCCAGTAATTCACAGAAAAACCCTTGTAAGAAACTGTAACAGATGGTTGAATTACAACGCTACCTGAACTAAGTTCATAACCACGAAATATGTACCTGCTGTAAATTCCTGCAGAAACACTACCCGTTACTTTGTCCTCCTGTTTTGGTTCTTCTTTTTTAACTTCCTCTGCCATTGCCAAGGAAAAAGAAAAGAAAATAACCAAGACTACCGATACTAAATACTTAAAATGTCTCATAACAGCACCTCCATTGAGTTTTTTTATTTATAAAAGCTAAATTCGTGCCAGATAAAACTCTTTGAAATTTAAAGATTTTTTAAAACAAAAGAAATTACAATTATGTAGAACTTTACAATTTTGTAAATATCTTCATAGAGGCTATTCAATTATATTAACTATTCCATTTCATCCCCCTTGATGAATACGAAAACTTGTCCTGAAAGAGTCATACTGAGGTAAAGCGAAAGGTCTTTTCCCTTGGACGTGAAGAGATTCTTCACTTCGTTCAGAATGACAAAGGGAAGATAAATGAAAAAATATTGAAGATTCAGGCGCTTTTCATAATAATAGAGAAAGCATTCTTTTATTAAACTATTCTCTGATTTCCAAACTCAATTATTTTTCTTAAATCAACATCTGCTCCTAAAACTCCTATAAACTCTCCTTTTTCATTAAATATGGGAGAAGAGACTGTAAAGCAGTAAGAATTTGTAGCAACTGAAATATAAATATCGGAAATATAAGTTGAAAGCCTTTTTTTTGCCTCTATAAACCATTTTCTATTTGACCAGTCTTCACCATATCCTGTAGAACCATATTGGGCTTTGAACTCTCCTCTTGACACATTTTCAGTTATTTGAACACCTTTTTCATCTGTGACATAGAGAAGTTCAAAAATATCATATTGATAAATTAATTCTCTAAGATATTGCTCCATAGTGAAATGAAACATTGATTTAAGCTCCCTTGAAAGAGTTGCGTTTTCTACAATCTCTCTGGCATATTTATGAATTCTGCTTCTTACTTTTCCTATATCTAAAATCTGTTCTTCCGATAATGTATGGAGTTTATTTGCAAATCCTTTTAGATTATTTGAGGAAAGCACGGCATTTTTTACGAAATTCGACAATACATATAACGATTGTTCCACATTGTCAACTGTATTTTTTAAATTATCTGACACATTTTCTAATTTTTCAGCATTTCGGACAAGCTCTTCAAGAGGAGTATCTATGGATTCAAATTTCTTTCTATTTTCAGTAACCTTAACATAGGTTTTCTGCACCTGTTTTTCAATAATATTAGTTTCAATCTTTATTTTTTCAATAAGAGAGAATATATTTTTGGTTTTTGATGAAACATCTTTTGTTGCTGACATAGTTGCATGGGCGAGTTTTCCTACTTCCTCTGCTACGATTGCAAAGCCTCTACCATGTTCGCCAGCACGAGCAGCTTCTATAGATGCATTAAGGGATAATAGTTCGGTTTTATCTGCGATTTCCTTTATTGTTGTGGCAAGAGATGAAATCATTTTAATAGCATCGTATACACTCAATGTAGTAGATACCAGAGTTTCAACAGCCTGTTTAATTGAAAGCATGCTTGTTTCTGTTTCCTTAAAACTCTCCTTAGTAAGGGTTATATTTTCACTTACCCTGAATACTCTTTTTAAATTTTCGGTAGCAGAAATGGAAACTTCCTCTAATACTGTCCTGACTGCATCCATCTCCTTTGAAACAAGATTAACTACTCCATCAATTTTTTCTGTGCCTGATTTTAAAACCTCTGCTTCTTTTTCAATTAGAGGAGAAAGATCAACAAGTTCAATAGATTTACTTAAAATTTTTTCCATTAATTCATTATTATTTCCTTGTTGATTTTGATAGCTTTTTCCATTTCTTTTATTCATTAATTTTGATAAAGTTCCAAACATTTTAGCCCTCCTTTAAAATTTCATACATTTTAAAAACTTCAAATATTTCTTTTTTTTATTTCAATTGTTATGCCATATAAAAAATTAAGAAATTCAAGAAGATTAGTAGCGAAAAATTCTACATTTTTGTATGAATTTGCATTTTTGTAAAATTAAATACCTGGCATAAAGGATAAAAGATTGGAGGGAAGAGGTTTTAAAATTTATCCTTTTATGCCTGGTAAAATACTAAACTGATTCACAGTAGTCAAAAGCTAAAGCATTATTTATTAATTCAAGCTCAATATCTTTATCTTCTTCAAGACTACCAAAAGCATCTGCTCTGCATTGCCTGCAGTGTCTGATCTGTCTTATATGTTTTTCGCAAACCTTTCTAATATCTTCTAATACCTGACAGGATGGCTTTTGTAAATTAATCATTTTCCCGTTTGGTATAAGAGGAATGATGTTCATCACTTTAGCTTTAAGCCTTCTTGCTCTTTCGGCAATATTTTCAATCTCTCTCTCATTTACTCCTGGAATTAACACAGAATTTACCTTTACACAGAAACCTCTGTCCGTAAGCATTTCCAAGCCATTCCATTGGTTCTCAAGAAGATATTCAGAAGCTTCTCTGCCCTTCATTAACTTCCCATCGTACAAAATCCAAGCATAAATCTTTTCTGCAGTAGAAGGATTAATGGCATTAATTGTCACTGTAACCGTAAAAATTCCTAAATCCTGTAAAACTTCTACTTTCTTAGGTAAAAGAAGTCCATTGGTTGAAAGACAGAGAAAAATATTAGGAAACTCTTTCCTTACAAGTTCAAAAAAATTAAAAGTTGACTCATTAGCAAGAGGATCCCCTGGACCTGCTACTCCAATAACAGAGATTCTATCTCTCTCAGTTGCTACTAACACTCTTTTTAAAGCTTCCAATGGTGTAATAATTCTACTTGATACTCCAGGTCTTGATTCATTTACGCAATCATAATTTCTATTACAGTAATTGCAACTTATGTTACAGACTGGTGCTACAGGAAGATGCAATCTTCCATATCTTTCATGACCTCTCTCTGAAAAGCAGGGATGTGTATTGATTACTCCTTCCTCAAGAGATTGCTTTTTCATTTTCCTCCCCTGTTCTTATTCTAACTGTCTTTTGTATTGGACATATAAATATTTTTCCATCTCCGTGCTTTCCTGTTCTATTAACTTCAATTATTTTCTTTATGATTAGTTCCACAACTTCATCTGGAGCAATTATTGTAAGCATTCTCTTAGGCACAAAAAGGGCTACCTTAGGAAGACTGTGTTCAAGGGCATAGGTTGAGGGAGTTGGTTTCAGTTTCACAGCAGTGCAGTAGCTTTCAGGCAAATCAGAGTCAAGCTCTTCTATGCAGGCATCACCTTTCTGTTTTCCTCTACCTTCAACACCTTGAAGAGTAAGAGATGGAAAGCCAAGTTCCTCCAGTGCCTTCTTTGTTACAGGTGTTTTATCTCTTCTTATTATTGCCACAATCTCTTTCATAGTCCCTCCTTTCCTGTTCTTATTGTAAAGGCTTTTTCAACAGGGCTTATAAAAATCTTTCCATCACCAATGAATCCTGTGCGAGCCTTATCTTCAATAATTTTTACTACTTTATCGACATCCTCATCGTCTACAACCATCATTAGAAGCGTTTTTGGAAGTTCATCGTAATGAACTGGTCCAACCTGCAGTCCCTTCTGCTTACCTCTTCCAAAGACTGGCATCTTTGTTAGAGATGGATATCCTGCGCCTTCAAGGGCAAGGACTACTTCCTGCTCTTTCTCTGGTCTTATGAATGCTCTAATCATTTTCATAGTTATTCCTCCTTTTTATTGAGTAATTTTTTTAGCCATGGTGGCGGCGATGTTTTTATTGTTTCGTAAAGTTTTTCAAGGCATTCTTCAATTGAGCTTCCCTCCTTTACTTTAAGGGGCATAATTCCCTTCTGAGAGAGCCTTGCAGCAGAAGGCGGTCCTATCTCAGTCATGTAAATGATTTTACAGTCCGATAGAGCCTTCACTTTATCCCATACAAGGTCATTGTGAACTTCTGGAGTATCCTTGCTCTCCTCTATTGCCCTATCTCTACCTTCTGAAAACTTTCTTATCTCCATAAATTTATATCCCTCTTCCTCAACTTCATAGACCACAAACTGACCAGAACGTCCAAAGTGCTCATTCACCCTTATTCCGTCTGTAGATGCAAAGGCTACTTTCATCAGTGCACCTCCTTTCTTAGCAACAAATTAGCCATTTCGTTTATAAGATTCAGGCTACCCCTGTAACCAATTGTGACCTTGTGAGTTAATCCCAAGCTCTTGTAAACAGGAAAACCTATCTCAAGTAGCACTACTTCCAACTTCCTTGCTTTCTCCTCGGCATGACTGTTTGAAAGAAGGAGTTCAAAATCACCTTCAAGGTCATAGAGACTTCCAATTAGGACTTCCTTAGGCTGAATTTTCTCTAAAATTTCACCGCCTATTGGAAGCACAACAAGCTCTAAATCTAATCCTGCTTCATTTAGAATTTCAGAAAGCCCTAATGCCAAATCAGGCTCTGTAGCTACTGCAGCCTTCCTTCCTGCCACATAAAACTGGGCATCTCTCATACCGTCAATTAGTATTCTTCTTTGTCTTTTAATCTTCTCAGGTACCTCCCTGCCGCTTAAAAAGGAAAGAAACTCGAAAAATTCATCATTTGAGCTTACTCCCATAAGGCTATCGAAGACTTTGTATTCAATTCCAAATTTTTCTTTAAGTATCTCTCCTGCACCCTTCAAGCTTCTTCCTATTACTACGGTAAATTCTGAGAAAGCCATATCTTCTATCTCTGAGAGAGTTATACCTCCCTTAGTAATTCCTGAAAAGCCTCTGCTTCCATCAAGCTGAGAAAGGTCTGGTAAAATAAGAGGTTTTAAGCCGAAAAGTTCAACAATCTCCTTTAATTCGGAAAAATCAGCAGGTGTAAGATGTCCTCCTGTAACAACGTTTATCTGTCCCCTTTTCTTTCTGCAAGCACACTCAGGAATAAGACTCAAAATTCCTTCAACTGCCTTTGCATAACCATACTCAAGAGAACCTTCATAATCAGGAATTGGTATGTGTATGACTTTAAAAGTCTCATCCCTTAGTGGAGTTATTACAGCCTCAATGTCCTCTCCTTTCATGTGGGATAGAGCTCCGGTAATTACAGCAACTAATTGGGCACCCTTATTTTTAAAGCTCAAAATATTACTCTTTAGCTTTTCCTCTCCTCCCATTACAACTTCCTCGGTGAAGAGCTTTGTTGTGTTCATCACTATCGGTTCCCGGAAATGCTTTATAAGCAATACCTTTCCAAGGAAGTTACATCCCTGTGCAGTATGAAGGAGTGGCACTGTTCTATCAATTCCCTGCAAAGCCATGGCAGCACCAACAAAGGGAGAGTTCTTAAGGGGGTCTATAAAGCCCTTCTTTAACTTTATTGATAGTGGTCTCCTATTACTTTTATCTTTTGAGTAAAATTCAATGGCTCTGCTTATATCTTCGGCAAGATTAAGGAGTCCTTTGTAACCTGCGTATGCCCTATGACGTTCCTGATTGACGTCAACAAAAGGAATTCCCTCTTTAACGCCGAGGTATAGGTTTCTTCCGCCGGCAACGAGAATCTCTGCCTTCTTATCTTTCATAATTTTCAAAATATTTGCCGGCGAAGTATCCTCAAAGAGCAGGCAGTCTTCACTTACAAGTTCCTTTATCTTCTCTTCATCGTCATAGGTGCTCTTTTTTGTGCCTACTCCTACAACCTCTATACCTATGTCCTTTAAAGCTGAAACCATAGACCAGGACTTAACTCCACCTGTGTATAGGACTGCCCTTTTACCAATCAGGTTTCCATATCTCTTTAAGCCCTCTTCAAGCTTTTCCTCCTCCCTCTGAATCAGTCTCTCTACTTTTTCAGTTAAAGTTCCCTCTTTATCGAGAACACTCGCTATCTTTCTTAGTGCCTGAGCAGTTTCGGTTTTTCCGAAAAAAGAAACCTCTACATAGGGAATTCCGTATTTTTTTTCCATCTCAATTCCAATGTTTACAAGGGCTCGGCTACAGACAATCACATTTAGCTTTGCTCTATGTGCCCATTTTATCTCTCTGTAGGTAGAGTTACCAGTTATTCTTGAAAGAATCCTAAATTCAGCTTCCTCAAGTAGGGGTTCAATAAGGTATTGGTCTCCGGCAATGTTATACTCGCCAATTATGTTAATGGCTCTATCAGTTGTAAAGGATGGCTCTTCTCTGCCTATTACGTAGTCGAGCAAAACCTCTCCAGCAATACGGTTTCCCAAGTTCTTAGGTCCGATGAAACCAGGTGCATTGACGGGGATTATGTCTACTCCAAATTTTTTCTCGGCATCTCTACAAATTCTCTCTAAGTCCTCACCGAGTAAACCTGTAACACAGGTTGAGTAAACAAATACTGCCTGAGGATTAGTCTCTTCTATAATCTCCTCTATTACTTTAAGAAGCCTCTGCTCACTTCCTACGATAAGGTCAAGCTCCCTTAGGTCTGTAGTGAATCCCCTTTTATGAAAAGAACCATTTTTAGATAGAGTTCCCCTTCCTTCCCATGAGTTAGCTGAGCAGGATATGGGACCGTGAACTAAATGGACTGCATCGGCAATCGGCTGTAGCACAATCATTGCTCCATCAAAGGCACAGGACTCACCACCCCTTGAGCGACATACTTTGTGTTGCCGCTGTTTTTCTTCGCTTTTCCTTTCTAAGGTTTCAATAAACACGGCATCCTCCTATCTAATTACATCAAAGCTTGGTGAATCCTTTGTTTCCCTGTCGAGCTCATCAAGAACAGTGTTTACCATTAATGTAAGAAGGTTGAGGGCTCCCTGATAACCGAGGATTGGATATCTATGCATATGATGTCTGTCAAAAATCGGAAAGCCTACTCTGATTAATGGTATTCCAGTGTCTTTCCAGAGAGCTTTACAGTAAGAATTACCAATCAGAAGGTCAACAGGTTCAGTAAAAAGAAGAGACCTAAGATGCCACATGTCCTTTTTTATGTAAACCTTTCCTTCTGAACCAAAGAGTGGTTCTCTCTTAAGAATTTCATAGGCTTCCCTTTCAAAGTCTTCGTCTCCATTAGTGCAAACAATATGAACAGGAATTCCTCCAAGTTCAAGAATAAAGCTAAGGAGTCCAAGAAGTAAGTCAGGGTCTCCAATAAGGGCAAATCGTTTTCCATGAATATAGGCATAGGAGTCAATAATTGCATCAACTACTCTACCTCTCTCCTCAATTAGTTCCTGAGGAATCTCTTTTCCTGTGAGTTCTTTCACTGTATCAATAAATAGGTCTGTGTTTCTAATTCCTACAGGATAGGGAATGTTTACAAAGGACTGTCCCCAGGATTCCTTTATGAATTCACCTGTTTTAAGGGTTGAATACTTCTGAAGGGCGATGGTCGCCTTTGAGTTTATAGAATCCTTTAATTCTTCGAGAGAAGTTCCACCTGGATACATTTCGTAATCACCGTAGTTTGGAGAATCAAGGCTATCGCTTATGTCTGCAAGAATTATATGGGGAACTTCCATTAAATTTAGCATTCTCCTTATTTCTCTGTAGTTTCCTGAATAGGTGTCAAAGCCAAGAATTAGGTTAATTTTTTCTCCCTTTATAGTCCTCAATCCCTGTGTGGCGTAACTCAATATCCCTTTAAGCATGGCATCATAGCCGTTTATGTGAGAGCCTGTAAAACTTGGAGTATTTGCATAAGGAGTTGGTAAGTCTTCGGGAATAATACCCTGCTGCTTTGCCTTTTTTATGAAGGCATTAAGGTCATCCCCTATTACCTCAGCCATACAGGTTGTAGAAATTGCAAACATCTTTGGTTTATATAGGGCATAGGCATTCTCAAGCCCCTCAATCATGTTACTTAAGCCGCCGAATACGGCAGCATCCTCAGTCATTGACGTAGAAACTGCAGGCACAGGCTCTTTAAAATGTCTGCTTAAGTGGCTTCTAAAGTAGGCAACACATCCTTGGGAGCCATGAACAAAGGGCATAGTGTCCTTAAATCCTAAGGCACATAGCACTGCACCAAGGGGTTGGCATGCCTTAGCTGGATTGATTGTAAGCGCCTTACGGTTAAAGTTTTTCTCTTTGTATTCCTCTGTCTTTGTATACTCGTCAACCTTCTTTACCTCCTCTTCAGAGTAAGGGCATTCAAACTCCCTTTTGTCTCTGAAGAGTTTTTCATAGTCTTCTCTCCTGTATAGTTTTACATGGTCTTGAACTTTCATCTTCCTTTCCTCCTTATAAGCTTCCATGAGGGGTTATTTACTGCCATGTCCATGTCTCGGGCAAAAACAGGAAAACCATCAAAGCCGTGATAGGGACCAGAGTAATCCCAAGAATGCATCTGTCTGAAAGGAATTCCCATCTTATGGTAGACATATTTTTCCTTTATTCCCGAGCCTACCAAGTCAGGCTTCAATGCATCGGCAAAGTTCTCAAGTTCGTAATGGGGAGGGTCATCGTATATGAGAGAGTTCTTAGGAAGCTCTGGATAGGTTCTTTCATAGTCATCTCTGTGGGCAAACTCATAACCTGTGGCAACAACAACCATTCCCAAGTCCTCATAGGCACCGACAATGTGTCTTGGACGGAGTCCTCCCACATAGAGCATGACTCTTTTTCCTTCAAGGCGTGGTCTATACTGTTCAATAACTGAATCCATTAGGGGTTTATATCTTTCAATGACCCTTTCAGTCTGCTCAACTATTTTGTCGTCAAATCTTTTGGCAATCTTTCTCATGCTTTCGTATATCTTTGTGGGACCAAAGAAGTTATACTCCATCCAGGGAATTCCAAAATTCTCCTCAAGATATCTGGCAATGTAGTTTGTTGACCTGTAGCAGTGAACCAGAATAAGCTTCGGTCTTGGCATGTTTGTAAGCTCATTGAGAGTGCAATCCCCTGGAATCTGGGCAATAACTCTCAAACCCATCTCCTCAAGAATCTTTCTTGAAGACCATGCCTCACCACTAATGTTGTAGTCTCCAAGAATAAGAACATCATAGGGAGTTTCCTTTTCAAGAATTCCCTTAACCTTACCCAAAACCCAATCTCTAATGCTATCATTGGCAATGTGATGTCCAAGGGACTGACTTATACCACGGAAGCCTTCGCATCTTACTGGAATCACGGGTATTCCAAGTTCCTTTGTCATTTTACGGGCAACACTTTCAATGTCATCTCCAATAAGACCTACAGGACATTCGCATTGGATACTAATACCTTTAGCCAATGGAAAAATCTCCCTAATCTCTCTGCATAGTTGTTCAAGCTTTTTATCTCCTCCAAAGACTATGTCATTTTCCTGAAAATCAGAGGTAATATGCATTGCACCAAAGGCATTTATGCCTGTTTTACCTGTGTAATAATTTCTTCTTGACCACCAACTATACTGACCGCAACCAACAGGACCGTGACTTATGTGAATCATGTCCTTTATAGGACCCCATACAACACCCTTTGAGCCTGCATAGGCACATCCACGGGAGGTCATTACACCAGGACGGCTCTTTACATTTGATTTTATCTGGCAAATAGAAGAGGTACATTCAGGATCGTTATAGATTAGATGTTTTTTCCTTTCTTTCTTTGTTTTTTCAGGATAATTTTCAATAATTTTTTCTATTAATTTTTCTGTATCCTGCTCAATTACTCTTAGCATTTTCTCCTCCTACTTTTCTATTCTAAAAATCCATACTTTGCTAATAACCCCTCAAGTTGATCCATTGTAAGAGGAGTTGGAATGTACAGATTCTTATTTTCAGCAATTTTTTTTGCCAGATCTCTGTATTCATCAGCTTGGGGATGGGCAGGTGCATACTCAACTACAGTCATCCTGTTAAGTTCTGCCTTCTGAACCATATTGTCTCTTGGAATAAAATGAAGAAGTCGAGTTCCAAGTTTCACTGCGAACTCAGAAACGAGGTCATATTCTTTATCTACTTTTCTTGAATTACAGATTATGCCTCCAAGTCTTACCCCTCCACTCTGGGCATACTTTAAAATACCCCTTGAAATATTGTTTGCTGCATAAATTGCCATCATCTCACCTGATGTGACTATGTAAATTTCCCTTGCCTTTCCCTCTCTTATGGGCATTGCAAAGCCTCCACAAACAACATCACCAAGAACATCATAAAAGACAAAGTCAAGCTCGGGGGTATATGCTCCATTTTCCTCAAGGAAATTAATTGCCGTTATTACTCCTCTACCAGCACAGCCAACTCCTGGCTCAGGTCCACCTGATTCAACGCATTTAACCCCTTTAAATCCTTCAAGTAATACTTCATCAAGTTCAAGATCTTCTACTGAGCCTCTCTCTCGTGCTAAATCCATCACTGTTGCCTGACTTTTTTTGTGAAGAATCAGCCTCGTAGCATCTGCCTTAGGATCACAACCTACAATCATGCATTTATATCCTGCTTCTGCTAAAGCAGCAACAGTATTTTGAGTGGTTGTTGATTTACCAATACCACCTTTTCCGTAAATTGCTATCTGTCTCATTTTTGACCTCCAAATAACTTTTTATTAGATTTGGTGATCAAACTCCATGCCAGCATATAAATGTCTGAAATTATTCATTTCTCAGAATATATGGAACAAAATTATCTACATTTTTGTAGAGTATAAAGGAGTTTTTTGTAGGAAAATACAATTTTGAATAAATGTTATTGATTTGATGATTTAATAAAAATAAAATTCTATATCTACATATCTATATAACCATGCTTTCTTAGTTTATCAACGCAAATACTTCTGATACTTTTAATACATAGATGCCATCTACTTTTGTCTTATCTCTTTTAAAATTACCGAGACTGCTCAAAAACTTGTGATTTATTGGAAATCAATAAACTACAAGAGTTTTTGAAGAGGCTTAAAATGGAAATGATACTTATGAAACATCTCTTCCTACGCTCTTAAGAGTGTCTTTCCAGTATGAGTAAGAGTTTTTACCTTGAGTTTTGCCCGGATATATTTCATAGAGATTTCTATATATTTCAGAAGTGACATCAGGCATAATAACATTTGCTCCACAGTAAAATGCCTTAATCCTCATACTGGAGGAAAGACTTCCAAGTGCTGTGGTTGCTGGTAAATTTGCTTTGGGAAGGATAAGCCTCGTGATGGCTAAAACTTTTAGAGTTAAGAGGGGATCACCAAAAGGATATGAGGTTAAAGGTGTGTCTGGATGAGGGATAAATGGTCCTATGCCAATCATGTCAAGTTCAAGCTCCTTCATAAGAGCTATATCCTCTGCAAGGGACTCAATGCTTTGTCCCGGAAGTCCTACTATGATGCCTGAGCCTGTTTCATAGCCGAGCTTTTTAAGCCATCTCAGACATTGAATTCTTCTGTCTAAGGTTGTATCGGGCTTGAGTCTCCTGAATAGTTTTTCATCGGAAGTTTCAAACTTAAGTAGATATCTATCTGCGCCAGCCTCTCTGAGAACCACGTAATCATTGTAACTTAACTCACCTACAGACAGAGTTACTGCCACATTGAGTTTTTTAATCTCTCTTACAACTTTACTCAGTCTTTCAGCATTCCATAAGGGGTCTTCTCCAGATTGTAAAACAATAGTTTTGAAGCCTTCCTTTACAGCCTCTGTAGCTACCTTAACTATTTCTTCTTCTTTCATCCTGTAACGAGGGAGTTTCCTGTTTTCCCTTCTTATTCCACAGAAAAGACAGTTACACTTACAGTAGTTTGAAAACTCTATTATTGCTCTAAGATGGACTGTATCTCCGTGAACTTGCTTTCTCACATCATCAGCCATCCGAGCCACTTCCTCAAAGGAAAGCTCCCTTAAAATATAGAGTATCCAGTCTTTAAGAGAGGTTTTATCTTTACTTGATGTTAGAGCCGAAATTTCATGGCTATTCATAAATTGCTCTTTCTGTTATTTTCTTTAAAATTTCTATCTCTGCTTTTACCTCCTTTTCTGCTTCATCTATCATTCCCTGAAGGTGTGGAAAAGGAGAAAGTGCCCTATGAAGAACTCCGTGAATGTGAGCCATTATCACACCATAATTGACAATAGGAACACCAGCCCGCTTAGCCTGTAGAATTCTACTAAGCATCTCCTTTCGATTGAGCATGCAGGCACCACAATGAACAATGAGACTGTATTCAGTGAGATTATCAGGAAGTGGACCACCACCAGCTTTTACCTCAATCTCAAGCTCACCTCCAACCTGTGCCCTTAGCCAACGGGGAATTTTTACTCTTCCAATGTCATCCTCCACAGGATGATGGGTGCATGCCTCTGCTATGAGCACTTTATCTCCTGGCTTTAGTTTTTTTACAGTTAGAACACCCTCAACAAGTGTCTGCAAATCTCCTTTGTAACGGGCAAAAAGAATTGAAAATGATGTAAGCCTTATGTCTGCGGGTGTATCTGCTGCAACTTTATTGTAAACAGAGGCATCAGTAACTACAAGTGAAGGTCTTTTATTGAGTAAACTTAGGGCATGAATAAGCTCTCTTTCTTTTACAACTATGGCGATTGCCTCATTGTCAATAATGTCTCTTATTACAATCTGCTGGGGCAGTATAAGTCTTCCCTTGGGTGCAGCCTTGTCAACGGGAATTACGCATATTACTACATCTCCGGGATTTATCAAGTCTCCCAAGACGGTAGGAAGGGTCCAGTCCTTTGGAGCATTGTTTACTATAGCCTGTTTAAGCTCATCTATGCCTTCAGCTGTCAGAGCACTTACTAAAACCTTAGGTTCAGGCAACTCATACTTCTTAGCTTCTGGATGGATATCTATTTTATTTACAACATAAATCAAGGGAGTCCCTGTTTCTTCTGCTTTTTTCACTATCTCCCTTTCAAACTCTCCAACCCCTTTTTCAGGGTCAATTACAAGTAAAACAAGGTCTGTCTTATCAAAAACCTCATAGGATTTCTTTTTTCTTAATTCACCAAGTTTTCCCACATCATCAATTCCTGCTGTATCAATAAGAACAACCGGTCCAAGAGGAAGAATCTCCATGGCTTTTACTACAGGGTCTGTAGTTGTTCCGGGAACATCAGATACAATCGCGAGAGACTGACCAGTGAGAGCGTTTATAAGGGATGATTTTCCTGCATTTGTCCTTCCAAAGAGAGCTATATGAAGTCTCTGACTTTTTGGCACACTCATGGGATTGTCTCCTTTGAAAGCAGCATTTTTATGGTTGATATGATTTCATCTTTCTCGGTGATTCTCTCCCATTCATTGGAGACAGCAGCGTATCTGTCATTGATATAAATTAACTCTGGTGGAAGAAATGAGTCTTCTTTGTGTCCGGCTATGTATGAGTGTCTCTTTCCCATTATCTCTACAAACCAAATGTGGGTATTGTATTTTTCTTTGACAAACTCTGCTATTTTGTTTAATTCAAGAAGGAGATTCTTAGCCTTCGGCTCAGAATGACAAATGGATGGTTCAGAATGACTGAAGGAAGGCTCAGAGTGACAGAAAGGGGATGGCTCAGAATGAAGAGTCTCCTTAGAAATATATGTCTCTTTCTCCATTTTTAATCCTCCCGTAGTATTCAATGAGCTTGTTGTAAACTTTATGAGGCACTTTTGCCTTTAACTCGTCAAGCTCCTTCTGAATAACTTTCTCTCCTGCTTCCTTTGTCTGTTCCGAGGCAAAGTCATCAAGCCATTCTCTGAAAGTAAGCACTGCATTGAGTTTACAAAATATCGCCTCCTTTCCTGATTTAAGCAAACTCATTATTCTATCTCCTGTTCTTCCACATCTATAACCGGCTGTGCAAAAGCTTGTAATAAAGCCCATCTCTGCAAGTTCTCTGATTACTTCGTCAAGGCTACGGGAGTCTCCAATCTCAAACTGCTGTCGCTCAAGCTCCTGTTCTGTGTATCTGTCAGAGTATGCTCCTATTCCTATTTTTGTGGATGCATCTGTCTGGGTTATCATTCCTGAAGCAATGATTTCTCTTCTTATGTGAGCAGGCTCTCGGGCAGTAAGAATCATACCAGTGTAGGGAACAGAAAGTCTTATCACTGCAATGATTTTTTTGAAATCCTCATCGGAAACTTTATATCTTGTCTCCTGCACAAAGGGAGTGTTTGCTGCAGGCTCAAGCCGTGGGAAAGAAATTGTATGTGGACCAATTCCGAACCGTTTCTCAAGCTCCCTTGCATGATAAAGTAACCCCATAACCTCAAATCTCCAGTCATAAAGTCCAAAAAGCACTCCCAATGCCACATCATCAACTCCCGCTTCAAGTGCTCTGTGATGACAGTAAAGCCTCCACTGATAGTGATGTTTAATTGTTCCCTTAGGATGAAGCTTTGCGTATGTGTCATGATGATAAGTCTCCTGAAAAACCTGATATGTGCCGATTCCAACTTCCTTAAGCATCTTTAACTCATCTATGCTCATTGGTGCGGCATTCACATTAACCCTTCTTATCTGACCGTATCCGTTCTTTGTCATTACCTTGACAGAGTAAATAGTTTCTATCGTGTCTCTTATGTAATGAGCTCCAGTTGCAGGATGCTCACCGTAAACAACAATAAGTCTTTTATGTCCTATCTCACCAGCAAGCACCTCTGCCTCTCTTTTTACTTCTTCAAGAGTTAGCACCTTTCTTTTAATCACATGATTGTCTCTTCTGAAACCACAGTAAACGCAGTTATTCACACATAGATTTCCGCAGTAAAGAGGTGCGAATGTGACAATTCTGTTGTCATAAACCTTTTTCTTTACCTTTGCTGCTACATCAAAAACCTCTTGCCAGAGTTCCGGGTCTTTAAGATTAAGCAAAGCTGCTGTCTCATCGGGAAGAAGTGTTTCAATTGAAAGGGATTTCTGAAGTATATCCCATATTCGGGATGGTTCTGGATTCTGATTTTGCTTTAGTTTCTCCCAGATTTCCTCATCATTTATGAAGTCCCTTCCGTCTTCCATATATTTCTCTATCTCTTCTTCCTTAATCACGCTGTTTATCCAGTTTTTTTCCTCTTTTGCTAAAACAGCTTTCATTTTAAAAGCCTCCTTAAGTATTTAATCCCGGCAAAGCCGGGAGTTGTTAATTCCTGTGGTTGAGTTATGCTCTCAATCTCTTCCTTTGTGAAAAATCCTCTCTCAATCAGGATTTCTTCAACTCTTTTGCCTGTGCTTAAAGCCTCTTTGTAAATCTCTGCACAGACTTCATAGCCAAGATAGGGAGAAAAGGCAGTTATAATACAGGAGCTTCTATCAAAAAGCTCTCTACATCTTGCTTCATCAACGGTTATTCCTGAGATACATCTCTCCCTGAAGAGTTTTGAACAGCTCTTCAGCATCTTTAAAGAACCAATAAGTTCGTGTGCTATAAGCGGTAGAAACGGGTTAAGCTCAAGATTTCCCATGCTACAGGCAAAGCTTACTGCATGGTCTGATGCAATCACTTTTATTCCAACCTGTGTAACCATCTCAGGAATAACGGGATTTACCTTTCCAGGCATTATTGATGAGCCAACCTGAACAGCAGGAAGCCTTAACTCACCTATACCTGCTTGTGGTCCGGAGCTTAAGAACCTTAAATCTGAAGCGATTTTTATAAGATTTGAAGCTAAAGTTTTGAGATAGCCTGATACCTCTGAGAATGTGTCAGTGTTCTGAGTTGCCTCAAAGAGATTCTCTGCTTTTGCAATGGGAAGCCCTGTAAATTCCCGAAGTTTCTCTATTGCCATATCAATGAAAATTTTGGGACAGTTAAGTCCTGTGCCTACAGCAGTTCCGCCGAGATTGACCTGACGAACCCTTTCTAATGCCTTATTCAGCCTCCACCAGTCCCTGTTTAAAGCCTCTGCCCATGCAGAAAACTCCTGCCCCACTGTAACAGGAACAGCATCCTGAAGTTCAGTTCTTCCAACCTTAAGAATTTTTGCATACTCCTTTTCTTTTTTCTGAAACTCACCTTGAAGTAAAGCAACCTCATCTGCGAGCTCTCTCAGAAGCCTTACAATCGCGGTTTTTACAGCTGTGGGGAAAACATCGTTCGTTGACTGATTTAGATTTATGTGAAGGAGGGGATGAATTACATCGTAGATACCTTTTTCAAATCCCATAAGCTCAAGGGCTCTGTTGGCAATAACCTCGTTAATATTCATATTAAGTGTTGTGCCTGCTCCACCTGAAAGAGCATCAACGATAATCTGTCCATCTAAGTTACCTACTGCCAGCTCATCGCAGGCTTTAAGAATTGCCTCTGCCTTGCTGTTTTCAAGCATTCCAATCTCTCTGTTAACCCATGCACATGCTTTCTTAACAATAGCCATAGCCCATATGAGCTCCCTGTGAGGTGGTTGTCCCGTTACAGAAAAGTTTTCTTTTGCTCTTAATGCATGAATGCCGTAGTAAGCATCCTTCGGAATAGAAAGCTCACCAAGAGAGTCCCTCTCTATGCGTATCATTTCTTCTCCTTTTCAGAGATAAGAAGGCTTTTTACAGTTACACCTTTTATCATTCCAAGCTTTCCTGTAAGAGAGCCTATTCGGTCCGTGTTTCCCTCTACAAAAAGCGAGATAAAGCCAGTGTCTGTCTCTTTTTGAGGTATTCCCATTCTGGCAAGAATTATCTCTGCATGCTCAGAGAGGATTTGGTTTACTAAAGGAGCATTTTTATTTCTTTCAGTTACGATTATTCCAACAATTCCAATCTTTCTATTCATCCCTTGACCTCAGAGTTTTCCTCTGTCTCAGGTTTTATTTAACTTTTATAAACCCTCTCCTCAGGAGTTTCTCCCTCGGATAAGGTATTTTTATCCGAAAACTACGCTTCCGCCGTCAAAAACTTCTTTCAAAGCCATGAGGTCACATAAAAGCTCCTCATCTTTAATCTCGCTTGCGCATTCTTCAATTATTTCGCTTATCTTGCTTATGTATTTTTCATCAAGAATAAACCAATCATTATAGGTAGTCTTTACAGCCTCAGTGTTATGAAGAAGATAGCTTTTCTTTGAGAGAACTTCTGAGATTTGCATCAGCCTTTCAATTGTTGTAAACCAGTATTTTCTGTTGCCGAGACTATAATAAACCACCATTTTAAACTCTCCTCTAAGCCCGGGCATTAGCCCGGGCTAATACTATACCCTTGCCTTGTAATGCGTATGCAACAATGCTTCACTTACTTCACTTAAAGGATGATGAGCAAACTCAGAGTAAAACCTTTTTATCATCGGGTTTTCATGGGATGCGGCCATTTTAAATTTCTCTCTTGATATAACGTCATCCTTATACTGCCCGGACTGTCTTGCTTTTATGAGTTTAAGTCTTTCTTTTCCGACCTTTGTCTCAAAAAAGTTTTTCTCTGCTGTATCACCAGCAAAAGATGGCTTTGTAAAGGAAAGGCTGATAATTCCAGCACCTGCTAATTTTAGAAAAGACCTTCTTGTAAGCTTTCTGATTTTCATAGTTTGCCTCCTTCAAAGTTTTTTACAAGAGAATAAAAAAGCTGGTCTAAGAGAGAAAGTTCAATTGGATGAACTGGCTGTCCACCTCCGTTAATACAGCCACCAGGACAGTTCATTACCTCTATGAAGTGATAGGGGCTTTTACCTGCCAAGACATCTTCCACTATTGGCTTAAGATGTGCTGCATCTGTTCCTATGCCATTTACTACACAGACCTTGACCTGAAGTTCTTTTGTTCCGAAAGCCTTCTGATATTCTTCTCTTAGAGGAACAGGAATAGTTGCTGAGACAACAGGTTTTGTAAAACCTCTCACACCTTCAAAATCCCATTTAGGACTCATTGCCTGTGGCTCCTGCCCGGAGAGAACATGAAAGGCAAATCTTACAGCTGCTTCCATAACTCCACCGCTTGTGCCAAATATAGTAGCACCACCTGAGTAAAATTTGAACATCTCAGGTTTTCTGCTTGCATCCTCAGACATTTTCATTGGGTCTATGTTCATACGCTTTAGAAGTTCTGCAAGGTCTCTTGTTGTTAGAACTGCATCCACATCTCTCATACCTGACTTCTTTAAATACTTTCCTGCAGAATCAAATTCAGGACGGGAGGCTTCAAATATTTTTGCTGTACAGGGCATTACTCCAACGGTGAAAATATTCTCAGGTTTCGCTCCCCAAAGCTTTGCACCGTAGGTCTTTGCTGTTGCTCCTGCCATCTGCTGGGGTGATTTGGCTGAAGAAAGGTAGGGAATAAGTTTTGGATAGAAAACTTCTACATATCTTACCCATGCGGGACAGCAGGAAGTAAACTGTGGTAGGGGATGATGAGAGAACTCTTTGATATCAAGAGTTATTTTTTTCCCCCAGAGTTCAACAGGTAACTGTTTAAGCCCTGCATGGGCTGCTACTTTTGCAAGTAACTCTGTGCCTTCCTCAAGAATTGTCTGGTCAGCGGCAAAGTTGTTGTCATAGATTAAAAAACCTGCTTTTTCCAAAGCAGCCCATAGTCTTCCCACTGTAAGTGTGCCTGGCTCAGCACCAAACTCTTCTCCAATGGCAACTCTCACAGCCGGAGCAATAATTGCAACAACCTTAGTTTTTTTGTCTTTAAGTTTTGCCATTACCACATCAACAAAGCTCATCTGTTCAACTGCACCAAAAGGACAGTTAAGCAGGCACTGACCACAGTTGATACATTTGTCAAGGTCAATGCTGTGTTTGTCTCCGAAGGAGCCTTTTACTGCTCCTGCAGGACAAACACTGCTACAGGTATGACAGCCAACACAATTACCCTCGTTGATTTTGATTATTCCTCTTAGCTCTCCTGCTCTGTAAGTTCCTGTCTGTGACTTCACTGCACCGTTACCCTTGAATGTGTTTACTTTTCTTACCATACAACCCCCCTTTATTAGTTATTTTTTTCCTCTCGGTGTGTAATGAGTGTGAAGTAACTCATGTGATAGATGACCGAGAGGTTCCTTAAGGAATTCTTTGTAGATTGCCTGAATTTCAGGATTTTCATGACTTTTTCTGAGAGGCATCTTTCTATCTCTTTCATAAATTCCAGCAATTCGCATCTCCCTCTTTTCAACAGTTGTGGGAATAGGCTGTCCGCCGCCACCAATACATCCACCAGGACAGGTCATAACTTCAATAAAATGATAATCCTTGAGCTCACCTGCTCTTACCTTTTCCATAAGTTGTCTTGCTGCACCAAGGGAGTGAGCAACGAGAACTTTCACTGTTAATCCATTCATGCTCACAGAAGCTTCTTTAATATCTTTCATTCCTCTTACATCTTCAAAGTCAAGCTTCTGAAGGGTTTTGCCTGTCACCACCTCATAGGCTGTTCTTAAGGCGGCTTCCATAACTCCACCTGTTGCTCCAAATATCTGGGCTGCACCTGTTCCTTCTCCCATAACAGGGTCATAGGCTGAGTCTGGCAGGTTGGCAAAATCAATCCCTGCTTCACGTATCATTCTTATTAGTTCTCTTGATGTAAGAACTACATCTACATCCCTTGAGATATTGGGATTTTTCCAGAATTTTGCCGCTGCGTTCATCTCAGGTCTGGCTGCTTCATATTTTTTAGCTGTGCATGGCATTATTGAGACAACAAAGATATCTTCAGGAGAAATGCCTTTTTTCTGGGCATAATAGGTTTTTGCTATTGGACCGAGCATTTGTTGAGGAGACTTACAACTTGAAATATGAGGAATCAGGTCAGGGTAAAACTCCTCAAGAAACTTAATCCATCCAGGAGAACATGATGTAAACTGAGGCAGCACTCCTCCGTTTTTAATTCTGTGGATAAGCTCGTATCCCTCTTCCATTATGGTGAGGTCTGCAGACCAGTTTGTATCAAAGACTGCATCAAATCCAATTCTTTTGAGTGCACTGACCATTTTACCGGTAATATCTGTTCCAACAGGTAAGCCAAAGGCTTCACCTATGCTGACGTGGGTTGCCGGTGCGGTCTGAACAACTACGTGTTTCTTCGGGTCTGCAATTGCTTCCCATACCTTCCATGTATCATCCCTTTCAACAATAGCAGCAGTGGGACAGACAAGGGCACACTGTCCGCAGGCAACACATTGAGTTTCAATAATTGGCTTTCCACCTAAGGGACGAACTACCGCATCATAGCCATTTCCGTAGAGTTCAAGGATATCAACGGACTGAAGAACCTTGCATGCAGTTATACATCGCTGACATATGATACACTTGTTAGGATTTCTAACTATTGATGGAGATGAGTCATCAATTGGCAAATCTTTTTTCTCACCCTGCGGTCTTATCTGTCTTACATTAAGCTCTGCACAAACTGCCTGAAGTTCGCATACACCGTTTTTCGGACAGGTTGGACAGTCAAGATGATGTTCACTCAGCATCATTTCAAGATTTAGCTTTCGGGCAGCTAAAATCTTAGGAGTATTGGTTCTTATGACCATGCCTTCTTGAACAGGCGTATTACAGGATGAAACAAAATCTCCCTTTCCCTCTACTTCTACTACACAGACCCTGCAAGCTCCTATATCGTGTTTGATATGCCTTAATCCGACATGGTCAAGAAAACAGAGAGTTGGAATTTTCACGCCTACCTGTTCAGATGCTTTAAGTATAGTAGTTCCCTCTGGCACAGTGACCTTTTGTCCATCAATTGTGATTGTTACGTTAGCCATATTTATCCTCCTAAGAAATTATTTGAGCATTACTTTCTGCCAGCCTGGATTGGCTGGAATACTATGACCACAGCTTCCTTTCAAGTGAGCCTCTATATCGCTTTTGCAGTGTTGAAGAGCAAATTTGACTGCTTTTCCTGCCATTAATCCAAGGTCACATTTGCTTGATGCTCCAATATCATCTGCAAAGTATTCTAAAAGAGAGAGTTCTCGTGTAGATATGGAACCGTCAAAAATCTTTTTTACCATCTCTTGCATTCTCTTCGTGCCTATTCTGCAAGGAATGCACTCTGCACAGGAGTTTTCTTGGGCGTAGCTCAGGAAAAAGTCAATCATCTCAGCCATGCATTTGTCTTCCTCCCAGAATAGTTTTCCTGCGGAGCCAACGGTTGCTACAGTACGCGAAAGAGTCTGCCAGTCAATATCAACGGGAGTTTTGAGAGATAGAGGACCGAGGCCTTGAATCTTTTCAACAAATTCCTTTGCTACCTGAGAAAACTTAAACCCTTCTGAACCAGAAATCCATTCAAGCCTTACTCTTTGTTTTGGAATTCCAATTACTTCAAGAAATCTTGTGAGAAGATTAAATCTTCGGTTTGCATAATAGTTTCCTGTTTTGTAATGACAGTCTCCGGGATGACATCCTGCAACTAATACACCATCTGCACCTGACAGAAAGGCTTTAATTACAAACTCTGGCTCAACTCGTCCTGAACAGGGAACTCTAACAGGATACAAGTAGGGTGGATAACTATACCTTAAGGAACCTGCCATATCCGCTCCTGCATAGCTACACCAATGACATAAAAAGGCAATAACCTTAGGCTTGAAGCCCTGCTCCATAGCAAAACCTCCTAAAAATTTTTTAGTTTTTTGCTTTCTTAGCTTTTAGCCAGCCTTCGGGCAGGCAGGTTCAGTTGAATTTTTTAGGGCTTCAGCCCTTGTAAGCCTTCCTGGCGGGTTAGTTGATAGATATTTTAAATTTGTTAACAACAAACATATCACAAAATTTTTATTTTGTCAAGACCCTAAAATGCCTTATAAAAAATCTAACAGAAATAAAGACTCTGGAGACTGATATAATTAAGTTTAGATTTTCTAAAGCTTTTTTACTGTATTATGAATCTCAAGCAAAGTTAAGATGAGATTTTTAAAATCTTTCAAAGGAATCATATTGGGTCCATCACATAGAGCCTTTTCTGGTTCAGGATGGACCTCAAAAAATAGTCCATCAACTCCGCAAGCAACAGCTGCTCTGCTCAAATAGGGAATGAATTCTCTCTGCCCTGATGAGCATGTTCCAGCTCCGCCAGGGAGTTGAACAGAGTGTGTAGCATCAAAAACTACAAAAACTCCCATAGAACGAATTATTGGAAAACTTCTAAAATCAACAACAAGATTATTATAACCAAAGCTTGTGCCTCTTTCTGTAATTATTATTTTTTCATTTCCTGTGGATTTAATCTTTTCAATTATATTTTTTACATCCCAAGGTGCAAGAAACTGTCCTTTCTTAACATTTACAGGCTTTCCTGTTTTAGCAACTTCCACAATGATATCTGTCTGTCTGCATAAAAAAGCAGGAATTTGAATAATGTCAAGAAAATCTTTTGCAATCTGTACCTCTTCTACTGAATGAACATCACTCAGAACAGGCACTTCAAATTCTTTTTTAACCTTATTTAATATTTCAAGTCCCTTTTTTATTCCAGGACCTCTGTATGAGTTGATAGATGAACGATTTGCTTTATCATAAGAAGACTTAAATATAAAAGGAATTTTTAGATTTTGGGAAATCTCTTTCAAAGCAAAAGCGGTTTTAAATACAATTTCTTCACTCTCTATAACACAGGGACCGGCTATAAGAAAAAGCTCATTTTTTTGTATTCGTGTGTTATTAATAGAAAAAGTCATTTTTTCTGTTGCAATTCAAAAGCTTTTTTAGCAGCCTCAGCAGCACGCTTTGCTTCTTCAGCTGCTCTCTTTGCCTCTTCTGCTGCTTTTTTAGCTTCTTCGGTGTCTTTTTCTTCTTTCTGTTTTTCTTCTTTTATCTCAATTTTCTTAACAGTTGGTGGGATTATATCAAGCTTATAATTATTCTTATCTTCAGAGGGAATACCTCTGTCACTTGTTGTTACAATATAACCTGAGTTTCTATCAGAAATCCATAACCTGCCATCAATCCACACCATTCCTGCTGGATAGGAGATATATCTGGAAGGAAGCACTTCTTCCACAACTTTACCAGTTATACTATCAAGTTTAACAATTTTTACATTATCTGAAGATGTTGATGGTTTATTAAAATTTATACCAGCAATAATCAAATATTTACCGTCCCATGTAATTGCGGTTGGTATTGGTACAGGGGAAAGATATTCTGATAGAATAGAGCCATCTTCTGTTGAAACTTCATATATTTTATTTCTTTTTGAATCAGCAATCCATAAATGGTTTTCTTTAAAAGCTATGTCTTCTGGATAAATTGAAGTCAGTGAAATTTTTCTTATAACTTCTCCCTGTGGTGTGATTTTTAAAATTCTTTTATTTGCTGCATCAGCAACCCATATAAATCCTGTATTTCCTGATGTTTGTTGCCATGCAATCCCTGTTATATACGGTGGATTTTCTTTTGAAGTTATTGTTACAGGATAATTATTAAAAAAATAATTGCCTTCATAACCAATAATAGAACCAGCTGTTGCTGTATCAATTTCATCTAAAAAAACAATTATTCCCTCTTTTGCTACTATAAGGTTTTTACCATCCCATGTAATTGCTGAAACTCCTGAAGGAATTGATTCTCCAACTCCTGCTATATCCATTTTTACCTGTTCTGTGCACCCTGCAGAAATTATTAACAATATTAATATGGTTAAATATTTTCGCATATTGCCTCCTCATTCAACTATTTCAATAGTTCAAACCTATTATACAACCTTTTATTACCTCAAGCAACCTTTCAAGATTTTCCTCTGATATAACCAGTGGAGGCATTATCACAATAACATCTCCAAGAGGTCTTAGCCATACTCCGTATTTCCTTGCAGATTTAACAATTTTCCAGCCAGTCTGCTCAAAATAGGGGAATGATTCTTTATTTTTTTTATCTTTTACAATCTCAACTCCTGCAATCATTCCCTTTTGACGAACATCTCCTACATAAGGAAGTTGAGCTATCTCTAAAAGTTTATTTTTCAAAAGTTCAATTTTTGGTAAAAGTTTCTCAACAGTCTTTTCTTTTTCAAATATTTCAAGATTTGCCAGCGCTGCAGCGCAGGCTAAGGGATTTCCTGTATAAGAATGACCATGATAAAAAGTTTTTTTCTCTTCAAGCTCACCGATGAATGCATTGAAGATTTTTTCATTAACTGCAGTAATAGCTAATGGCATATAACCATTAGTTATTCCTTTACTTAGGCATATAATATCTGGACTTACTTTTTCATGTTCACAGGCAAACATTTTACCAGTTCTGCCAAAACCTGTAGCAACTTCATCAGCAATAAGAAGAATGTTATATTTATTACAAAGTTCTCTTAATCCTTTCAAATAACCTTCTGGCCAGACAATTATTCCACCCGCACACTGAACAAGGGGCTCAACAATGACTGCTATAACCTTTTCTTGGTTTTGGGCAATAATCTTTTCCATTTCATTGAGGCAGCCAAGTTCGCAGGCAGGATATGTATGATTAAGCTCACATCTGTAACAGTATGGTGCTGGTGCTTGAATGGATTTGTTTAAAAGGGGTTTGTAGACCTTATGAAATAGTTCTACTCCGCCAACACTAACTGCTCCTATTGTATCTCCGTGATAGGCTTCCTTAAGACTTACAAATGTGTCTTTACCTTTTATTCCCTGATTAATCCAATATTGATAGGCAATCTTCATGGCAATCTCAACAGCTGTTGAGCCATTGTCAGAGTAAAATATTTTAGTTAATGGCACGCCGTTTTCAGTGAGTAAGTCTGCGATTTTTTTTGCAAGTACTATACTTAGCTCATTACAGGCACCAAGCAAAGTTGAGTGAGCAAGCTTGTCTATTTGACTCTTTAATGCTTCATCTATCTCCTGTCTTCTATGTCCATGAATATTTACCCAAAGAGAAGACACTCCATCAAGATACCATTTACCATCAATGTCCTTAAGAAAACAGTCTCTGCCTTCTATAAAAATTGTTGGTTCATCATCAAGCCAATTTTTCATTTGAGTAAAAGGATGCCAAATATATTTTTTATCCCATTCAATAAGAATAGTCTTATTCATCATTCCTCCTTCATTGACTTTTCACTTTTTTATTATAAAATATATAAAATTATTTTTTTGGAGGATAATATGAAAATTGGAATACTTATTTCAAACAATGACGCAGAAACTCTATGGAATGCCTTCCGTTTTGGAATTCTTTGCTTAAATATGGATTATGAAAATGAAGTAACCATATTCCTTAACTCAAAGGCAACAGCTTATGAAGATGCTGATTCTGAAAAATTCAATATCAAAGAGTTAGTTAAAAGTTTTGTACTTGGCGGTGGAAAAATTATAGGTTGTCAAAAAAGCATGGGGATGAGAGGACTTGAAGGAAATGAGATTTGTCAAAAAGGTGGGCAGAAAGATTTGTATGAACTGATGGTTAAAAGTGATAAGTTTATCTGTTTTTGACGTTTATAATTTTTCAGCTAAACTATAAAGGTATGTCTGAAACTCCTGAGATGACAAATTTTCAGGAATATTCTCATTTATCAACATTGCTCTAAGCATTTTTCTTAATAACTCTGAGGGAGCAAACTTCTCTATCTTTTCACCTAACTGCTGAGAGTAGTTATGTATCAAAAAAGACTCTGTATACCAGAGGTCTTCATTGAGAGGTTTTATCTGCTGACATAGAAGATTTTTAATTGTTTCAGGAGTAGCATTATTTTCAATAACTATTGCTCTGATATCATTGTTAAGAGTCTGAAGTCCCTTCACTGCCGGGTTCTGTCCAAGTCTGTGCCTTCCTTTTGTAATTGGAGAAAATTTTGTAAGATTCACGCCCGAGCAGTAAATGTGTTTTTGTTTATCAACAGGTCTTATAACAAAATACATGAAATCATTGATGTATTCCATTTATTTTCGTCCACAAACAGGGCAGGATGGGTCCTTTTGAGCTTTAAAAGTTTTAAAGTCTGCGCTCATACCATCCCAGACAAGAAGTTTGTTTTTTAGAAGTTTACCAATACCTACAAGATATTTTAGCGTCTCTAAAGCCTGTAAAGCGCCTATAACTCCAGGAGTAGCTCCAACAACTGGAAAGGTTTCCTTCGGAGGTGCTTCAGGAAAGAGACATTTAAGACAAGGAGTTTCAGGGGAGTGAATAAAGCTCAGCATTCCCTGAATTCCATAAATTGCACCAAATACAAGGGGTATACCCTTTTTTATAGCAACTTCATTGAGTATATACCTTGTCTCAAGATTATCCATACAGTCAAGAATAATTTGTGAGTCTTCTATAAGCTCAAGGGCATTTGTCTCGGTTATTTTTTCACTAATAGGAATAACCTCAACTTCTGGATTTATTGCAGTGAGAGTTATCTTTGCTGATAGTGCTTTATTTATACCAATTCGTGTATGACAGTGAAGTATCTGTCTATTTAGATTGGTGATTTCTACGCTGTCAAAATCACATATAATTATTTTACCAACTCCAGCAACAGCAAGATAGATTGAAACAGGGCTTCCAAGTCCTCCTGCTCCAGCAATAAATACAGTTGAATTTTTAAGTTTTCTTTGTCCTTCCTCTCCCCAACCTTCAATAAGCATTTGACGGCTATATCTTAAGAAATCCATCCAATAACCTCCTTCATTCCCTTAAGGGTTTCTCCAGCAACTTTTCTTGCTTTTTTAGAACCTTCTTGGGCAATTTCTATAAGAAGTGAAGGATTGTCTATCAGTTTTTGTCTTTTTTCCCATATTGGTTTAAGTGTATCAATAACATGGTTTATTAGTATTTTCTTACAATCAATACATCCAATTGATGCCGTGGTACAGCCACTGGTTACCTCTTTCCTTTCTTCTTCTGTTGAAAATATTTTATGTAAATCAAAAACAGGGCATTTTTGAGGGTCTCCTTTGTCTGTTCTTCTTTTACGAGCAGGGTCTGTAACCATAGTTCTTATTTTTTCATTAACTGTTTTTTCATCATCGCTAAGATAAATAGCATTACCATAACTTTTAGACATTTTTCTCCCATCCACACCGGGTACTTTGGGAAACTCTGTGAGTAGTGCCTCAGGTTCAGGGAAAAACTCTTTTCCATAAAGATAGTTAAATCTTCTTGCAATTTCACGAGAAATCTCAAGATGAGGAACTTGGTCAACTCCAACAGGAACATATTTTGCTCTGTAAATGATAATATCAGCTGTTTGAAGCACAGGATATCCTAAGAAGCCATAAGTGTCAAGATCTTTATCTTTAATCTGCTCTTTTTTTTCTTTATAGGTAGGAACCCTTTCAAGCCATCCAAGTGGTGTTATCATGCTTAAAAAAATATGAAGTTCTGCGTGTTCCGGAACTTGAGACTGTATGAATATAGTTGATTTTTCAGGATCAAGTCCCGCAGAAATAAAATTCATAAGAAGGTCAACAGTATATTCCTTTATCTGTGACGGATTGCCATAGCCTGTGGTTAAAGCATGCCAGTCAGCAACAAAAAAGTAGCATTCATATTGAGTCTGAATTTTCACCCAGTTTGAAAGTGCACCTATAAGATTCCCAAGATGAAGTGGTCCGCTTGGCTGCATTCCACTTAATACTTTATCCATTAAAGCCTCCTAAAAAAGTGAAAGTATTTTAAAGAAAAATTTTACTAAAGGCCATACAAAAACGCTGGTCAATCCTGTAATAATCATAAATATAACAATTAACGAACCAAAAGGCTCAATTTTTTCCATTAGTTGAGAATATTTTAGAGGTAATACTCCCATCAAAATTCTTCCACCATCAAGCGGTGGGATAGGAATTAGATTGAATGCTGCCAGAATAATATTAATCATAATTGTTGCTTTAAGAATCACAACAAGAGGGTCAAAAATAAACCCCGGGATGACTCCCATAAACGGTAATAAAATCCACTTAATTATTATTGTGCAAAATATTGCTACAACAAGATTTGCAAATGGTCCAGCTGCTGCACACAGAGCCATGCCACTTTTTGGATTTTTGAAGTTGTAGGGATTTACAGGAACAGGTTTTGCGTATCCAAAAACCCATTGACCATTTGTAAGAATTAGAAGCATAAATGGCATTATTATTGTTCCGAAGAGATCTATATGAGATACAGGATTGAGAGTTAGTCTTCCAGAAAGCTTTGCTGTATTGTCACCAAGTTTGTATGCTACCCATCCATGCGCAAGCTCATGAAATACTATTGCAATCAATATGGCTGGTGCTGAAATTATTATCTGCCTGAAAATTCCTGTGAAATCCATTATTTTATCCTTATCATTACTTCATCTGGGTTGACCATGTCACCCTCTTTTATATAAATTTCTTCAACTGTTCCATCAATAGGGGAGTGAATTTCGTTTTCCATTTTCATTGCTTCAACTATCACCACTGTGTCACCTGCGCTGACTATGTCACCTTTCTTAACTTTAATTTTTACTACAGTGCCCGGCATTGGTGAAGTAATATCCCCAGGTTCTGAAGGTCTCGGTCTGACAGATTCTTTTGGTTTAATCTCCACTTTACCTTCCTCACTTGGCACAATTTCCTGAAGAGGTTCAACAATAACTTCCACAAGTTGGTTATTGATGTAAAGGAAATAGGGTCTTTTACCATCAACTTTATGCCCTTTACCTCCAACTTTAACATGATAAGATTCACCGTATAAATTTATAACAAATTCTGTTGGCGCAAGAGATGTGGCAGCGGGTTTTGCTTCCTCTTTTTTTGAAACTGGAATTTCTTCTTTAATTCCCTTTTCTTTTGCTTCAAGGAATTCAAGATATATTTTAGGGAAAAGACAATAACTAAGAACATCCTCATCAGAATGGGCTTTATCTTTTAACTCAGTTTTAGCTTTTTCAAACTCTGGCTCAAGCAAATCAGCAGGTCTACAGGTAATGAATTCTTCTTCTCCAAGAATTTTCTTTCTGATTTCTTCATTTACAGGAACTGGAGGCTTGCCATAAAGTCCCTTAAAGTAATTCTTTGTCTCTGTTGTTACCATCTTGTATCTTTCTCCTGTAAGAACATTCAAAGTTGCCTGAGTTCCAACTATCTGGCTTGAAGGAGTAACTAAAGGAGGATATCCAAAATCTTCTCTTACACGGGGGATTTCCTCCATAACTTCTTTTATCCTATGAAGAGCATTTTGTTCTCTTAGCTGGTTTACAAGGTTGCTTAACATTCCTCCTGGAACTTGATAGACAATAACCTTGGGGTCTGGTCCTATGTATTCGCTTTCAAGAGTTTTATATTTTTTTCTTGTTTCATAAAAATAATCTGCAATCTCGTCAAGAAGTTCCATATTAAATCCAGGGTCTCTTTCAGTTCCCCTGAGTATGTGACATATTGTTTCAAGGGAGGGCTGAGATGTTCCTCCAGCCATTGTAGAGATTGCTGTATCAACAATATCTACTCCTGCTTCTATTGCTTTAATTGTTGTTGCTACAGCCATTCCGGCAGTATCATGGGTATGAAGATGAATGGGCAAATTTATTTCTTCTTTTAGCCTTTTTATCAATTCATAGGCTGTATAAGGATCAAGCAGTCCTGCCATGTCTTTTATGCAGATAATATGAGCTCCCATGTCTCTTAGATTTTTTGCAAGCTTAATAAAGTAGTCAACTGTATAAATCGGTCCAATGGTATAACAAAAAGCTGCTTCTACGGTCCCTCCATACTTAAGAGTTGCTGAAATTGATTTTTCCATGTTTCTAAGGTCATTGAGAGCATCAAATATTCTAAGTATGTCTATACCATTTTCTATTGTTTTCTCAACAAATTTTTCTACAACATCATCAGGATAATGCCTGTATCCAACAAGATTCTGTCCTCTTAGAAGCATTTGAAGCTTTGTATTTTTAACAAGTGCTCTTATTGTTCTTAATCTTTCCCATGGGTCTTCTCTTAAGAATCTTAGACAACTATCAAAAGTTGCTCCGCCCCATACTTCAAGAGAATGAAACCCAACCTGATCCATTTTTTCAGCAATTGGGACTATGTCTTCAAGCTTCATTCTTGTGGCATGAAGACTTTGATGAGCATCCCTGAATGTTGTATCCATAATTTTTACCGGTGACTTAGACATTTTTACACCTCGTCAATTTATTTAAACTCTACTATGAGCGATAATAGCAGCGGATAAAATTACTGCCAGGTCAAAGGGGTCTTTTTCTTCCGTATAAAGAAGGCTATGGAGTTTTTCTTCTATGTATTTTGTGCTGAAGTTGCCCTTACGGAAGTCTTCATCTTCCATGATTTTTATGTAAAGAGGTATTGTTGTTTTAACACCCCTTATTACGTATTCACTTAAGGCACGGTGCATTCTTCTTACCACTTCATCCCATGTACGACCCCGAGCAACAAGTTTTGCTAAAAGCGAATCATAATAAGGAGGAACATGATATCCTTCGGTTACGTGTCCATCAATTCTGATTCCAAATCCTCCTGGAGAGTAATAGGCAGTAACTATGCCAGTGGAAGGTAAAAAATCATTTAGGGGGTCTTCTGCATTAATTCTACATTGAATTGCATATCCACTGAGGGTTACTTCATATTGCTTTATGTTAAGGGGTTCACCATAGGCAATTTTTATCATGTTTTGCACAAGATCAATTCCAGTGATTTCTTCTGTAATTGTATGTTCTACCTGTATCCTTGTATTCATTTCAAGAAAATAGTAGTTAAGAGATTCATCCACAAGAAACTCTACTGTCCCAACATTGTCATAACCAACTGCATAGGCAAGCTTTTTTGCTGCTTCACCCATTTCACATCTTATTCTCTCTGGAAGCAGTAATGAAGGAGCAATCTCTATTAACTTTTGATGTCTTCTCTGAATTGAGCAATCTCTCTCTCCAAGATGAACCATATTCCCATATTTATCTGCCATAATTTGAATTTCAATATGATGGGGTCTCTCAAGATATTTTTCTATAAAAACCCTCTCATCACCAAAAGCTTTTTTCGCCTCTGACATGGCAATGGGAATTTGCCTTCGGAGAGATTCTTCATCATAGCAAATTCTTAAACCCCTTCCTCCACCACCTGCTGTTGCCTTAATCATCACTGGATAACCAATCTCATCGGCTGACTTGACTGCCTCATCAAGACTATTTAATGGTGGCGTACCAGGTAGTAAAGGGATGCCAAGTTCTTGGGCAATTTTGCGAGCTTCATCTTTGAGTCCCATTTTTCTTATTGCTTTAGAATTAGGACCAATGAAGGTTATTCCTGCCTGAGCACAGGCTTCTGCAAACTGGGGATTTTCTGCTAAAAAGCCATATCCAGGATGTATAGCATCGCATCCTGCATTTTTAGCGAGTTCTACTATTCCATAAATATTGAGATATCCTCTTAGTGGTCCAGGTGTGACAAGATATGCCTCATCAGCCTTTTTTACATATCTTGCTGTTGCATCAGGCTCACAATATATGGCAACTGTACGGATTCCAAGCTCTTTGCAGGCACGTATAATTCTTAATGCTATTTCACCTCTGTTTGCTATCAAAACTTTTTTAAACATTGCTTGCCTCTCAATGGTAAATATAAAAATTTTAAATGAAATCTTAAAATAAATCAATAAATCGCCTTTCCTCAAAAATAATTTCTTAAATATGATGGTAATTTTCACTTGACGATTAAACATTCGTATTTGTTAAACTTTGGCAGAATGATAAAACATTTAGTATTTTTTCTAATATTTTTTGGAAGTTTAAGCTCTGTTTATGCTGAAAATTATTTTCTTCCAAAAACTTTTCTTATCCTACCAGAGGGAAGTAACGTAAAAATTAGATGGATTTTGCCACCAGAGCAAAGAAGTAGTATCTCAACTGATAAAATTCATTTTGTGATTGACTATAAAAATGAGCCTTTGGTTATATATGAAAACAAACTTCTTTTTAATCCCTTGAAAGGCTACATCGTTAAGTTGACTCAAACAATAAAAGATGTCATATGTCTTGACAGTGGCGTCTTACTTTTCTCTGACGGTATAAACATGGGATATCTTGAGATGGGAAAAGATTCAGATGTCATACCCAATGTAAAATTAAAGGTGATTACAAAGTTGCCTTTAGCAGACTCTAAATTGTTCAAGGGTGATAATACAGTTTACGCAGCTGGCTTTAACAAAAAAACAAAAAAATATGAAGTTTATCTATTCAATAGACAAAAAAGCCTTTTTCAAAAAATTGCATCCCTTGATGAACCAGTAAATGCTATGAGTGGCAAACAAGAGCATATATTTTTTAGTAATGAGAGACTAATAAAAGAATACAAAAATGGCAGAATTTCTCTAATTTATGAACATCCAAGACAGAAAATTGAGGAACTCTTTTATAATGAAAAAACTGGATTAATCTACAAAACATCAAATGGTGCAGGAATAATAAAGGATAAAGCAGCACTTGAGTTTTTACAGACAGAAAATCCTTTAGTTTTTCTTAAAGGGACGAGTTTATATGTTTTCTTCAGCTCAGTATCAGGATTACTTGAGATTATGAATGTTGATGATTTAAGAAACTTTGCTTTTAAGGTGCAAAAAATTATAGATATTCAGCAAACTTTTTAGGAGGTCTGCCATGAGGCAGAGAATCGTGATTTTACTTACAATTTTTAGCTTTATGCTTCAGCCAACTTTAATTCAAGCAGGAAGTATCCCGATGCCTACAGGAATATCCTGTGAAGGAAGCCAGATGCCTGATGGAACTTATATCCCTAAAGGACAGGTCAGAGAGATAACCTACGGTGGTGTTAAATACAGATGTGTGGGTTGTGGAGGTTGCACTCCGATGAACAGTGGCAATACCCCATCGTATACTCCTTATGTTCCCTCTGCTGGCACTACATCTCAACAAATGGCAATAGGGCTTATGGGCGCCTTTATGAGTGGATTCTTCAGCAGTCTCATGAGTGGAATGTTTGATGATAACGCTAACTATAATGCCCAAAAGCAAAAAGATTATGAGGAGCAGCAAAGAAAACTTCAAGAGGAGAAAAAGAAGCAGGAAGAAAAGAAAAAACAACTACTTGCCCAATATAACTCTTTGCTTTCACAGGCAAAAACTCAAACTCAAAGCCCTCAAAGCAGCAGTTCACCTTTTACATTCCAGACACTTGGCAGTCAACTTACAGCCTTTCAGTGGCAGTCTCCTTCAAGTAATACTTCCCTTAACAGTCAAGATGAAAAATTAGTGACAGCCTCTGATATTAACAGCATTCTTGGCAATGTTATTCAGGAAAAAATAACTGAGAAAATTGAAGAAAAAATTGATGACTATGGAGAAAAGATTATTGAAAACCTTGATAAAAAATATGGTAAGGAATGGGGTTCAAAATACTATGAAAAGGGCTTGCCTATCATAAAAATCGCAGTAACTGCAAAAACTGAAGGCTCTGTGGCAGCAGGTGCTGAAACTATTAACTACGGTATTTCTATTATTCCCATGCCAACTCTCTCAGCAGAAGTATCAGATATTGGAAGAAAAATATATACAAAGATTGCTTTCTCTACGATTGACAAATTCCTTACTGAAACAGAAAAAGCTTCTAATGCGCTTGGCTTTAATTTTAATAAAGAAGAATTTATGCAGAGCTTTGAAGATGATATGAATACAGGACAGAAAATCATCTATAAATGGCTTAAAGGAGATTAAAAATGATAGTTATCAGGCTTTTACTTTTTATCCCTATTATCTTTGCACTTATAAGCTGCGAGCCTATAAGAATAACAACAAAAGTAGCACCTTTTGAGGTAGAACCTCCGAAAGAAGTCCCTTCAGTTAAAAAACTTCCATATGAAGCTATTGTTATAGTTGATGATTCAAAAATTTATACTGCAACCGAATACACAGCAGATGTTATCCATACTGTTGAGTTTCCCGCAGGTAACCTTTTAAGACAGGCACTTCCTGTATATTTTGACATGATGTTTAGTAAAACAAAATACGAAAGGAGTCTCTCATCATTAATTCCTTCAAATAGCTTGCTTATACATGCAATTGTTGATAATATTAATTTTTCTGAGCAGTGCTGCGCTCCTACGGTTTTAAATATTAATGCAAGAACACAGTTTGTAATGTATGATAGTGATTTGATAGAGATAGCATTACCAGTTTTTGCTACGGGCTCAGGAAAGATTTCAAAATCGGGACTTTTCTCTACAATTAATGAAAAAGAATATGGTGTAACTGCCTATCAAGCAATACTCAACTCAGTAAAGAATGCCACAGATGCGATTTATGAAGCAGTTAGTAATCCTAAAATTCAGATTTCAGAGGTAAAACAACTTATAAATAAAGAGCCTTCAAACATTCAAGCTTATAGGGTTGTGGCAAATCTGTCGCTTAAAAACAATGATATTGCAGAGGCTCTGGCAGCATCACAAATGCACGTCCAGCTTGCACCAAAAGACCCAAATGGCTATCTGCTTCTTTACAAATGTTACTTAGCTCAGAGAAAGTATAAGGATGCCATTGCCCAGCTTGAGCAAGCAGTATCCTTAGCACCAAAAAGTGCAATTTTATTGATAAAACTCCATGACATTTATATTGAAAGAAGCAAGTATGAAAAAGCAATTGAAGCAGTAAAAAGATATATTGAGCAGAGACCAGATGATCATTACGCTCCACTTAGGCTTGCTTTGCTTTATTTTAAACTTGGTAAATACGATGAGGTAATCAGAATATCAGAAAAAGCCATAAATACACTTTCTTTCTCAGGAATTGGAGCAAGCATAATAAAGAATGAAGGTGAATACACCAAAATTAAATCAGTTGAGCTAAATAGCCCTGCTCAGAAAGCAGGACTTAAGCCAAATTATGAAATAGTTGAAGTTGATGGAAAATCAACCCTTGAGATGAGCCTAAATGAAGTAGTTCAGAGTCTTAGAGGACAGGAAGGAACTAATGTGAAAATCAAAGTTAGAAAGCCTGACACAGATGAGACTTTCACAGTAGTTCTTATCCGTGAAAAATTCTATGCAAATCCTGTTGTAGCTTCCTACATAAGTCTCATTGCTCTAAGTAGTATTGAACTCAATAATAAAACAAATGCAAAAAAATACATGGAAGAGGCTGAAAAAATCTCACCTCAAGATGACTATTTAAAACTTGCTAAGTCAGCTTTATATTTAAAAGAAATGCAGTATGAAAAGAGTTTAGCTGAAGCAGCTTCAGTAAAAGACAGCGATTATGCTCAACTTCTTCAATCAATAGCCTACGCAAAATTGGGAAAATATGAGGAAAGTATAACTCTTTATAAAAAGATAAAAAAATCCAAAAGCCTCTTAATCTCGGAAAAAACAAAAGGAGAACTCTTTTCTGCCTTATCCCCTTATTTAGCAGAAATTGAAAATAAAGCCATTGAGCATGAAAGAGCAGGAAAATATGCTCAAGCAATGAAATTATATGCACAACTACTTGAAATATCCCCTCCTGAGAAAGCTCAATGGATTAGAGGTAGAGTTGCAAGAATTATCTCTCTAAATCCCTCATTGGTGGAACTAAGGGATGAGGCAAGAAAACATTTTCTTAATGCAGAGGTTTTATTCACAAACAATAAGTTTGAGGAAGCAGCAGAAGAACTTGAAAAAGTCTCTCAACTACAGCCTTTTAATCCTCAGATTTACTTTAACAAAGCAATTATCTACGAAAAAATATCAGACTATGCAAAGGCTATTGAAAATATGGAGGTCTATCTTCAGTTAAATCCCAATGCGCCAAATGCACAAGCAATAAAAGATCAGATATATAAATGGAGGTTTGTGCTTGAAAAGGAGATTTAGTTCCGCAAATGTTATAATAATTTATGTTTTTAGAGATTGAAAGAAAAATAATAAATGGAGAAAGACTTAACAGACAGGAAGCCCTGTTTCTTTTTAAATCTGAGGATTTGCACAGGATTGGTGAGCTTGCAGAGGAAGTTTCAAAAAAAATTAATCAAAACAGAGTTTATTTCATTGTAAACAGGCATATAAATCCAACAAATATATGTGTAAATCGCTGTCGTTTCTGTGCTTTTTCTCGTTCAAAGGGTGAGCCTGATGCCTATGAGATGAGCATTGATGAGATTATAAAAAACCTTAGGGAAGCTAAACAATCTCTTGACTATCTCAGTGAGGTTCATATTGTCTCAGGGCTTCATCCTGACTGGCAGTTTGAGCATTATTTAGATATAATCCAACAGATAAAAAAAGAATTCCCATCTATTGGAGTAAAGGCATTTACAGCAGTTGAGGTTGATTACTTCTCAAGGATTTCAGGATTAAGTATTGAAGAGACTCTTATTAGGCTCAAAGAGGCAGGAGTTGATATAATGCCAGGAGGTGGTGCTGAAATCTTTAATTCAGATGTAAGAGCTAAGATATGCCCAGAAAAGATATCTGGTGAAAGATGGCTTGAGATTATAAAGACTGCCCATAGTCTTGGCATAAAAACAAACGCAACGATGCTTTATGGACATGTTGAATCCTATGAGGACAGAGTTGATCACCTGTTGAGACTGAGAGAGCTACAGGATGAAACTGGAGGATTTATTGCATTTATTCCCCTTAGTTACCAGCCTGAAAATACACAGATTAAAGTTTCCTATCCTTCAGGGATTGATGATTTAAAAACAATTGCAATTTCAAGGCTTGTGCTGGACAATATCCCCCATATTAAAGCTTACTGGATAATGCTCGGTGAAAAACTTGCTCAGCTTGCCCTCCTTTTTGGTGCTGACTGCCTTGAAGGAACGGTGATTGAGGAAAGAATTGCCCATGCTGCAGGTGCTCGTTCAAAAAAGGGAAATACAATTGAAGAGTTGGTTTATCTGATTAAGGAAGTTGGAAAAATTCCTGTAGAAAGAGATAGTTTTTATAATATAAAAAGAACATTTTAATTTAGTTTGGAGGTTTTAAAAATGACTACAATAAGTAAGGACAAAATTAAGGACCTATATTTCATAAATCTTCTATATGAAATACATAGAGTCATGGAAAAAATAAAACTATTTGAGAATAAGTATCAAGTCAAATTTAAAGAATTTGAAAAATTAATAAAGTCTCAAGAAGAAAACTTTACACTTTGGGATGATTATATGGAGTGGAAAGCATACGAGAAAAAACTTCATGAATTGAAAAAAGAGAAAGATAATCTGGATGCTGGAAATTATACATTGTCTTAGAAATAGTAAGATTGTAAAGGAGTTTACTATCCAAACTTTTGAGACCTTTGAAAAGGGTTTTTTTATAAAGATTAAGGCAATTCTAATTAATGATACAGAACTATTCAATAGAGAATATATAGATAGTGTGGAGAGAAATTACTCCTATCATTGGCAAGATAAAATGGGCAATTTAATCGTAAGATGGGATAATGCATATCACCATAGAGGTTTGTCTACCTTCCCACATCATGTCCATATCAATAATGAAGTTTTACCAACAGATAAAATTCTATGTAGTGAAATATTAGAAGAAATAGAAAGAAAAATCTTAAAGGCTTAATTTGAGAATATGGTAAGAGTTAACAGAAAACAGGCACTTCAGATGATTAAAGAAGCCTCTATTTATGAGCTTGGAAGGGAGGCAGACAATATTAGAAAGAGTCTACATCCTGACAGTGTTGTTACTTTTGTAGTTGACAGAAACATAAACTATACGAATGTATGCATAAATCGCTGTAAATTCTGCGCATTCTGGAGGCCAAAAGAGCATAAAGAGGCTTATGTTATAACCCATAAGGAACTTGCAAAGAAAATTGAAGAAACAATACAGAAAGGAGGGACTCAGATACTTCTTCAAGGTGGAGTTCATCCTGAGCTTGGGCTTAATTTTTATGTTGATATACTCAGATTTATCAAAGACAATTTCAGAATTCATGTCCATGGATTTTCTCCCCCTGAAATCTCTTTTCTTGCAAAAAAGGAGGGTTTGTCAGTGAAGGATGTTCTCCTTAAACTTAAAGAGGCAGGGCTTGATTCAATTCCAGGGGGTGGTGCTGAGATACTCTCTGACAGAGTAAGAAAAATTCAATCACCAAATAAGATAAGCTCAGCAGAGTGGCTCAGTGTGATGCGTGAGGCACATTTACTGGGGATGAAAACATCAGCTACAATGATGTTTGGTAGCATTGATACTGAAGAAGACATAATTGAGCATCTTGACTCTATAAGAAGTCTTCAGGATGAAACCGGCGGATTTACAGCCTTCATTCCCTGGAGCTTTCAACCTTGGAATACAGAGCTTAAAAAAGAAAATCCTGAACTTATGCCTGCTGGTGCTGTAAAATATTTAAGAGTGCTTGCTTTAAGTAGGATTTATCTTGATAATTTCAAAAATATTCAGGTCTCCTGGGTTACCCAAGGAATTAAGATCGCTCAAGTTGGACTTCGTTTTGGTGCCAATGATTTTGGCTCAACAATGCTTGAGGAAAATGTAGTAAGAGCTGCTGGAGTCAGTTACAGGGTAACAATGGAAGAGATTATTGAGGCAATTCGCTCTGCAGGCTTTAGACCTGCTCAGAGGGATACTTACTATAATGTTTTAAGAATGTTTTAATGAGAATTAAATGGGATTATTTTAGTAAAGTTCAGATTCCTGAAAAGTTTGCCAGATATCTGTGGGACTACAAAGAAGAGGCTTCCCTTGAGATATTAATTCTCAGAGTCTTAAAATATGGTAGTTTTGAGGAAGTTAATGCGATTTTTGAACTTTATCCCGAGGAAACATATAAGATTGCTATGAAATATCCTGAAATAAAAAGAGGTGTTAAATTTTGGATAAAAAGATGGAAAATTGAAACTCTTTTAAAATTTTTATAGTTGGAGGCTTTTTATGAGTGAAATTTATGATGTAGTAATAATTGGAGGAGGACCTGCGGGACTTACTGCAGGAATCTATGCTTCAAGGGCAAATCTGAAAACCTTGATATTAGACAAATCAAAAACCGCAGGAGCTCTTGCCTATGCATCTTTGATTGAGAATTATCCTGGTATGGAGAAACCGCTTACGGGTAAGGAACTCCTTGAGAGGATTCGTGCACAGGCTCTCTCTTTTGGTGCCGAATATAGAGAGGAACAGGTTGTTGGAGTTGATTTAGTATCGGAAACAAAGGAAGTTATCACCATGAGTGGTAGTTACAGGGGTAAAACTGTAATAATTGCAACAGGCTCCATGGGAAGAAAGCCAACTATAAAGGGTGAGGGAGAACTTCTTGGAAAAGGAGTAAGCTACTGTGCAGTGTGTGATGCACCATTTTTTAGAGGAAAGACTGTGGCGGTGATTGGAGACAGTGAAGAGGCAGCAAAAGAAGCGGTCTATCTTACAGAGTTTGTTGAACTCTGCTATATCGTTACATCTTCATCAAAGCTTAAGTTAGAGGAAAGCCATCCCGTATTTTCAAACAGCAAAATCAGGATTCTTATAGGCTACACAGTTAAGGAGATTATAGGAACTGATTTTGTTACAGGGCTGCGCATAAATAAGGATGAAGGTGAGGAAACCTTAGAGGTAAGTGGAGTTTTTGTATTTATTCAGGGCTCTCAACCAGTTACTGATTTTCTCAGTGAATCATTGAAAGTTGATGAAAGAGGCTTTATTATGGTAGACAATTTTATGCAGACAAGCCTTCCAGGAGTTTTTGCAGCAGGAGATGTGACAAGCCCGTATTTTAGACAGGTTGTTATAGCCTGTGCTCAGGGAGCAGTTGCTGCACTCTCTGCTGAAAAATACATTAGAGGAAGAAGTAGAATAAAGGCTGATTGGCATGGGTGAAAGCATGAGTGATAATGGTAAGAATTTCAGTAATTGGGAAGGCGAAGCCTTTGAACAGATGCTTTTTGACTATCTTGATAATGGCTATCTTGAAAACATCATAACTTTTTTTGAACATGAACCTGAACAGCTTAGTTTAATTCCTAAGATGCTTTCTGATGAAAGACTTAGACTCAAAGTAGGAGCATTTGCCATAATAGAAGAGTTAAAAGAAAAGAATGCTGAAGCTTTAAAATCTATTGTTCCATCTTTGATTGAACTTCTTAATTCTCCAGAAAAAAATATTCGTGGTGATGCTGCTTACGCACTTGAGATAATTGCAGACGTAGATGCAAAACCCGCTTTGATTAAAGCCTTAAAGAAAGAGCAAGACCCTCAAGTAAAAGAGTTTATTGAAGATGCAATAAAAAAACTTCAATGAAATATAAAGTAATTGATGTAGCTGGAGACGTAGGGATAAGGGCAGAAGGCGCAAGTCTTGAAGAATGTTTTATTAATTCCGCATTTGGGCTTTATAGTCTCATAACCGATTTAGCTCAAATAGAACCTGCAGAGGAGATAGAAATTATCATAAATGAAGATAATCTTGAAAATATGCTTGTAAGTTTTCTTAACGAGCTCATTTTTCAGTTTGATACTTATGGATTTCTTGGTAAAGCCATGTCCATAGAGATCAAAGATAATTATCTAACAGCAAGAATTAAAGGTGAAAAATTCAATCCTGAAAAACATGAAAGAAAACTTCTTGTTAAAGCAGCGACTTATCATAATCTTGTTTTAAAACAGGAAGACTCTTTCTGGATAGCAGAGATTATTTTTGATATCTGAGGATATAATAAATTTATAGGCTTGTGAGAGGTTGTTCAATTTCTATGTCTTATTCCAAGGAGATTTAAAAACCCAAGGAATCTGACCTGGAAGGGTCATTTCCTTTGTCATTCCGAGCATCCTCAATGGGTGCGAGGAATCTCTGACCTTAAAGGGTGACCGTAGAAATGAGAAGATTCCTCGTCGTTTACACTCCTCGGAATGACAGGAAGAAGGTTTGGAATAACGGATGGAGGTAATCGAAAAATAGCAGTACTTGTAATTTGTTGAAAATCAATAAATTACAAGTTTTTGAACAGACTCAATTATTAAGAGGAGGTGCTCTATGCCAAAAATTGAAGGAACAGAAAGAATAGACCTTTATAGAATAAGAGTTCCCAAAGGATTTGTGCCTGGGATGAAAACTGAGGGAATTATCTTTGTTGATGAAACCCTTGAGCAAGAGCTTGAGCTTGAATCAGTACGTCAGGTGGCAAATGTTGCCACATTACCGGGAATAGTTGGGAAATCCCTTGCAATGCCAGATATTCATACAGGCTACGGATTTCCCATAGGAGGTGTTGCCGCCTTTGATGTAGAAGAGGGAGTGATATCACCGGGAGGAGTCGGATACGACATTAACTGTGGGGTGCGGTTATTAAAAAGCAATCTTACTAAGGAAGAAGTGGAGCCAAAAATCCGTGAACTTATTGATCTTCTCTATACTCACATTCCCTCAGGAGTTGGCTCAACAGGAAAAATAAAGCTTTCGCCAAAGGATGAACGAGAAGTAATAAAGAAAGGTGCTATCTGGGCAGTTGAGCAAGGGTTTGGTGATGCAGAAGACCTTCAAAGGATTGAATCTCATGGATGTCTTGAAGGAGCAGACCCTGATGCCATAAGCCAGAAAGCCTATGAGAGAGGAAGAGCTCAGCAGGGCACACTTGGTTCAGGAAACCACTTTCTTGAGGTTCAGTATGTGGCAGAGGTGTATGAACCTGAGATAGCCACAGTTATGGGGCTTTCAAAGGGACAGGTTACAGTCATGATTCATACAGGTTCAAGAGGATTTGGACATCAGATTTGTGATGATTATGTAAGGGTGATGCTTCAGGCAGCAAAAAAATACGGAATAGAACTTCCTGATAAAGAACTTGCCTGTGTTCCTTTCCGTAGCAGAGAGGGACAGCAGTATTTTTCCGCAATGAAAGGTGCAGCTAACTATGCTTGGGCAAACAGACAGTGTCTTATGCACTGGACAAGGGAAGTATTTCTCAGGCTTTTTAACCTCTCACCAAAAGACTTAGGCATGAAAGTTGTTTTTGATGTAGCACACAATATTGCAAAAGAAGAATTCCATTTTATAAATGGTGAACGAAAGAGGCTTATTGTTCATAGAAAAGGTGCTACAAGGGCTTTTCCTAAGGGACATCCTGAGTTGCCTGATTGCTATAAAGACATTGGACAGCCAGTGCTAATTCCAGGAGATATGGGAAGAGTTTCTTTTGTTCTGGTAGGACTTCCAAAGGCAATGGAAGAAACCTTTGGTTCAACTTGTCATGGAGCAGGTAGGCTTCTAAGTAGAAATCAGGCAATTAAGCAAGCAAGGGGACGTTCAATAAAACAAGAGTTGGCTGAAAGAGGTATAATAGTTAGGTCTGCTGGCAAAGAAACTCTTGCAGAGGAAATGCCTGATGCTTATAAAGATGTATCAAATGTTGTTGATGTAGTTCACAATGCTGGTATAGCCAGAAAAATTGTAAAACTAAAACCAATGGGAGTAATAAAAGGATGAAGCTTAAAGTTGGATGGATTCAGTATGCTAATGTTTATCCCATATTTTACGTGCTTGAAAAAGAAGGTTTGCTTACAGAAGAAATTCATCTTGTAAAAGGAGTGCCTTCTCAACTAAACTGGGCTTTGAGAAATGATTTAATTGATGTGAGTCCTTCATCCTCTGTAGAGTATCTGCTAAATAAGGAACTTTATGATTATGTTGATGGAATCTGTATAAGTTCAAAAGAATATGTGGGAAGTGTTCTTTTTTTCAGTGACCATGATTTAGAAAGGATTGATGGAGGTAAAATTTTACTTACTGATCAGTCAGCAACTTCTCACCTTCTTCTAAGAGTAATTCTTGAAAAATTTATGGGTTTAAATCCTGTTTATGATATCTCTTCCGCACCTCATACAGGAGAAAGTTTCCTGCTAATTGGTGATGAAGCATTGAGATATAGAAAGTTGAATAATGGCAAAAAAGTATATGATCTTGCCAATCTGTGGTATCAGAATACAGGACTTCCTTTTGTATTTGCTCTTTGGATTGTAAGAAGGGAAATCACAAACTCTGAAAATGAACTTTATCCCAAATATATTCAGCTAAAAGATAGGCTTCTTTATGCTCGTAAAAAGTGTAGAGAATATTTCTCAGAAATGTTGAAGAATTATTATTTAAGAGATTTCATGACAGAGGAGGAGATTCTTTACTACTGGCAGGAAAACATGGATTATGAGCTAACAGAAAAACACAAAGAAAGCCTTAATTTATTTGATAAATACTTGAGGGAATTAAGTTAAACCGCCTATACCTTCAAGGCATATTTTCTTTGTTAAAATTCTTGCTTCTTCAATGAATACTTCTTTTTCTTCTTTATTTTTAGTCTCTATGTATATCCGAACTTTAGGTTCTGTTCCCGATGGTCTTATCATAATCCAAGAACCATCATTAAAAATAATTTTTACTCCGTCCAAATCTACTATTGAGGCTATTTTTTTCTCTAAATCACCGATTTTAAAAGAATCCCCTATCTTAAAATGTTTTGATAGTGCCATTATATTTTCTTTTACATGCGGACCAAAGCTTTCACGTGGAATTTCTATTCCTGTTCTGTCAGAATAATATTTTCCATAGGATTTTTCTATTTCTTCAAGATAATCGCTAAGATTTTTATTGAATGTTGCAATCATTTCAAGAGCGAGCAAAACTCCTAAAATAGCATCCTTTTCAAGAGTATGATTTTGAATGGATATACCATCTGATTCTTCAAAAGCAACTATAGCTTTTTTTGTAGCATTAGGTAAAAGATAGGGTCTAAAATTTTTAAATCCAACTTTTGTTTCAATAACTTCAACTCTAAAAGCTTCTGCAATGCTGTTAACAAAATTGCTCGTGCCTACACTTTTTACCACAACTCCTCTTAGTCCTTTGTAATTATAAAGATAATGAAACGCCATTGCACCGAAGTAATTCATAGGTATCTGTCTCTTTAAATCGGCAAACCTAACCCTGTCTCCATCAGGGTCTATGATTGCCGAAAATCCAAGAGTATTTTCCCTTAGATGAGAAAGAGCAAGCTTCAGATTTTCTTCGCTTGGTTCAGGTGATAGTCCTTCAAAGAGAGGATCATCTTCTCTTCTAAGACATATAAAAGTACCTGGACTAACAGAAAGTATTTTCGCTAATTTACCCCTCGTAGCGCCATGCATGTGATCAACAGCAATAGTGTGGGGGTTATTGGACAAGAAATTTTTTATCTTATCAATGTCTATCATGTTTCTTTTCTTTATAAAATTAATATATAGTTCCGTAGCATCTATTTTATTGATTGCAACCGGTGGACAAGATTTAATAGAATTCGCATTTTTCATTAGTTCGTTCGCAATTTTTTCAATAGGTTTTGTTAGTTCCTCAGAAGCAGGACCTCCATCAGATGGATTAAGTTTTAGTCCACCGTAATTTGGAGGATTATGGCTTGGAGTTAAATTTATTGATGCAGAGGCAGATAGCTCTACCACAGCAGCTGAAAATTCTGGTGTTGAAGCTTCACCAGCATAATAACAATTTATTCCTTCAGATTGGAGAATTCCAATCACTTCATACGCAAATTCCTTTCCAAGCAAACGATTGTCATGTCCTACAATAACTCCTCTTTCTTTAAATTCATTAAAAGATTTTATACCAAAGGAATTGAGAATCTGCCTGTCTTCTCCCTTAACTGCTTCAATTATTGCTTTAGTTATTACTCTAACATTCTGCATAGTAAAATCTGAGCCAATTTCACCCCGCCAGCCTGATGTGCCAAAGTGAATCAGAGCAGGTTCAGTGTTTTCTTTTGCAAACTTTTCAATATCTTTTAACAGATGCTGATTTTTATTTGGAGCTTTAAGTACTTCTTGCCAGAGATTGGATGCTTTCATATGCTTCTCCAATGTTTTATTTTAATTATAAAATATTAAACAATTCAAATTAAAAAAACATCTCATCTATGGCTTTTTCAGACATTTGGAAAAGTATTAGCAATTTAAAAAATTAATGGTATAATATGAAAAAATATGAAGCTGTTCAATTACTAACTGTTATTCCGAGGGGGACTTAATGACCCTGAGGAATCTGATCCGTAAGGGTCATCTTTTTCTTTTGCCATTCCGAGCACCCTCAATGGGTGCAAGGAATCTCTGACCTGAAAGGGTGACAGTGGAAATGAGGAGATTCCTCGTCGCTCACGCTTCTCGGAATGACAGATGGAGGTAATTGGAAAATAATAGGACTTGTAGTTTATTGATTTTCAATAACTTGCAAGTTTTTGGATAGACTCAAAAATATAACAAGGAGGCAAAAATGGCAATAAAACTTCGGGCAGAGGACGTTTACAAAAAATGTGATGATAATATATTTGATTTTGAGACAACTCAAGAACTTTCACCTCTTACAGGAACAATCGGACAAGACAGAGCAATAGCTTCTTTAGAATTCGGTTTAAATTTGCCTGCAAAAGGATTTAATATATATGCTCTTGGTGCACCTGGAACAGGTAAAATGCGTGCAATAAGAACACTTCTTTCTGAAAAAGTAAAACAAGAATCTGTTCCACCTGATTGGTGCTATCTTTATAATTTTAAAAATCCTGACGCTCCAATTGCTGTTAGTTTACCCGCAGGTAGAGCTACGGAATTTCAAAAAGATATGGAAAATCTTGTTAATACATTGAAAGTAGAAATTCCAAAAGCTTTTGAGTCAAAAGAGTATGACAAACAGAGAAATAAAATTCTTGAAGATTTTCAACAAAAACAAAAAGAATGGTTTTCTACAGTAGAAGAAGATGCAAGAACAAAAGGTTTTGCAATTCGTAAAGCTCTTGCAGGACTTATAATCGTTCCGGTTAAAAGAGACGGAGAACCGCTTACAGAAGAAGAGTTTCAGGCACTTGACATTGAAACAAGAAAACGAATTGACGAACTTGGCAAAATGCTTCAGGACAAACTTGATGATGTGGTAAGAGCTGTTAAAGAAGCAGAAAAAATCGTTAAAGACATGCTTCTTAGACTTGAACGCCAGATTGCTCTTGATGTAATAGAACAACCAATCGAAGAACTTAAAAAGAAATATTCTTTCAATGAAAGAATTGTGAATTATCTGGATGCTGTAAAAGAGGATATACTTAATAATGTTCAGGACTTCAAAATACAAGAAGAGACAGTTCCTCCAATGCCTCCTTTTATGAAAATTCAGAGAGAGGTTTCTTTTGCCAAATACAGCGTAAATGTTCTTGTTAACAACTCTGCAACAGAGGGTGCTCCTGTTGTTTATGAACCCAATCCAACATATCTTAATCTTTTTGGAAGAATTGAATATAAGATTCAGTATGGTATGGCAATTACTGATTTTACAATGATCAAACCAGGTTCACTACACAAAGCCAATGGAGGATATCTTGTAATAGATGCTATGGCTTTGATAAAAAATCTTTTTTCCTATGATTCTTTGAAAAGAGCTCTGCGAAGCAAGGAAATTCGGATAGAAGATGTGTGGGAACAATACAGGCTTATTACAACAACTACTTTAAGACCTGAACCAATTCCTTTGAATGTTAAAGTAATTCTCACAGGAACACCGTTTCTTTATTACATACTTTACAACTATGATGATGAATATAGAGAATTATTTAAAGTTAAGGCAGATTTTGATATAAGAATGCCAAGGAATGAAGAAAACATAATAAAATATGCTCAGTTTGTTGCTCTCTGTCAAAAAGAGGAAGAACTTTTACCATTTCATCGCTCTGCTATTGCAAAGATTGTTGAGTATGGTTCAAGACTTGCAGAACATCAAGAAAAGCTTTCAACTCAATTCAGTAGCATAGCAGACCTGATAAGAGAGTCTCATTTTTGGGCAAAAAAAGACGGAAAGGACATTGTTTATGCTGTGCATGTTAATAAAGCCCTTGAACAAAGAGTTTATAGATCAGCAAGTATAGAAGAAAAATTAAGAGAACTAATTCTTGAAGATGTTTTAATTGTAGAGACATATGGCAAAAAAGTTGGACAGATAAATGGACTTGCTGTCATTGACCTTGGAGACTACAGCTTTGGGAAACCTTCTCGTATCACCGCAAGAACATATCTTGGTAGGGCTGGGATAGTAAATATTGAAAGAGAAACAAAAATGTCAGGGAAAATACATGAAAAAGCAGTTATGATTCTTTCAAGCTATCTTTGGAGCAAATACGCAATAAAAAAACCAATAAGCCTCAGCGCCTCCCTTACATTTGAACAACTTTATGAAATGATAGAAGGTGATAGTGCTACATGCGCTGAACTTTACGCACTTTTAAGTAGTATTGCAGATATTCCTCTTAAACAGAATATTGCTGTTACAGGTTCAATGGATCAAAAAGGAGAAGTTCAGCCAGTTGGCGGAATAAATGAGAAAATTGAGGGTTTTTTTGAGCTTTGCAAAATTAGAGGACTTGATGGAAGTCATGGAGTAATAATCCCAAGAAGAAACATTAAACATCTGATGCTCAAAGAGGAGATACAAAAGGCGATTGATGAAGGCAAGTTCCATATTTATGCCATTGAATACGCAGAAGAAGGACTTGAGATACTGACAGATATGAAAGCAGGTGAACTAATGCCAGATGGGACATATCCAGAAGGAACTATAAACTATCTTGTTATGAAAAAGCTTGAAGAGATGTCAGAACTCCTGAAGAAAAAAGAAAAAGAAGAAGAAAAAAAGAACGAAAAATAAACTATTATCATTTAAACTTAAATGCTTTAATAATAAAAGAAATCACAAAAAAAACAACTAAAATAGTTGAAATTGATGCACCAAGAGGAATCCCTGAGTAAAAAGAAAGGAAAATTCCTGAATAGGACGATAAAAGAGAAATAATAATTGATACAATAACCGTATTTTTAAGGCTTCTACATATATGCATAGCAATCAAAGGTGGAATTATCATCAGAGAGCCAATTAAAAGAGCTCCCATTGTTTTTATTGATATAGAAATTGATAATGCAACAGTTGTTGCAAAGAGCATTTTAATGACTGCTACATTAATTCCAGAGGCATGAGCAAGCTCTTCATCAATGCAGAAACTAATCAGTTTTTTATAGTATTTTAAGATAAAAACTCCACATACAAAAGCTCCAGATAAAATAAGATAAACATCTTCCTTTGTCACAGTAGAAAGACTTCCAAAAAGTATATTTATTATGGAACCCGTGCTGCCAGAAAAAGTTATAAAGACCACTGAAAGAGCAACTCCTGAATACAGAAAAAAAGAGAGAGAACCTTCTGCTGGAAGTCTGTCTTTAGTCCTGAGTTGTTCAACAGAAATAGACACCCCTATGCTCAATAAAATAAGCAAAACAAGAGAGTTTATTTTGAAGAAAAGGCTTAATGCAAGTGCTAAAAAACCTACATGAGCAAGAGTATCTGCAAAAAAAGCATATTTACGAAAAAGCAGAAAAATTCCAAAAATCGGAGATAAAGGTGCTATAAAACTAACAACTAAAAAAGCTCTTTTTATTATGTTGAATTCAAAAATTTCAAGCATTTTTGTGCGGGAAAACAGTAGATTCAGGATATAACATAGCCATATACTCATCTTTAAGAATTTTCTGGGGTTCTCCAAGACATACAACTCTTCTATTCAGACACAGAATACATCTCGCTTCATGAGCAAAAGTCCCTATATCATGAGTAACTACAAGGATTGTAATTCCAAAATCTCTGTTGAGAATCTCAAGCATTTTAAGTAATTCCTCCATTGAATAAGGGTCTATGCCTGTAGTTGGTTCATCAAGAAGTAAAATTCTCGGCTGCGAAGCAATAGCTCTGGCAAGAAACGCTTTCTGACGCTCTCCTCCAGAAAGTTCCCTGAGGATTTTTTTTCTTAAATGAGAAATTTTAAAAACATCCAATGCCCAATCAAGATTTTCTTTTTTAATCTTTTCATATCCACTTTTAACAAGTTCTTCTACTGTAACTGGAAATTCATAGATTGTCTGAGATATTCTCTGAGGTAGATATCCAATAGGTTCTGATTTTATGTAATCTTCTGGATTCTGCCCATAAATCAATACCTGACCTCTGTGAGGCTTTATTATACCTAAGATTAACCTTAGTAAAGTTGTTTTCCCTGCTCCGTTTGGTCCTATAATTCCAAGATAGCATCCCTCTTCTATTTCAAGATTAATATTTTCAAGCACAAAAATGCTATCAAAAGAATAATAAACATTTGTTAAACTTATCGCTTTCATTTACAATTTAAAGCAGTTTTTAAAACTTCAAGATTATCTCTCATTGCTTGAAAGTAATCTATTGTAGATATTTGATGAAATGTATTGAATTTTAATATCTTTACACCAGTTTCCTCTGATAAAGTTTTCGCAATTTTTTCTCCCTCTGGCTCACAGATAATGTATCCAATAGAGCTTTGCTTTATTAAATTTTTCAGTTTTTGAATTTTCTTTAATGGCGGCTCTTCTTCAGGTTCATGAACAATAAAGTGAAAATTAAATCCATACCTGGCACTAAGATAATTTAAAAATTCATGACTTCCGATAACTTCTTTCAATGAACAGTTTGACAAAGCTTTTTTATAGTCCCTATCAAGTTCTTTAAGCTTTTCACTGTACAGAGAAAAATTCTTCTCATACATATCTTTTTTATCAGGATAAAGTTCCTGAGCTTTATCTTTGATTACTTTAATAATTTCCAAAACTAAAATAGGGTCTAACCATATATGCGGGTCTATTTCACTACCTAATGCATATTTTTTAAATGCAATATAATCTTGAAGTCTCACTACCTTTATGCCTTTTAGAGTAAGCTCGTCTTTTATTTTGTCTATCCATCGGTCAATATCTGTATTTCCAAGATAGACTACCATGTTTGCATTAAAAAGTTTTTGAATATCCTTTAAAGAAGGCTCAAAATTATGTGGATCAATCTGAGAAGGAATTAATACCTGAATCTGAGCTTCGGGCATTATCCATTTTGTAAAATGCTGAAGAGGATAAAGGCTTGTATAAACTGAGATTGCAGATTTTGAAACTATCTCACTCTTTTGTGAACAAGATATGAAAACTAACATAATGCATACAAAAACAAGAAAGATAAAATTATTCCTCTTCATATATCTCCTAACACACCTCAATTCTACATTGAAAAAATATCTTTTAATTTATCTTTCAAGCCTTTTGAACCTTTTTTTATTTCTTCTCCAGATATCCTGGCAAACTCTTCAAGAAGTTCTCTCTGACGTTCATTTAGTTTTTTGGGAACATCAATGTAAACAGTTACAATCTGGTCTCCTCTGTGAGTACCTCCTACTCTTGGAAGCCCTTTACCCCTGAGCTTAAAAACTCTACCTGATGGAGTTCCTGCTGGTATTTCTATTTTTTCTTTTCCATCAAGTGTAGGAACTTCCACTTCTCCGCCAAAAACTGCTCTAACAAATGAAATAGGAATGGAACAATAAAGATTTATACCTTCTCTCTTGAAAAATTCGTGTTCTTTAACATTGACAAAAATATAAAGATCGCCTCTTGGTCCACCAAATTCACCTATTTCTCCTTCACCACTGACCTTTAATTTACTTCCGGAATCAACACCTGGAGGAATTTTTATTGTTAATTCATGTTCTACTTTTATCTTTCCATTTCCTGCACAATCAAAACAAGGATCTCTGATAATTCTTCCTGTTCCACCACATTTTGAACATGTCTTTGACACTGAAAAAAATCCTTGATTATATCTGATATATCCGCTGCCACCGCAAGATGAACATATAATTGGCTCACTACCAGGTTTTATTCCAGAACCATTGCATGTTCCACATATTTCCCAACGGGGAAATTTAATTGTTTTTTCAACTCCTCTGGCTGCTTCTTCAAGAGTGATTGTAATGTCATATCTTAAATCAGCACCTTTTGTAGGTTTATTTTTTCTGAACCCAAAACTTCCAAAAAATCCTTCAAATATGTCTTCAAATATATCTGTAAACGTTGTATAAGTTTCAAATCCAAATCCGTTCCCTGTAGGTCCTTCTGCTGTTCCATATCTATCATAGTTAGCTCTCCTTACAGGGTCACCAAGACAAGCATATGCTTCGTTTATTTCTTTGAATTTTTCTTCTGCGGATTTATCTCCTTGATTTAAATCAGGATGATATTTTCTTGCAAGGCGCCGGAACGCCTTTTTTATCTCTTCCTGAGAGGCGTCCCGGCTTACACCAAGAATGCTATAGTAATCTTTCATTTATTATCTTTATCCTCTACCTCAGCTTCTATTACATCTTCCTCTTTTTTTGACTGTGTTGTACTACCTGCTCCTTGCTGGGATGCTCCTGCTTTTTTATAAAGTTCCTCAGCCACTCTATGAGAAGCTTTAGCTAACTCTTCTACAGCTGCTTTTATCTCATTTACATCATTGCTTGTATCCTTTATCCTACGACACTTTTCAATTGCTTCTTCTATTCTTTTCCTTTCATCTTCTGAAATCCTATCACCCATATCTCTTAATGTTTTTTCAACAGTATATATCATGTTGTCTGCTTCATTTCTTGCTTCAGCAATCTGCTTTTTGCGCCTGTCTTCCTCTGCATGTGCTTCAGCTTCTCTAATCATTTTCTTAATCTCTTCCTCACTGAGACCACTTGAAGCAGTAATTCTTATTGACTGTTCCTTACCAGTAGCAAGGTCCTTTGCAGAAACATGCAAAATTCCATTGGCATCTATATCAAAGGTAACCTCTATCTGAGGAATTCCTCTTGGGGCAGGAGGTATTCCAACAAGTTCAAATACTCCAAGAAGCTTATTGTCTGCCGCCATCTCTCTTTCACCCTGATATACTTTAATTGTAACAGCTGTCTGATTATCAGCAGCAGTTGTAAATATTTGAGACTTCTTAGTGGGTATAGTTGTATTACGCTCAATAATCTTTGTAAATACACCACCAAGTGTTTCAATTCCAAGTGAAAGAGGAGTTACATCAAGAAGTAAAACTTCTTTTACCTCTCCCTTTAAAATTGCTGCCTGAATCGCTGCTCCAACAGCAACAACTTCATCAGGATTAACACCTTTATGAGGTTCTTTTCCGAAGAAATCTTGAACAACTTTCTGCACTTTCGGAGTTCTTGTCTGTCCACCAACCAAAATTACCTCATCTATCTGACTTTGAGAAAGTCCTGCATCAGAAAGAGCTTTTTTGCAAGGCTCAAGGCTTTTCTGGATTAAATCATCAACAAGCTGTTCAAGCTTGGCACGAGTTAATTTCATGAGTAAGTGCTTTGGACCTGAAGCATCAGCTGTTATAAAAGGAAGATTTATCTCTGTTTCCATTGCTGAACTTAATTCAATTTTTGCCCTTTCTGCTGCTTCTTTCAGTCTCTGAAGTGCCATTCTATCTTTTCTTAAGTCAATACCTTCCTGTTTTTTGAACTCCTCTATAAGCCAGTCCATAACTCTTATGTCAAAATCATCTCCACCAAGATAGGTATCTCCATTGGTTGCCTTTACTTCAATAACTCCTTCTCCTATCTCAAGAATTGAGATATCAAATGTTCCACCACCAAGGTCATAAACAGCTATTTTTTCTTCTTTTTTCTTGTCAAGCCCATAGGCAAGTGCTGCAGCGGTTGGCTCATTTATTATTCTCAGAACATTAAGTCCTGCAATTCTTCCTGCATCCTTTGTTGCCTGACGCTGACTATCATCAAAATAAGCAGGCACTGTAATAACAGCTTCTGTTACAGGCTCGCCAAGATAGTCCTCAGCAGCCTGTTTAAGCTTTTGAAGTATCATCGCAGAGATTTCAGGTGGAGAGTATCTCTTTCCCATTATTTCAACGTGTGCATCACCATTTGGAGCTTCAACAATTTTATAGGGAAGTCTCTTCTTTGCCTCCTGAACCTCCTGAGAGTTGTATTTTCGTCCCATCAATCTTTTTATAGAAAAGATAGTATTTTCAGGATTAGTTATTGCTTGCCTTTTTGCAACCTGTCCAACCAATCTTTCACCTTTATCAGTAAAAGCAACTACAGAAGGTGTTGTTCTTTGTCCTTCCTGATTCGGTATTACTACAGGCTCACCACCTACAACTACTGCAACAACAGAGTTTGTTGTGCCAAGGTCTATTCCTATTGCTTTTCCCATAATTAATCCTCCTTTTCAATTCTGTCATTCTGAACACCCGATGGGTGCGAAGAAGAACCTCCCTCTTCAGAGGGCTTAGCTTTCTTAGAAACAGCTACAAGAGGCTCTCTTAGTAGCTTATTTTTATACAAATATCCTTTACGCAATTCTTCTACAATGATGTTATCTTCTATATCTTCTGTTTCAACTGTAGATACAGCATGATGCACCTCCGGATTGAAAACCTGGCCAACTGTTTCAATTTGTTTTACTCCGTATTTTTCTAATATTCGCAAAAATTCCTTTAATGTATTCTCAACCCCTTTTTTCATACTTTCAAGCCAATCAGAATTTAGGTCACTACCTGCATGTTTGATAGCTAATTCAAAATTATCTATAATTGGCAATAAATCTTTGATTAATTTTTCATTGGCATAATTTACTAACTCTTCTCTTTCTTTTTGAATCATTCTTTTGTAGTTTTCAAATTCAGCATAAAGTCTAAGATATTTCTCTTTCTGTTGAGATAGTTCATTTTGAAGATTCTCAACAACATCTCTTGGTTTATCTTCAATTGCTGAACCTTCATAAGAAATTTCTTCAGTTTCTTTGTTTTCAGTAGATGTATCTTTTTTTATTTCATCCATTTAAATAAACCTCCTAATCTGAAAGTGTTCTTGTTAATGACCTTGCAAAGGCATTAACTAACATAATTGCCCTTTGATAGTTCATTCGCTTTGGACCAACAAGAGCAATAACACCAAGTGATTTGTCTTTTTCTTTATATGGTGAAGCAATTATACTAAAACTTCTAAATTCTTCTACAGGATTTTCCTGCCCTATAATTACTTTTACCTCATCGTCTTCAGAAATATTTTCAAAAAGTTTAAGCAAAAGATGCCTGTCTTGTATTGTTTTTGCAACCTCTCTAAGTTTTTCTATATCAGAAAAATCTGGCAAGTGCATTATATGATAAAATCCTGATACATAAACATCTTCTCTGGAGAAATATAATGCTTCCTGACACATTTTTAAAATCTTGGAAATTAATCTATCCCAGAAAATTTTTTCCTTTTTTATCCTCACAATCAGGTCATCTCGTATTTCGTCAATGGTTTTTCCGTGATAATTTCTATTAACAAAATCTGCAAGACTGTTAAGTTCCTTCTGGGTTATTTCAGGATAAACTTTTATAATCTTATTTTTAACAATACCTTTATCATTCACAACAACAGCTATTACAAGGTCATCTTTAAATTTTATAAAATCTACCCGATGAAGAGCGGTTTTTTCTGTTGCTGGCAAAAGCGCCAAACCAAGATATCTGGTAGCCTGAGATAAACTCTGAGTTGTTTCTAAAAAGAGAGAGTTCATGTTGTTTCTGAGTTTTCTTAACTTTTTTGTTAAATTTTCTATAACTCTTTTAATTTCCAATGATTGAGAAAACAATTCACTCTGAAATATATAGTCAACATAAAATCTATATGCCTTATCTGTTGGCACTCTTCCAGCTGAAGTGTGAGGTTGGGAAAGAAATCCTGCATCTTCTAAATCTGACATTATGTTCCTTATTGTAGCAGAACAGACATCAAATCCATATTTTTTCATAATATAACGCGAACCTACAGGTTCAGGTTTTTCAATGTAACTTTCCACAACCGCGTAAAGCACCTTTTTAGTTCTTTCATCAAGCATTGTATCTCTCATTTTAGCACTCCTCATATTTAAGTGCTAATGTTTAAAATTATCACGATAACCTTAAAAAAGTCAAATATTCTACCAGATAAGCTCTTTATTTAAAAGTTTTTTATAAATATCTCGGGGCAAAAAGCAGGATTTATGCAAATCTGCTGTATAAAGTTTTGTCTCTATTTTTACAGGTTTTCGTATTTCGCGAGGGTCTAAAGATTTTGAGCCAACAGAAAAGCTCCACCAGTTTCCAGCATAAGTTGCTATGCTTGCAGTGTAGAGTTCAACAATCGGGAATATTAGCTTCATAGAATTTTGCACTTCATATACAAGCTCTCTATGAAATATAAGAGACTCTGAAAGTGTTACGAACATTCCATTTTCAGTAAGTGCGTCTCTTACAAATTTAAAAAACTCAACTGTAAAAAGGCTCTTTGCAAAACCTATTATATCTGTTGAATCAACAATTATTACATCAAGAGAGTTTTTCATCTCTTTTATAAACTCTGCTCCATCCATACATCTAATCTCAACCCTTGAGTCATCTATGGCTGAAGAAACAGATGGAAAAAATTCTTTTGAGACCTTTATAACCTCTTCATCAATCTCAATAAAGTAAAGTTTTTTTACAGAGTCATGTTTAAGAACTTCCCTTACTGCACCACCATCTCCGCCTCCTATAACAGCAACATTTTTGGCTTCAGGGTGAGCGTGCATAAGAACATGGGTTAGCATTTCATGATAAATAAACTCATCTCTTTCAGTAAGTTGGACAACACCATCAAGGACAAGAATTTTTCCAAAATAAGGATTTTCAAAAACCATTATCTCCTGAAATTTGCTTTTACCCTTATAAAGAACTTTTTCCACTTCATATACATACTGTATCGGAGCATAAGGGTCCTTCTCAAAAAATTTAATCATGGCAAACCTCCTAAATTAAAAATGTTTTTGGCGTGGAAAATCCATTAAACTCTGATGCATAAGATATCGTATATGCACCTGCGGATAGAATAAGAATAAGGCTTCCCACATCTGGCTCAGGAAGCACAACCTCTCTGTCTATTACATCAAAACTATCACAGCTTGGTCCTGCAATTGTCCATTCTTTTTCTTCTCCTCTGCTTCCTACGATATACTGATACTTAATACCTCCTATGCTTTCCATTAATCCGTTAAAGACACCCACATCTATATAAAGCCAATTTTCATCTCCTCTCTGAGCCTTACCAATAATTCTTGATACAAAAACTCCAGCATCTCCTACAACAGCTCTTCCAGGCTCTATAAAAATTTCTGTATCAGGAAAATATTCTTCAAGAATAGAGTTAATTTTTGTCTCTATCGTCTCTATAGAAGGAACTTTTTTTGTGTACTCTATAGGATAGCCACCGCCAATATTCAACATTTTTATTTCAATTCCATTTTTTCTCACAAGTTCTTTTAATTGTCCTGCTTTGTGTATCGCTGTATGCCAGTTATAAACATTACTACATTGAGAACCTACATGGAATGTTATTCCTATAGGGTCAAGTCCTCTTTGTTTAGCGTAAATAAGCAACTGGGCGGCTTCTTCCATCTCAACACCAAATTTTTTACTCAAGGGCCATTCACTTCCTTCATTAGGAACAGTCAGTCTCACATAAACTTTTTTACGTGGTGTATACTTCGCAAGTTTTTCAACTTCTGCTATAGAATCAAAAGCATAATACTCAATACCATATTCAACCGCTTCTTTAAGAAATTTAAAGGTTTTTACAGGATTACTTGTTATAATCCTTTCAGGCTCAACATTCAACTGCTTTAAGATTGCCAGTTCACCCTCTGAGGCTATTTCAAAACCTACATTAAAACTGTTTAGATACCTAATAACATCTATATCTGGGTTAGCCTTAACAGCATAAAAAACTTTTGAGTTTTTAATTCCTCTTCCAATCAGTGAAATCTTTTCTTTTAATATTTCTCTATCAAGAAGAAGATAAGGAGGTTCATCATCGTGAGAAGCTATCCAATTCAGTATTCTATCCATAAGAGTATTTTTGTGATTTGTCATAATTTTAAAATTTTATCATATTCTATGATAGAATAAAAAATGGAAAATGAAAAACTACAGAATTTAAGGGATAAAATTGACAAAATTGATAAAGAAATTCTTAAACTTTTAAACGACAGAGCGAAACTCGCTATAAAAATAGCCGAAATAAAAAAAACTCAGGGACTTTCTTTTTATGACCCCGTAAGAGAAAAAAATATCATAAATAAAATTCTAAAATTAAATAAGGGACCTTTCTCTGATGAGGTAATTAAAACTCTATTTAGAGAAATTCTCTCAGCAACTCTTGCTCTTCAGGAATCACAAAAAATTTCTTATCTTGGTCCTGAAGGAACATTCACTCATCTTGCAGCAATAAAGTATTTTGGAAGCTTTGCACAGTTTGAACCAGAGGATAATATTAAGAATATTTTTGAATCAGTAGAAAAAGGCATAACAAAATTCGGGGTTGTGCCAATAGAAAACTCAAATGAAGGCACTGTTACCTATACTCTTGATATGTTTATGCAGTATGAAGTAAAAATTGCTGGAGAAATAATAATCCCAATAACGCATAACTTACTCTCCCTTACAGGAGAAAAAGAAAAAATAAAAAAAATATATTCACACCCTCATGCAAGAGCGCAATGTAGAGAATGGCTACGAAAAAATATGCCTGATATTCCAGTTTATGATGTGGCATCCACTGCTGAAGCAGCAAGACAGGCTTCTTTAGATGAAGATGTCGCAGCAATAGCAAGTGAGTTTGCAGCAAATATTTATGGACTTAAATTTGTTGCAAAACATATAGAAGATTACAAAAACAATTATACAAGATTTTTCATTCTCGGAAAAACATTTCCGAATAAAACTGGTTCTGATAAAACCTCTATAATGTTCTCACTTCAAGATAAACCAGGAACACTTTACAATGCCTTAAAACCTTTCAAGGATTCAGGGTTAAATCTTACAAAAATAGAATCTCGTCCAGCAAAAATGAGAAAATGGGAATACATATTCTTTGTTGATTTTATGGGACATATTGAAGATGAAAAGGTTCGTAAAACCCTTGAAGAAGTAAAAAATTACTGCATAGAGCTTGTACATCTTGGTTCATATCCAATGTTTAAATAAATGGAGGAGCGATTATGATTAAACCGCTATCTTACGTGAAAAAGATTCAACCATATATTCCAGGCAAGCCAGTTAAAGAAGTAGAAAGAGAACTTGGTATAAAAGAATGCATAAAACTTGCTTCTAATGAAAATCCTGTTGGTCCTTCGCCAAAAGTTATTGAAGCAATTAAAGATTTAATATCTAAACCAGTTGAGCTTGCAAGATATCCAGAAGGAAGCGGATACTATCTGAAAAATGCTTTATGTGATTTATTCGCAAAAAAAGGAATAACTCTAACGCATGATGAGATAATTCTTGGTAATGGCTCAAATGAGCTTATAGATATCGCGGTAAGGACATACATAGGACCGGGAGATGAAGCAGTTATGGCTAATCCCTCTTTTGTTGTTTATGCCATGAGTGTAATATCACAGGGAGGAGTTGCAAAAGAAGTACCATTGAAAAACTGGAGACATAACCTTGAAGGAATGCTTAATGAAGTAACAGATAAAACAAAAATTATATTCATAGCCAATCCAAATAATCCAACAGGCACTATAAACTACAAAGAAGAGTTTGATAAATTTATTAAGGCTCTTCCAGAAAATATATTGATTATCATGGATGAGGCTTATTATGAATATGTTACAGACCCCGAATATCCCGATACCTTGAAATATTTTAAAGAAGATAAAGATATATTAATTTTAAGGACTTTTTCAAAAGCTTATGGGCTTGCAAGTTTAAGAATAGGTTACGGAATTGCAAAAAAAGAAATCATCACAGAAATGAACAGAATCAGAGAACCTTTTAACACAAATACCATAGCCCAAATTGCTGCAGAAGCTGCATTAAAAGATGAAGAACATTTAAAAAAAGTGCTTGAAATAAATGAAAAAGGTAAAGACTATCTCTATAAAGAGCTTGATAAAATCTCATCTATTAAGTATTTACCTACTCAAACAAATTTCATCTATATAGTTTTACCTGAAAATACAACATCAAAGGAAGTCTTTGATTTCCTTCTAAAACAAGGAGTCATTGTAAGACCTGTTGGACCAAAACAAATAAGAGTAACTATAGGATTACCTGAAGAAAATAAATCCTTTATTGAAGCATTTAAAAAATTTTTAGGAGGTTAAAATATGGACATTATTGTATTAAAACCAGATGTAAGTGATGAGCAGATTGAAAAAATTGTTAAAAAACTTGAATTAAAAGGATTAAAACCACATATTTCAAAAGGAACTGAAAGAACAATCATCGGTGTAATTGGAGATACCTCAAAAATAACAGAAGATGAAGAAAATGCAATAAGAGCAATCCCTGGTGTTGAAGAAGTAGTAAGAATTCTTAAACCATATAAGCTTGCAAGCAGAGACTTTAAAAAAACAGATACTGTCATTAAAGTTGATGATCTTGAAATTGGTGGCAAAAAAGTTCATGTTGCAGCAGGTCCATGTGCAGTAGAAAATAGAGTTACCCTTATTAATATTGCTGAAAAAATAAAATCTGCAGGAGCAACTTTTTTAAGAGGCGGTGCATTTAAGCCTCGTACATCACCATATTCTTTCCAAGGACTCGGAGTTGAAGGATTGAAATATCTTGCAGAAGCAAAGGAAAAAACAGGACTCCCTGTAATAAGTGAAATAATGGACCCAAGAGATATAGACATAATGATTGATTATGTTGATATTCTTCAAATCGGCACAAGAAATATGCAGAATTTCAAACTTCTTATGGAAGTAGGCTCAGTGGACAAGCCAGTTTTGCTTAAAAGAGGAATGTCTGCCACAATAAAAGAACTTCTTATGGCAGCAGAATATATTCTTTCAAGAGGAAACGAAAAAGTTATACTTTGTGAAAGAGGTATTAGAACATTTGAAACCGCAACAAGAAATACACTTGACCTCAGTGCTGTTCCTCTCTTAAAGTCCTTAAGTCATCTTCCTGTTGCAGTTGACCCAAGTCATGGTGTAGGAAAGCGTGAACTTGTCAGCCCGATGGCAGTTGCTGCGGTTGCAGCAGGTGCAGACATGCTTTTAATTGAGGTTCATACAAATCCTGAAGAAGCTCTCTCTGATGGCGAACAATCCTTAACTCCGGAACAGTTTAAAGAAATGATGAAAAAAGTTGCAGCTGTTGCAAAAGCTGTTGGCAGGGAAGTTTAAGAATGGAGGATGGATTTAACACTGTATCAATTCTTGGAGTTGGCTTAATTGGAGGTTCATTAGCTTTAGCATTAAAAGAAAAAAAGTTAGTTAATAAAATTATTGGCTATGGAAGAAATGAACAAAGGCTTAAAGAAGCCTTAAAACTTGGAATTATAGATAGCTATACCACATCATTAAAAAAAGCCTCTCAGGCAGAGCTTATTGTTTTGGCAACTCCTGCTGGTATATTTGAAAAAATTATCATTGAAATGCTTAATTATCTTAAAAAAGGAACAATCATTATTGATGTTGGCAGTGTGAAAGAAAGCGTTGTAAATAGTTTTGAAAAAATTTTACCCGCTGGAGTCTTCTTTGTTGGAACTCATCCTATTGCTGGTTCAGATAAAACAGGATTTGAACATGCAAAGGGAGATCTTTTTAAAAAAGCAAAAGTTATTATAACTCCTACTGAAAATACGGATAAATCAGCTCTTGAAAAAGTTTCTAATCTATGGCAAAAAATAGGTGCAGTAGTTGAGTTTATGAGCGCGGATAAACATGATAAAATTTATGCTCTTGTAAGTCATTTACCTCATTTAATTTCTTTTTGTATGGTAAATACAGTAGCAGAAATGGACAAAAATTTTATAAAATATGCTGGTTCAGGATTTAAGGATACAACAAGAATTGCTAAAAGTTCTCCAGAGGTCTGGAGAGATATTTTTATAATGAATGATAAAAATATCTTACAATGCCTTGAAATTTTCGCCAAAAATCTTAAAGAAATAAAAAAAATGCTCTCTAAAAAAGACTCAGAAGGAGTCAAAACATTTATAGAAAAAGCAAAAAATTTAAGAAAAGAAATTGATTCATGAATAGAATAATTAAAAAAGCTAAAACCCTCAAAGGTGAGATAACACCTCCACCTGATAAATCCATATCTCACAGAGCAGTTATGTTTGCTTCTTTAGCAAAGGGACAGTCAAGAATAAAAAACTTTCTCTGGGCAAAGGACCCATTAAGCAGTCTCAACGCAATGAAATCACTTGGTGTAGAAATCACGATAACTGACTCAAAAGAAATTATAGTTAATGGAAAGGGCTTGCATTCTTTAAAAGAGCCTGACAATGTTATTGATTGCGGAAATTCTGGGACAACAATAAGACTATTAAGCGGAATAGTCGCAGGGCAACGATTTCTTACTGTTCTTACAGGAGATGACTCTTTAAGATATAGACCTATGAAACGCATAATTAATCCTCTATCACTTATGGGCGCAAATATTATGGGAAGGGCAGAAAATAAATTCCCCCCTATTGTTATAAAGGGCGGTTTTTTGAAAGGAATAAGCTATGAAATGCCAATAGCAAGTGCTCAGGTAAAAAGTGCTATCTTACTTGCAGGACTCTATGCTAAAGGAGAAACGACTTTAACAGAACCTCATAAAAGCAGGGATCACACAGAAAAAATGCTAAAAAACATGGGCGTGAATATTATCATAAATGATAATACTGTAAAACTCTCTCCTGTAGACCATGAACTTAATTGTTTTGATATCACTATCCCAAATGATTTTTCTTCAGCTGCTTTTTTTATAGCAGGAGCTTGCTTAGTGCCAGACTCAGAAATATTAATTAAACAGGTTAACCTCAATGAAACAAGAACAGGTTTTATTGAGGTTTTAAAAAACATGGGAGCAACTATAGAAATTTTTAATATAACTGAGCAAGGAGGCGAGCCTGTTGGAGACATTTTTGCAAAAAGCTCATCTGAGCTTAAAGGTATTAATGTTCAGGGAGATATTATCCCTAAACTGATAGATGAATTTCCAATTCTATGTGTTGTAGCAACGCAGGCAGAGGGTAAAACCGTTATAAAAGATGCCAAAGACCTGAGGGCAAAAGAATCAGATAGAATTAAAGCAATGACATCAGAGCTAAAAAAAATGGGAGTTAAGATAAAAGAATTTGAAGATGGAGTAGAAATAGAAGGTCCTTGCAAACTTATTGGCACAGAGGTTTACTCTTATAAAGACCACAGAATAGCAATGGCATTAAGCATAGCGGGAGTTATTGCAGAAGGTGAAACTACAATAAAAGACGCAAACTGCGTTGATATATCATTCCCTGAGTTTTATAGCTTACTGGAGATGCTTCAGAAATGAAAAAAGTAGTTGCAATTGATGGACCTTCAGGTGCTGGCAAAAGCACTGTTTCAAAGGAAATAGCAAAAGCTTTGGGTTTTCAATATCTTGATACAGGTGCTTTATATAGGGCAGTGGCATACTATTTTTCTATAAAATTCAATTACATTGATGATTTTTCATTGCTAACTGAGCAAGAAATAGAAGAAGAGCTTAAAAATATAAAAATTCACTATAAAAATGGGAGAGTTTTTTTATCAGGAGAAGATGTCTCAGATTTTATCAGAGATCCTAAAATTGGAGAGATTACTTCTCAGCTTTCTACTCAAAAAGTTGTGAGAGATTTTCTGATGCCATTACAGAGAAGTTTTGCAGAAAAAGTAGATATTGTGGCTGAAGGCAGAGACATGACAACAGTTGTTTTCCCTGATGCATGGAAAAAGTTTTATCTTGATGCATCTCCTCAAGTAAGGGCTAAAAGAAGATTTGAACAATTGATACAATCTGGTAAAAAAATAAGTTTTGAAGAAGCACTAAGGGATGTAATAGAAAGAGATAAAAGAGATTGTTCACGGGAGAATGCTCCGTTAAGGCTCAGTAAAGATGCTTTTTATATTGATACATCAGAGCTTACACTTCAAGAAGTTATCTCAATAGTGTTAAAAAAAGTTGCAGAGGATGCTTGATATCATGTATTATCAAAAACAGTATGCAAAAAAATATTGTTCTGGCAGAAGGCGCAGGATTTTGTTTTGGGGTAAAAAGAGCAATTGACATAGCCTTTGATGTTGCTCAGAAACATAAAGATGGTGTTTTTACCTTAGGTCCTATAATTCACAATCCTCAAGTTGTAGAAAGGCTAAAAGATTTAGGCGTATATCCTGTAGATGAAATTTCTCAAAAAACTATAAAAACATTAATAATAAGAGCTCACGGAATTCCTAAAGAAAAATTTAATGAATTAAAACAGCTTGATTGTGAAATCATAGATGCTACCTGCCCATTTGTTAAAAAAGCTCAAAATCTTGCTGAAAAATTAGCTTCTGAAGGCTATCAGGTTTTAATTATTGGAGATAGAGAACATCCAGAAGTTAAAGGCATTTTTAGTTATGCAGGAGAAAAAGCGATTGTAATTAATCATGCAGACAATGAACTCAAAGAATCTAAAAAAATTCCGATTCTTAATAAAAAAATTGGTATAATTCAACAAACAACCCAACCAATGTCAAAAGTTAAAGAAATAATGAATAAAATAATAAATTCTCTTAATGAATTTGAAGAGATAAGAATTTTTAACACTCTATGTAATTTCACATCAAGAAGGCTGGAAGCAACAGAAAAAGTTGCAAAAGAAGTTGATGTCATGATTGTTGTAGGAGGTAAAAACAGTGCAAACACGACTCAGCTTGCTAATCTTTGCAGAAAAATAGGGGTAAAAACATATCATATAGAAGATGCTCAGGAAATTGACAAAAAGTGGGTTAACTCTGCTAAAAAAATTGGAGTCACAGCAGGAGCATCAACCCCTCAGTGGATAATTGATGAAGTTATTGATAAAATTAAAAAGTTTACAAATTAAGGAGGAACAGGACCATGCAGAATCAGCTTAGCGAAAAGCAAGAATTGGAAAGTCTCTATGAGGGATCACTTTCTCACATAGAAAGGGGAGAAATTATAAAAGGAAAAATAATGGGAGTAAGAAATGATGGAGTAATAGTAGATGTAGGATATAAATTTGAAGGAATTATTCCACTTAATGAGTTTTCAGAAGAAGAACTGAAAAATATAAAGGAAGCAGATGAAATAGAAGTTTTTATTGAAAAAATAGACGATGCACAGGGAATAATATCTTTATCAAGAGATAGAGCATTAAAAATAAAAGGCTGGGAAATTCTTATGGATGCTTATGAAAAAGCATTACCGGTTGAAGTAAAGATTACAGGGAAAACAAAAGGAGGTGTTCTAACATCCTTTTATGGTATAAACGGTTTTATACCTGCATCATTACTTGAGATTAGAAAACCTAAAAATCTTGATGAATATGTAGGAAAAACCTTTAAAGTAAAAATAGAAAAAATTGAACCCCCCAAGAATCTTTATGGACAGTGGAGAAATCTTAAAACTTCCTTAATTTTGTCAAGAAAAGCATATCTACAGGAAGAAAAAGAAAAAATGAAAAAAGAAATATCTGAAAAAATTAAAGAAGGGCTAAAAATAAAAGGTACTGTAAAAAATATAACCAACTATGGAGTTTTCGTTGATTTGGGTGGATTAGATGGTTTTCTCCATATTTCAGATATATCATGGGGTAAAGTTAGACATCCTTCTCAGTTTTTTGAAATAGGCTCTGAATATGAATTTATAGTTTTAAAGGCTGATACTGAAAATGAAAGAATAACACTTGGATACAAGCAAAAGAAGGCTGATCCGTGGGAAAATATTGACAAAAAATATCATCCAGGCATGAAAGTAAGAGGTAAGGTAACAAGAGTTGAAGACTTTGGTCTTTTTGTTGAACTTGAAGAAGGAGTTGAAGGACTTGTTCACGTAAGCGAACTTGACTGGATAGCTCCAAAGCATCCTACATACTATGCAGAAGTAGATGAATGGATAAATGTAAAAGTTCTTGATATTGATAGGGAAAACAGAAAAATTTCTTTAAGTTTTAAGCAACTGAAACCAAAACCATGGGAAGTTGTTGCTAAAAAATACAAAGTGGGTGATAGAATTTCTGGAAAAGTCAAAACAATAACAGATTTTGGCATATTTGTTAGACTTCCAGAAGGAGTTGACGGACTTATTCATATTTCTGATATATCATGGACAAAACATATTGACCATCCTTCTCAAATTTTTAAAAAGGGACAAAAGGTTGATGCTGTTATTTTAAGTCTTGAACCTGAAAAAGAGAAACTTTCCTTAGGAATAAAACAACTTTCCGAAGATCCATGGATTAAAGAAATTCCAGAAAAATTCAAAATCGGTGAAATTTATAATGCCAAAGTTATTAAAAAGACAGAACATGGATTATTTGTTGATATTGAAGGCATCGTAGAAGGGCTGGTTTATAATTCGGAAATTGACAAAAATCGAACTGTAAAAGAAGGAGATGAAATAAAGGTAATTGTTGTAAAAGTGGACAAGGAAAAAAGAAAAATCGGACTCAGTATGAAAAAGATAGACGAAAATGAGGAATAAAAAACTTAAATTTTTCTTTATTATTATAGGAACGCTTATTTTAATAAGCTTTTTAATAACAATCATGGAAAGCAGCCTTACTGCAGGTAAGGTAGCTATTGTTAACATTAAGGGTATTATTGTTGATTCTAAACCATCAATAGATGAGATTAAACAGTATAGAAAAGACCCTTCAATAAAAGCTATTGTCTTAAGAGTGGATAGCCCAGGAGGCGCTGTTGTTCCATCACAGGAAATATACGAAGAAATAAAAAGAACAATTAAATCCAAACCAGTTGTTGTATCTATGGGTTCTATTGCAGCATCAGGAGGCTATTATATTTCTTGTCCAGCCACAAAAATTATTGCTAATCCGGGGACACTTACAGGCTCAATAGGCGTATTAATAGAAATACCCAATATTAAAGGATTACTTGATAAAATAGGAGTTAAGGCAGAGGTAATAAAAAGTGGTAAATACAAAGATATTACATCACCTTTCAAACCTTTACAGAATGAAGAAAAAGAAATTTTACAAAAATTAACAAATGATGTGCATGAACAATTCATTAAAGCTGTTGCAGAAGGGAGAAAAGTTCCTGTTGAAGATATTAAAAAAATAGCAGATGGAAGAGTATTCACAGGATTAAAAGCAAAAGAACTCGGACTTGTGGATGAGATAGGTGATCTTGATTATGCTATAAAGATAGCTGCTCAACTTGCTAAAATAAAAGGTGAGCCAGAGATAGTAACAAAGAAATCAACACTATTAATTGACTTTTTAAAAGGGAATACTGAGTCATTGGTAAAAAAGATTTTACCTTATATGCAGGTATATTATCTATATTCACCAACATCACAAAACTGATAAGGAGGATATGTATGAAAAAATCAGAATTAATTGAAAGGGTTTCTAAAAAAGTGGATATTTTAACAAAAAAACAAATTGAGACAATAATAGATATGATTTTTGATTGCATGATAGAAACTCTGTCAAGAGGGGAAAAGATTGAAATAAGAGGATTTGCTAATTTTAAAGTGAAACAAAGGCCCGAAAGAATTGCAAGGAATCCTAAAACAGGTGAACAGATTAAGGTCCCTACACAGAGAGCAATAAATTTTAAAATGAGCAAAGCTCTTAAGGAAGCTTTAAATAAGTGAAGTGCTTCTGCAGGTTCAAAATCTTAAGATTTTTTATAAAAATTCAATTATTATAGACAATATCAATTTTTGTATTGAAAAAGGCGAGATATTTTCTATTGTTGGAGAAAGTGGTAGTGGAAAAACTCTCACTGGCTTATCAATAATAAATCTTTTACCTGAACATTTCAGAATTAATGGTAGATTAATATTTAAAGATAAAGATATTCTAAATCTGAATACATCTGAAATTAGGAAACTGCGAGGAAGACATATTTCCTGTATATTTCAGGACCCAATGACTTCTCTGAATCCCGTCGTTAAAGTTGGCTCTCAAGTTGCAGAAATGTTTATTTATCACTACCAATTATCCAAAAAAGAAGCTCTGGAGAAAACAAAAGAGTTATTTCATAAACTTAAAATATTGCATACAATTAATAGTTATCCTCATCAGCTATCAGGTGGAATGAGACAGAGAGTAATGATAGCAATGGCTGTTGCATGTGAGCCAGAGCTTATCATAGCTGATGAACCTACAACTGCATTGGATGTAACTGTCCAAGAAGAAATCCTTGATCTTCTTTATTTACTCGTTAAACAAGAACACAGAGCATTGCTTTTGATAACTCATGACATTAACATACTTGGTGAATATGCAGACAAAGTTATGGTTCTATATGCAGGTAGAATTATGGAAATGGGTTCAACTGAAGAAATTTTTAAAAATCCTCTACATCCTTATACTAAAGCTCTTTTGAATTGTTTACCAAGAGAGGGTAAAAAGATAGAAGGCATTCCTGGAAATATCCCAGACCTTAAAAATTTACCAGAAGGATGCGTATTTTACCCGCGATGCAGTTACAAAAGAAATGAATGTATAGCTGAACCTCCATACCTTCATGAAGTAGCATCTGGACATTGGAGTAGATGTTGGTTAGATTGATTTTCTATTTCTGCCTTGACATAAAATCTTCAAGACAAAGTTTATGAATTTCTTCTGTAACAAATGTATGTCTAATCATTTTCCCTTCTACCATATAAATTACCATTTCTGCAATATTTGTTGCATGGTCTGATATTCTTTCAAGATATTTTGCGATAAACATTCTTTTAAGAGCAAGAGGAATAATATCTGGATTTTTTACCATGAGTCCGAATAATTCATTGTGATTATTCTCCAATAATTCATCAACTTGGTCATCTCTTTTAATAACCTCATAACATAAATCCACATCTTCCTTTACAAAGGCATTAATGGCATCCTCTACCATGCTTTCAGTTATCTCTGCCATTTTGGGAATATTCACAAAGGGCTTTAAAAAAGGCTCCTGTGCAAGTTCAATTGCTCTTTCTGCTATATTTACTGCAAAATCTCCCATACGCTCAAGGTCTGTGCATATTTTCATTGCAGTAGTTATAAATCTTAAATCTTTAGCCATTGGCTGTCTTAGTGCAATAAGTCTGATACATTCTTCATTTATTTCAACCTCAAGTCCATTAATTAGATTGTCTCTTGATATAACCTGCTTAGCAAGGTCTATATCTCTATCAATTAATGCCTTAACAGATTTTCTGATTCCCTCTTCAACAAGACATCCAAGAATAAGGATTTTTTCCTTTAATTTTCTTAATTCATTGTCTAAAATTCCCATCTCTACCTCCTTATCATCTTTTGCTATTATACCAATTTAGCCTTTTTATTGGATAGCATTGAATCTATAAATATTTCTATATTTAGTCATAAAAATATGAAATCATCGGAAGAGAAATAGAAGTTTATTTTTTAATCAATTGTTTTGTAACAAAAATTTAACATCATTGTAAATTCCCTGTAACATTAGAATTCTATACTATAAAAAATAAAAAAAATTTAATAAGGAGGGCTTCATGAAATGTTTAAAAAGTCTAACTTTAAGTAAGTTTTTTATTGTAATTGCAGTAATGTTTATTCTGTTAAGCTTCTCTATATCTTCTTTTGCTCAAATGCTCAATGGCGCAGGTGCATCTTTTCCCTATCCTCTTTATTCAAGTTGGGCTGCCGCTTATCATAAGGAAACAGGTATCCAAATTAATTATCAATCAATTGGTTCAGGTGGTGGAATAAGACAGATTACTGAAAGAACTGTTCATTTTGGTGCTTCAGACTTACCTCTTAAACCTGAAGAGCTTGAAAAAGCAGGACTTATTCAGTTCCCTGCTGCAATAGGTGGAGTTGTTCCTATAATCAATGTCCCTGAGATTAAAGGTAAAAAAATTACCTTAGATGGAATTACACTCGCAGAGATATTTCTCGGAGAAATTACAAAATGGAATGACCCTAAAATTAAAGCATTAAATCCAAAAATTAATTTACCCGATCAACCTATTACTGTGGTTCATAGGTCAGACGGCTCAGGAACCACTTCCATATTTACTCATTATTTAAGTAGCGTATCCAAAAAATGGGCTGACCAAATTGGTTATGGAACTTCTGTAAACTGGAAAACTGGTTTAGGAGGAAAAGGAAATGAAGGTGTTGCAAACTATGTTAAAAGAACTCCTTACTCAATTGGATATGTAGAATTTGCTTATGCTGTCCAGAACAGATTAGACACTGCAAAAATGAAAAATTCTGCTGGACAGATTGTTGAAGCCAATTTTGAAAGTTTTGCCAATGCAGCAGCTTCTGCTCATCTTGATGCAAAAAATCATTTCTATGCATGGATGACAAATGCGCCAGGCAAAAAAGCTTGGCCTATTACAGGTGCAACTTATATTCTGCTTGCAAG
>Ga0067045_1027517_pt1 | contig 103129 bp, 97 predicted proteins | sample TerdegcTABiofilm_FD_59184 | JGI IMG/M metagenome (GOLD analysis project Ga0067045, IMG submission 59184) | Combined Assembly of (Gp0054472, Gp0054536) Wastewater bioreactor microbial communities from Singapore -Terephthalate degrading...
TAATACTTCTTGGTATACATAGGTACCCTCCTGGTTTAGGATCTAATTTCATTCCCTATTCTACTCAGATCCGTTGGATCTGCGTAGGTCCAGGGGGTACCTTCTTTCTTAACACTCCAGCATAAATGCACTAATCCTCTTGACAATACATCCCATTCCCTGTATTTTATAGCCATGATCGTTTCTATAAATAGAAACAAATCAGGATGGTGGTGGCTCAATGTTCCGATACCTCCCACGGCGCCCGAATGAAAGGCAAGGGCATAGCCGCCGGTATCGGAATGGGAAGCCACCGGCGGCGGGATGGGAAAAAACAGAACCGCACCGGGAAGGTGCGGTTTTTTTTATTGCGCGCGTTCCAAGGGACGCACGTGCTAGAGAAAGACCGCAAACCTTACTGGTACTAAGTCCCTGGCAGGTCGAGGGGCGCGCACGGGAAGAAGAATGGTTGGAGGAGATAGGATGGAAAAACAGGAAAGCATCGTGAAGATCATCCCGGGTGAACGGTTCACCCCTGTCACGCTGGCAAAGAAGCTTGGAGCGTTCGCGCTTTTAGAATCTTCTTCCTTCGTGAAGGGGAAGGAACGATACTCCCTTCTTCTGGTTCGGAAAGGTTTCCAGCTGGAACAACGGGATGGTACGGTTTTCTATATCGACGAAACAAAACGGGCAAAGATGTCCACCGTGTATCGGGATATCCTCGATGCCTGTTCCTACTTTGCCGGACAGCACCATCCGCCCGCACAAGACTTTCCCTTCCCTTCCGGAGGGGTGGGGTTTTTGAGCTATGAGTTCGCCCGGTACTGCGACAAGATCCACTTCAGAGACCGGCCCGATCCTTTAGGCTTGCCGGAAGCCTCCTTTCTCTTCGGTCATGTGTTTGTCGTGTTTGATCACTATACGGATCTTCTTTACTTGATCGGATTGAACTACGCGGAGCACAAGATCGATCTAGAACGGGCGCTTTTAGAAACAGAAGAGACGATCCGGGATTTCAACTTCAACTATTTACAGGAACCAAAAACAGAATATCCGGCGCGGATTGAGGAGGATCCCTTCGATCGCAAACGGTTTCTCCAAGGCGTGGGGACCCTCCGACAGGAGATTATCGCGGGAAACCTTTTACAGGCCGTTCTCTCCCGCCGGATCACTCTGACTACAACCATGCCCGCTTTCGAAGCGTACCGGAACCTCCGCAGAGTCAACCCATCTCCCTACCAGTTCTACCTTCATTTCGGAGACTACGAGTTGTTCGGCGCTTCCCCGGAGATGCACGTTAAACTGAAGGATGGGAAGGCAGTCATTCATCCCATCGCAGGTACCCGCCGGAGGGGTAAAACAGAGAAGGAAGACAGGGCACTGGAAGCAGAACTGCGGGAAGATCCCAAGGAGAAAGCGGAACATCTGATGCTGGTGGACCTGGCACGGAACGATCTGGGTAGGATCTGCGAACCCGGATCGGTACGGGTTACCACATTCATGGGGGTAGAACGGTACTCCCATGTGATGCACTTGATTTCGGAGGTGGTAGGGACCATCCGGAAAGGGAATGGATCTGATAACCAAGAGGGGGTACGTGCGGCGGATGTGATCCGAGCGACCTTCCCCGCGGGAACTGTGTCGGGCGCTCCCAAGATCCGCGCGGTGGAAACATTGGATCGGATTGAGCCGGTGCCGAGGAGTTTCTACGCGGGGCTGGTAGGATACTTCGAGGCAGGGGGAGGATTCGACTCCTGCATAACGATCCGTAGCGCCCTGAAGCGGGGGAATCGGATGGTGCTCCAGGCGGGGGCTGGCGTTGTGTACGACTCGACTCCAGAGAGGGAATACGAGGAAACGCAGGAAAAGCTCGGTGCCCTCGAGGAGGCAATCGGGTTTACCCAAGCCTATAGAACTCAGCCGATGAACGCACGGTCATGAGAATGAGAACTCGAGAATTGGAGGTCGCGCGATGTACGTTCTAATCGATAACTATGATTCCTTCACATACAACCTGTACCAGTACCTACGGGAACTGACGGAAGAACCTGTGCGGGTGGTGAGGAACGACGAAACCACGGTGAAAGAACTGGAAGAGGCTAAACCGAAAGGGATCGTTCTTTCGCCCGGACCGGGAAGGCCCGAAGAGGCGGGTATTACGGTGGATGTGGTGAAGCGGTTCGCGGGCAAGATTCCCATACTAGGGGTGTGCCTTGGTCATCAGGCCATTGGGTATGCCTTTGGGGCAAAGATCGTGCAGGCCAGGCAGATCATGCATGGGAAGGTAGAACCGATCCTGACGGACGGGCGGGGGTTGTTTCGCTCCATCCCCAATCCTACCCCCTTTGTGCGGTACCATTCCCTGGTGGTGGAGGAGGAGAGCCTTCCTCCTGTGCTGGAAGTCTCTGCCCGAAGCGCGGATGGGGACGTGATGGGGATTCGACACAAAGAGTATCCGATAGAAGGGGTACAGTTCCATCCGGAATCTATCGGTAGCGAAGCGGGTAAACTGGTATTGAAAAATTTTCTCCGGTATCGACGAGAGGCTTTCAATCCCAAGCAAGCCCTCAATTGGATCATGGCTCGGCGGGACCTGTCAAAGAGCGAAGCGGAAAACTTCATGGAGGAATTGACCGAGGGCACGTTAACCCAAGCCCAGATTGCCGCTTTCCTAGTGGCCCTCAACGCGAAAGGAGTGACGGGAGAAGAAATCGCGGGATGCGCGGCTGTGCTCCAAAGGAAACGACGGAAAGTAGAGATCGGGGTTCCCGTTCTGGACACCTGCGGAACCGGAGGAGACGGTGTAGGGACCTTCAACATCTCTTCCTTCGCGGCTCTGATCGCGGCAAGCGCGGGGGTTCCCGTAGCCAAGCATGGAAACCGCGCCATTAGTTCCAAAAGCGGAAGTGCGGACTTCTTCAGTGCTTTAGGAATTCCCATTGAATTGAAAAGCGATGAAGCGGCCGAGTCCCTCACTAAGCACAACTTTGCCTTTCTTTTCGCTCCCCTGTATCACCAGGCGATGCGGTTCGCGGCGCCTGTTCGACGAGACATTGGGATTAAGACGATCATGAACCTCCTGGGCCCCTTGGTGAATCCCGCAGGGGCCCAGTACCAACTGATCGGAGTGTACGACGGGGCCCTCTGTCGGCCTATCGCGCAAGCCGCTTCCCTTTTGGGAATCCGGCGAGCTCTGGTCGTCCACGGCGAGGATGGATTGGACGAAATTTCGGTAGCTTCTCCCTCTCTTCTCGTGTGGCTTGAGGAGGATGGATCGATACGGGAAGAGACCTTCGATCCCGTGTCCATCGGGATCCCTCGATTCTCAAGCGAAGAGCTTCTAGGAAGCGATGCGGAGGGGAATGCGAAGATAGCCCTTGAGTTAGCGGAAGGGACGGGGCCAGAAGCGGTGAAACAGGCGGTTCTCCTCAACGCGGGGGCCGCGTTGGCCGTCTATGGAAAGACCCGAACGGTAGAGGAAGGGTATCGATTGGCGAAGGATACGTTGGAATCTGGCGCTGTGCGGGATAAGATCCACCGCCTGCGGAAACAGGTATAGGAGGCAACCTATGAGTCCCTCTACTTCCCCCTCTAGCATTAAAGAACCGAACATTCGGGACGACATCGTGGCAAACCGAAGGATCCGGCTTCGAACGAAGGGGTATACCCAGGGGTTACCGTTGCCAGAAACCCGCACAGTGCCCCTCGTTCCCTTCTCTTCTCCCCCCTTACTGATCTGCGAGATCAAACGAAGATCCCCATCCCGAGGAGATATCGATTCAGGTCTGGATCCTGTTCAGAGGGCAAACGCGTATTTCCAGGGCGGGGTACACACCTTCTCAGTGTTGACAGAGGAAGATCACTTTGGAGGGAGTCTATCCGATCTTGTAGCGGTAAAATCAGCCTATCCCAACGCGACGGTTCTTCGAAAAGACTTCCTTCTTGATCCGGAAGACATCGACGTGTCCTATCGATTGGGAGCGGACGCGGTTCTTCTCATCGCATCCGTTTTAGATCGAGAGAGGCTGGCGGAATTGTATCGTCAGGCGAACCAGCTTGGTCTTTCGGTTCTGGTAGAAGTTCATACGGAAGAGGATGTGGAGAAGGTTTGGCCTATACGGCCCGAGTGGGTGGGAATCAATTCGAGGAACCTGGAAACCTTTCGAACCGATCTTCTCCATCCTCTACTGGTACGAGGTTGGATCGATTGGGACGCGAAGATAGTGTTTGAATCAGGGGTGCGGACTCCAGAGGATGGATGGTTCGTGGGGAGCGCGGGCTTTGAAGGGTTGCTTGTGGGAGAAGCAGTGGTTCGGGATCCGTCCACGGTTCCGAAGCTACGATCTACCTATGAGGAAGCTTTTAGGGGAACCCGTAGGGGTTCCTTCCCGCGTGAAGGGAGTCCTTCGACAGGAACATCTACATTGTGGAGAAGTCAAAAGGCACAGTTTTGGATTCGATTAGCCACGGTTATCGGTAAGCGCCAACCCTCAAGCTCCGTGGAACGCCTGAGACAAGGCTTACAAGACTCCGAGGGTTCATCGAAACCTCTGGCACAAATGGATGGGCGGGCGTGTTCTAAAGAACTTGAGAAAAGGAGACCCCTTGTAAAGGTGTGCGGAATCACGAACCCCTCCGATGCCTACCTCGCGGTGGATGCTGGAGCAGATATTCTCGGCTTTATCTTTGCCGATTCTCCGCGGAAAGCGACATCTTCCCTGGTTCGGGAGTTACGAGGGCTAGAGGTTCTGAAAGTAGGGGTGGTGGTGGCTAAAAAGGAAAGAGAAGGTGTAAACAGAGCTCTACTGATAGAGGCATCCCATTTGGTTCAAGAGGGATACCTCGATGCGTTGCAAGTGCATGGAATGGAGATCGCTGGAGATATTTTGGATCTATTGAGGGACATGAGCATCCCCTACTATCCTGTCTGGAATCCTAAAACCTTGACGGAAGTACAGAACGCTCTGGAAAAGCTCCCCGGGCCACGCTTTTTAGTGGATGCTTCGAAGGAGGGGATGTATGGAGGTACTGGGATTCGGGTATCGGATGAAGTTCTTCAGGCACTAAAGGAACGGGGAGTACCCCTATGGTTGGCGGGAGGACTACGAGGAGAGTCGATCCGGGAAGTGGTGGAAAAATGGAACCCGGAACTTGTGGATGTATCCAGTGGGGTAGAACTGTATCCGGGGAAGAAGGATCCAGAGAAATTACGAAGGTTTATTAAGGAGATACGGCATGCGTGTACAACCGTCGGCAGATAGGGACTTGAAACAGGAAGTTGGGGAAAGGCCGTCTCACAGACGAGGGTTCTTTGGTTCCTTTGGAGGGCGGTATGTGGCAGAGGTATTAAGAAAACCACTGGACGAACTGGAACAAGCCTTCCTATCCATCGTTCCTTCTAAGGAGTTTCAGGCGGAGTACCAAGAAAAACTTAAATCCTTCGTGGGAAGGCCTACTCCCCTCTACTATGCAGAGAACACTACTCGCCAGTTAGGGGGAGGAAGGTTGTACATAAAGCTGGAAGGCTTGGCTGCCACGGGGGCTCATAAGATAAATAACGCCTTAGGTCAAGGCCTTCTAGCTAGACGAATGGGCAAGAAACGGGTGATTGCGGAAACCGGCGCGGGTCAACACGGAGTGGCGGTGGCAGCGGTTTGCGCCCATCTGGGAATTCCTTGCAGAGTATACATGGGTGAAGTGGATATGATGAGGCAGAAGCCCAACGTGTTCTGGATGGAACGGTACGGAGCCGAAGTGGTAGGCGTATCCTCGGGTTCCCGTACCCTGAAGGATGCGGTGAACGAAGCTCTTCGGGATTGGGCCTCTCATCCGGATGATACCTTTTATATTTTGGGTAGCGCGTTAGGCCCCTCGCCATATCCCGACATGGTACGTACTTTTCAGGCCATCATCGGTATGGAAACGAAGGAACAGCTAGCTGCCCTTGGTCTTGAGCCTACCGCCCTCATTGCCTGTGTGGGGGGAGGGTCCAATGCGATTGGGTTCTTTTCCCCTTATCTGTATCCCGAAGGATGGAAAGCAGGTCGAGTTGAAAAAAGCGGTCAAAGGGCGGTAGGTTCGAGTGATACTGTTAATACGCAAAGGAAGGGGAGTGCCTTCCCGTCAATAGGGCCCCGGTTAATCGGTGTGGAAGCCGGAGGAAGGGGACCTGGGAAAGGACAGCATGCTGCCCGGATGAGCGGAGAAGGGAAAGTGGGTATCGTACAAGGGTACAAGAGTCGGTTCCTACTGGATGAAGATGGTCAGGTGCTTCCGACCCATTCGGTTTCCGCAGGTCTAGATTATCCGGGTATCGGACCTGAGCTTGCGTATCTAGGGGATATGGGAAGGATCGAATTCACCACGGCCACAAATAAGGAAGCGATCGAGGCGATGGATTTCTTTGCACGTACCGAAGGGATTCTCTTTGCCTTGGAATCTGCCCATGGAGGAGCGGCCGCTCTTCGGTTGCTCCCCTCCTTCTCCAAGAAGGATGTGGTTGTGGTAAACATGTCTGGAAGGGGAGACAAGGATCTTTTCATCACTGCCCGGGAACTAGATCGGGAACGGTGGAAAGAGTTCCTTCAGAGGGAAGTGGCCTCTCTGGGAGACTCGCTATGAAAAAACTGATGTGTCATCTGGTGGCTGGGTATCCTACGATGGAGCTTTCCTATCAGGCAGCCTTGGGAATGGTGGAAGGAGGGGCCTCGTACTTAGAGGTGCAGTTTCCCTTTTCGGATCCCACAGCGGATGGCCCACGGATCCAGGAAGCCTGTGTCCAGGCTCTAGATGGAGGGTTTACCCTTCAGGAAGGATTTCGGATGGTCCAAAATCTTTCAAAGACCTACCCTGAAGTTCCCATTTTCCTTATGAGTTACGCTTCTCTAGTGTTTCGGCGGGGAATATCGTGGTTCCTTGATCAGGCTAAGGAAGCGGGGGTAAAAGGATTGATCGTTCCAGATCTTCCCTTTGATCAGGACGAAGGATACTATGAGGCTGCGTGGGATCGAAGGTTACACCCGGTTTCTGTAGTGGTTCCCACGATGGATTCCAAGCGGTTACATCAGTTGCTGGGATTACTGGAATCCCATGGGGAAGAGTATGTGTATGTGGCTCTACGAACTGGTATCACGGGAGATCCCACGAATCTTTCGGATGAAAACCTTTCTTTTCTGAGATTTTTAACCGATAGGGGCTTGAAACTACTGGCTGGATTCGGGATTTCTACCTCTGCCCAGGTCAAAGAACTGAGCCCATACGTGGAAGCAGTGGTGGTGGGTAGTTATTTAGTGGGGATCATCAGAGATGCGACGTCTACCCTAAAGGGTTCCAACCTTGAACGAGGTGAATCCTTGAAGAGGGTTGTAAATCGTGCCGTGTCTTGCTTAATACAGCCGGATTAAGCCTCTACAAGTAAAGGCTGTCACCTGTATATCCCGGATTGAGCCAGGTGCCTCAATCCGGTTTCTATCATTCTTTCTTCTTTATAGTGGCTTTTACCGAGGAGCCCAGTTGCCGGAGACTACTGGTATCCCCTTTGATTTTTCCCAGTGGAACGCCCGGAGAAGCCATCCGAGGACGGGAATCAGAACTAGCTGGGGTAGGTCCAAAGAAGATGCAGAAGGCGTTCCCCGGCGGCCAGAAGGCTATTTCTCCCACCTCGTACAGATCCCGAACAGTAGCGTCTTCTTTCACGGGAGCGCTACAGGAGCCGTAGAACTCGTCTCCCCAACGGGACATCCGGATCTCTTGGGGAAGACTATTGTAGAAAGCCATAGGACCTTTCCCATCGTACAGATCGGCCTCGTAGGTTTGGTTCCCAATTTGAATGGTGATGGTCGGCATGGGATTCCTCCCTTTTTCGTTCTTTGAACACACAGACTATATGGAATGCCGACGATCGGACTCGAACCGATACACCCTTGCGGGCGGCAGATTTTGAGTCTGCTGCGTCTACCAATTTCGCCACGTCGGCAGGGATTCGACGGTAGTAAAGAATATCTAGCTTTCCGTAGACTGTCAATAAACTTGTCGATATATTACAATAGAAAGAAAAGGGATGAGAAGAACCATGAGGGAGGCGCTCCTAATCCTCTCAATCCTTACCTGTATGGCGTATGGGGGATGGGGAGAAGAAGGGTACTCCGAAGTACGGGTAGTAAATCGCACGGGGTATTCCCTGGTAAAACTATACATAGCCCCTACTTCTAGGCCAGCGTGGGGAAGGAACCTTCTTCAAGAGAGGACGCTTTTAGATACCGAATCTATGCAGGTATTCCTTTCCCCATTCGCCCGAGGAGAACGGTTCTTCGATGTCATGGGGGTGGATACAGATGGGGATCGGTACCTTCAATCGGGGGTGGATCTTGCAAAGACCTCTACCATCGAAATCATCTTCAGGGACTTTCTAGAACCACGCCTGGAAGGCTGGGATTGGGAAGAGTATTTCGAGGAGTATGGGAATGAAGCCGTTACAAGTTCGGGACAGACGTAAATCACTATCTCATGCACCGATTGGGGAATTCCTCCAAGAGGTGGAAGCGATGGATCCAACAACCGCAAAAAAAGTGCTGCAACTACAAAAGAGGTATCCTTCCAAGACATTTGGGCAAATCGCTTTAGAAAAAGGCTATGTAAAAGACGAGTTAGCCCGTCACTATTTATCCTCAAAAGGATTCTTTTAATTTCCTTCACAATGGGATCAGTATTCGCACACAAACCTCTGCAAACAGCCTTTGCGAGGAAAGTGAGGGTTTCCTAAAATGGAGCAATATCATCGCTGTTTGCTCTGTAACCGTTCCTGTGGGGTGAACCGGGCAAAGGGAGAGCGGGGATTCTGTGGAGAGGGAACCTCCCTACGAGTGGCCTGGGCAGGGATTCATCGAGGAGAGGAACCTGTGCTCTGCGGGCCTGGAGGATCGGGCACCATCTTCTTTACCGGATGCACCCTGAAGTGTTTCTTCTGCCAAAATTGCCAGCTCAGCCGGGGAGGGATGGGGAAGGAAATAACGGAAGAGACGTTTGCCGCCCTCTGCCTAAAGCTCCAGGATGCGGGAGCGGAAAACATAAACTTGGTAACGGGTACCCAATGGATTCCTTCAATCGTAGAGGGGCTTCGGAGGGCAAAGGACTCCGGGTTACGGATTCCTGTGTTATGGAACTCTTCGGGATTCGAAAACGACCTTGCTCTCTCCCTTCTCCAGCCTTGGATCGACGTGTATCTGCCCGATCTGAAGACCCTGGATCCTGCTTTTTCTAAGGAAATCTTTGGTACGTCTCGCTATCCCGAAACCGCCACGAAGGCGATCCAGCGTATGGCGGAGATCCGTTCCCCTCAGTTCGAGGGAGATCGGATGGTGCAGGGGGTCATGGTTAGGCATCTGGTACTACCCGGTTTCCTGGAAAACACGAAGGAAGTGCTCCAATGGTTTTCCCAGAATCTAAAGTACCGGGCGATCCTTTCCCTCATGTTCCAGTATACCCCCCTTCCGAGTGATTTGGTTCCCTCCAAAGAGGTAAAGGCTGCTTCCTGGGCAGAGTGGAATCGGGGAATAACCGAAGAGGAGTATGGAAAAGTGTTGGAATACCTAGAAGAGTTCAGAATCCGGGATGGATTCATTCAGGAACACACACCGCAATACAATCTTTTGCCGGATTTCTCCAGGCCTAACGCTTTCCCTGCGAATCTAGCCACTCCCATCTGGTCATGGGTAGAACCGAACGAGATCACCCTAACGCACGATTTGAACCGTTGTACTAGATCGCCGGCTTTTTAACCTAATCAGGACCTATAAGGGTGCCTTTGAAAGGCTTATCCTCCAGGAGATTAGAAAGATTGGGAAGATCGGTTCCCGATGCAACGATAACCTTTAGGTGCAGTTCCTGAGCCTTTCGGGCCGCGATGGGATCGAAGGGAGCATGGAAACCTGGAACCCAGGTATCCCCCACGAGGGACCGAAACTCAGACCACTTAAGCTTAGGGAAGGGTCGAGCGGAAGGATCTTTTTTAGGGTCCGCCGAATACACCTGATCGATGTTGGAAAGATTGATAACGGTATCCGACTGGAAGGCCTCTGCCAAGAGTACCGCATCGTAGTCGGAGGAGCAACCTGGTTTCCATCCGGCCGCGATGAGGATGGAACCGTCAAAGGAATGAACTGAGGTGGGATCTGTAACAAGGGGATTGGGGCATTCGCTTCGAAAAATTGCCCGGAGAAGCTCCCCGTTCAATCGGGTGGCTGCGATGCCGATCCAATCCTGAGATTCGTTATTTGGGGAAGGCACGATTGCCCGGTACGCTTCCTGGTATTCCCTCGCAGGTCTACCCCCACCCACGATGAAGACTAGTTTCCTGTTAGGTTGGGCGCAAAGGTACGAGCGCACTAGGATAGCTAACTGTTTTAAATACTCTACATTTATGGAATTGGGAACTACGATGGAGCCCCCTAATGAGATGATTTTTACCATGGGGCGGAGTATAGCAGAAGCCTTGAGAATAGGGAACGGTTCCTTGTTATCTTCCGCTGTTTTTCTTAGTATATTAATGACCATGAGTCCTGATATCACGGAACTGTTGGAAGAGTGGCCGTACGATCCAGATTCTTCGGTACGGATCATTTCGGCAAACGATGGGAGGAACGTGCTGCAGGTTCGATTGCCCTTGGGGATCGAACAGTACGAGCTGGATGGCCGTCCGGACGGAATCAAACCCCATGGCCATCAAACGTACCTCGATTTCATCGAATCGAGACTGCAGGAGTTCGTTCGAGAATATCGAACCGATACAGGATTCATTGTTTCCCATGAAGAGTTCCAGAAACTGCACGAAGAAGGTACCCTGTTCTATTATCGATACCTGTTACTTTTTCAAATCAATGATTTCGAGCGAGTACTCCGGGATACTTCCCATAACTTGCGGATCTGCGCCATGGTGGAAAAGTATGTGCAGAGCCAGGAAGACAAAAGCACTCTTCTCCAGTATAAACCGTACATCCTCCGAATGAATGCATTGGCTCGTTCCATGCTGCTCATCCAACGCCGGGAAGAAGAACGAGCGAAAGAGGTACTGTCCGATACGATCGAGCAGATTCGTTCCCTTCCGGAAGTGGACTCTCCTACCTTTCAGTTCGAGAAGATCCGTTCCATCAATTATCTGACCTCTACCTTAAACCAGTTGATGGGAGATCGGGAAGACACGTTGGAACTATTGAAGAAGGAGCTGGAAAAGGCGGTGAAAGAAGAAAACTACGAACTGGCAGCCAAGTTGAGGGACCAAATCAGGGAGCTGGAATAGCGATTCGCTCGATGAACTTGACAAATGCTTCCCTTTCAGTATGATGCTGTTAGAAGCAGGTTCAAGCGGTGAAGGTAAATAACAAATATATTCTCATACTGGTCCTAATAGTTCAGACAGGTGTTCTTGCAACGAGTCAGGATATTCTCACGGCAGAGAACTTTTTCGATCGAATTTCCGCCAAGTATGGAGAGGTAAAGGATTACATTGCTCAAGTAAGCATTACCGCGGAAAAAGAGGTAATGGAAGGTACCCTGTTTTACAAACTACCTAACCTGCTAAGGATTGATTTCTCCAATCCCGATGAACAAGTTCTCGTTACGGATGGCAGGAAATTGACTCTCTACATTCCCCAGTATCGGGTAGTGATGTCCCAGACATTGAAACGCCGTTCCTCGGCAGCCATCGCAGCGATGGCCAGCCGGCAAGGTTTATTACTCTTGAAGCGGAACTACAGTATCGCATATCTCAACAGTCCTGCCCCCGTTCCATTGGATGAAAAGTCCAAGGAAATGGTAACTAAGCTGAAACTATCTTGGAAGTCTAGTGATGAGGGGTTCCGAGAATTGATTCTTTCCGTGAATTCCGATGGTCTCATTCGACGGATCGAAGGGATCACGGTGGGGTACCAGAAAATCGTGTTCGACTTTAAGAATATCCGGATAAACCAGAATATTCCCGAGAGCCGTTTCCGATACGATCCACCGGCCTCTGCCAACGTAATAGAAAACTTTCTCTTCGATCCGGAAAGTTGAAGCAGGAAGGAATGCGTCGATGGAGTCTGTAGGAGAGAAACTTAGGAAAGCTCGAGAAGCAAAGAACGTTTCACTGGATCAGGTATCGAGAGAAACGAATATTGCCAAACGGTATCTCCAGGCGCTGGAAGAGGAGGATGTGTCCCTGTTCCCCGGGGATACCTACGCGATAGGTTTTCTCCGCAACTATGCCGAATACCTGGGGTTGAATTCAGCGGAATTGATCACCCTATACAAGAACATGCGTTTACAGGAGCAGCCAGTTCCCATCGAAGCTCTTCTAGACAAGAAACGTTCTATGAATCCCTTTCTGCTCATAGGGTTAGGGGGAGTAATCCTGATTGCCGTGGGGCTATTCTTTTTCCTTCGCCCCACAGAGGGAAAGAAGGAAAAACCAGAAGTTGCCTCACGGACTGCAACGAAGGTGCAATACAAGGGAGTTCCGCTGGAACAAGCTTTTATCGAAGGGGACGAAATCCTTTTCCCCGAAGAGATTGGTTCTGTCCGAGTGGCAAAGGTTGGCTCTACTGTAGAACTGGCGGGTACCTTTGGCCGCCTAGTGATGAAACAAGGTCAGGAATCCCTTCTGGATCTGCCGGGAGCAAAACAGTTAGTCAAGGTAACGTGCAGCACCCTGCATCGAGAGGGAAAAACGCCTAAAGCTCTGCTCAAGTTCGAGATGTTACAGCGAACGGGAGGAGCCGTTGCGGCTGAAGGAGGAAAAGCTGGAACTGAAGTTCCTGGTTCGGCGGTTCCTGTGGGTAGTGCCAGCGATCCCGCACGAGTTCAACGTTCTCGGGTCGTACTCGAATCTCCGAATAGGTCTCCATTCACTCTGGAAATCGAGTTCACGGGATACTGTTTCTTCCGATACCGGGTGGACAATGGAGAACGGGAGGAAAAGTACTTTCGCAAGGGAGAAACCTTCAAGATAGACATCCAGAAGGAAATCGTTCTAGGATTCTCCAACGCGGGAGCCCTACGGGGAAGGATTCAGGGTAAGGAGATTGAGTTTGGTAGACCTGGCCAAGTGGGAGTAGGGATCCTTAAATGGGTGGAGAATCCGGGAGGGGGCTCTTTCCGTCTAGAATTTGTTCCCGTATATTAGTTACGTACCGTGGGGACAGAAAGCCGTAAAAAGAAATTCTATATCGAAAATCTCGGTTGCGCGAAGAACCTCGTGGATGGGGAGTCTCTCACTGGCATGCTCCTTGAAGAGGGATGGGAGGTTGTAGAAACTCCCGAAGAGGCAGAGTACCTTTTAGTGAACACCTGCGGCTTCATCGAACCGGCAAAAGAAGAGTCCATCGATATCACTCTGGAGTTTCGAAAGCGATTCCCTTCTAAAAAGATCCTTCTCACCGGGTGTCTGTCCCAACGGTACGGGGAAGAGTTGTTTCACCATCTTCCCGAAGTGGATGGGGTATTCGGGAATCGGGATCTGTCGAAAATCGTGGAGGTCGTCCACCGAATCGAAGCGGGAAAAAGGGGCCTCCTTATTCCACAGCGGTTCGGCCCCTCACCAACCCGTCCTGTCCGCGCCACCTCTCCAGGTTCAACCTATATCAAGATCGCGGAAGGCTGTAGGAATCGCTGTTCGTACTGTGCCATCCCTCTCATCCGGGGAGATCTCCGGAGCCGACCGGCAGGAGAAATCCTAGAGGAGATTCGCGCTTTTCTCCAGATGGGAATCCACGAGTTCAACTTGATTGCCCAGGATCTAGGTTCCTATGGTAGGGATAGGGACATTGAGGAAGGGTTCGTTTCCCTATTACGGGGAATCCAGGAGCTTCCTGGGAAGTTTTGGATCCGTTTCCTCTATATCCATCCGGAACGATTCCCTATGGCAGTGCTGGAGCTTTGCAGGGAGGATTCCCGGTTTCTGCCGTATTTCGATCTTCCCTTCCAGCATGCTTCGACGAAGATTCTACAGGCGATGGGGCGCAGGAAGGGTGGCAAAGAAAACCTGAAGTTAATCGAAACGATTCGATCCAGCCTGCCCGATGCGGTTCTCCGGACCACGGTTCTCGTGGGCTTCCCCGGGGAGAGAGAGGAAGATTTCGAGGAACTCCTCAGGTTTCAGGAAGCTGCGGCCTTTGACTGGTTGGGAGCCTTTATCTATTCGAGGGAAGAAGGCACACCCGCAGCGGAGTTGGATCGAAAAAGGAATCTTCATGTTAGACGGTCAGTCGCCCTGTCCCGAAAGAGGCAGATCGAACAAGTCCAGCAGAGGATCACTGCCCAGAGACTGGATCGATTCGTGGGAAAGAAACTAGAAGTACTGGTAGAAGAACGGGTAGAAGGGGAAGGTCTTGCCCTCGGAAGAGGGTACCTCCACGCGCCAGAAGTGGACGGATTGGTGGTGATCCACGACACGGAAGTTGTCCCTGGGGAAATGGTTCCCGTTCAAGTAATCCGGAGAAATGGGATCGACTTGGAAGCTATTCCGGTAGGGAAAGAGGCCGTCCATGGGTAAGGATGACCTTTGGTATCTAGCCGGACTGAATCCTCAACAGAGAGAGGCGGTCCTACATAAAGGTGAGCCTCTTTTAATCCTTGCAGGTGCCGGTTCGGGTAAAACTCGGGTCATCACGGTAAAAATTGCCCACCTGATCCTGAGTGAAGGGATCAATCCTCGATCCATCCTGGCAGTGACCTTCACGAACAAAGCCGCCCAGGAAATGAAGGAGCGAGCCATCCAGATCTGTCCGCAGGCAGAGGATGTGCTGATTAAAACCTTCCATTCTTTCTGCGCATGGTTTCTCCGACGAAACGCCCCATTGGCAGGACTGGAACCCTATTTTTCCATCTACGATGAGGAAGATTCCCTCGCTCTACTCCAGTCCCTCTACCCTGATCGAGAAAAAAGGTACCTTGCCTCCTTTGCCTTTGCCATAGGAAGGGCAAAGGATTATGGGCTTTCTCCCTCGGATCCCCTCGATCGAATCTCCCTCCATCCAGAACTCAGTGAAGTGTACCAGAGGTACTCTGAAAGGCTCCGACAGATTGGAAGCCTGGATTTTGGGGATCTCATTCTCCGGAGCCTCGAAGTCCTCCGGCAGTTTCCCGAGGTGAAACGGCGAACCCAGGATCGGTTCCGGATCCTTTTGGTGGATGAGTACCAGGATTCCAATGTGGCTCAGCATCAACTGTTGAAGGAATTGTATTCCCCCGAAACCTATATCTGTGTGGTAGGGGACGATGATCAATCCATCTATCGTTTTCGGGGAGCGGAGGTAGGGAATCTATTGATGTTCGCCGATGAGTTTCCCGGTACCCGCATCATTCGGTTGGAACAGAACTATCGATCCACTGAAAGGATCCTTCAGGCGGCCTCCGAAGTAGTAAGGAACAATCGGGGAAGACTGGGAAAAACCCTCTGGACGGATCGGAAGGGAGGGAAAGAACCCCTGATACTCTCCTGTATGGATCAGGATGAGGAAGCTAGAATCTGTGTGGACCTGATAAGAAAGAATCCGAACTTGGAGACCGCTATCCTTTATCGAATCAATGCCCAGAGTCGCGTGTTCGAGACCTTGTTTTTGCGGGAAGGAATCCCATACCGGTTAGTAGGAACGGTACGGTTCTACGAGCGGGAGGAAGTGAAGGACGCCCTTGCCTTCTTGCGATTCCTCCAAAACCCGAAGGACGAAGTCTCCTTTCGACGGATCGTGAATAAGCCCAGTAGGGGAATAGGAGTTGCCACAGTGGAGTCGATTCTTTCCCATCGGGAAGCGGTGACCGAAGGGCTACTCCGGGCGATGGAGGTGGAAGCATCCTCGCGAAAAGGAAAAGCCCTGGAACATTTAAACGGGTTCCTTTCCCTCTGTCGTCGCCTCTTGGAGGAACTGGAAACCCTAGATCTTTCTCGTTTCATGGAGTGTATGATCCATGAATCAGGCCTGGAGGAGTACCACCGGTCCCAGGATCAGATTGCGGGCTCCCAAAAGCTTAGGAACTTGGAAGAATTGGTAAATGCAGCGGTCGGGTACCCGAAAGGGCGGGAGGGCCTAGCGCAATTCCTAGAGGATATTGAGCTGGATGCGGCCGCGGTTTCCAATGAGGAAAACCACGCCGAGAAACCCTTAGTGACCCTCATTACCATGCACAACACGAAGGGATTGGAGTTCGATCGGGTAATCGTGACAGGGATGGAAGAGGGGTTGTTCCCCAGGGGAGGGGACGAGGCAGAGGAGGACCTGGAAGAGGAGCGGAGGCTTTTCTACGTGGCCATCACTCGAGCAAAGGAAGAATTGTACTTCACCTACTGCCGAACCCGGCGTCTCCATGGACGCACACAGGAGGTAGAACCTTCTAGATTCTTGAAAGAGTTGCCCCCTTCAGTCTGGGAGCATTCCAAACCCTTTCTGGATCGGTCTTCCTCTGGCCCGTTTGGAGGGAAGAACGGGTTCGAACCCGGCACCCTCGTGTACCACGAGGACTATGGGCAGGGAATGGTGATTCGGCAGTGGGAAAAAGATGGGGTCCTGGTCGTTCTGGTGAGATTCGAAAGTGGAAGGATGGCCCAGTTCATTCCGCGGTATGATAGACGGTTGGAGAAGGTTACAAGGGATGGATGATTCAAAGGAAATCTATACGATTCTTCCAGAGGTTCACCGGGCCAGGGACTGCCGGTTGTACGACCGCAAGGGGAACCGGTACCTAGATCTCTGGCGGAATGGAGGACGAGCCCTCCTCGGACATCGGCCGGATAGAGTGTACCGGGAACTGAAGAGCGTTCTACAGAAAGGGATTGTGGCCGAGTACCCCTCTCTCTATACAGTTCGCCTGAAGAAAGCTCTTCAAAGGTTGGTTCCGGGGAACTGGGAAATCCGAATCTTCGCCTCCCAGGATCGAGCGCTTTCAGCTGCATCGGAACTTATCCGTCGAAATAGAAACGTAAGCGTTGAAAACATTCCTGTCGTGGAACCGTTCCTGTATACTAATTCGACACTAGCGGATCGGGAACGGGATATGGGAGTGTTCTATCGGCCTTTCTTTCCTTTTCCGTACCAAAAGTTTCCTTTGATCGTTCCTGTGTTGCCATTCCCCGGATCTTTTGCTCCCCAGCCACTCTTGATCGGCGAACCGTTCTCGAAGAAAGATCTTCCCCCGGACGATCCCGTATCGCCTGTTCTTGTAGCTACCCTTGCCCGTGCGGTCTGGCATCTGATCCGGATCAGCCGAATAGCCTCACCTAAATGGGAAGAATGGCAAGTGAGCGGGTGGAAACGAATTTCCTGTTACGGGATTCCGCAATTCGATCGCTCCCAGTACCCTAGAATATTTAAGGCATTCCTAGACCGGAAGATCCTCGTACCTCCTACACCTAGGGACCCCCTTATCTTGCCGATGGAGTGGTCCAAGGGGGAAAAAGCCTTGGTGGAAGGAATAGCCAGAGAACTCATGGGGCTAGGAGGACAGTATGGAAATGGATAGCGTGATATTCTTACTGAGTCGTTTGATTATTGGGGGAGGCGCTACCTTTTGTGCCATCCTTCTCTGGTCGAAGACGAGGGATGCAGGATGGATGTTGGTAGGACTAGGGGTCATCGCAGGCTATGCGGAAATTATCTATACCACGTTGAAAAGTTTCGGTGTGATTCGTTCTTTACTGGTAGTGAACAACATTTCTCTATTGGAAGTGCTCCTAGTGAATCTACCCTTTCTTTTCATCATGATCGGATTCATCGTAACCATCACTCGCCGGTCCCCTCGTTAGGGATGGAACTTCGTCTTCCTCGAATACTAGCGCCCCGGATGGGCAATCTTCGGCGATCTGGGCAACTAGGGGTTCTTCTTGAGAGGTTAGGTTTTCTCGTCGAACTTTGGCGTGAAAGGGACCCATAAAAAATAATTGGGGAAGGGTTTCCGCACACAACCCACACCCGACGCATCTGGAAGGATCAATCTTTACTTTCATACGATTCTTTGAGTTAAAAGTACATACAGGGGAGCTTGAAATCAAGCAGAGAACTTTCTATAATGGCTCCATGACTGCACTATTGGTTGGTATCGGTCTCGTTCTAGTGGCAGTGTATCTGGTGCTGCCAGTATCTTGGTCTCCTCAATGGTTGAACTCGGTTCTGGAGTTTCTGAAAGGCGGGATTCCGCTTGGAGCCTTGATGATAGGGTTATTAGCCATATTCATAGGCATTACGGACATTAAGGACCGGATAGAGGCAAAAAAAGAGGAAGAGAAAGAAAAGTCTGAAGAGTCTTCCACAGAAGAGAAGGAGAAAACAGAGTAAGCAGTCGGTATCCTACGCCTTTAGGAGATGTGTATCCTAACTAGTTGAAGTCCCTACTAGCCCCGGGGGATCTTCGACGGGTTAGGAATAGATCCAGACCATAGGGTAGGATGCTGGTAATGATTAAATTCGAATTGCCAAACAGAGGATAGGTATGAAAACGATCTTTGTAAAACCACACGAAGTGGAACGAAAGTGGTATATTGTCGACGCAGCCGGAAAACGGTTGGGTAGGGTGGCCGCGAAGGTGGCTTCTATCCTCCGGGGTAAGCATAAACCCATCTACACCCCACACCAGGAAGTGGGAGATTATGTAATTATCATCAACGCGGATAAGGTGGTAGTGACAGGGAACAAGAGGAAGGATAAACTCTACTACCATCACTCGGGTCAACCGGGTGGACTCAGGGTGGAGTCTTTCGAGAAGGTAATTCAACGGAAACCCACGTATCCGTTGGAGGTAGCGATCAAGGGGATGCTTCCCAAGAATCGATTGGGTCGGAAACTGTTCAAGAATGTAAAGATCTACGCTGGAGAGGCCCATCCTCATGGGGCTCAAAAGCCAGAACCATTACAGATTCCATAAGCTAGGAGTGGTACTGTGAGCACGAAAGGAAATACGAAAGTAGGTACAGGAAGAAGAAAAACTTCGGTGGCCCGGGTATTCATCCAACCGGGCACAGGGAAGATTCAAGTCAATGGGAAATCGTTGGAGGAATATTTTGTCCATAAAGAACACATCTACATGGTCATGCAGCCCCTGGTGGCTACCGCCAACGAGGATAAGGTGGACATTTCTGTCAACGTGAAAGGTGGGGGGTTGAGCGGCCAAGCGGGGGCTATTCGACATGGAATAGCTCGGGCTCTGGTATTGCTGGACGAAACGAATCGATCAGCCTTGAGGGCAAACGGGTTTTTGACTCGGGACTCCCGTATGGTGGAACGGAAAAAGTACGGACAGCGAAAAGCCCGGAGACGGTTCCAATTCTCCAAACGATAAGCTTCCCCAAGGTTCTTACAAAGCCCTTCGCCAATCAAAGGTTGGGGGGCTTTTTTTATTTTCTAGGATCACTGGATGGATCGCTGTTATCTCCGAGCTCTTAAACTCCTCTCTCGGGCGGAACATTGCAGAAAAGGACTGGAACAAAAATTAACCCTTCGAGGTTTTCAATCCGAGGAGATCTGTAAAGCCCTCGATCGACTCGAAGAAGAGGGTGCGTTGGATGATCGACGGTTTGCAGAAGAATGGATACGGAGCCGCCTCAGGAAACATCCCGAAGGAAAGAGGCTGTTGGAGTTAGGCCTTCAAAAACGAGGGGTCGATGAACAACTTAGCCGGGAAGTGGTGAAACGGTCTGTTTCCTGGCCAGAGTATGGAGAAGCATTGAAAAGGTTGTATGTAGATCTTCTTTCTAGTGGAATACAAAACTCCCGCGAAATTACTTCATTTTTGCGCAAAAAAGGCTATTCTTCCTATGAGATTCGACGACTTTTTGAAGAATTAGGTTGACGTTCTGGATATAATACATATAATCTAGGGTGTTAAGTTTCCACCCTCAAAGAAGGAAAGAGTATATGGCAAAACATGAAAAAAAGGTGAGAATTTTCTCTGCATTGGAAGTGGCGAACATTTGTGGTGTGGTGAATCAAACGGCAATTAATTGGATTAAAAATGGGTACCTCAAAGCTTTTACTACTCCGGGTGGACAGTATCGAGTGTATGCAGAGGATCTGGTGGAGTTTCTTTCTTCCCGGAATATGCGTATGCCTGCAGAACTCCTTGCCTCTGTGGAAGGGGTGGTGGAAAAACGAAAGATCCTCATTGTGGATGACGATCAATCATTGAACAACATGATAAAAGGGTATCTAGAAAAAAAGTTCCCTGATTTTCCCATTTTTCAGGCCTTTGATGGATTCGAGGCGGGTCGTCTCATGGCGGAACAAAAGCCTTCCCTCGTGATTCTCGATATAGACCTACCAGGAATTAATGGGAAGGAACTTTGTCGTAAAATCAAGAGTGATCCTAGTCTGGGTTCACCCAAGATCCTTGTGGTTACCGGTCTATCGGGGGAACATCTGGAAGACACCATGAAGAAAGAGGGGGCCGATGCCTATCTCCGGAAGCCTTTCGATTTCGACGAGTTAACTGGACAGATATTCGATTTGCTGAAACGAGCAGGATCGTAAAATGGAACTACCAATATGGGAAATAAAAAAGCGACTATTTTGATTGTGGAGGATGAGGATGCCATCCGCCTCACCTTGCGGGATTACCTTCAGGGGAAAGGGTACACGGTCCTTGTTTCTTCCGATGGGGTAGGGGCTATCAAGCATCTTCTGGATCATGGAATCGATGTGATTGTCTCCGATTACCGGATGGATATCCTTGGCGGGGATTACTGGATCAAATTCTTGAGTACGTACTGCAAAGATAAGATCATCTTTATCACCAGCGGCTTTCTGCAACCCAACTTTCCTATCCCGTATGAGGTACTCTACAAGCCGTACGACTATGCGGAATTGGAAAGCATGATCGCCCATGCCCTATCGAAACGAACATCCCATGGATGAAGGATCCAATGTTCAGAAAAAGGCTGCTCGACTGCGAATTTTTGGAAGGGTACAGGGAGTAGGATTTCGGTATTGGACCAGCCATATCGCGGAACGATCGGGAGTTTCGGGTTGGGTGCGGAATGAGAGAGACGGAAGCGTGACCGTGGAATGTGAAGGCCCCGAGGATATGGTCGACCGCTTTATCAAACAGGTGCGACAAGGCCCTCCCGGTTCAAGAGTAGATCATGTGGAAATTACCCCTCTATCCCCAAAAGGCACTTATCGACGATTTTCCATCGAGTTTTAATTCCCCCCCGCAAAAAAAGGACGAGCCCCCTTTCAGGAGTTCGTCCCTCTTTTCTAATGGAAATTATTCCCCGTTACCGTCGGATGGAATAGAAAGCGGCCATCCCCGGGTATTCAGCGGTTCCTTCCAGTTGGTCTTCGATCCGCATTAATTGGTTGTACTTACAAATCCGGTCTGTCCGACTGAGTGAGCCGGTCTTGATTTGGCCGGTTTCCAATGCAACGGATAGATCTGCGATGAAATCATCCTCTGTTTCACCTGATCGGTGCGAGATGACGGTCGTGTATCCCGCCTTCTTTGCCATGTTGATTGCTTCGATGGTTTCGGTCACTGTGCCGATTTGGTTTACCTTGATGAGGATTGAGTTCGCACATCCCTTCTTGATTCCTTCTGCCAAACGCTTGGGGTTAGTCACGAAGAAGTCATCTCCGATGATCTGGACTTTATGTCCAAGCTCTTTAGTGATCTTGGCGTAGCCGTCCCAATCGTTCTGGTCGAGCGGGTCTTCCAGAGAGATGATAGGATACTTATCGATCCATTTGCGGTACAGCTCGATCATGTCATCCGTAGAGAATAGCTTGTTCGGGTTGGATTTCCAGAACTTGTATCCTTTCTTCCCTCCCTCTTCAAAGAGCTCGCTTGAGGCACTATCGAGGGCGAGCATGAACTCTTCACCTGGTTTATACCCTGCCTGTTCAATGGCTTTCATGATGAAATCCAACGCTTCTTCGTTTTCCAGGTTGGGGGCGAATCCACCTTCATCTCCCACGGCTGTGTTATGGCCAGCCTTTTTCAGGATGCCCTTTAGAGTGTGGAAAACTTCGGCGCACATCCGCACGGCTTCCCGGATGTTCTTGGCTCCCACGGGCATAATGAGGAACTCCTGGAAGTCGATCTTGTTGTCTGCATGTTTTCCACCATTAATGATGTTAGCCATTGGAACAGGGAGGAGCGTCGTGTGGACTCCCCCTAAGTACTTGTAAAGGGGAATCCCAAGACTATTGGCAACTGCCCGGGCTACAGCCATCGATACTCCGAGGATCGCGTTAGCCCCAAGTTTGGATTTATTCTCGGTGCCGTCCAATTCGATCATGTACCGATCCACGTCTACCTGATTTAGGGCATTTACCCCTTCCAGTTCGGGACCGATGATTTCGTTCACGTTATTGACAGCCTTCAGTACCCCCTTCCCTAGGTACCTCTTCTTGTCCCCGTCCCGGAGCTCCACTGCTTCATGTTCTCCAGTGGATGCCCCAGAGGGTACGGCGGCGACACCAACGCTCCCATCGTCCAATTCCACTTCCACCTCGATGGTGGGATTCCCTCGGGAATCTAGGATTTCCCTTGCCTCTACTCGTTCGATAAATATCATCGTTAACTCCTGTATTTTTGAAAAGATTCATTAGAATATGCGTACTATCAATAGTAATGTCAATACAGTTGACCCTTCGGATCCTCTTACCTACAATGAACCTGTATGCTATACAGTCGCCTCTTCACCAAGACTCTTCGGGAAGTGCCTCAGGATGTCCGTTCCTCCAGCACAATGTTTCTTCTAAAGGGAGGATACATTCGATCCATGGGGCAAGGATTGTATGGGATTCTACCCCTTGGATTGAGGGTGTTACGAAATATCGAGAGAATCATCCGAGAGGAAATGAATGCCCTAGGAGGACAGGAAGTTTCGGTTCCCCTGGTGACTCCCCGGGAATTTTGGCGAAAAAGCGGACGGGACCAGTGGATAGATCGGGATATGGTAAGATTCGAGGATCGAACAGGAAGAGAGCTTGTGATCTCTCCTACCCATGAGGAAGCGTTCGTGGAGATCCTGAAGAGTTCCCTTCATTCGTACCGGGATCTCCCCCTCTTTCTGTATCAGTTCCAATTGAAGTTCCGGGATGAAGAAAAGCCTCGACAAGGGTTGATTCGGGCGAAAGAGTTCCGCATGAAGGATGGGTATTCCTTCCATCGTTCCTATACGGACTTGAATAATTTTTTCCCCAAGATCTACGCGGCTTACATGCGGATCTTCAACCGATGTGAAATCCCTGTGCGGGTAGCAGAAGCAGGGGTGGGATATATGGGCGGGGAAAAGTCTTTTGAGTTCCTCATGCCCTTCGAGCATGGCGATGACACGGTGGTGGAATGCACGGATTGCGACTACAAGGCCAATAAGGAGATAGCTATTGCCGCCAAAGAGTACGAGGTAGAACCCCTTAAGGAAATGGAGAAGGTCCATACTCCGGGATGTTCCACAATGGAAGCTTTGTCGAAATTTTTGAAGGTTCCCAAGTCCCGGTTGGCGAAAACTCTCATCTATCGCACTCCCCGTGGACTGGCCCTTGTGGTCGTTAGGGGTGATCATGAGGTGAGTCTGGAAAAGCTTCGAAGGCTTCTGAAAGAACCGATTCTTGGACTCGCCTCCGAAGAGGAAGCACGAAAAGAAGAGCTTGAGCCCGGGTATCTCTCCCCCTTGGGAATTAATCCCGAAATTCCTTTGGTGATCGATGATCTAGTGGTGAACTCCTTCAATCTTGTCTATGGTGCCAATGAGTCGAATTATCACTTCACAAACGTCAATTATGGAAGAGACTATGATGGAGGGATCGTGGCGGATGTAGCCCTGGTAAAGGAAGGGCAACGGTGCCTGTTTTGCGGCAAGACCTTGAAGTTTACCCGTTGCTTGGAGTTGGGGCATATCTTCAAATTAGGGGATTACTATTGTAGATCGATGGATCTGAGTGTTCAGGAAGAGAGGGGAGGCCACGTGTATCCCTACATGGGGGCCTACGGGATTGGAGTGGAACGGTTGATGGCGGCGATCGTGGAGGCAAACCATGATGATCAAGGGATTATCTGGCCCTTGGCCATCGCACCCTTCCGAGTGTACCTTCTTACCATAGGAAGATCGGGAACGGTGCGTCAGATGGCTGAACACATTCACCATACCCTAAAAGACATCGTTCTGTACGATGATCGATCGGAATCGGCCGGAGTGAAGTTAAAGGATGCCGATATGTTGGGCATACCTATACGGATAGTGGTTTCTACGGGGGGGTTACAGGAAGGGTACGTGGAGGTTCGGGAACGACGAACGGGTATGATGGTAAAGGTGTCGAAGGGAAATCTGATGACCGTGATCGAAGATTTGGAAAAGGGGAGACTCCCTGTATGAAGTTCGAACTGGGTCCGGAACTTGTTGATCAGATCATCTTCGCCATGGAAGATCAGGAAAACGATTACCATTTCGATGTGGTGGAAGGGATGCTGGTACCTACCATAGAATTGTCGGAAGAAGATTTGGAGGAGGAAGATCGGTACATCCCCCTTCCCGAATGGAGATCTGTGGATGGGTTTAACCTGATGGAACGGTTTACTGCCTCATTACGGAATCCAATCTATCGGGAACGGTTGCGGCAGATTCTCACGTCAGGCCGAGGGGTATTTCGACAATTCAAAGATGCGTTGAAGGAGCGGCCGGAAATAGAGAAACTATGGTTTCATTTTAAGAACCGAGAAATGAAAAAAGAGGTGTATCGTTGGTACAATTCCTTGCGGGAAAGTTGGGGGTTGAAGGAAGTGGAGATCGATTGGGAGGAGCCAGAGGATCTAGTTCTCTCTGATTTTCAACTAAATCGTTGGAACGTTCCGGATGATGCGCTCCTTCTAGAGTTGGACCGGAAAGGGTTTCTAGAAATGGTTAGTCCTCTATCCCTTTCGGACGCAGAAAAGGAGGGTCTCTATCAGAGTAAGAGGTTCGGTCTTTGCCCTTCCCATCCGGATTCGATCGTGCTTCAAGCAAGGAGTCCTTCGGAGGAACTAGTAGCTTTTCTATGGGCCATGAAGAACAAGTTTCGCACCGATATCGAAGCTTACCATATCTTACAAATCTACTGTAAACCGGAGTACAGGGGAATTGGTCTTTCAAGAGCATTGGTAGAGACTTTCTGTTCCTCGGTGCTCTCTGTTCCAGGGAACCGAGTGACTATAGAACTTCTCGGAACCGCTTTGGAGCTTTCTGAATCCTTCGAAAATACTGGATTCAGACCGTTCTCTCAGGTGCTAGAGGTGGATGCCTCTTCATGGAAGGAAAGTCACCGCTTGGTGGAGCTTACTTGATGTTCTGTACTCTTACCCTTTTGGCTCTCTGATTTGCTCTATCTCTTCATGCAGTTTTTCTAATTCTCGCATCACCGTATCGGCTACGAACTGTTTAAGGTCCACATCAGCGGGCGCCTTGGAACGGGCTTCGTTCCGGAACGTTTCGCATTCCAGGATTGGGCTTACTTTGTACACTACCGTGTCTTTGAACAGTTGATCTTCCTCCATCTCTCCACTCGGATGGATCCGTAGGATGTTGCCTCCGATTCCTATGAGTACCATATAGTCGAACACTTTCAAGTAGGAATCAATCTCCTTGAGACCCCGCTTAGTATCAGGATTACCAGGTCGGTACCGTGTTCCCGAAGGAAAGACTAGAATGATGTGCCCTGAGTGTTTGCATCGAACCATGTGATGAAGGGCCGCACGATTGATGACGCTGCTCTTTCTCCGAGCTTCCTTCTGTTCCTCCGGATCGGTAATCTTCTCTAAGTAACGGCTAGGATAAATAACGATGCGGGAGTATGCTTCGGAGAACGCAAGCACTGCCTTGCTTTCCACGTTGAGTTTCAATCCTGCCATTGCCACGATGGACTCTGCGGTGGCCTGTCCTTCCAGACTACTTCGGGATAGAAGGTAGATAAACACCGGCAGATCGAAGTTGCTATAGTGTTCCATGAGGATGAGGCAGGATTTGCCTTCCTTGCTCCTACGGTGCAGTTCATAGAGGGTTTCGATGTTGATGATCCGACTTCCAGGAAGAAGATGGTCTTCGATTACCTTGTCCACATACTTACGGTTTACGGGATTGCCCGGCTGGAATACGTTCTTTTCCGTTACCTCCTGGTTCTGGGAGGTGTTCTGAATCATCGCAGCCAGGTGGGTTCGGTATACTTCGGCAATCGTTGGCATATCTCGCTCCTCTTTGTTACAGTAGGGCGAACAGATATGCTTGTCAACTATTATTCTACTGCTATGGCATAGATCTGGGTTCCCATGGAACTGTAAGGAGAACTGACTGCTAGTTTTGTGGCTCCCTTCCAGATGAATGCCTCGGAACCGATCCCTTCCGGATCTCCATAGAAACCTGCGACATACACGATCCCGTCTTTCACGGTTAGACTAGCAACAAGGCCGCCCATTAGTTCCGATGGGAAGGGTACGGGGATGGGCGCCCCGTTTTTCCAATAGGTGGGTGTCCACCCGTCTTCATTCGGGATTCCTATGCCACCGCCTATGTACACGTTGGAACCGTCCACGAATGGAACGATCGCAAAGTTGGCTGTATTGGAAACGTACCCGTTGAGCGTGATGGCAGTACTAGTTTCGTTTTCCGTGTTGTACTTCCAGTAACAGGGAATCCCGGTAGAGGAATCCGCATAGTAGCCGGCAAGGTAGAGAAATCCTTGGGAAAAGGAAGCCCCGTATACTCTGCCTCCATTGATCCCATTAGGCAGTGATAAGGCGTGGGGAGTACCGTTTTTCCACAGATAAGGCACTGAATCAGTTTCAGAGTTAGCTACCCCGGCAATATAGACGGTCTCATTCAGTACCCATAATCCACTAAATCCTACAGTTCCGATACTGAAGGATTCTGGTGGGGCCATGAAGGTTGGGGAGGTATAATTTTTCCAGTAAGTCAATTTGCGTTGGGGGTTTTCGGGATCCGACATGTCCACTAGTATTCCTGCGGCATATACTGTCCCATTTTCGATAAATATAGCTGTCAACGTGGGATCTCCACCCGTGTGGTTCGGAGGCACAGGAAGAAGTGTGGGCTCGGATGGTTGGGTTCCTATGGGGATAACCCAGATGCAGGGGGCTTTTTTACCTTCGCTATCAATCACATCGCCTGCGATATAGATAGTGCCTGATGAGACTTGTATAGCAAAGGTTCGCCCTTCTGTTTTTCCAGCTGGAATGGGGAGTTGGACTGGAGTCCCATTTACCCAGAGGACAGGCTTGAATACTTCATTTTCCATAGTAGAAAACCCGACCGCATAGATAGTTCTAGATACGGCCCCGCTAGAGGTGGAAGTTTCTTCAATTGCCCTTGTAGGGGTAACCTGTAATTGACAGGATAAGATGAAGATATTTGCTATAGCAGCTATAGCAAATATAGAAGCTATTTTCATTAATCTGACCCTCCTTTTCTTATTAATTCAGTAATAAATTCTACTACACTATCCTCAATAAATCAAACAAAACTACTTTAAACGAGAACAACATATTTCTTGCGGGCTATACTGTTTAGTGGTATACTTTATGGTATAGTCATCTATACCAATGAGGATGAATATGATTTCGATACAGCTTGATTCTAAAAGTCCTGTGCCTCTATTTCGTCAGATTGTAGAACAGATCTCTCGGTTGGTTCGGGAAGGTAAACTTCCGGAGGGCAGTCGCCTTCCCTCAGAACGTGAATTGAGCGAGGAACTAAACCTTGCTCGAGGTACCGTCAAAAAAGCGTATGAAGAACTTGCTCGTGAAGGGATCATAGAAGTTCGGAGAGGGCAGGGTACCTTCGTGAGTGGAATTTTAAAGCCAGTGGAAGCGGGAAGGAAAGAGCGGGCTTTGCTTCAAATCGGCCGCCTACTGGATGAACTGGAGCGAATGCGTTTCACTCCTCGCGAAATCGAAACCCTCATTCATATCAGCCTGCTGGAACGTTTGGAAAAAAAAGAAACCTTCCATGTGGCAGCGGTGGACTGCAATTCCGAGTCCCTCGATATGTTCCATAAGCAGCTAGCTTACATGCGAGGGATCGATTTGAAGAAATTTCTTCTTCCCGAGATCTTAGACAACCCTTCTTCGATCTCTCGCTTGGCACCCTTCAAGCTCATCATTGTGACATCTACCCATTATGGGGATCTTGTCCAGGCTGTTCCTTCCCTGGAGGAACGGATCGTTCAGGTTGCGGTATCGCCAAGTCCGGAAACAATCCTGGAGCTAGGGAACATTGGGCCTGAGGATACCGTTGGGATCGTGTGCGAAAGCAAAACATTTTCTCAGATCATCCAGAATAAATTGAAGGAACTTCGTATCACCCCTAAACGGATAGAGACCTTGCTGATACGTGGGGAGAAGGAGGTAATGGATTTCATTAGGGGAAAGGATGTAATTATCATCCCTCCAGGTTATTCCTTTCAAGTTAGTAAAGAGGACAAAGCTTTATTCCAACGGTTCCGAGAGGAAGGGGGAAAGACGATACAATTCGAGTACCGGATCGATCGAGGATCGTTATTACACTTAGAAGAGCGGATCAAAGAGGTGTGGAAATGAGTAATAGTGGCAACACCTCGAAAGGAAAGATCGTTTTAGGAGTCATTGGGTACGATTGCCATTCGGTTGGGAACAAGATTTTGGAAGTGTTCTTCAACGAAAAGGGATTCCAGGTAACCAACCTAGGAGTCATGGTAAGTCAGGACGAGTTCATCGATGCGGCCATTGAAACCGCAGCCGATGCCATCCTTGTATCTTCTCTCTATGGGCATGGTCTGATCGATTGTCAGGGATTTCGGGATCGATGCGTGGAACGAGGCATCGATGATATCATCCTCTACGTGGGAGGGAATCTGGTGGTAGGGAAAACTCCTTTCTCGGAAGTGGAAGAGAAATTCAAACAGATGGGATTCGATCGGGTATTCCCGCCAGATGTGGACCTGGAAGACGTGGCACGATTATTGGAGCAGGACATTCATGCACGAAGAACTGGTAAGCATTGACATTGGATCCACCTACACGAAAGGAGCTTTGTTCCTTCGTACGGAAGAAGGGTTGCGCTTCCTTCGAAAGTCCATCACCCCAACTACGCAGGAAGACCTATCGGAGGGATTTGGAAAGGTGTACACCCAGTTGACGGGTCTGCCGCACAAAGGGTTTTCGGAAAAAACTATCGATAAAAGAGAAGCAAAGGAGACTCCAAGGATTCGTTTTTCCAGTTCCGCTAAAGGGGGATTGCGGATCGCGGCTGTGGGGTTAGTTCCAGATCTAACGTTACAGATAGCCCGTCTAGCGGCCTGGTCGGCTGGAGGCAAAATCGTTGCGGATTCATCCTACAAGCTCAGGAGTGAACAAGTAACAACCATCCTTAGGGCATCGCCAGACATCCTTCTTTTTACCGGAGGTACGGATGGGGGGAATGAGGAAACGGTACTCTGGAATGCCCGGCAACTAGCGAGCTCTCCCTTCCAGGGAACGATCCTCTATGCGGGTAATACGACGATTCAAAGGGAAGTATTAAGAATTCTAGAGGGAAAACGAGTTGTGGTAGCCCCTAATGTGATGCCCCGTGTGGGCGAGATCAGAATCGAGGAAACTCGACAGGCCATTCAGCGGATCTTTTTAGATACCATCGTGGAGGGGAAAGGGCTGAAACAAGTGCAAGAGTTCTGCGGAACAGAACCTGTTCCGACTCCCGCGGCAGTGTTTGATTTGGTGGAAGCTATTGGGACCCATCAGGATGGATGGGATCGGTTCTGTGTAATCGATCTAGGGGGAGCAACCACGGATGTGTATTCGGTGGGGGAAGCCTTCTGGGGAGAGGAGGGGGTAGTCCTGAAAGGGATTCGAGAACCAAAAGTAAAACGCACCGTGGAAGGGGATCTGGGGATTCGGGTGAGCGCGGCTACGCTCTGGGATACGGTTCGGCCCTTCTACCAATTTTTTATTAAATGCATCTGGAACGATGCGATAAGTGGAGGAGAAGTCATCCAGGAGCTGCAGGGATCCATGGAAACCGAGTCAGCTGTTTTAAGAGAAGCGCCTACCGAGGAGGAAATCAATCGGTATGTAGAAAAGGTGACCATGAATACTTCGTATCTACCTGATTCAGAGCGGGAAAAGAAGATCGATCGGTTTCTGGTTCTAGCCGCTGTGATAATTGCTACCCTTCGACATGCGGGAGTTCTGGAAGAAACCTACACTCCCGCCGGAAGGATCTTTCTTCAATCGGGGAAAGATTTAAGACCCATAAAGGCTATCATTGGAAGCGGTGGATACTTATCCCTGTTCGATATGGGTGAACCACTCAGGATTCTGTTTCGTCTGGTAGCCATGGGTGAGCAAGAATCAAAGAAGAGAGACGATAAAGGGAATATAGTAGATTTCAGATTCAGTACCAATGTTCGGATTCCATTAGTACCGAAGAATCCCCTCTATTATCGGGATGCTTCGTATATGTTCCCTTTGCTCGGGAACTACGCGAAAGAGTATCCAAAAGAAGTTTCCAGATTGGCGATCGAGACCTTGGTTGCGGAATCTAACACTGTGTTGCATCAGGAGGTGGGATGAAAGGGTTGGAACGTATTCGAAAGACAGAATTTTTGCGGGAACGGGAAACGGTACTGACGAGTTGGCCTACAGGGAATGAGGTGGATCTTCAAGAAGCGATTGCTTACCAGAGAAAGATCCCAGAATCCAAGCGGTTTTCTCTTGCGATGGAAGAGGCAAAGAAAACGAGAACGCTTCTTACGCAACCGAGGGCAGGAGTGGCCTTGCCGGAAGAGCATATCCGGCTATTGAAATACCTGGAAACGGAAGGGGAAGCGGACTTATTACCCACTACGATCGATGCCTACACTCGACAGAACCGTTACACGGAGGCTCAGGAAGGAATTGAAAAATCTCTGGCCGCTGGGAAATCTCTATTGAACGGATTCCCCGCAGTGAACCATGGAGTGAAAGTCTGCCGGCAGGTGACAGAAGCAGTGACAAGACCTGTCCAAGTCCGACACGGGACCCCTGATGCTCGGTTACTGGCGGAAATCACCCTTGCGGGAGGGTTCACTAGCTTCGAAGGTGGGGGAATTTCGTACAACATTCCCTATGCGAAGAAGGTTCCTCTGGAACAATCCTTGAAGCACTGGAAGTACGTGGATGCTCTGGTCGGGTACTACGAGGAGCAAGGGGTGCGAATCAATCGGGAACCCTTTGGCCCATTGACGGGAACCTTGGTCCCCCCTTGCATCAGTCATGTGGTGGGAATCCTCGAGGGGCTCTTCGCTTTGGCACAGGGAGTGAAATCCATCACGTTAGGCTATGGACAGGGAGGGAACCTCGTTCAGGATGTGGCAGCTGTTTGGACATTGCGTCAGCTGGCAGAGGAGTATTTCACCTCGGAAGGATTCACCGATTACCATTTAACCATTGTATTCCATCAGTGGATGGGAGGGTTTCCGGAGGACGAAGCGAAGGCTTTTGCCGTGATTGGATGGGGAACCGTGGCAGCTGTGTTCTCTGGCGCGGAAAAGGTAATTGTGAAATCCCCCCATGAAGCGTTTGGGATTCCCACGAAAGAAGCCAATGCAGAGGGGTTACGGGCTACCCGCCAGTTGATCCACATGCTAAGCGACCAATCGATGCCTGAGAGCACTGAGTTGGCTCGGGAAAGCGAGCTGATCCGTGAAGAGGTGAAAGCAATCCTAGATAAAGTATGGAATCTGGGAGAAGGGAATTGGGAGACAGGAACGATCCGGGCCTTTCAATCCGGGGTACTGGATGTTCCGTTTGCTCCATCCCTATTCAACTTAGGGAAGATCCTTCCGGCTCGGGACAATGATGGCTACATACGAATCCTCCAGCCCGGTAATGTGCCTTTGGGGAAGAAGATTTTGGATTACCATCGGGAACGGCTGGAAGAGCGAGCAAAAGTGGAAGGCAGGCCGGTTAATTTCCAGATGGTGACGGATGATATCTATGCTATCAGTAAGGGACATTTGGTAGGGCGACCAAGATCGAATTTGAATCCAAAATTCAGGATGTAGGGGGAAGTAAAAGAACGTTCAGTTTAAGGAAGGTTCAGGATGAAAATCAAACAAGTTCTATTCGCGCCAGGTACTTCTGCCTTTTTCTTCGACGATCAACGAGCCATCAAAGGGGGCGCTAGCCACGATGGATTCGTGTACGTGGGAAAACCTGTGACTCCAGGGTTCTCTCGCATACGGGAAGCGGGCCAGAGTATCTCGATCCTTCTGATGCTAGAGGATGGATCGTTGGCAGTGGGAGACTGTGCTGCCGTGCAGTATTCAGGCGCGGGAGGAAGGGACCCTCTTTTCCTCGCATCCCAATATCTTCCTATCATGGAGAGAGAGGTGAAACCTTTCTTAGAAGGAAGAGAAGTGAGTTCCTTTCGGACATTGGTGGAAGAGTTGAAACCGTTAGAACAAGGCCCTCAGAGGCTCCATACAGCGATCCTCTATGGGTTGACCCAAGCGCTCTTGGATGCCTGTGCTCTCTCTCGTCGCAAGCTCATGTGTGAGGTGATCGCGGAGGAATATGGATTACCCGTGGTTCCGAGACGGATCCCCATTTTCGCCCAGACGGGGGATGAGCGGTACACGAATGTGGACAAGATGATCCTGAAGAAGGTGGATGTCCTACCTCATGGGTTGATCAATAATATTCCGGACAAACTTGGGTACCAGGGGGAGAAACTACGCGAGTATATCCGGTGGATCGTCCAGCGAATCGAAACCCTTCGTTCTGGAGAAGAGTATCGTCCCACCCTCCACTTCGATGTGTATGGGACGTTGGGACTCGCCTTCGATGGAAACCTGGACCGGATTGCTTCTTACATGGCAAGTCTGGAGCAGGATGCGAAAGGATTACCCTTATACATCGAAGGTCCCGTGGATATGGAAGAAAAGGGAAGGCAGATAGAGGCGCTGCTGCGAATCAAGGAGCGGCTTTCTGTCCTTGGTTCCCGGGTAAAGATCGTAGCGGACGAGTGGTGTAACACCTACGAGGATATCCGGGAGTTTACCGATGCCCAGTGCTGTCACATGGTGCAGATAAAAACACCGGATCTAGGGGGAATCGAGAATATCGTGGAAAGCGTGTTGTACTGCAAAGCGCATGGCATGGAGGCGTATCAGGGGGGAACCTGCAATGAAACGGATGTGTCCGCTCGGGTATGTGTTCATATTGCCCTGGCTACCCAACCCCATCGAATGCTGGCAAAGCCAGGTATGGGGTTTGACGAAGGGTTTACCATTGTTCGAAACGAAATGGAGCGGGCGCTGACCATTTTACAATCTCGGAAGGAGGGTTGAGGATGAAGGAGAAGAAGCATCAGAAGGCAAAGGAAAAGAGAAAGAAAAAATCCATCAACCGTAAACCAACTCCTAGAGTCAGGGAAACGCAAGAGGTAGAGGGGAGAAAACAAAGGCTTCTCAACGCGGCCCTGGATCTGGAGAGACGGGACCCGAAAGAACTGGATCGATTGTTCCCCGATGGGTTCAAGGTGCTGAGCCCTACGGCGATTCTAGGGTATGGATTTCCGCCGGAATCCTTCCTTCGGGGAATCGAACGGAATCCGCAGTTGATCGCTGTGGATGGGGGGTCTACGGATCCCGGACCTTTCTACTTAGGGTCTGGGAAATCATTCACCAACCGGGCCTTTGTCAAACGTGACCTCCGGTTCATGCTGGTGGAAGGGATCAAACGAAACATTCCCGTGGTGATTGGAACCGCGGGTGGCTCGGGAGCTTTACCCCACTTGGAATGGTGCAAGGAAATTATTCTGGAAATCGCCCGGGAAGAGGGATTGTCCTTCCAACTGGGCATCATTCCAGCGGATATTCCCAAACCCGTAGTCCTGAAGGCCCTAGAGGAAGATGCCCTAAAACCCCTTCCCTTCGTTCCTCCGGTGAATCGACGTGCCATTGAGGAAAGCCCCTATATTGTGGCCCAGTTCGGAGTGGAACCCATTATCGAAGCTCATCGGAAGGGTTGTGAAGTGATCCTATGTGGCCGGTGCTTTGATCCCGCAGTGTTTGCCGCCTTGCCCATCATGTTGGGTTTCGATCCCGGATTAGCCCTCCACATGGGAAAAATCCTTGAATGTGCAGCCATCGCTGCCACTCCAGGATCAGGAGCAGATTGCGTAATGGGGATTTTGAAAGGCGATTGCTTCATCTTGGAAAGTTTAAATCCCGCTAGAGTCTTTAACAGCTCTTCTACCGCAGCCCACACTCTCTATGAAAAGTCCGATCCCTATCACCTGTATGGGCCGGGAGGAATGATCAATCTGGAGCAGACCACCTTTACCGAATTAGGAAATGGACGGGTAGAGGTTCGGGGAAGTAGATTTGAACCGATCCAGCCGTACACCGTAAAACTGGAGGGGGCCCGACCAATCGGTTTCCGTACCGTATGCTTGGCAGGCGTCCGAGACCCTGTCATGATCGAGGGGATCGATCGGATTCTAGAGGAAGTGAGGGCGCAGGTAACATCCCTCATGGAAAAGGAAGGGATCAAGGGGACTCTCTATTTCCATCTGTATGGGAAGAATGGGGTAATGGGAAGTCGGGAGCCTAAGCAGAGCCCTAGTCACGAACTAGGGGTCCTGATCGATGCGATAGGGGAAACCCAGAAGGACGCGGACACCCTTTGTAGTGTAACCCGTTCCACCCTTCTACATTATGGGTACAAGGGAAGGATCGCCACAGCCGGGAACCTGGCGTTTCCCTTTTCCCCTTCGGATACTCCCATGGGGGAAGTGTATGAGTTTTCCCTGTACCACTTGATGTCGATCAATAGCCAGCGGCTCTTTCCTTTGAAGGTAGAACAGGTGGGAGGAAAGAAATGAAACGAAGCATCCTCGACGTAGCCCGAGTTATCCGATCCAAGAACTCAGGGCCCTATGAATTGACGTTGGATATTCTGTTCAAAGATCGAAAATGGTACGAACTGTTCAAAGCTCGGAAGATCGTGAACAAGGAACTGATCGCCCAGCTCTATAAGGTAAAACAGGAAGAAATATTGGGGATCATCTGGTTCGAGCCCGTTTCTGCGGTCAAGATCACCATCCGCCGCCCCTGCCCTTCAGGTTCACCGGGCGACACGGATATTTACGGGGCCCAACAACACGCCCCACTCCTGGGAATCGAGTTCGATGCTGAGGAGTAATCAAAAGCTCTATGGATAGAACACCCCCACCGCCTGCTGGAAGGTTTGGCTACCATGAGACCCTCATATACGCCACCTACTATGCCCCCCGGGGTAGGTTGCGGTTGTACATGCTGGGGGGGGAACTGGCACGGAGGTACCTTTACCCTACTGATCTATTGATTGGGATCATCGGCGCGGAGGGTTCGGGCAAATCCACCCTGATACGAGGTCTATTTCCGGGGCTGGAATTGACCAACGATGACGATGGGGTAAATCTTCGACCTACCCCCATCTACTCCTTCGAACCGGAGGACTACTTCGCTCCTCACACCTTCCATATCGATGTAAGGTACGAATTGGCCTTCAAACAGAAGTATGAAATAGCTGAAGCAATCTCGAGGGTGGTATCCCATGGAAGACGGGTCATCGTGGAGCATTTCGATCTGATCTACGAGGCTTTAGGGTACAACGCCCAGATCATTTTTGGCATTGGGGAGGAAGTGATCGTAACAAGGCCTTCCGTGTTCGGCCCTATTCCCCACCGAATCAAGGACGTGGTGGATCGGACGATCAAGTATCGCTTGATGGCTCATTCCGCGGAAGACCTCACTAGTTATGTCCTTGCGAGGGATTACCACTATACGCCACCGGTTCTCCATTCCGATGTGAAACATGGATTCGTGATCAGTTTCCCGGAAAAACCCACGATTCCTATTGAGGAACTGGAAGAACGGGTGAAGGAACTCATCCAACAGGATATTCCGATATCCGTTGCGGGCGAGGACAGGATTCGGTTCGGTACCGATGAAATCTACTGTACAGGCACGCGAACCCACGTGAAATCTACCGGTCAAATCGAAAATTTTCGCCTTCTTAAAAACTACAAGTATGACCCTATCCGTAGAGAGTACCTTTTAGTAGGCATCGTAGGGAGAAAAGAGATCGTAGGCTTCGAAGAAATCAACGAACTCCTCGAAACTGATTGACATTTCGTGGTATACTCGGTCACAAGGGGAGGCGCGATAGAAATGATCAAAATCCCAGGGAGAGACCCCTTTACCCATGTGAACTACCGCCGAGTGGATGGGGATTTCGTTCGAACTAGAGTGATCGAGGGTACTCCATTTCTCGAAGTGGATCCTAGAGGGATCCAGAAACTAGCCGAAGAGGCTTTTCATGATGTTTCCTTTTTCCTACGACCCTCGTTTCTTGAGAAACTGAAAAAGATCCTTTTCGATCCTGAAGCATCGGGAAACGATCGGTATGTGGCCGAAACCCTCCTCCGGAATGCGGTGGTAGCAGCCGAAGGATTCCTTCCCCTCTGCCAGGATACGGGAACTGCTACCGTGATCGCTTGGAAGGGAGACAAAGTATTGGTGCGGCCTTTAGAGGGTGTCGGCGAAGAGGGAGCAAGTAATTACGAGAGTCTTCAGCGCATGGCAGACGAAGAAGCTCTCTTTAGGGGCATCGCGGAAGTGTACAGAACCCGATACCTTCGGTACTCACAGATTGCTCCCCTCAGCATGTTCGAAGAAGTGAACACGGGAACGAACCTCCCTCCCCAAATCGACATGTACGCATCGGAAGGAGCAGAATACCGGTTCCTTTTCATTGCCAAGGGAGCGGGAAGCGCCAATAAGACTTCTTTTTTTCAGGAGTCTAGGGCATTGCTGGAGCCAGAGACGCTTCGTTCCTTCCTCCGGGAAAAAGTCCGGGGGCTGGGTACGGCTGCCTGCCCACCCTACCGGTTGGCCGTCGTGATCGGGGGGCTTTCCCCTGAGATGAATCTAAAGGTCCTGAAGCTAGCTACTACGGGGCTATTGGATGGATTACCAGAACGGGGAGATGGGAAAGGGACCCTCTACTTAGATAGAGAGTGGAGCACCATTCTTCTCCAACTGGCGCAAGAATCAGGGTTAGGAGCTCAGTTTGGGGGGAAATACCTGGCACTGGATGCCCGGTTGATCCGGATGGCGCGACACGCGGGAGCTTGCCCTGTGAGCATTGGGGTTTCCTGCAGCGCAGACCGGAACATTCTGGGTCGAATTACCAAGGAAGGGGTTTTCTTGGAGCAGCTTGAAAAGGATCCTGCCACCCTATTGAAGGACCTAGTCACCCAACGAGTTGACCGATCCCTAGGTACAAGAATAGACCTCAACCGTAGTCTCGATGAGGTGCGCAAGGATCTTTCCAGACTCCCGGTTGGTAGCCTTGTGGTGCTATCGGGACCGCTGGTAGTAGCCCGGGACATCGCCCACGCACGGTTCTTCAAACGCCTGAAGGAAGGCAAGGGATTGCCCGAGTACCTCTACCGGTATGGGATCTACTATGCGGGTCCCGCAAAGACACCTCCAGGATACCCCATTGGAAGCTTTGGTCCTACCACAGCTCAACGGATGGACAGCTACCTGGAAACCTTTATGCGGGAGGGAGCTTCCCTCGTGACCCTAGCAAAGGGGAATCGGGCAAAAGGTACTGCGGAATTATGCCGAACCTATGGGGGCTTCTACCTTGGAACAATCGGGGGAGCTGCAGCTTTACTGGCCAAAGAACACATCGTATCTTCTGAAGTGTTGGATTATCCAGAACTGGATATGGAAGCGGTACGATTAATTCGGGTGAAGGATTTCCCTGCTTTCATTCTGATCGATGACAAGGGGAACGATTTATACGGCCGTATCTAGGAGGAATGGATGCTTCTTCGAGATTACTGCATTCCCGAAGGAGTGCATTTCATTGAAAGCCGAACCAAACAGGGAGCCTTCGAAGAACTATCTAAGAAATTCTCTGAAGTGTATGGGAACATCGATGCGGATGAGTTGTTGAAACGGATTCTGGAAAGGGAATCCGTTCTTTCCACATGGATTGCCTCTGGAATCGCAATCCCCCATGCCATCGTGCCCGGGTTTGGCCCTTCGAGAATCCTTCTCGGTGTCAGTAAGGAGGGGATCCCCTACGGAGCTCCGGATGACCGACCTGTTCACCTGTTGATCCTAATCGTGGGGGATGGAATAGAACATCTACAGGTCCTTCGGCAGGTAGCGATTCGACTGGAGACCCCACAGGTGTACGAACAGATCGTTTTTGCTACCCATCCTATCGAAGCGTACCGGGCTTTCGCGGGAAAATCCGGAACCGAACTTTCCCACCCCGAGAAGGAGCTCCCGATGGACCGTGAAGGGCGATTCTTTCTGTCCCAAGCGTGCTGGGAACAGGGGCTGCTTCTGGCAGAGAAGATCGACGCCTCTCATATTTTTGTCCATGCCGATTGTCTTGAAGAATTGGACTTCTTCCCCAAGGACTTACCTAGAAAAATCTGTTTTGTGGCGGTGAGTCGGGTGGAAAGGATTCGGGAACAGTTCCCTGATCATCCAGTGGTACAGATTCCCTTCAAGGGAGTAAGTCGGGCAAATCAGGTAGAGCTTTCCATCATCTTTGCTCTTTCCCGGGGATTGCTCCGGCAGGAAGAACGGGTAGTTAGCATCTTTGGAGTTCCCTTCTCTGGGATCCTGGATTCGGTGCGGGTGACGGATATCGGTAGCGAGTTCAAAGTATTCTTTGCGTTCGGGAAGGAAAAAGACGGGCAGGATCTGGAAAACCAGGTACTGATGCGGGTAATAGAAATAGCGGGGGAACTGGCAGAAGAAGGCCGGGAAGGGAAACCATCGGGGACGATCTTTGTCCTTGGGGACTATGACCAGGTCCAGCATCACTGTCAGCAGATGATCATCAATCCCTTTGCCGGGTATCCAGAATCGGACCGGAACATACTAGATCCCAGTTTGAAGGAAACGATCAAGGAACTCTCAAAATTGGATGGAGCGTTCGTGATCCGTGGGAATGGGGTAATCGTATCGGCGGGTACCTACCTTCGCACCCGAGTACCCCCAGCCGAGTTACCCTCAGGGTTAGGGGCCCGGCACACCGCAGCCGCCGCTATTACAGTGGTCAGTCGCGCGGTGGCCGTGGTGCTCTCCGAATCTACCCGTAGGGTGAGTATCTTCAAAAGCGGCGAAAGGATTATGGTTCTGTAACTTTTTTCAAACTTTCCGCAATCTTCTCAACCTGCCGTTTGGACACGAGGAACTCTACCACCCCTTCCCGGGAAAGGGCGTAGAAATCCCTATTAAAAGGTAGGTACTGTACTCGTTGGATCTTTCCCGCGGGATCATTCAGATGGAACTCCAGGGTGACTTCAGCCTTTCCAGCTGCCTTTCCGCCCGCTGGGACTTCCCCTTCTATGACGAGCCCGATACAGTTCTGGTACAGGTCCTTGAACTTTTCCGCCTTTACTTCCTTTCCATCGAACAGGAACGTTTCCTTTGTTTCTTCCCTCTTGGTTTCTTTGCCGTCCTTGTCCTTTTCAGTAACGGTGACTTTTTCCCGTTTGATTTCTCCCGTATGGCGGGCTCCTAAATAGTCGATCTGTAGTTTGTCTACTTTGTCGATGTTGATAATGAAGGCGAACTTGTCGATTAGGTCGAAGGGTTTTACGGCAATATCAGAGCGGATGTCCTCTATGAGGAATACAGTGGGAGAATCTTTCAGTTTGGCGAACACCCGGTTCTTTTCCCACTCTGGACCGGTCTTGACCGCCTCTTTACCCATCAGGAGGTGAAGAGTCACATCTTTCTGTACCTCCTTTTCCACTTCTTTTTCCCCTTCTTTTTCCTTTACCTTTTCCTTCACTTTAGCCTTCACGTAGATTTCATACTCAGGTTTATCTAGACCATACTGAGCGAGGGACGTGGGTTTGTCACTGACGAAATCCTTGATCCTGAGTTTCCCCAGCGTAGTGACCACTTTGTTGAAAGCTTGGGAATCTACCCCTCGGGGAAGCTTATAGGGAGAGGTGATGATATGGGTAGTGAAGGAGGATTCCTGCACTCCAGTGCTAGGTTTTGGTTCGATCGATATTCGGGTATTCCCATGGACAAGGGTCAGGCGTTCCACTTCATCCGGATTGAAGGACGGGAGTTTTCGGTCCCGAAAATCCGTTAAAGACACGTAGAGCCGTTCCCCAGGATAGGAGGGAAGGATATAGACCTTTGGTTCCCCTACTTTCATCCCGTAGTATCCCATACCGGTAGGTGTCTTTTCTCCTCCTAGGAGTTCCACCTTGCTCCCGTCCTCCAGGGTCAGAATCACCCGCGCTTTTGGATTGGCAAGTCCAAACGGCCCCAGATCCTTGGGGTTTTCATCGGCCACGCGTTCGTACCGCATGTTACACAAGGACCAAAGGATACTCTTGATCTCCTCCTGGTCTAACTGTACCCCCTGAGCTTCAGCAGGGGAACTCCAGGTTTCTCCCTTTCGTTCCAGAATGACCCCTTTCAAGGGGAGTTCTAGGCGGGTCACCTTTTTCGTGTCGATCTCCGTCATGTAGAGAGACTTGTACTGTTCCGCTTGTTTATCGATCTGTGCCTTCTTGTAAGCGGTTGCCCCAAAGTACCCGCCGATGAGGATCACTAGGGCAACGCCCGCAATAATGAGGTTCTTTTGTCTGGACATATCCACCTCCCGTGTTGGTTACAGATGGCGCCGTTTGAGCCAGACAATGAGCCCCGACGCGAAAAGGCCTAACGGGATGATCGCTGTGAAAAGGAGGCCAAAAATGATCACCTGTAAACCTGAAAGCCTCATGGGAAGAGTAATGAGGCTCTTGGAACGGACGGAGATGGACTCGGGTCTATCCTGTAGCCAGGTGAGGGCGTTCATGAAGAGGTCGAAATTCCCTTGGATCTGCCCAAAGAGCCCCAGCGGCTCCAGAAGGGTTCCGCTTCCTAACACTACGATCCGTGTTTCCTTTCCCTCTTTCCCTTCCAAGGGTTCCTTGATGGCGTACCCGAGGGTGATAGGTCCCTTCTTATCGGTCGCGGAAAGGCTGGGAGAATTGTTGTTCAGGTCCACTCGCAGGAAAGAGTCCTTCGAAGAGGTTAAAAGAGGTTCCATTTCGATGGTCCTGCGCTTCAGATCCAAGGTCTTTACCCCCTGGGCGAACTGGAGCACCACAGGAACATTGTTCTCCTTCAAAGGTCGCACGATATCGTGCAGGCTGAACTCGGGGATCACGTGGAAGGGGTTTCCCGTGTTGTAGCTCTTGTTCATCTCCACTACCACACCAAAGTCAAAGTCCACCCCATAGCTAGCAAGTATTTCTTTCAAGTTTTTCGGATCCCCACTCTGGAAATCGGCCATCACGAGGAGCCTTCCCCCCTTCTGCAGATAGCTCAGGATACGGTCCCGTTCCGCCGGGGTTAGATCCTGTTTGGGGCTGTTGATCACTAAAAGGCCAGCATCCTCCGGCACATCCGACTGTAAAAGATTCAGTTGTTTGTAGGTAAAGTTCTCCCTCTCGATCACCGGTTTCATCTGCAGGTCAAAGAGGGCTTTTTCCTTATGGCCGGTAAGATCATAGACCACTGGAGTATTACCGGATGTGACGTACAGGAGGGTCCCGGTAACCCGTTTCTCCACTGAAAAGCCCGTAATTTCGGGGTTCTGGAAGTTCATCCAGTTGATTTCGTACAGATCTACCTGGGGAATCACCTTGAACCCTTTTTCCCCTTCGATGATGAGGGATCCTTTCTCGATCCCTTTCTTTGTTTTATCGTATTTGGCGATGAGACCAGGATTCTTGTCGGGATCCACGATCTCCAAACGAATGTTCTTGTTCTTTGCCACGTATTTGTCCAGCACTTCCTTTATTTGCCGGGACTCTTTCCCTGGTTCCCATAACCCGTAAATCGTAACGGGTGACTTGATTCCCTCAAGGACTTTCAGGGTCTGTTCTGAGAGTGAAAAGAGCTTGTTCCTCGTTAGATCGATCTGGGGTGAAAACTGTTGCACAATCAAGTTCAACAGCATCAATCCAACGATAAGAGACAGGGTCAGGAGAGCCGCGTAGCCTCCATACCGTACCCGTTTGGTCTGCAAGGATTCTAGAAACAAGGCTTTTATATTCATGTTCTTGATCTTCACGGCCTACCTCCTTATACCCAACGTTGTTTTTCGATTAACCGGACTGTAAGGAAGAGAAAAAGACCGGTGAAGGACAGGTAGTATACGAGACTGTCTACCTTCAACAATCCCATGGAGAAGTTTTCGTACCGCTTGTTGAGGGAGAACCAAGAGAGGAACTTTCGCATGAATCCGATATATACCCCTTTCTCGATAAAATATGCAGCAGCGATGATGATGGCTCCGATGAGGAACAAAGCTATCGTAATATACAGGTTTTTCGTGTTTAGATAGATGTAAGAGCAGAGAGCTACTACCAAGAGAGCCGCAAAAATTATGCCTGCTACCAGATCCACAGGAAGGGAATTACTAATGGGATCGATCAGCCAAATCATGAGAAGGGAAAAGAAAGAAACTAGAGCGGAAGTCAGTTGGTTCTCCGTGCCCGCGGATACGAAAACTCCCACGGAAATATAGGATGCCCCTATGAAGATGAACCCGATATAGGCGCCAAGGGTCTCCCAGAAAGAAAGGTCTCCGAAAACGCCTACCACTACTGCGTACATCACGGTAATAACGAGGGTAATTAAGTACACAGTGAAGGCCGCTAGAAACTTACCCAGCACGATCTCCGGGATGGAGATGGGGCTTGTAAGAAGAAGCTGATCAGTCCGTTGTCGTTTTTCTTCGGAAAAAAGCCTCATCGTGAGAAGGGGCACTGCGAACAGGTATATGAACAGGATCCCCCCTAAAAAGCCGGTGTACTGAGAACTGCGAGTAATGAGATTGCCGAAGGTGAAGAACACCCCTGCAACCAGCAGGAAGAATCCCATGTAGATGTATCCGATGGGAGTGAGAAAATAACTCTTCAGTTCGCGCTTCAGTATAGCGATCATACCTTTGCTACCTCCTCTTCTTTCGTGGTCAGGTGCAGGAAGATTTCTTCCAGGGTCATATCGAGGGACCGCATCATGAGGATGGGCAGCCCCGCGCTACCGAGGGCTTTGGAAACATCTCTGCGGATATCTGCATCCTTATCCGATTCCACTACCAGTTCCACTGTGCCTGGTTCTTGGGATTCCTTGAAGGAAAGATTCTTTACAGCGGGAATCTTGCGTAGAACCCCTTCCACCTGCTGAACATTACCGTCAACTCGTAGTTGCAGGTGGCTTCCTCCTAACAAGCGTTTCGCCAGATTCTCCGGAGTGTCGTCCGCCACGATCTTGCCCTGGTTGATGATGAGGACCCGTTTGCATACAGCGCTCACCTCCGGCAGAATATGGGAGCTAAGAATCACAGTGTGGGTTTTGCCAAGATCTTTGATTAACTGTCGGATTTCCAGGATCTGTTTGGGGTCCAGCCCCGCGGTAGGTTCGTCCAGAATCAGGATATCGGGTTTGCCGATCATTGCCTGTGCGAGTCCCACCCGCTGCTTGTATCCTTTGGAGAGGTTCTTCACAAGCCTCCCCGCCACGTCGGTGATTCCTACCGTGTGCATCACCTCATCGATCCGCTTTGACAGTTCTTGTTTGGGTACTTTCTTGATCTCTCCGGCGAACTGGAGGTATTCTCGAACAGTCATTTCCGGGTACAGAGGTGGGTTTTCCGGAAGGTACCCAATTCGTTTTTTTGCCTCCAACGGGTGCTCTAGGATGTTCATCCCGTCCACCGTCACTGTCCCTTCGGTGGAAGACAAGTAACCGGTGAGCATGTTCATCGTGGTGGTTTTCCCGGCTCCGTTGGGTCCCAGGAATCCAACGATTTCTCCCCGCTCGATTTTGAACGTTGCGTGATCCACGGCGGTATGCGGGCCATACCGTTTTACCAGATCTTTCGCTTCTATCACAGGACACCTCCTGAGGGTAGAATTAAATGTCAGCTCGATAGGAGTGACAGAACTTGTTCGGGGGTTCGGGAGTTCCGAAGCTTTTCTCGTTTCTCTGCGTCTTTTACTATTTGAACGATCTGAGCAAGGATATGCAGGTACTCTTTCTGGTTGTCCTCAGGACCACCAATGAGGAACACGATGTGAACAGGCTGTCCGTCGATGGATTCCCAGTCCACACCTTGTTCGATAATCCCAAGGCACATAAAAAAAGAATCAAGGTCTTTTAATTTCGCGTGGGGAACCGCGACTCCTAGACCGATCCCAGTGCTGACTATGAGTTCCCGGGCGGCTATTGCCTCGGCGAACCGCAGTTTGTCTTTCACCTTTCCCGCGGTTTGGGCAGCTTCGATCAAGAGTTCGAGCACACGGCCCCTGTCATGGGTATCCTTGATGAACAGGATACATTCTTTAGAAAGATATTTTAAAATGTCCATGGGATCTTTTCGTTGTTAATGTACTAAACAATGGGCATTGCGTCAAATAGGTTAGGAACAATAGATTGCAGGAATGCGCTATTTGGTGTACAACCTTGATTCATGAAAGCTCTAGTTCACACAGCTCCAAATACGTTCGAACTGAAGGATGTTCCCAAGCCCGTGCCGAAACCCAACGAGATCCTGGTGCGGGTTAAGGCGGTGGGGATCTGCGGTAGCGACGTGCACGGCATGACAGGCCACACGGGCCGTCGGATCCCTCCCATCATCATGGGGCACGAGGCTTCTGGCGTGGTGGAAGCGTGCGGTTCCACTGTTACCCGATGGAAGGTGGGAGACCGGGTTACCTTCGATTCCACCATCTACTGCAACGCCTGCGAGTACTGTCTCCAGGGAAGGATCAACCTCTGCGACAACCGGATGGTGTTGGGGGTTTCCTGCGCCGAGTACCGTCGGGACGGGGCCATGGCAGAGTACGTGGTGGTGCCGGAACACATCGTGTACAAACTTCCGGAGACTGTCTCCTTTCTTCAGGGGGCCATGATCGAACCTCTTTCCATCTCTCTCCACGCGGTAAACCGCGCTCACTTACGGATCGGTGAATCCGTGGTGGTGATGGGCTGCGGGATCATCGGGCTCATGGCGATCCAGTGTGCCCGGTTGAACGGGGCGGGTACCATCATGGCCATCGACCTGAACGAAGCTCGTCTCGAGATGGCAAAGAAGGTAGGGGCGGACGTAACCATCAACCCTTCGAAGGAGAGCGCCTTGAAGAAGGTACTGGAGCTCACGAAGGGGAAAGGAGCGGACGCTGCTTTCGAGGCCGTAGGGTTGGAAAAAACCCCCAACGAAGCCCTTTCCTATGTCCGTAAGGGAGGGAAACTCGTGCTGATCGGAAACCTTGCTCCCACGGTACCCATTGGATTACAGTCCATTGTGACCCGGGAAATCGACGTGTACGGATCCGCCGCCTCTTCGGGAGAATACCAGACCTGCGTGGACCTAATTGGGTCGGGCAGGATCCAGGTGGATCCCTACATCAGCAAGGTGGCGCCTTTGGAAGAGGGGCAGGTGTGGTTCAACAAGCTCCTTTCCGGAAAAGAGCCCCTCTACAAAGTAATCCTGGAGCCTTAATGTAAGAACGGCGCTTATCGCTAAAGCGACCTATTTCTCCTATTAGAGCCCTCGCCGGAGCGTTCATATAAGTCACGTGCGGTTACAAGTAGTATCCATGGTAATATTTAGCTTTTACTTCCAAGTGAGCTTCTAAAAAGCGAGTTGATAATTAGCATAAGCGCCCACTCCGGTTACCGCTTGCGCACTACTCCCACTTTGGGGCATTCCCGCTCCAGGGGGCAGGTGGAGCATCGGGGGGATTGGGGGGTACATACTTGCTGCCCGTAAGCCACCAGCACCTCGTTAATGGGGATCCAGTATGGTTCCGGCAGCACTTTCATCAGGGCGTACTCGGTGTGTTCGGGGGTGCGGGTGGATACCCAGCCTAGCCGGTTAGAAATCCTATGCACATGGGTGTCCACGCAGATGGCGGGAATCCCGTACCCTAGGTTTAGCACGAGGTTCGCGGTCTTCCTCCCCACGCCGGGGAGGCTTAGAAGCAGGTCCCGGTCTGCCGGAACCGAACCTTCAAACCGGTCGATCAACTGTCGGGCAATCTCCTTTAGGTTTTTAGCCTTTACTCTATAAAAGCCAACGGGATAGATGAGACGCTGAATCTCTTCCTCACTTAAAGAGAGAAGGGCGTGAGGCGTGGGTGCCCGTGCAATCAGCCTCTGGGAAGCCGCCAACGTTACATGGTCCTTTGTTCGTAAGGACAGGATGGTAGAAACAAGGATCCGAAAGGGATCCCGGGAAAACTCCCGTGCCACGATGGATACCGAGGGCAGGGCCGCCCCTTCCAGACGACCTCGCAGTAAGTGTAGGATCCGTTCCCAATCCCGCGGAGGAGGAATGTCCACGATCTTCTATACCTTTGATTGTTCGTTAGAGGAGTCCTTCGGTGAATGACCTCCGATGGATTCCAGAAGTGCTACCGCATAGGCTTCGATGGCTTCCTGTTTCCCCACCGCATCCTGTTTTTCCTTGGTCTTGCCTTTCACCGAGACTTGGGAGGGGGAAATTTGCAGGTCTTCCGCCAGGGTCTGGCAAATGTTCTTCCGGTAGGGAGAGAGTTTGGGTGTTTCCAGCACCACCGTGCAGTCGAGGTTGATCACTCTCCATCCCGCCTCCTGGATCAGGGATTGTACCTTTTGGAGGAGAATCCGGCTGGAGATGTCCTTGAAAGCGGGATCCGAGGGAGGAAAATGGGAACCAATGTCTCCGAGACTAGCGGCTCCCAATAGGGCATCGATTACCGCATGGATCAGAACATCCCCATCCGAATGTCCCTCTTCTCCTTTAGAGGATGGAATAGCCACACCCCCGACCCAAAGGGTTCTGTTTTCCACTAAGCGATGGAGGTCGTACCCAAAACCAATGCGATGCATCCGCTGATAGGTAACTCCGGGTTGAGCTGTCATGTGGATATCCTCCCAATAGGTGATCTTCCGGTTCGCCTTGTCCCCTTCGATTGTATGCACGTCCCCAATGTACCGATGGTAGATCTCCGTATCGTCCAGATACGCTCTTCCATCAGAAGCGGCCTTAAGGTGAGCTTCGAGGATCCCGGGGTACCGGAACCCTTGAGGGGTTTGGATTCCCACGAAGGCCGAACGATCCACATGTTCTGCAATGGTGCCATCCGGCAGGAGGCGTTTGATAGAGTCCACTAGGGGAATAACGGGAGCGCAGGCTCCAAATTTCCGGGTTCCTTCGAACACCTTGCGAATAGTTTGGGGATTTACCCAGGGACGGGCTCCATCGTGGATCAGAACTGTTTCCGGTTCTAAAGGTCGAAGGGCCAGTAACCCGTTTCGGACAGAGCCCTGCCGATTGTTCGCTCCTTCCACGAAGAGGGTGTGCTTCTGGTGCGATGGGTCCCGTAGCCAGAAAGAAAGTGCCTCTCGAGCTCTGCTTTCCCCTCCGGGGGGGATCGTAATGACAAACCAGTCAAAGAGTCCTGTGAACTCGAAAACTCTGAGGCACGTTTCCAGCACTGTGGTATTGCCAATGTAGAGGTATTCTTTTTTAACGGAGTTACCCATTCGGGTGCTGGATCCTGCTGCGGTGATCAGCACTGCATGCCGTTCCACCTTACACCTGCTTCCATTAGTACTCGAAGGATTCTTCCTCTTCTTCCTCTTCTTCCTCTTCCAAATCGAAGGTCTCATCAAGGTCAGGTTCTTCTTCATCACCGAGGGAGGAAGAGTGGCTGGTTTTGATCTTTTCCGGCGCTTCCGCTTCCAGTTTGGAAAAGATCATGTGTTCGATTTCCTCCTTTCGAAGACCAAGGGAGTAAGAGATTTCATCCACCAGAAGCTTCAACGCGCTGTCGAACAGTTTTCGTTCCAGGATGGGTAGCTCCTTGATCTTTGAACGATGGTACAGTGTCCGAACCACCTGAGCGATGTCGATCACACTGCCCTGTTTGAGAAGATCCAAGTTCATCTGATACCGGAGTTTCCAATCCGTCGGAACCGGCTCGTACTCTTCAGAGATAAAGTTCAGAGCTTTTTCCGCTTCTTCTTTGCTAACGATTGCTCGTATGCCTAAGGATTCCGCCTTATCAACGGGGACCATTACCGTCATGTCGGAAACTTCAAGGTAAATGACATAGTAGAGGAGTTTATTATCCTTGAAGGGCCTTTCCTCAATGGATATGATTTTTCCCACTCCTTGCAAAGGATACACAACTTGTTGGTTTAGTTTGAAGGGTGTATGATACGATACGGAAGTATTCGAGTGATGACTCATGGTATACAAGTATACAAAAAAACATTCCTCGAGTCAAAGGGGTTAAATCTCTAAAGAATCTCTAATTAAAGTACAGTGGCGGTGGCAGGTGGATCGAAACACCTTGAAGAGAATTTTGCTCGTTGTTTTTAGTTTCATCGGTCTTTTCCTTTCTCTTTACTTGGTCTTCCGGTATCGATCGGAACTGAGCATCCTGTACTCATCCCCCTATGCTCTACGAACCTACATTAAGGGATGGGGTATCTACGGACCCCTACTATTCATAGGTTTACAGATCCTCCAGGTAATTGTGTTCATTATTCCTGGGGAGATCACGCAATTGACAGGAGGGTACCTGTTCGGGTTTGGGTTTGGATTGTTCTATTCCCTGGTTGGAATCACCCTCGGATCGATGTTCAATTTTTTCGTTGCCAGGGTATTAGGGAAACCGGTAGTTTTAAAAATCTTTGGCCCGGAGAGAGTAGAGAAGTTCATTGACCTGATGGAATCCGCTCAAGCTAAAGGGGTGCTTCTTTTTCTCTTCATCCTCCCTGGATTTCCCAAGGATCTTCTCTGTTACCTGGTGGGGCTCACGCGGTACGGGTTTTTCTATTTTCTTCTTGTTTCTACCCTTGGTCGTCTACCAGGGTTAGTGATCAGTAGCTATTTGGGCGATGCGGCCGCTCTCTATGCGTGGAAGGAGGCGAGCGTCGCCCTGGTTATAGGGGGCATTCTATTTGTGTTGGGGATTTGGGCGAGAAAGAAGTTCCTTTCCCGGCATACGAAGCTTAAAAACCCCGTGCCAGAAAAGGAAGGGCCTCCTTCCCCTGGATCACCCCCGGAAGAGGTTTAAAAGGGGTAAACTTGAGGTATTTGAATGGGTGGATATCCAATGGATTGGGATACCATCCTGCGATGAATTGGAGATCGATCAGGTTGATAGCGGGTGAATGACCAATCGGGAGTACCACTGCCCCTTTCAATAGGATCGATTCCGCGGCGCTTAAAGTTTTATACCGCTCTTGTCCGGTCTGCTGAAAACTCTTTTCTATCAGCGCATCGAACTCCTCATCAGCGTATCCCGCATCGTTCAGATTACTGTGAGTAGTCCACATTTGGAGAAAGGTTAGAGGATCGGCAAAGTCTCCGATCCAGCTCACCGTGCCTAGGGTAAAGCCCCCTTCTTTTAGGATGTTAAGGTATTCAGGGTAGGGATACGTCTGGATCTGGGAATCGAGATTGAGGGCTTCTTTCCACGCAGCGGCAAACAAGGCAGCGACGATTCGGTTTTCTTCACCTTCGGGAATCTTGAAAATCACTTGAGGAAGACCTTTTCCCTCGGGAAACCCCGCTTCCTTCAAGAGAGCGAAGGCTTCCTCTTTGCTAGCGGTCTCGAGAGTTTCGGGTTTCGGATACCTTGGCAAGGGAGGAACGAGGGTTTTTGCGGGTATGAACTGAAGATCCTTTGTCCGTACCTTATCCCAGGGGATCAGCAAAGCCAGGGCCCTCCGCACGCGGGAGTCCTGCCAGGGAGTTTCGCGGGTGGAAAAGAAGAAGTAGTAAGTGGCGAACATGGGGTTCACGATGATGGTATCCTTGTACAACACCTGATCGAGGGACATTCCCCCCGCGACCCAGTGAATCTCGTAATCGTTGAACCTGCGGGTGACAGAAAGGGGATCCTGGACAAAGAGGAACCGGATCGTTTCGATGGGTACATTCGCAGCGTCCCAGTAATGGGGATTCTTTTTTAGGATCCAGGTATCGGGTTTTTGCTCCAGTATCCGATACGGGCCATTGCCGGGTATATTGGGAAGGAGATTCCAGTCTTTCTGTTCTAAAAGGGAGGGATGGATGGGCACGAAGCTATGGTGACATAGGATTTTCAGGAAATGGGTGGAAGGATGATCCAACATAACCTGTAATCGCTTTTCCGATAGAACCCGAATCTGCACAGAGTTCGGGTCGGAATTCTTGCCTGTCCTATAGTCCTTGGCTCCCGCGATGATGTCGTACAGAAAGGAGTATTCCGCCTTCGTTTCGGGATGAAGGAACTTTAACCAGGAATTGCGAAAATCCATCGCAGTTACGGGATCCCCATTGGAGAACTTGGCCTCTTCTCGGATCCGGAACGTGTATGTCTTCCCATCGGAGGATACTTCCCAGCTACTTGCTGTTCCGGGAACGGGATCCAGGGTAGCGGGATCGTACGAAACAAGGCCTTCATAGAGGGCGGTATACACTTGGGCTTCCGTGGCAGAGAAAGCATTTAAGGGGTTTAGATTGATCTGCCCCGGAAGGAAAGCTATCACCAATTCTTCCGGTGGAGTTAGGGAGTGGGCGATTGGTAAGAAGAGTGCCCATGTGAAAAACAGAAGTAGAAATCGCCTCATGATAGGTACCCGAGGATGATATCGAGATGGACTTTTCCATGCAAGGGTTTGACGAACACTTCCCGGAATCCTGCTTCTTTCAGTCGAGGAATAGCTTCCGGGTCACTGGTCATGGCCAGCAAGGGGACAGTAGGATCTATCTTACGTATTTCCCGGGCTACTTCGCTTCCATTCAAGCCCGGCATGTATTCGTCCAGCAGTACTAGCTTGTAGGAACCTTGCCGAAAGTATTCCAGTGCATCGGCTCCCGTTTCTACTGAATCAAAGACAATGTTCAATCGTTTCAGTTGGAACTCCAGTAGTTTACGGGCTGTAAACTCATCCTCTGCCAGGAGGATTTGCTTCTTGTCCATAGTATTCCCTGTATGCAGATTCTAAAAGAAGTTCTTCGTCCTTTAGGCAGTTGAGGGCTTCTTGTAGACCTTCTGTCCTGCCTGCTTTTGCTTGCTGTTCCATCCATCTGGCTACCTCAGCCAGCCGAAAAGCCCCTACATTCATTCCGCCTCCCTTTATACTGTGGGCGATCCGATGGATTTTTACAAGATCTTCTCCATGGGTGATGAGATGTTCCAATTCCAGCAGGAGGGTTTTGCAGTGCGATAGGAAGTCTTCGAGCAATTGTTGGGAAAACTCTTCATCGGGGCACGCTTGTTGGAGTACGGTAGGATCGAAGATGGAAGGTGTACCCTCTGAGGCTCTTCCGGTGAGATTCTTCGGCGGTTTGAGAGATGCAGGTTCGAGGAAAGCTTCGAGTGGATTCTTGGGCGTATAGCTGGATGGCGGGGGAATCGTGGGAAGAGGTAAGGTCAGTTGGCAACCCTCTTGTTCAACTGTTAGTGTCCCTCCGAGACATTGAAGGGACACACGAGTTCTGGTAAGGACAGTTTCTCTCTCGGGCGGGAATCTCCCCTGTAGGGTCGCAGAGAGGGTTCCTTCCCGATAGTCCCACTGTAGGGCGCAGGAGCTTCCCTGTAGAGCGGATTCCAACTGGAGGAGAAATATCGTAAGCACTTTGGCTATTCGATCCGGATCGTGAATCGTACATCGTTTGGCAGGATCTGTGTATGCATGCAGTATGGTTGGTTGGATCCCCACAGCCGAAAGATCGTTCTGGATCTTTCCTACTAGCTCAGGGAGTTGGATCATAATCATACTATATAGTATAATCATTAGTACTTAACTTTCCTCTAGTATTTTGCTATATTCCCGCTTCGATGACAGAATGGGAAGAACGAAAATATAAGGAAGTGTTCGATACGGTATATGCCACTACCCGGTATCGTATCATGAGGGATCCCCATTTTACGATCAAAGATCTCGAGCGCTTGTTGGCTACTCTCTATGTGAACGAAGGAAACGACCAGGGAGGCCGGGGTGTGGTAGGAGATATTGTCAGCTCGGCTACCATTGCGGCACACCAACAAGTATTGCTGGAATGGAAACGGGAGTTGAAGGAAGAAACATGAAGACCATGAAAACTCATGTACTGGCATTGACGTTGGGGGTGCTCTTTGGATGCACCCAGGTACCTTACACGAACGAGCAGGAACGTCCCCATCTGATATCCCTCGAGCGGAATCGAGTTCTCGAGTTGATCGAGTTGCCGGATCCTAGCCTGTCCCTCTATAGAAACGAAGGGACCCGTAATCTTGTAGAGAAATTCTTTATCCGCGCTGCGGGTTCAGAGCGTGTAGCCAAGGCCATTCTACGGTACTCGGATGAGATGGATCTATCTTTATTTCTGACTTTTTCTGTCGCATATGTGGAAAGTAACTACAACCCCCGGGCAGTGAACCGCAATTCCGGTTCCATCGATCGGGGGCTTTTTCAACTCAATTCCCGTTCCTTTCCTAACCTGAAGGAAAGTGATTTTTTCAATGTCGAACTCAACACGAAGTATGGGTTGGAGCACTTACGGCAATGTTTGGAGATTGGGGGAAACGATATTATCGCTTTAGCGATGTACAACGCCGGAAACACACAAGTAATGGCCCGAGGTGCTCCCATCTCTACCCTAGAACATATAAGTAAGTATGTGGAATACCGAAAGAAACTGGAAAGCTCATTCCGTGAATTCTTCCGATCCGTATACAGGGAAAGCAAAGTAGCCTCCCTTGGGGAACGGACCCCGGCCCGGTAGGGCCCTGCGCAACAGGATTGCAATGAATCGATAGAGCTATGCCCCTCGCTTTGACATTATTTAGCCTGCATTCTTGACAGGGAACTTGCCCCTGTCTAAGGTGTACCCATGGTTATCGTACTAGAAAAGCACATTACCCCTGAGCAAAAGCGGGATCTTCGTGCCTACCTGGAGGGCAAAGGATACCAGGTTAGGGAGATCGTGGGACAAGAGGAGACGATCTTTGGTGCAGTAGGAATCCCGAGAGTCGATCCAAGGGAAGTGGAGCTTTTACCCGGGGTTCAACGCGTCATTCCCATCAGCAAGCCCTATAAATTGGCGTCCCGTGAATTAAAAAAGGAAGACACCATCGTGCCCGTGGGGCCGATAAAAGTGGGGGGCAAGCGAATCGTGGTGATCGCGGGGCCCTGCGCAGTGGAAAGCAGGGAACAGATCCTGGAAACAGCTCGAATCGTGCGGGCTTCGGGTGCTGTAGCTCTTCGAGGAGGAGCGTTCAAGCCCCGGACTTCCCCTTATTCCTTTCAGGGGTTGGGAGAAGAAGGACTTAAGTACCTGAAGGAAGCGGGAGAAACGTTTGGGATGCCCATTGTGACGGAGGTGGTTGCTACCGAATACGTGGATTTGATGCAGGAATACGTGGACCTCTTTCAGATCGGGGCCCGAAACATGCAGAACTTCGAACTCCTGAAAAAGGTAGGCCGTATAGGAAAACCTGTTGTTCTCAAACGGGGATTGTCTGCCACGATCGAGGAATGGCTCATGGCAGCGGAGTACCTTCTAGCCCATGGAACCGACCATGTGATCCTCTGCGAAAGGGGAATCCGTACCTTCGAAACGTACACGAGGAACACACTGGATATTTCTGCGATACCAGTGATCAAGAAACTGAGCCATCTTCCCATCCTTGTAGATCCCAGTCATGCCACGGGGATTCGAGAGAAAGTTCCCCCTGTGGCCCTAGCCGCCATCGCGGCGGGGGCGGATGGTCTCATCATAGAGGTACACCCAGATCCCTCGAAAGCTCTCTCCGATGGGGCGCAAACGTTGTACCCTGAACAATTCGAAAAACTTATGCGGGATATCGAGGTATTGGCGCCGGTAGTAGGGAAAGAAGTGGCGAAACTTCCCTCCCTGGAACAGGGAAAGGAATCGGGAAGGGAGGGGGGAAAATCCTCGATTTTTAGCTCTGGCTTGCGACTTCACTCCATTGCGGTGGATAGACCAGTCCCCCATGGACAGACTCCCAGGATCGCCTTCCAGGGCGAGCGGGGCGCCTACAGTGAAATGGCCACGCTAAGTTACTTCCATTTCGAGGTGGAAACCTATCCACAAAGAAGCTTCCAGGCGGTGTTCGATTCAGTTTTGGAAGGAAAGGTGGAGTATGGGATCGTTCCCCTGGAAAATTCGTTGGCTGGTTCCATCCACGAAAATTACGATCTATTCCTACGGTACCCGGATATCAAGATCGTGGGAGAAACGCAATTACGGATCGTGCACAGCTTGATTGGCTTGCCCGATGCTACGGTGGAGGGAATCCGTAAGGTCTTTTCTCATCCTCAAGGGTTAGCCCAATGCGCCCGATTCCTCGATGAACATCCGTACATGGAGAAAGTCCCTTTCTACGATACCGCCGGTTCCGTGGCCTATGTGGCAAAAGAGGGGAAGAAAGAGTACGCTGCCATTGCCCATGAGGGGGCGGCACGAATCTATGGGATGAAGGTTCTGAAAAGTGGGATCGAGACGAATCCTTTAAATTACACCCGCTTCGCCATTCTAGCCCGGGCAGAGTTGGAAGTGGGGGAACATCCAAACAAGGCTTCTATCGTGTTTTCTACGCCCGATAAACCAGGTTCGTTGTTCAAATGCATGAAAGTACTGGCAGACCGAAACCTCAACATGAAAAAGTTGGAGTCCCGACCCATCGCGGGAAAACCTTGGCAGTACATGTTCTACGTGGATCTCGAGCTACCAGAAGATTTGGATATTTTCAAAGAAGCGGTGGCGGAAATCAGCACCCTCTCGGAGGAAGAAGTCCGGATTTTGGGGATGTATCGGGCGAGTACTTAAAGACTTGAGACGTCAACTCCTAACTTCCGTAGTTGCTCCATTTCCTCTTTTTTGGCTACGTAATCGTGACGTTTCTGATTCGCCTTTACGATACAATTTTGAAGGGCGGTAAGTTCGATCTTGATGCCTCGGATGGAAGCGCGGTTTTCCCTCGGAATCTCGCTTCGAAAGAAGGTTTCCAATCCAGAGAGTCTTCGGTGGATGACCTGTAATTCTTCGATATGCTTGTGAAGAAAGGTAAAGAGCTGTTCCTCTCCCGCCTGTTCTAGGCGCTTGTACCCACTCCCCGCGCGAGCGAGGATGCCACTATAGATGCGAGCTCGTTTCTTTATATCTTCCAGGAAGGAATGAAACCGTATGGGTTCTTTCTTTGTGGTAGAGGTAGTGAGATCAAAGAACTCTACCTCGTACACCAAAGCTTCTTCCTCTTTTTGCACCATCCGCTGGATCCAGATCTTGATCCGTTCCATGAGGGGTCGTTTTCGGGATTCGAGAATGAGGCTATTGTCCAGAAGTTTCTGTGACGCTTCCTCCATTGGACGGGAAGCAGCGGCTAACGCTCGGATCCCCTCCAGAAGGATCTCTTTGAAATTGGTCTCTTGAGTTTTGGGACGCTGCACGGTCTGCTCGATCTTGAATTTTTCTAGTACCGCTTTTCGCAATTCGGGTCCGTTGGGGCCATAGTCTTCTTCCAGGATCTCTACAATGAGTTCGGGATAAAAGTGTTTTCCCGGCAATGTATGGGGAAACTGTTTCTTTAAAGTACGAAGGATCTCTTCCTTCCCTTGCAGAACCCGGCTTCGGTCGATGGACAAATTGGCCAATAGGGAGATCCGAACCTCGAACTTGTACATCTCTTTATGGAATTCGGTGAGTTTCTTGAGGGTGGTAATACAGTTGCGAAAGGCTTTCTGGATCTGATCGATGGCATCCTTCAGGATCCCTGCGGAAAGGGGATCGTCTCCCTTCGTGATCTTTCCTACGAACTCTGCCAGGACCTTAGTGTTTATTCGCGCCGATACTTCACTGAATTGGTCCCAGGCGATGTATCGCGTAAGACCTAAGAGGAGTTTGATTCGACCAAGATCGAGGAAATCTGTTCGAAATTGGTAGAAGTTCAGGAGAAAGTCCAACTGAGATTCATACATGGAGAGGCGGATACTCATCTGTTCTGTTTTTTCCGAATCAAGGAAATTGTCATCCGGTGGGGTGGAAATTTCAGAGATCTTGAGGTCCTTCTTGTAAGGATCTTCGTGGATGAGACCTTTCTTCAACAGGACTTTATAGAGGGAGGTAAAGGATGTATGAAGGATTCTGTACTGTTCTTTCAGTCGAGGCAGTTCCGTTGTATCCAGATAGTCCCGGTACTGTTCAAGAGCGCTCTGAAGTTGGGAAACGTAACTCACTCCCTCTTCCATGTGGTTCCATTATGGGATAAAATCTCAAAAAGGGCAATCAGTAGAGAGTTTTTTAAGGGTATGGGACGGATAGGGGTATTCCCTCCTCATAAGTTAGTGGTGTGCACGCTCATTTCTAATGAAGATCTTCTTTCTCCGGTGCGGAAGGCGCTGGAAAACAGGTTCGGCCCTATAGACTATCAAAGTCCCCTGATCCCTTTCGATTTCACCCAGTACTATGAAGAAGAGATGGGAACGGACCTTTTGCGCTGTTTTTTCAGCTTGCAAACCCTCGTGGATCCGAGCACATTGGCACAGATTAAGATTGAAACCAACAGGATGGAAGAATCCTTTGCTGTGGAGGGGAATCGGAGGGTAAACCTTGATCCGGGGTTATTGGCTCTTTCTAGATTCGTGTTAGCCACTACAAAGGAAAGTGGACATCGGATCCCGTTACGGGACGGAATCTGGGGAGAAATTACCCTTTTATACATGAAAAAGGATTTTCAACCCCTACCCTGGACCTACCCCGATTATGCGACCCGGACTTACCGCGATATTCTTCTAACGATCCGCGCTCTGTACAAAGAACAGTTGAAGCAACTCAGTCGATGAGGCTGTTTCTTGTGTATAGATGAATGGAGGGCGATTCTTCCTTATTCCGATTTGCCTCGGAATGCTTCTGGGCCTTGTGATTTTGCTAGGCTGCCAGTTCTTCGTGGGACAAGAAGAAACAGTTTCATGCCAGTTACCCCAATTCCCGCGATCCTGGTTAGGTCGGAAGATGGCGGATGGTTTTGAAATCGCCTACACCCAAGATGGACAAGAGGTGAAGCGTTCGGTTCCCCGTGGAAGCGGAACCATAGAGCTTTCTCTTTTTCTGGGGAAACGGACTCCCTTGGTTCTATACCCTTACGTTCATGCGAAGTTTGGCAAAGTCTCCCTGTATCCTGCCGGAGGATTGTATCCCGATTTTTTTCGTTCCGGCACCCTACTTATCCAGTGGGAGGATGGGTTTGCCGCGGAAACCTTGCTTGTGGCTGCCAGAGGAGGATTCCCCTTGGATGCTTTCAACTGTGCTCGTTTTTTCGAAGAAGCCCGCAAGAGGGGAGGTTCGAATCCCTGGGAGTTGAATCGAGCTAACGTGCTGGAAACCTTGGCTTCAGGTTCTTTCCGGGCGGATCGATTCACCCTTAGAAAGAAGTTCTCTATTACCATCCCCCTCTTGAAGGGGGATTGGTTTAGTGAGAACTTGCTGGAGCCTCCCTTTACGGTGGGAGAGGAGGGAACGATCCTTTTTCCGGGGTTACCTTGGGGAATCCATCACTACTGGAGCCAAGACCGTTCTCTCGCCATACAACTCTCGGAAAGTGGGAGGGTGGAGGCTACTGAATATCCGTTTCAACCGTAAGAGGAAGTTTAGGCGCGCATTCCCTGCTTCCTTAACTATAAAGTATCCGTGCTTTTGTTAAAACCTTAGCACCCGATTCCGTGATAAGGATATCGTTCTCCAACCGCACTCCACCCGTACCCTCTTCGTATAACCCCGGCTCGATGGTCACTACCATTCCGGGGGTGAGTATAGCCCCCCCATTTTTTTTCAACCGGAAGAAGGGTCGTTCGTGTACCGCTAGACCAATCCCATGCCCCAAGGAATGGGGCATGGAAAGAGAATGCCGGGAAAAGACCGCCTGTACCGCTTCGGCGATTTCCCAACTGGCCATCCCCGGTGTACAGAGGGAAAGGGCTTTCTGGTACCCTTCTTCAACCAGATCGATCAGAAAGCGTCTCCGTTCGGTAAGTTTCCCGCACGACAGGGTAAGAGTTACATCGGAAGTATACCCCTGGTAGAAGATCCCGAAATCGAGGATGGATAGGCCCGGGGTAGCCGGATCTTTAAATAAACCGGATCCGAACGTGGGATACGCATGAATGGCGAAGCTTCGATTCGGCCCTGCAGCAATCGTCTGGAAACTGGTCCCCTCGGCCCCTCGCTTTCGAGCCTCTATCTCGATGAAGAGGGCTACTTCAGTTTCGGGTATGGGGCGTTCTTCGGAGAGTAGCTTCTCCAAGGAATGCAAAACCTCGTTGGTAATGCAAGCTGCTTTTCCCAAGAGGGTTAGTTCTTCCTCGCTCTTGATTTGCCTACACTCCTCGATGTACGAGGGTATCCCTTCTTTCCGACAGATAAGGTTCCCGTTGGGAAACTCTTTTCTCAGGTTCTGTTCCAGTTCCCCCACCGTGACGTAGGGTTCCTGTCCCCCAAGTTCTATGGTAAAGGTTTCGGATGGGTTGATTCCCCAGTGTTTCAGTACTCCCACGACAGCTTGAGGAAGTTGGCGATCGAACAGGTTATATGGGAGGAGCTCATCTACCCGAGCATGTAAGTTGGCAAGGGGCACATCCCAGGGGACGAGAAGGGAATGACCATCGGAGCGGAGGAACAGAATGGAGTCTTGGGGATGACCGGATAGATACCGGACAGAAGGATCCCTCAGGTGTTCGGCATCTTCGAGCAGAAGGATGGATACCTTTTGTTCTTGCATTTTCCTTGCTACCCGCTGCCGACGGATCGCAAAAGGGTTCGGCTGTTCCGGTTTCATAGGTTCAGAGTACGATGTTCACCAACTTATCCGGAACCGTAATGATCTTTTTCGGCGTCTTCTCGTTTACCAGATCCTGGATCCTCTGTTGATTTAAGGCAAGATCTTTCAGCTCTTCCTCAGTCAGGCCCGCGTTGGCCTGTACCTTTGCCCGCACTTTCCCATTCACTTGGATCACGATCGTTACTTCCTCGTCCTTCGCGAGCTCTTCATTCCATTTAGGGAAGGGGACCTTCGAGATTGACGGCGTGTTTCCGAGTTTTTCCCACAGCTCCTCTGCCAAGTGGGGGGCGTAGGGGGAGAGAAGGAGTACGAAGGGTTCCCACGCTTTACGGGGAAGGGTTTCCAGTTTGAATAGTTCATTCACGAAGATCATCATCTGCGAGATGGCGGTATTGAACTCCAATTTTTCCGTGTCCAAGGCCACTTTGCGGATCGTTTTATGGAGGAGGCGCTCCAGTTCCCTAGGCAGGGGTTCGTCCGTGAAGGGTCGTTCCGACAAGCGCCAGATCCGGTCGAGGAACCGATGCACCCCAATCAGTCCGTTAGTGGACCAGGGTTTGGTTACCTGGAGGGGTCCCATGAACATCTCGTACACCCGCATCGAGTCCGCCCCATACTCTCGAACGATATCATCGGGATTGATCACGTTCCCCAAGGATTTGGACATCTTCTGTCCGTCCTCGCCCAGAATCATTCCCTGGTTCACCAGGCGCATGAAAGGTTCGGGAGTGTTCACCACTCCAATATCATACAGGACTTTATGCCAGAACCGAGCGTACAGGAGGTGTAACACGGCATGCTCGGCCCCCCCAACGTACAAGTCTACAGGCATCCAGTATTCGATCTTGTTCTTAGCAGCCAGTTCCTTCGTATTGTGGGGATCCAGGTACCGTAGGTAGTACCAGCAGGAACCCGCCCATTGGGGCATCGTGTTGGTTTCCCTCTTTGCCTTGCCCCCGCATTTGGGGCAAGATGTATTAACCCAGTGGGTGATTGCCGCAAGAGGAGATTCCCCCGTTCCTGTGGGAGCGTAGCTTTCCACCTCGGGGAGGAGAAGGGGTAGTTGATCGTACGGGAGGGGCACGATCCCGCAGGCAGGGCAATGAACGAGGGGTATGGGTTCTCCCCAGTACCGCTGTCGGGAGAAGACCCAATCGCGAAGCTTATAGTTTACCGCTCGTTTTCCCAACCCTCGCTCTTCCAGCCACTGGATGATTTGTTTCTTGAACTCGGCGGTAGGTAAGCCGCTGAAAGGACCCGAGTTTACAGCGATACCATCCTCGGTTTCCGCGTGATCCATAGGGTATAGGGTACCATCCTTTGAGACCACTTGAACGATAGGCAGGTTGTACTTCTTGGCAAAGTCCCAGTCCCGTTCGTCGTGAGCCGGAACCGCCATGATGGCCCCTGTCCCATAGGAAATCAGGATGTAGTCCGAAATCCAAACAGGGATTCTTTCATTATTTACCGGATTTATCGCATAAGCTCCGGTGAATACACCGGTTTTCTCCTTGGCGAGATCGGTTCTCTCCAGGTCCGACTTCCGTCGAGCATTCTCCTTGTATTCCTCCACAGCCTTTTTCTGCTCTGGAGTGGTGATCCGGTCTACCAGGGGATGCTCGGGTGCCAGAACCATGTAGGTAGCGCCAAAGAGGGTGTCCGGCCGGGTGGTGTACACTTCGATGGTGCCTTCTCCCTTTTCCAGGGGAAAATGAACGTTGGCTCCCTCGCTACGGCCAATCCAGTTCCGCTGCATCAACTTGATGGATTCAGGCCAATCCAAAAGATCCAGATCTTTCAATAAACGCTCCGCGTACTTGGTGATCCGGAGCATCCACTGACGAATGTCCTTCCGTACTACAGGGGTTCCGCATCGGTCGCATCCCCCATCTTTCACTTCCTCGTTAGCCAGTCCGGTTTTACAGGAAGGACACCAGTTGATGGGAACTTCCGCTTCATATGCCAACCCTTGTTCGAATAGTTTCAGGAAGATCCATTGGGTCCATTTATAGTATTCCGGCTGGTGCGTGGAGATCTCCCGATCCCAATCGTACGAGAATCCCAAGGCCTTGATCTGTTGTCGGAATCGGGCGATGTTCTTTTCCGTGGTTGTTTTCGGATGAGTTCCTGTTTTTATGGCATAGTTCTCTGCAGGAAGCCCGAAGGAATCGAATCCCATGGGATGTAGAACATGGTAGCCTTTCATCCGTAGGAAGCGACAGTAAATATCGGTTGCTGTATACCCTTCTGGATGGCCTACATGTAGTCCTGCGGCGGAAGGGTAGGGGAACATATCTAGAACATACCGACGTTTTTCTTTGGGTATGCTGGGATCCTCCACTGTACGAAACGTCTTGTGGGTTTCCCAGTACGTTTGCCATTTGCGTTCGATTTCAGTAAAGGGGTACTTGCTCATGGGTAGGTATGATATCCAAAAGGATTGGTAATAGCAAGCTTAGTACCCTCAAGCTTGTGGGGATTGAAAAAAAAGCCCTTCAGGAAAGGAGGTAGAAACCTGAAGGGCAACGTACAGGAATGCGATGATTCACATCATCTGAAGGCTTCCAGGAAAGGAGGTGAAAACCTGGAAAGCGCTATTTCCAACTCGAAACGAATATCTTTTCTATATGTAAGAACAACGTTTTACGTCCCTAGTTACAGGGAAAATCATCCATTTTTTACAGATTTTCGAAAATATTGTCAAGTGTCAGATGCAAATGATTGAATCGATCTAATAATTGAGGTTCACGCTTAAAACAGAAAGTATTCGAACGGGACTCCTAAGGCGCTCCTCTTGTTCCCTCAGGATCGGTTCTCTATAATCGGCCCATGAGCATGGAGAAACAGTTCGATCAAGGGTTTGGTGAATTTCTATTCCGGGAACAAAGATTAGAGCACGCGGCACGAGTGGCGGTAATCGAATCCCTTAAGATTCGGGAATACGAACGGGTATTGATCGTTACCAATCCTGTGCGGGATGTGGCTACCATCGCCTTCGCCGTGCACGACGCGGTTCGGGAGGTAGGAGCGGTTCCCGTGCTACTGTTCCAACCGAGAAAGACTCAGTTCGATTTCTGTGAAGACGAAGTCACTGCCGCTATCGCAACAGAACCCAATGTGGTGATATCCCTAAGCGCGGAGAAGATGGGAAAGGACAAGCGAGCCATCAAGGAACCCTACCTACTAGACGGAAAATCCTACGACAACACTCTCCACTATTTACTCCATGGAGTGAAAAAGATTCGGAGTTTTTGGAGCCCCGGGATTACGGTAGACTGTTTCATCCGGACTGTGCCGGTAGACTACCAACGGATGAAACAGGATTGTGAGACATTGAAAAACCTACTGGATCAATCCGTTTCCCTGGAGATAGAGAATCCAAAGGGAACGAAGGTTCGGATCGACACGAAAGGAAGAAGTTCTTTTACGGATGACGGTGACTTCTCGCGACCAGGTACGGGGGGTAACCTGCCCGCGGGAGAAACTTTCATTTCACCTGTGGTGGGTTCTGCGGAAGGCACGATCGTGTTCGATGGTAGCATCGCGTTAGCGGGTGGAGTGATCCGGATTGATACACCCATCCGGGTTACCTTGGAAAAGGGATTCGTGGTCTCCATAGAGGGGGGTGAGGAGGCTAAAGCTCTGGAACAAACCCTGAACGAGGCATCTAGCCGAGCGCGAAGATACGAAGCAGAGGGAAAGCTAAAAAAGGGTGAAGGGGAACGATACGCGAAGAACGCTCGCCATCTGGGAGAACTAGGGATTGGAGTGAATCGGCAGGCTCGGATAACGGGGAACATGCTGGAAGATGAGAAAGTATACGGAACCTGTCACTTCGCCATTGGGTCCAACTACGATGAGGATGCTCCTTCCTTGATTCATCTGGATGGATTAGTTAGTAAGCCGAGCATCTATGCGAAGACCCAAAACGGAACCTGGGAGCCTGTGATGAAAGAAGGACGTTTCCCTTGGGAGTAGAACCCTTCCTACGCGAAACTGCCCTACTATCTCATAAGACTACTATCGCATAGGAAATGAGAGTAGGTTACTGAAGCGGAAGTTGGCAATAAAAAAGCCCCGCTTCCTTACTGAAACGGGGCCTTTCTACTTAAAAAACCGTTAGGCTACTTTTAGTACATCTTTAACAACGTTCTTCAAGATTTCTTTGGGAAGAGCTCCCTGGGCCATCCTTGGTTCCCCATCTACAGGCGCGAAGATAAGAGTCGGAATGCTAACGATCCCAAAGGCTTGGGCTAACTCAGGTTCTGCGTCCGTGTCAACTTTGTACACATTCAGCTTTCCTTCGTACTCCTTTGCGATCTCTTCCAGAACAGGGGCTACCATTTTACAGGGGCCACACCAATCGGCGTAGAAGTCGATGATGCTGGGAAGATCTCCCTGATATTTCCATTCCTTGTTGTGTTCATAGTCGAATACTTTTTGTAAGAATGTTTCTTTTGTCAAATGTTCTACCATTTCGTCCTTCCTTTATATATATTTTCATATATAATTTAATACTTATATTTTCAACCGTCAAGATCCCCCTTGATCTCAATTTCGGTAAACCCCGACTGCTGGAAGAAGGTGGTTAGGAAACGAGAAGCTTGGGTGCGAGCCGAAGCAAGGATCGATGAATCCAGAGGGCGTTCCCGGATCTTCCCTTCCACCAGGCCTGCCACCAGTTTCCAATGGGAAGGAGAAAGGGGGATGTCCGGGTAGGGGTAGGTAGCCGGGTTCGGATCTTCGATAGCCAGATCCACGATTCTAGGGGGAGGAAGGATCGCTAGAATGGATTTCTCCGACCGTGGTAAGATCCTTAAATTTTCCAGATCGATCCCTACTAGGATCTGGGCGGTGACCACCACGAACTCCCGTCTTCTGCCTGTGAATTTGAGTCCGATCCTTTCTGCAAGGTCTCGGGCCTCCAGGTAGTCCCGTTCTCGGGGGCTTAAAAGGGTATTCACGGAACCTTTTCCCCTCCGCAGGGTGGTAAGGATCACATCAAAGTCTAGTTCTGTGTCCAGGTAGTCGTACGGGAATACTACCTTCTGAATGTACCGGACAGTCTGTAAGCTTTTCAGCGTACGCACTTGTTCCCAAATCGCTTGAGAAGCGGTAGTTCGCTTCGTGGAACTAAACAGGGGGAATAGGTTCCTGTCTACGACGAGCAAGGCCACCAAAGTAGTGCAGGAGACGGCAAGAACAACTAGGACAGTTCGAATCTTCATGGGCTATTCCATTCCACCTCTTCAAAACCGGCGGTTAACAAGATCCCTTTGATCAAGTTCCGGGCCTGATGTTCCGCCTCCGGTAGGATTCCTCGTCTGTGGGCATCCTGGAGAATCCGTTGTTTGGCAGATTCCAGTTCCCTCGAGTAGTCCATCCGATGGATTCGGCTTCCCTGTTCCACAACAAAGTATTGTTGGATCGAGGCTTCGTCCACATCGACAAAAAGGATCTTGGCAGGCGGGAGGGTGACGTGTATTTTTTTTAGGTTTCGGATGTCCCTTTTTACCGCGAAGGGTTGTTGAAGATCCATCCCTGCCTGTACGCGGATCTCAACGGAGAACAGTACCTCCTTACTGGAGGTGGGGATAAAGAGAAAACTTTTCTGTTCCCCTACATACACGATCTCTTTGTACCGATACTCCACTGAGGGAAGCTCTAGAATCGCGTGGATTCGAGCAGAAAGTTCTTCCGCTGGGGGCAAAGGAAAGCGGTTGCAACCCGTACATAAGAGGACGAACAGGGTCGTCAAACCGAAGAATAGGCGTCTCATCGAGGCGTACCGTATTTACAAGTATAGAAAGACAGGGTAGAGTTTGCAAATCTTATGAAACATCGGCAGTGGCTTTTTCTTCTTTGGGCAGTTCTTTGCATGTTGGATGGCTTCCTCGTTCCACTTTTTGCAGAGGAGCCTGCTTCCCTTTCTGGAAAGAATCTCCAGAATCCCCAAGCGCAACCCGCACCCCTCTTCCCGTTGGCCATGCGGGACTTCCTTTCGCAAAACCATATCGTAGCCTTCTATGGGCACCCCAACTCGAAGAAGATGGGTATCCTAGGGGAGTTCGATACTCTTCCCGCCATGGTGGAGGAATTGAGGCAGTACACCCGGGAGTACGACGAGGTGAACGGAGACCGGGGAGTGATCCCCGCGTTTCATATCATTTTTGCCACCGTGATTCCGGAAGGTGAACTATCGTACCTCAATCGGTCCCGTTTGCGACAATACCTTTCCTACGCGGAAGAACAGGGGATCCTTGTCTTCCTGGATCATCAGATCGGTAAGTATCCGGTGACTGAGGCCATGAAGAGCCTCCTACCCTATCTAAAGTATCCTCACGTGCACTTGGCCCTGGATCCAGAATGGGCAACGGATAAACCCGGAAAAGAAATCGGGTCTGTGCGGGCAGAGGATCTCAATACCGCGCAACAGATGATGCAGCAGTACCTGGAGCAGGAAAAGATTACGGGAGAAAAGATCCTGGTGGTGCATCAGTTCAACTGGAAGATGATTTCCCGGCTGAAAGAGGTGCGGAGCGATTTTCCCCAGGTAGTAGTTATCCACAATGCGGATGGGTTCGGCACTCCAGAGGAGAAGCAGAAAACATGGGCCTACATCCGGGAAGCCCGGAACCTCCCTATCAAAGGGTTGAAACTGTTTCTCCCCAAATCGTGGCGGAAAGGAGGATTCGATGTGCCTCTCTATTCGCCGAAGGAAGTCCTGTCCTTCGATCCAGAGCCAAAGCTGATCATGTACCAGTAGGACTGGTACGGTTGTCTTTGCCTAAAACGGACGTTTTTTATATCTTTTAGCTATACGGTAAAAATCTACTGAATAAAGAATCCGACAAAGAGGAGAACTGTCCATGGCTAAACATTCCTTTCAAACGGAAGTGAACCAGCTACTTCATTTGATCATCCACTCCCTCTATTCCCATAAGGAAATCTTCCTTCGGGAATTGATTTCCAACGCTTCCGATGCGCTGGATAAACTGAAATACCTTACCCTGGTAGACGAGACCTACAAGGGGCTCCCCTTCAATCCTCGAATCGACATTCGGATGGACGAGAAGGATCACAAATGGATCTCCGTCTCCGATACAGGTATTGGAATGAACGATCAGGACTTGGTGGAAAACCTGGGCACCATCGCGCGTTCCGGCACACGGATCTTCCTGAACCAGATGACAGGGGACGCGAAGAAGGATTCCAACCTGATCGGGCAGTTTGGGGTAGGATTCTATAGCTCCTTCATGGTAGCGGATCGGGTAGAGGTGTTGACCCGGAAAGCAGGGGAGTCGAAAGCCTGGCGATGGGAAAGCGATGGGAAGGGAGAGTACGAGATAAAGGAGGCAGAACGGGATTCCTTTGGCACTACCGTCACCCTGTTCCTCAACGAGGAAGGAAAAGAGTTCGCCTCCCGATGGAGAATCGAAGAGATCATCCGTAAGTATTCCAACCATGTTCCCTTTCCCATCTTCCTCCACTTCGAGAAGACAGAGTACGACGACAAGGGGAAAGAGAAGGAAAAGAAACAGGTGGAGGAACAGATCAACAGTGCCTCTGCCCTATGGAAACGGCCCAAGTCAGAGCTGAAGGAAGAGGATTACCACGAGTTCTACAAGACCCTTTCCCATGACACGGAGGATCCCCTCCTGTACATCCATACCCGGGCCGAGGGAACCTTGGAATATACCACCCTGTTCTATGTTCCTAAAAAGGCTCCGTTCGACATGTACCAGGTGGACTATCGGCCAGGGGTAAAGTTGTACGTGAAGCGGGTTTTCATCACCGATGACGACAAGGAGCTGATGCCTACCTACCTTCGGTTCCTCCGGGGTATCATCGATTCGGAGGACCTCCCCCTCAACGTGAGCCGGGAGATTCTCCAGCAGAACCGGATAATGGTGAATATCCGGAACGCCTCGGTAAAGAAAGTGTTGGGCGAGTTCCAGCGCCTAGCGTTGGAAGACAAAGAAAAGTACAGCCAGTTCATCTCCCAGTACAACCGGCCCTTGAAGGAAGGGTTGTACACCGATTACGGGAACCGGGATATTCTTCTGGAGCTAGTGCGGTTCAAATCCACCAAGGTGGAGGGGTATACCAGCCTCGAGGAGTACGTGCACCGGATGCTACCCGATCAGAAGGCGATCTACTACATCACGGGGGACAACGAAGTCACCTTGCGGAACTCGCCTCTTTTGGAAGCCTACAAGAAGAAGGATATCGAAGTACTCATCATGGATGATGAGATCGACGAAATCGTGATTCCTGCCATCGGTAAATACAAGGACTACGAATTAAAGCCGGTAAATCGGAGTGACGCGGGGGAAGACCTAAAATCCGAAGAGGATACGAAGGCGAAGGAAGAGGTAAAGCCGGCGGTGGAGAAGATCAAACGGGCCTTGGGGGACCGGGTAAAGGATGTGCGAGTCTCGGTCCGCTTATCCGACTCTCCATCCTGTATCGTCACGGACGAGAACGACCCAAGCTATAAAGTGGCGGCCATGCTGAAGGCGATGGGGCACAAGGACCTGCCGGAAGTGAAACCGATCCTTGAGGTGAATCCCAATCACGAAATTGTGCAGCGGTTGAACCGAATCGAGGATCCTCTCCTGATCGATGATATCAGTTTCCTGCTTCTGGATCAGGCCCTGTTGGTGGAAGGAGTCCCCGTGAAGGATCCCGCGGACTTCGTGAAGCGCTTGAACCGGATCCTGACCAAGGCGGTGTAATGTATGATTACGGCATTGGAACATACTGCGTTGAGCGTGTCCAACCTGGAACGTTCATTGGCCTTCTACCGGGATATCTTGGGATTCACCGTGGAGAGGATTCTCGAACCTTCTCCCGAGCGGGATTTAGGGCGAATCAATGGGATGCCGGGAAGCTCTGCCCGGATTGCCCATCTTCGCTTGGGGCCCTGCATGCTGGAACTTTTCGAATACCTGGATCCCCGGGGGCGTCCTCAATCAAAGGATCGTACCCAAGCGGATATCGGGTTCATTCACATGGGACTCACCTCTACGGATGTTCGCTCGGATTACAAACGATTGAAAGAGCGGGGAGTGGAGTTCTACGGGGAGCCCGTGGAGTTCCGGCCCGGGGTGTGGGTGGTGTACTTCCGGGGACCCGATGGGGAAACTGCAGAACTTCGGCAGACGAGCTAAAACCCTTGATAGGAGGGAAACCCTGCGGAGGTAAGCCCTGCGAGACTCTTCACACTCTTGAGTCTTAGTGGAACACCCTACCCGAGTCTATCACGAGAGTCTGGCCGGTTATGCTATCCGTTTTCAACAGCAAGGTAACCGCATCGGCCACATCGTCCTTGTCGGCCGCACGCTTCAGGGCAGAACTTTTTTTCACCTGTTCCACGTAATCGGGAGCCAGGTTATCCGTCATTTTCGTGCCTTCCATTAAGCCAGGAGCCACGTTATTGACCAGGATCTCCGGGGCCAGAGCCACGGCCAGGCATTTGGTAAGATGGATCAAGGCGGCCTTGGAGACAGCGTAGGCGATGGAACTTCCCGTGGGGGAAAGGCCCGCGATGGACGTGACCAGCACGATCCTGCCCGAGCCCTGCCGCTTCATGAGGGGTGCGATTTTGCGAACGGTAAGGTACGGGGATGTCAGATTGTAGTTCAGGATGTAATTCCAGGTTTCCCCATCCAATTTGTTTAGGTCATGAAAGGGAATCCAGACATTGTAGGCGGCATCTAACACCAGGCAATCTATCTGTCCAAAGGTTCTAAGGGTTTCTTCCACCATGGTTTCGATGCCTTTTTCTTGGGTGATATCGGCCCGTATGATCGTGGCTTCATGACCCGAATCCCTTAGGGTTTCAAGGTTCTTCTTTGCCTTCTCTTCGGAACTGTGGTACACCATGGCGAGTTTCATCCCTTCTCTGGCAAGGGATGAACAGATCCGCCATCCTAAACCTCCAGTGGAACCTGTTACCAGGGCAATTCTATTCTTCAATTCCATGAGCATTACCTCCGTTCAGTTTAAATCTCAAGAGATTACGCATTTCCCCTTCAATGAAACCTCAGGATGGGCCAGCCCCTTCGTTTCGCTACAAAGAAGAGGCGGGGATCCGGATTTACTGCGATGGGATGAGCGACCGTTTCCAGCAGGGGAAGATCCGTGATGCTATCCGAATAGAAGGAACATTCCTCTGGAGTGCCTCCATTCTGTTCCAGAAACTCGAGGACAAACCGCTTCTTCTCGTCCCCGAACGCGGGGAAGCCGATCAGATTTCCCGTACTCCGATGATCGAGAAACTCAAGGCTACTGGAAATGTATTCTTTCACTCCCAGGTAGCGGGCAAGGGGTCGAATCAACATGTCTAAGGATGAAGATGCGAGAATCACTCGCGTGCCTCGAGCCTGGAGGGTCTGTATCAGTTGGACGGCTTCTGGATACAGGTCCTTCTTTATCCATTGATCGAAGGTCCTAGCGGCGAGGTCTTCCAATTCTTCCCGAGTCCTTCCCCGAAGGAAGGGAAAAGAGCGATCCAGTTTTCGAATCGGCATGAAGCCGATCCGGTAGCAGGTATAGTAGAAGGGCATCGTGAGAAGGGCGGAGATTGGGAAAACCCCTTTCCGGACGCCTAGAAAGGCAAACCTCCGGCCCGTGGAATGTCTGGTTAGGGTATGGTCGACATCGAAGAACGCGAACCGACTTGTATCCATATTAGTTGGATACAGAACCATACCCGGTTTTTCCCCAGAGGTAAAGGGGGAAAGAGCAAAGGTGGGTGGCATGGAGGAATGGAGGTTGGGTGGAGGATAGTATCGGGTGGTAGTGTTTGACTCAAGGAAGAGTTTGGATAGAAATTTTTTCCAGGAGTTCGAAGAACGAAGGGAAGGTGACGGAAGCGGCCTCGGCGGTTTCGATGGTAACAGGACCCTCCGCGGCGAGAGCCGCAATGGCCAAGGCCATTACAACCCTGTGATCTCTGTGTCCATTCACTCGTCCTCCATGTAAGGGGGATCGTTGATTCCCGTTAGTTCCTGTTGTGGGGGATACCCCCCGGATCTCCAAGCCGTCGGGGAGTTCTTTTACCCGCGCCCCGAGTATGGAAAGCTCCTGCGCCATCACGGCTATTCGATCCGTTTCTTTTAACCGAGCTTGCGGTACGTTTACGATCCGGGTGGTCCCGTCCGCATAACAGGCGGTGGCTGCCAGGGCCGGGAGGGCATCAGGCATCGCGTTCAGGTCGATCTCGATTCCTTTCAGTGGCCGTCCCGTAATGGTTATCCTTTCTGTTTCTATCCGGGCACTGCAGCCCATCCGTTCCAGGATATGGACTACTTCTTTGTCGCCCTGGCTGTCCCCCATGTCTAACCCTAAGAGGGTAAGAGTGGAACCGGTTATGGCAGCTGCACAGAAGAAGAAGGTAGCGGAGCTGAAATCCCCTGGGATTTGTTTTTGGAATCCATGGAACCGTTGCCGGCCCGGAATCCGGAACCATTCCAGTCCCTTTCGTTCCATGCGGATTCCCTGTTCTTCCAGCCAACGAAGGGTCATTTCCACATAAGGGTGTTCATAGAGAAGGGGAACTTCTATCTCTGTTTCTCCTTCGATCAAAGGCGCGGTGATCAAGAGGCTAGAGAGGTATTGACTGGTGGGGCATTCGATCCGGGTCTTTCCTCCCCGCAAGGGACCATGGATGGTGAAAGGCGCGAACCCTTCTTTGCCCTGATAGGTCACCTTGGCTCCAAGGTCTTCCAGAGCGCGAAGGAGATTCTTCGCGGGCCGGGATTGGATCTGAGCGTCTCCGGTGAATCGTATGGGAGCGTGTCCGAGTGCCGCGAGGCCACAGGCGAGATATAGGGTAGTGCCGGAGTTGCCCACATCGATGGGTTCGGTTGGGCAGCGGACCTTTCCTCCTATTCCTCTCACCTTCAAGGTTCGAGTTTCTGTACGGGGATCGGTTTCCTCCTCGATCTGGGCTCCCAAGCTTCGACACGCTGCCACGCAGGATCGAGCGTCTTCCGAGTCCAGGGGATTGATCAGGAGGCTTTCCCCTTCTGCCATGGTGGCGATCAGTAGGGCGCGAATCGTGTGAGATTTCGAAGCGGGGATCAACACTTCTCCCCGTACCTTGGCAGGGAACACGGTTCGTTCCATTGTAGCCTCGAGTGTAGGATACGCCCGATTGCTTTGTCAACGGAATCCGATTATCCTACAAGGACAGAATCCAACGGGGAACGGGGAGGTGTTCGATGGAACTATCCGATTTCGGCAAAAAGTTCACGGAACGGAGCGGCATCCTGGATCTGATGGACGATCTGAGTCTTGCTCTTCAGGGCTCTGAGAAGAAGTACATGCTGGGAGGAGGCAACCCTGCCCACATTCCTGAAGTGGAGGCGGTGTTCCGGAAACGGATGGAAGAGATTCTTAAAACACCCGGTGCCCTCGAATCCATGCTGGGAAACTACGATAGCGCAACTGCCAACGCGTCCTTTGCCGAAGCTCTGGCTACCCTGTTGAAGAATCGGTTCGGTTGGCCCATTGGTCCAGAAAACATTGCGGTAACCAATGGAAGCCAGACAGCCTTCTTTCTTCTGTTCAACTTATTTGGTGGCGTTTCCTCTGAAGCGCCGGCTAGTAGCGTGGAAAGCGGCACGGGGAAAAACCCCCGGATACGGCGAATCGTATTTCCTCTCTGCCCAGAGTACATCGGCTACGCGGACCAGGGGATTCATCTGGATCAGTTCGTGTCCTTCCCTTCCCGGATCGAAGAGTTGGGGAATGGATTGTTCAAATATCGGGTAGATTTCAACCGGTTGGAGATCCCAAAGGATGCGGGGGCCCTCTGTGTGTCCCGTCCCACGAATCCTACGGGGAATGTTCTTACCGATGGAGAGGTTCGGGAATTGGCAAACCTTGCAGCGAAACGGGGGATCCCTCTATTCCTGGACAACGCGTACGGGTTGCCCTTCCCGAAGATCATTTTCGAAGATGTACACCCTTACTGGGACGAGAACGTAGTCCTCAGCATGAGCCTTTCCAAACTCGGGCTACCCTCCGTACGAACGGGGATTCTTATTGCCCGGAAAGAGATCGTGCGGGCCGTTTCCGCCGCCAACGCCATCGCCAATCTAGCGAATGGGGGGATCGGTCAGATCCTGGTAACTCCCCTGCTTCGGAACGGAGAAATTTTACGGATCAGCGAACAGTATATCTATCCCTTCTACAAACGTCGCTCCGCCCAGACGATTCAGTGGATTCACGAAGCCTTTCCCAAACACCTGGAGTATCGGATTCACAAGAGCGAAGGGGCCATCTTCCTCTGGATCTGGTTCAAGAATCTACGGATTACCACGAAGGAACTGTACGAAAAACTGAAAACTAGGCATGTGATCGTGGTACCGGGCGAGTATTTCTTCTTCGGATTGTCAGAGCCATGGGACCATAGCACTCAGTGCATTCGGTTGAACTATTCGGGCCCTGAAGAGGATGTAAAGCGGGGAATTGAGATCATCGCGGAGATAGCCGGAGCCCACACCCGGTGAAGGATGAAAATCCCTCTTCACACTTTTGAGGGATATACTCCGCCCTCCCCTGGGACAAATGGAATCCGGTCTTTTCCTAAATCTTCTAAGGCCGTTCGGCTAAGATCTGGAGGATGGTCTTTGCGTCCTTAGCCTCCAACAGACGATTCCGTTTGGACTCGCTCCTGAGGAGGGTACTGATCTCGGACAAGAACTGAATGTGAGGTCCAGTCCGATGGCTGGGCGAAACCGTCATGATGAAGATCTGGCAGGGCTTCCCATCGAGGGAATTGAAGTCTACGGGATGTTTGGATATTCCCACGCAGGCAAGGAGTTCCTCTACCGCATCGGTTTTCCCGTGAGGGATGGCAATCCCATTTTCCATGCCAGTAGACATTTTATTTTCCCGTGCCAGGATGGCATCCAAAGCCGCTTTTCGGTCCTTCACCTTTCCTGTGCGACAGATGATGTCAAGGAGTTCTTCGATGATTTCCTGCTTGTTCGTGCCTTTCAGATCAGGAGTAACGGTGTCCAGGGTGAGGTATTTTAGCAATGACATGTCCATACAGTACGAATCCTCTTTTTCACTGTCAAGGGATACCCTTATTCTCTGATGGTTCGGTGTTTTTCGCAATAGTATTTTCTTGCAGAATCGGATATTCTCTTTCGCATGGATAGCGCAGAACGATTCTATAGGCAGTTGGATAAATTACAACAGGCCAACCCTCCGGTCAGTTTTCGCACCGCTGTTCGAGAGGTACAGAGGGCCTTCGAGGAGGCCATGGGAAATGTGCCCGAAACAGTGACAGAGGCCATTTACCTTCATTTTCTCGATTCCTTTAACCATGAGGAACTGCCAGAGGAAAAGTTTGTCACGTATTCGTACCGGCTGGGTCCTTATATCGACGTGTTCTGGAAACGGTATGACGAAAAGGAAGACCCCATCCCCCGGGAGGACTGGATATTTCTGAAAGAAGTGGTGAATGAGGCGGCGGGAGACTTAGACCTTAAGCTTCTCACCTACATCATGCAACTCATCATGGATAAAGGGCTGATTTAGGCCCCTTATCCAGTCGCCCCCATTATCACATCCCCTGTGGTCTAAGGGGAATTCCTGCATATATGTAAATTTGATTGACAATACAGCAAGTTGACGTATAATTGTTATACAATCCAACGTTCGGACAACCTTTTTGGTTTGCAGATCCTATAAGGAGGGGGAAAAAATGAAGAAGACTATCGCGTATCTCTTATTGATCAGCCTCGCAGCAATACTATTTGCGGGAGGGCAGAAGGAAGGAGCCTCGCAAGCTCCCAAAGTCCAGCGCTTCTCCTTTTCAGCCAGTAACCCGGGAGGCACGTGGTACACGATGGCGGGAGGGCTCGTTCAACTGTTGAACGACAAGATGCCGCCAGAGATCCGATTCGATATCGTGGCCAGCGGCGGGTCAGTAGAGAACACCCGGCGTCTCGCGTTGGGCGAAGCGGACATCACCCTTACCTACTCGTCCCACCTGTGGGAAGCGAAGAATGGGAAGGGAATCCTGGAAGGCCGACCGAGCGACAATCCCCGGATCCTCTGCGAGTTGTACCGGAGTTCTCATTATTTTGTCACTTTGAAAGACAAGAATATCCGAACCATGAAGGATCTGGAAGGAAAGAGAGTCGTGATCGGCTCGCCCGGTTCTGGATCCAGCGACAATAGCAGGAGATCCCTCGCGGCGCTGGGGATCAAGGTGGTGGAAAGCGAGTTGGCATTTGCCGATGCGGCCAGGGCCTTACAGGATGGGAAGGTGGATGCGCTGGGGATGAGCGGGCATCCTGCCAGTGGAATTGTGGAACTGGCGGCTTCGAAGGATATCTACGTGATTCCCTTTAGCGAAGAGGATCTGAATAAGATCGTGCAGGTCACTCCCTTCTTCGAAAAGGGTGTCATGCCCGCCAACGTGTACAAGGGGCAGGACAAACCAGTCCCCTGTTTCTACTTCAGTGTGTACCTGGCCGCTTCGAAGACGATGCCCGATGGAGTAGCGGAGAAGATCCTTCAGATCATGTTCAGTCCCGAGGGCAAAGAGTACCTGGCAAAGGTGCATCCCCAATTCAAGGAAATCAGGGACAATCCCGAGGGAGTGAAACAGATCGGAGTTTCCTATCATCCGGGAGCGGAGAAGTACTGGAAATCGAAAACAAAGTAATAAAGTATCAGGATGGGGGTGCCCGTGCGGCCCCCCGTTCTTCTAACGGGGGCCTTCCATGCAACTCAGAGAAACCACCATCATAAAAACTTCCGTTACTCTTTTCTCTGCCCTGTTTGCTCTGATCTACTTCTATACATCCGGTTTTGGCATCTTTTCTTCCGAATCCCATCGAGGGTTGTACTTACTGTTCACCTACATCCTCTGTTTGTTCCTCTATCCCGCTTCCAAGAAACATCCGGAAAACCTACTCCTCTATCTGTTTGACGCGATCCTGTTGATCCTCTCTGTGGCTTCCATCTGTTACTGGATGGTGGAGTATCCTGTCTACGCGGCAAAACGGGTGGGGCTCCCGAATCGGTGGGACATGATCTTTGGAGTTTCGATGATCCTCGTTTCCCTCGAGATCACCCGAAGGGCCATGGGGAATACCCTATTCATTTTAGGCGCCGTGATGATGTTACAGACCGCGCTGGGGCCCTATTTACCGGGAATCTTTACCCACAAGGGGATCAGCATCTACCGGATCATCGAGTTCAATTACTTCATCGATGGGATTTTCGGGACCATCGTCTCCACCTACGCCACGTATGTGATGCCTTTCCTAATTTTCGGCGCTTTTCTCCAGCGTTCGGGCGGTGGAGATTTCTTCATCGATCTAGCCCGGGGATTAGCTGGGCACGTTCCCGGAGGTCCCGCGTTGATCGCGGTAATAGGAAGCGCCATCTTCGGGAGCATTTCCGGGAGCCCGGTGGCGAACGTGGTGGCTACGGGTACCTTTACCATTCCCATGATGAAACGGGTGGGGTATAGCCCCGAGTTCGCCGGTGCCGTGGAAGCGGCCGCTTCCACGGGAGGGAGTTTCCTACCTCCCATCATGGGCGCGGCGGCCTTTCTCCTGGCCACGTTGACGGAAACTCCCTACAGCCAGATCGCTCTCATGGCTCTCTTGCCCGCCCTTCTCTACTACCTGTCCATCGGGTTCATGGTATACTTCCGGGCCCGCAGGCGGGACCTCCGGGGATTGGATCGAAGCGAACTTCCCCAGATCCGGGAGGTTCTGAGAAAGGGATGGTACTTCGCCTTCACGATCCTCGTAGTGGCGGTGCTGATTATCAAAGGATACTCCCCTCCTGTAGTGGCCTTTGGGGGCACTATCTTCGTGATCCTGGCAGGGATGGTCCGAAAGGAGAATCGGTTCACCTTGAGACGATTCATCGAAACGTTGGACTCGGCGGGGAGGAGTTCCCTCGTGATCGGCTCTTCCGCCGGTACTCTGGGCTTGATCATGGGGGGGATGACCCTGTCTGGTCTGGGTTTGAAGTTCTCTTCCCTTCTCCTTTCCTTTTCGGGACATAACCTTTTCCTGATGATCCTGATGGTGATCCTAATCGCAACTATCATCGGGATGGGCTTAACAATCACAGCTTCTTACATCATCCTGGCGATCCTCGCGGCTCCCTCCCTCATCCAGATGGGAGTTCCTGCCGTGCAAGCCCACCTCCTCTGTTTCTGGCTGTCTATGACTTCGAACCTTACCCCGCCCGTGTGCGTGGCCGCCTTCGCTGCCTCCAGCATCGCGGGGGGGAATCCCATGCGCACCGGCCTCCACGCCTTCGTGCTGGGGATTTTCATGTACCTCATGCCCTTCGCGTTCGTGTACGTGCCGCAAATATTGATCGTGGGGCATGGAGTGGGGGCGATCGTGGAGATCGTCTTGAGCTATTCCTTCGCTACCGTCGCTCTCGCGGCGGCTGTGCAGGGCTGGCTTTTACGCCCCCTTTCCTTCCTGGAACGGGGTCTCTGTATAGGGGCATGTATCCTGCTTGCGACTCCCGAGATCGTGACGGATGGAATAGGTTTCCTGCTACTAGCATCGGTATTTGTGTGGAATTACGTGCAACGGAAAACCAGCGCCCTTTCACGCTAGGCGCGCATTAGTTGAATAAAAGATCACTAAACAACTAGGAGAAGGTTCCATGAAGTTGATCGACGTGAAAGCGTTACCCGCGAAGAAAGTGGAGAATCGGCAGGGGTTGTTCCAGAAGGACATCGTGGGAACTCCGGAAGGTGCTAAAGCGTTCACCTTTCATCTGTCCATCATGGAGAAGGGAGGGCATGGACAACTCCATACCCATCCCCATTCGGAACATTTGCTGGTGGTAAGGCAGGGTGAGTTGATCGTGCGGAACTCGAAGGAGTCGCACCGGGTGCCGGTGGATTCGGCCATCCTGATCTATCCCGGGGAGGAGCACGAAATCATCAATTCGTACGATGGCACCTCGGAATACTGGGTAATTTATAGCCCGCCCCGATAGGTCCTTAGGATGGCTAGGGAGCGGGCAACGCTTTTGATTTAATTCACCACGTTCTGGGGTTTGCCCTCGAGGAAAGCCTTCAGGTTTTCGGCCGCCGTGTGCATCAACCGCTTCCGGGCCTCCAAAGTCGCCCACGCGATGTGGGGTGTGACGATGCAGTTCTTCGCCTTTAGCAAGGGGTTATCCGCTTTGGGGGGTTCGGTGAACCCTACCACGTCGAGGGCCGCTCCCGCGATCACCCCTTTATTGAGGGCGTCCGCCAAGTCTTCGTCTACCACAAGACCGCCTCGAGCCACGTTGATGAGGAAGGCGGACTTCTTCATCAGCTTCAGCGTGTTCTTGTTGATCATGCCGGTATTTTCCGGGAACAGGGGGCAGTGGAGGGTAACCACGTCGGAACGTTTCAGTAGCTCTTCCACCTCGACCCACTCGAAAGGATAGGAGGGTGGGTTCTGCTTGTAGGTATCGTAGGCAAGGATCTTCATCCCGAAAGCCCGACCGATTTCGCCCACTCGGCGACCGATCCGACCAAATCCAATGATTCCCAAGGTCCGGTCGTACAGTTCGATCAAGGGGTAGTCCCAGAAGCAGAAGTCCGGTTGGTTGGACCATTTACCCGCCTTTACCACCGCGTCGTGATGCCCCACGTGGTGGCAGAGTTCCAGGAGTAACGCAAAGGTGAACTGCGCCACGTTCACGGTGCCGTATTCGGGAATGTTGGTCACGGGGATCCCCTTTTGTCGGGCGTACTTAAAGTCCACCACGTTGTATCCTGTGGCGATTACTCCGATGTATTTGAGACGGGGAAGCTGATCGATCGTTTCTTTGGTGATGGGTGTCTTGTTGGTGATGAGGACGTCGGCGTCCTTGCTCCGCGGCACGATATCCGCCGGGTTGATGGTTCGGTCGTACACCGTGAGGTTTCCAAGAGCCTCGAACTCAGTCCAGGGATTGTCCCCCGGATTCAGGGTATACCCATCCAACACGACAATGTTGATGTCTTTCTTCGCCATGGCCACTCCTTAGGTTAGAGTTTGTTGATTGGTTTGTATTCAGAATACGACAGATATATAACAGATTTTACGGGGCGTGTCCAGACAGGTCGCGCGAGCGCCCAGGATAACGCAGCCATGCCCATATTAGTGGGCCCTATCACCTTGCAGCATGTGAGGCCCGCAGGGCCCTGGGCTAAAGAAGCCTGAAAATCGTGGTATCTGACTCGCGCTTAGCCTAAATAGTTTTCTGGGCGCGGAGCTCGTGAGGATAGACCCGTATGCGCGAGAGTTGGATAATCAAAGAAACTAAAAAACCGAAAAAAGTATATATTTAATTCTGTTTTAATCTAAAAATATATAAATAATTTTCGATTATCTTGAAGAACATTTCGGTTGTTCTTATACTAAAATCATGGAATACATTCCCCGTATGTTGGAACCGGTTATCACGGAACGGTTATTCAAGGGTAAAGCGATTGTTATTCTTGGTCCTAGGCAAACGGGTAAAACCACCTTAGTAAGAAGGATCCTAGAAAAAATAGGCAGGGAGGCTCTCTGGCTAAATGGCGATGAATCGGATGTCCGCCAGTACCTTCAAAACCCGATCACACAATCTTTGGCGCGGATATTCGGAAGAAGCGAAATAATAGTAATCGATGAAGCCCAGCGTATCCAGGATATTGGGATTACGCTGAAAATTTGCGTTGACTCCTTTCCCAATCGACAATTCATTGTCACAGGTTCTTCCTCCCTTGAACTCGCCAATAGAATCAAGGAGCCTCTGACGGGTAGGAAGTTTGAATATTTGCTCTTGCCTCTTTCCTTTCAGGAACTGTGTAACGCGAGGGATTTTTTAAGCGAAAAAAGGGAGCTCGAAAACCGGATGCGCTTTGGGTACTATCCAGAGGTTTGCACCCATATAGGAGATGAACAGCGCATACTTCAGGAACTCTGTGAAAGTTATTTGTATAAAGATCTCTATTCATTTGGAACCATTCGTAAACCCGCTATAGTACACCACCTGGTACAGGCCTTGGCGTTGCAAATAGGGAACGAGGTTAAGTATCATGAATTAGCCCAATTGATTGGGGCGGATAAGGAAACGGTAGAACGGTATATCGATCTGTTAGAAAAGACCTTCGTGATTTTTCGTCTCCCCGCTTTAGCTAGGAACGCTCGGAATGAAATAAAGAAGGGGAAAAAGGTGTACTTTTACGATCTCGGAATTAGGAACAGCATCATAAAGAATTGGAACCCTCTCTCCCTAAGAGCCGACACGGGGAATGTGTGGGAAAATTTCGTCGTCGCAGAAAAAGTGAAAGCCAATGCGTACAAGCAGAAATACGTGAATACTTATTTCTGGCGCACTATCACGCAACATGAAATTGACTATATTGAGGAACAAGGTGGTCAACTGTATGCCTATGAAATTAAATGGAACACCCGAAAAAAGCATAGAATCCCGAAGAGTTTTCTTTCTTCCTATCCCGAATCTGTCGTGCATACCATCACGCCGGACAATGTTCAGGATTTTCTGCTGGAATAAAACCAAAAAGCCAAACGCCACGCCATAATTCTCAGCGCCTCCTGTATGTAAAATCTGATCATACAGGTCCGCGTCCGCTTTTATCAATCTTCTGACGTAAATATGATATAAGGAAAATCGCGGAAAATTAAAAAAACTCATGGCCCTTGACGTTGCGGTCCAGGAGCAAGGGACATGTTGCGAGCGGCGGGGATTATTTTGGCTCGCCTGTAACGGTGCGTAACATTTCTTCGACCACCTAACTATTTTAGAAAATACAATATGGGAGTGGATATGTCGCGATTATACCCGGCTGCCCTTCAATCTATTTCTATCCAATGCGTGAGGGGTGTTTCCAGGAACTCTTCCACGGGGACACCTTGCTCCCCTACAGTCAAAGCCTTATAGGGTTTGTGGAGTTGAGTAAACTTCCTGAGCCCTGAAGGTTGGGTTGCTTTCACTCCGCTTTTCACTTCAATGGCTACGAGTTTATTCCCATGCTGGAGAACGAAATCGACTTCCTCATTCTTTTCCCGCCAATAGAAAAGGGAAATCCCTTTGTCCCGGCATTCGTTTGCCAGATAGGCTCCGATGCAAGTTTCCACAAAACGCCCCCATAGAGAACGGTCCGCGAAAACCTCCTCGGGAGAAGCTTCCATAGAAGCGGTCATGAGGGCCGTGTTTAACACTTGCAGTTTGGGACTGGAGGAGCGACGTTGAAGGTCTTTCAGCGTGAACTTGGGGAGTCCCGTAATCATTTCCGCTTGACTCAGGAGTTCCAAATAATGAGCTAGGGTCACCGTATTTCCCGCGTCCTGCAGTTGGCCCAGCATCTTTGTGTAGGAGACAATCTGGCCCGAATACTGGCAACCCAATTCGAACACCCTTCGAAGCAGGGCGGGTTTGTCCACCCTGTGCATCAATAGCACATCTCTATGGATAGTAGCCTCTATCAGGGAGTCTCGAATATAGCGCCTCCATCGCTGGAAATCATGGATTAAGGAAGAAGCTCCTGGGTAGCCTCCGTAGAGAATGTAATCCTTCAAAGAATAGCCAAATGCCTCTCGCATTTCCGTGTAGGTCCAGTGGGGGAGATGAAGGACCTCAAATCTTCCCGCCATGCTTTCCCCTAATCCTTGTTGCAGAAGCAGGGCGGAGGAGCCGAGAAGTACAACCTGAAGGGGCAACCCGGAACGAGTATCTTCGTCCCATAACCGTTTCACTCGTTCAGACCAATGGGGAATTTTTTGAATCTCATCCAGCACAAGAATAACTTTCGATGGTAGGGGAGTTTTTTTTGCCGCCCAACGGGCTCTTTCCCATTGGTCTCCGATCCACGTTGGATTAGCCAAAGAAACGTCGTCGGCCGAAGCGTAGATCGTACGGTCCTTAACCTTCTGAAGGGTCTGCAGAACCAGAGTCGTTTTTCCCACTTGACGAGCTCCGGTAACGATTTGAATGAATTTTCTTGGTTCCCTCAGTCGACTCAATAGCGCAGCCCCTTGAGGTCGTTCGTATGTCATTATTAGGTTCCCTTTATCCCTTTACTCAATATTCTGAGTAAATTTACTTTAAGTCGTGAGTAAATTGCAAGATGGGTTATTCTTTCGATCCTTTCTCGTTTCCCGCGCCTCGATTACCCAGAAGGTATCAGCTGGTTGGTCCAGAGCATCTGGATAAACACGTAGAAGGGTAAGACTTCTACGAAGTCGACCTGCCGGGGGACGGGTTCCAGGCACACCAGGAGGTAGCGGGACATTTTCGCCTCTTCCTTTAGGGCCCGGAGTCCTTTCAGGTCTTGGGGGCCGATGACGCTTTTGGCCTTTACCTCGATGGCGACCTTGTGGTTTAGGATAAAGTCCACCTCGAACCCTGAGGTGCTCCGCCAGTAGTGCAGTTCCCCGCCTCCGCGGTAATGGGTGTAGGCTCGCAGTTCATGGTGCACCAAAGTCTCGAACGCCTCTCCCCCGTCGGCCGAGGTGAGAGGCACCTCTTTCAAGCCTTTGAGAAAGTTCACGATTCCCACATCGAAGAAATAGAACTTGGAGGTTCTCAAAGGCTTTCGTTTAACGCTTCCCTTCCAAGCGGGTAGTTCGTGTCCAATGAGGGTGTCTTTCAGGATCTGATAGTATTCCCGGACGGTGGAAGCGGGGACCTGCGCGTCGTTGGAGATGTTGGAATAGTTCAGGATTTTCGCGTTGGTGCACGCGGCAACGGTGAGGAACCGGCTGAAGGCGGGAATGTTGCGTACCAGGGCTTCGGCCGCCACCTCTTCCCGAAGGTACAGCCCCACGTAATCCGCCAACTCTTCATGGGGATTTTCCGCGAACCAGAGGTGAGGTAGGGTGCCTGTGTTAAGCGCTCTCTTCAGATCGAAGCAGTCCTTCAATTCCCAGGCGCTAAAGGGGTGCAGGTATCGTACGGTCGCCCTACCGCCGAGGAGGTTCACCCCTTTGCGGCGTAGTTTCCTCGCGCTGGAACCAGTAAGCAGGAATCGGATATTACGGGTATCGATCAGTAACTGCACTTCATCCAGAAGAGGGGGGAGTTTCTGGATTTCATCGATTGCCACGAGGGTAGCTTCTTTAGGAAGCTCTTCCCGTAGCCGGGCGGGGCGATGGCTGAACCGGAACAACACGTCGGTGTCGAGCAAATTGTAAACCCTATCGACGCTTAGGGTGTGCTGGATCAGAAGGGTTTTCCCCGTCTGCCGGGGCCCGAAAAGGAACAGCGATTTCCGTTCTAATTCTCTGGAAAGATCGAGGATTCTCGGCACAAATCTCATGCTGTATATCATGATATACAGCATGAAAGTTGTCAATTATCATGAATCTCGGTAACAGACTATCCTCTCCAAGCAGGGAAGACCGGCATTAGCCCGTGGGGCGTATGATCTAAATTATGATCGTGTTCACCCGTGTCTATGAACCGTTGGACAGTAGTCTCCAACCTAACAAGGTCCTCATAATAGCTTATCGCTATCGATGAAGCCCAGAATATTCCGAATATCGGCATGGGACTTAAAATCCTCATGGACCAGGTTCCTGGAATTAGGGTGATTGCCACGGGATCATCATCCTTCGAGCTTGCCGGACAGACTGGAGAGCCTCTAACAGGCAAAAAAAAAATTCTTACCCTATTTCCGTTAGCCCAAATGGAGCTTCTATCGAAATCGTATCAAGAACTCCCGCACCTTGTTTGACCTGTTAAAGCTTCTGGCGTTCCAGATCGGAAAAGAAGTAGCTATCAATGAACTTGCCGGGACACTGGGGATCGATGCCGCCATGTATTTCTGGCGCACCTACCAGCAACAGGAAATCGATCTTATCGAAGAGCGCGAGGGGAGGCTCTTCGCCTACGAATGCAAATGGACAGGTAAAAAGAAGGTCCGCTTACCTACCGCGTGGGCCCAAGCCTACCCGGAGGCGAGTTTTACGGTCATCACTCCGGATAATTACCAGGAGTTTTTTTTGCCCTATCGTACAATAAAAGTTACTAGTTTCTTGAACTTTTAATTATTGAATCAATCTTAAATAGGAAAGGTTGACAAAATTAAATAATAATATATAGTTTGTTAACAGAGGGATAGAAAGATGAGTACTGGTTTCGGAGAACGGCTTCGAGCCGCCCGGATAATGGCAGGCTTATCGATGGACGCACTGGTGGCAAAACTTAAAAAATCTCTCTCCAAGGCTGCAATTAGTAAGTATGAACAGGGTAAAATGATGCCATCAAGCGATCATCTGGTAGCCCTTGCAGATGCCCTTGGCGTGTCGGTCGATTACTTTTTTACTTCCCGGAGAATAACTATCCAAGAGCTTAATTTCAGAAAAAATCAATCTCTTAAAGGGCGAATTCTGGAATCTGTGAAATGGAAGATTCAGGACTCACTGGAACGGTATCTGCAATTAGAAGAACTTTTAGGTCTTTCCCCATCTTTTGAAACTCCCCTATATGACTTTCTTGTTAAAAATGCGGATGATATAGAACAGGCTGCTGCCATGGTAAGGAGTGCCTGGGGAATTGGCTCTGAAGCTCCTGTACCCTTTTTGCTTACTGTGTTTGAACAAGAGGGAATCCTGGTTGTTGAATTGGAAATGGATTCCGAACTCAAGTTTGATGGGGCCTCCGGTTTTGTGAACCAGCGGCCTTTTATTGTCTTGGATAAACATAAACCGGCTGACCGGAAACGGCTTAGTGCCCTCCACGAGCTGGCCCATCTCTCCTTACGATTTTCTGAAAATCTCACAGAAAAAGAGACAGAACAATTATGCCACACTTTTGGAAGCGCCTTTTTGTTACCAGCTCAGGCATTACGAAAGGAATTGGGCCAGAAGCGTAGGGATATTGCGTTACAAGAACTGGCTATTTTAAAACAGCGTTATGGTATTTCTATGCAAGCCATCATGTACCGGAGTAAAGCTCTTGGTATTATTTCAGATTCTGCCTACCTTTCATTTTGCAGGAATATAAGCAGTATGGGCTGGCGTAAGCATGAGCCGGTCAACTACCCTCTACCAGAAGAAGCAAACCGATTTAATATGCTTTTATACCGAGCTTTAGAAGAAAACGCTATTACTATTGCCAAGGCAGCCTACCTTTCTGGAAAATCTATTCAAGATCTGGAAATGGAACTTAACCTTCATCATGCAGATATTGCTCCATGACGCAAACATTATCATCGACCTTTTATCCATCGATCTGTTAGATATTCTGTTTAAACTGCCCTATCAAATTTGTACCACCGATTTTGTTATGCGTGAAGTATACAAGGGAAATGAGAAAAAACACCTTGCGGCATACGGAAAAGCATTAAATATCCTGACTTCTACCCCACTACAAGTACAAAATATTAGTATACTGCAGAATAATCATCTTTCCCTATCTTTTGCCGATTGCTCTGTATTGTATCACGCACAACAAAAGAAAGCCACAATCGTTTCCGGAGACAAGGCCTTACGAAAAACCGCAGAACAGTATAAGGTACCCGTACGAGGGATCCTGTGGATTCTCGACGAACTTCTTAAACAGAAGCTCATTAATCGAGAAACAGCTATCACAAAGCTAAGACTCCTTTGTAAAATAAACTCTCGTCTTCCCCGAAGTGAAATTGAGACTTTAATAAAAAAATGGGGGAAAGAAGGGTTATAATGACGCCATCAAAAGGGAAGCCCCATCAATTCCCCTACCAGCGGAGAGTTAGTATTCGAGAAAGTTTCATCTAAACTGGCAAAATCCTACACTTCAGCCCGGGCTATTTATGGTAAAACTACCCCCTGAGTTTTTCAAAAATCTGCCGGATGTACGTCCCTTTATCCTCTTCTTGGAACACGATATGTTTTGCCAGAATTTCCGCTTTGCTGATTCCCCACAACCGGGTAATTTCATGGGATGGGGTGTTGGAAATGATAAACGAATTCAAAATCACCTGGGGGTTGCCGAGCCGTTGTTCGATGTCCTTGATGGTCTGATAGAACTGCACCTTCGGATCGTGTAAGCCAATATTGCGCAAGCCCTTGGGGTCGATGAAGGTTACAAACTGCTTGTTTTTTACGAGTAACCAAAGGATAAAGTCCGGGTAGAAATTCCCGGCTTCGAAAAAGCCAACGCCTTTCCCTTTGCTGAGGTTTCGTAGTAGGTAGAGCTCCTTTCCGGCAAGATACTCCGCGTTCTGATCGCAGAATGCCTTAAGGTCTTCCACAAAATCTTTTTCGCCCTTGTTCAGGGGGACAGGGATAATCTCCACAACACCCTGTTCAAGGTATAAGAGGGGCTGGTACAAGTGCTTACCAAACCAAAGGGCTTTGATCCCACGGAATTCCCAATTTTTCAAAGTGCCGCTTTCTATAAGGGCTTTGAGCTCTTTGAGTTTCTCAATAATCTCTTCTTGCGAGTCTTCAACTAGGATGCGATACCCCGGACCCTCAGGGCTTTCATGTAACAGGAGATTGGGATCCTTCGCGTTCACATCGCAGTATTCCAGGTGGGGCATTTCCCACTCCCGTTTTTTGTAGCTGTAATACCGCTCCACATACTTTTTCAGTAGGGCGATGGAGATTTCCTGCCATAGATAGATTTTTTCGAAACGGTCTAACTCAAGCTCGTTTGGCGGAATGTACAATTGATACCAGCTTTGATCCAGCAAAAGCTGTTGAATCGCCTGCCGGGTAATATTGAAATTGTACCAGCCCCGCTCCGCCTTATACCGTTCGATTTCAAAATAGATATGATCCATGTCTAAAAAGGCGATATGCTTGGGCTGAAAATGGGTCCTGTTGGGGGCCGCATTCCCGATTCCCTCGAGGTCACGGGATTTGATCGCCTGGATTTTGGGATACCAATTCAGTACCACTTGATTCCGTTGGAGGTAGTCGGTAGGCAGGTCCAGGGTGGGGATAGGAGCCAGTTTTCGGAAAGCCTCCCCAAACTCGGTATAGGTCCCGTTGATCTGTTGTTTAAGGCGAATGGTCTTTAATGGTTGTGTTCCCAAATTCCGGATCACGGGTAAAAAGAACTCAAGCCGCTCGGTATCGGCGGGAAGACCTTCTTCTTCCAAAAAGTCGCGGAATTGGGCCATGTAATCAGCGTGGATCCCGAATATGGAGAGGGTTTCCAGAATCTCGATGAATAGGGGACGGGTAACCCCTTCGGGTAAGGATACTCGGTTACTTCGTTTCAGGCTGAAATTAAATCCCTTTAACCGCACGCCGCGGCCAAAGAGCTGGATGATCTGAGCCCCTTCGGTGGCTCCAACATTCATGAGGCCCATGGTACTGACCCGCCAGCTACTCCAGCCTTCGGTAAACTTTTTTGACCCGATCAGAATGTTGACGGTCGAGTCGTTTTTATTGATGCTATGGAACAGGGAACCGGAAAACTCTCGCTCGCCGGTTTCGATCCCAAGGTTAGCACAGCGTTTTAGTAGTTCAGCATCATCGCCCACATTGATCAGGCCAAAGGGTTCGTTGTCCGCGCCGATTTTCAGGGCAAGCTCTCCAGCGGCGCCTTTCAGGTTTTCCACATAGAGCTGTCCGCCAGCCGGAGCACGGAACAGGGTTGCCAGGATTTCACCGAATAACTTTGAAGCATCTAAACCGCAGGTATTCAAAAACGCAAAGCGGTTGGCAAAGAGATTTCTCCCATCGGCAGTCACCAGGCCTTGGGTTAGAACCTGACGGATCCGTTTAATGCTCTTGTCACGCTCTGTCACAAAGCGTTTCAGGAATTGCAGAATCTCGATAATATCGGAAGCGTCTTTTGCGGCCAGGGTTGCGGTTACTTTGCTCCCCACAAAGATCCATAGGGGTTTTTCAATGTGAAAAGCCCTAAAATTGTTTTTGTTACTTTCAGAAAGAAGCTTTTGAAAAAGCTTTTGTTGCTGAAAAAATGTTAACAGGCAGGCGGTTAAATACAGCTCTAAATGATTTTGTTGCGTGTCGTTATCCAGATTGAGAATCTGGTAGTCCTTGCCAAAACCGTCGTTATAAAAATAGCGGTAAGAATAATCAAACAAAATTGAGCGGGCATACAGGCTGGTAAGATCTGGGTTACCCTTGACCGCCTGGGCAAAGGTGGCGGAATACTCAAAGGAAAAGCCCTTTTCGCAGAGGGCGTTGCGGTAGCGCATCCAGGCGCCCTCTTCTCCACGGCCGACTCCGCGGTGGCCTTCATCAATGAGCACCAAGTTGTTCCCTTCAAAGGACTCCACGGCGACGGTTTTATCCCCCATTTCCTCTTTGAGCTTGGTAATCTCGATGATTTCCACGCTGTGGCCGGCAAAAAGACTGCCGCTATCCTTATTGAAGATCTCAGCCTCAATTCCCGAAGCCTGGAATTCCCGCAAATGTTGCTGGGAAAGCCCTTCGTTGGGAGTGAGGAGGATAATCCGGTTCAGTTCTTTCTGTTTACGATGTTTTTCCACATAGTAGCGGTACTGCAGGATATGGACGTGCATGAGAAGGGTCTTGCCCGACCCCGTGGCCATCCAAAAGGCCAGCTTATTCAAGTCCTGAGCCGCATCAGCGGAATTTTCAAAACCTTGAATCCGATCCTCTTCCTCTTTATCTTGATTGATCCGATCGATCTGGGCCGCAATTTCGGCCCGTAGTTGTTCCGGATTGGAAAAATAACGGTCGAGGTAAATTTCGGTAAAGAGCAGGGCCAAGTATTGGAAATACTTCCACACAATCGGCTTTTCGCCATGGGCCACTCGGCGTTCGTTCAGCGCCGCCGTATGGCGGAAAATATTCTGATCGTATTCCAGCAGAACAGAGGGGGGCAATTCCGGCAGATCCGGGAAATGGGTCACCAAGGCGTGGTGAAAGCGGGAGATGTTGTTCTCATCGAATCCTTCAAGCCCTTCGTCCCGGAGGTGCCGGGCCAGGTCTTCGAATTTCTGCACTTTAAAAAGGGAAAGGGCCCATTGGTGCAACGCCAGCTTTTTAGAGAAGGGGCTCTGAGCCGGTTTCTTTGCGCCGGCCCGCTGTCGCCGCGTTGGTGAAGGGGCCGTGGAAAAGCCCGCTGGTTTCTGTTGCTTTGTTCTCGGCATCCTTACACCCCCGTCTCTTCAAACATGAGGCGCTTAAAGTCCTCTTCGATGAGGCGGACCTTCCACTGGTCATCCGGGGTTTTCAGGTTTTCCAGGTTATTGGTGCCGTTTACATAGATGAGGTCAAACTCGCGGTCCTTACTAGAATAGCCCATTTTTTTGAACCATTCGTCGAGCACCAGGTTATCCTGCTCCACACCCTCCGGGCTTTCCCCGCCGGGGCGGTTGCGCCAGATCACAAGGATTTTCCGGCCATCGAGGGTGGTGCCGGTAATGGTTCTGAACCACCAGGCAGAAGTTGTTTCACGCGAAGACGCGGAGGATAGTTCTGTTAGTCTTCCTTTAATTCGTAATCGCTGTTCGCTGTCTCGTTCAAAGTCCGCGCTGAGGCACTGGGGCGCCGCGATATGCTCGACCTGTAAGCCCAACAGGTAATTGAAGGTTTCCATCAGGTCCACCGGAACCACGCGGCTTTCGTCACTTCCGGGGATTTTTACTTTGAGTTTATAGGCCGTGGGGTCCATAAAGGCTTCGGTGTTCAAAAGAGATGCGCTTCCCCGGCTTTCCACATCGAGCATGTAGTGGAGGATGTAATCTTCTTTGAAGGATTTCGCGCCTTCGTATTGGGCATTGAATAAATCGGCTTGCTGTTCCGTGCGGCGCAGTTCCAGGTTGTTCAGGGTGTCTTCGTAGGATTCCAGGCGAATGTATTTAAAGCAGTGGGAGATGCCGTTGTAGGCGGAAGATGTCTCACGCGGAGACGCGGAGGACGCGGAGTTTTGGGAAGGAACAGGTTTACCGTCCTTCCAATCCGCGGAGTAGATCACCTTTTGAACACGGGGTTTGAGTACGGTGTCAAAATAGTCGGCCATTTCCACGAGGATATATTTGCGCTTGCCCCCATCCTCACGATTGAGATTGATGACCGCATGAGCCGTGGTGCCGGAGCCGGCGAAGTAGTCGAGGACTATCTGTTTTTGATTGTATAAACCTAACTGTAATAGTCTAGAAATAAAACCTACTGGTTTAGGATTAGTAAAAATTGAATCTACAAAAAGAGAATTTAATAGTTGCGTTCCATGAGTAGTCGTTTCTACATCATCCCACCAAGTTGTTGAAACACGTCCCCGTTCTTTAGCTTCAAACCAAAATCGCTTTCGTTGTGGTCCAGCTTCACCATTTACACCAAAAACTATTCGATTATCATTTAGTAGTTTAATAAAAACTTGATATTCATTTTTCCAACTACACCCTTTCTTAGGACGATATTCTTTTCCTGTTTTGGGATTTACGATTGGATACATTTGATTTGGTCTCTCTCCACCGACCTGAAAAGGATCTGCTTTCCATTTACCTCTTGGATCATTATCTGGGTTATCAAATCCTTCTTCAGAGTCAGGTAATCTAAAGTATGTTCTTTGTTGTTTATAGAAATCTTTTTGCTTTGAATAGATAAAATTATGAGTGTGTCCAACAGAAATCAAAGCAGTATTGGTAACAGATTTTGTCGAGTTCCATTCAATAATTCCAATTTTATTATCTTCACCAAATTTATTATCTAATATGTTATTAAGATTTTTTATCTCTTCATCACTTATAGAGGCATAAAATATTGATTCATTATTTAATAAGGGATAACATTTTTCTAGGCGATTCTCCATCATTGATAACCATGATGAATGTTGATAATTATCCCTATAAGCAAACCCATCATTCCCCGTATTATACGGCGGATCAATATACACACACTTGATCTGTTCCCTATACCGCGCCTGCAACAGGTTCAATGCCTGGAAGTTTTCGCTGTGGATAAGGAGGCCATCCATCTGCTCGTCAAAGTGGTCAATACTCGCGATGAGTTTGGCTTTAAAGTCCTCGCTAAAAAAGCGGGTGTCCAGCACCAGTTTGTCGTTGGCTTTCAGGAACTCTACTGACACGTCCGAAGCGTATAAGGTTCCGTCGGTCGTGTTCCCAAATAGATCCTTTCCCTTGTCTGATTTCGCGCCTTTTGTTTTCTTTGGTGGCGCCGCTTCCAAAAATCCGAGCTTTACCCATTCCTCAATCTGCGCTTTGTTCGCGGCAATTTCCGGGTAAAACTCTTCGGGCACGCGGTCGAGGGTCATGCAGTAGTTAGTTTCCACCACGAACTTTTTCTTGAGCCAAAGTTTTTTCTGAAAGTTCTCGAGCTGGGCCAGAAAATCAATGATTTTTTTGGCGATACCACGGATCACCTTGATTTTGGAAAGGTATTGCTCCACCCGTGGCGCGCTTTCGTTTTCGATATCGTCCAGGTGCATCACTTCGTTTTTGATGTAAAAATCGAGTTCCCGGTTTAAGAAAGTGCCTAGGTCTTTATGGATGAAGTAGTCAAAGGTGTTGCGGGCGGTGTAGCGGTTAAGGTGCGCCAAAAGCCGGGAGTAGTCGGCGGCCTCGCCATCGGCTTTGATATGCGGTTTTTTCAGTTCGGTAAGCCAGGGAAGCAGGCTCGCGTCTTGCACTGCGAATATCCGTTTTTCCGCGATCACGATGAGTTCCTTTTGCGACGGGGGTTTTTGTTTTCCTGCTCGCTCCGGCTCGGGCCAATCGGTGAGCACTGCCGGCCGGTATTCGAACTTGATGACCAATTCCCCGTTTTCAATGCCTATAAAGTTTTCACTAGTCAGCACAAATACCCTGTTTTTGCCTTCCGCTTCTTTCACATTATTGTGCTCCCCCTCAACAGCATCCACCAACCGAAAGTGCACCCGGAGGGGATTTTTATCGTTATTCGGGTTCAAGCGAAAGGCGTAATCCCGCAGGTACTCGCTGGTTTTAATGTAGTACTGGTCATGGTTGGCCCAATAGAGTTTGACCTCTTCGCCCTCGTAGGGAATGGCATAGACCCCTTCTTTATAAACCCGCTTACTGATAAAGTCCCCTTCGGAATAGTAGCGACGAAAAAACCTGTAGAGATGGTCATAGACCTCACTTTCCAAAGCGTCTATATCTACCGCAGTACTGGCTAATTGGGATCGGAGCTCCTTGACCTTGGGTGATGTTTCAGGGTCAATGCCCAGGTTCTTTGCCTGGGTGACCGCCTCATCCAGTTGTTTCTGGATTTCCTTCTTATCCGCGCTCTGGTGCTGGGCAAAGGCTTTTTTCACCTGGGGGAGCAGGTCCTCATCCAAAAACTTAGTGATCTCCTGGCTCCGGGCATGCATGATGCGGTAAATGCCAAAGTCTAATTCTGGCTGATCGAGCTGGAACAGTTCTTTTAAAAGGGTCTTTAGTTTTTCGTATTTAGGGTTCATACCACACTCCATTGTATCGTAAATAAAATCTCTAAATCGGTTTTTTGGGCAAGCCGTTTTTCCAGCTTGCTGATCAGTTCGTCCCGCTTGGCCATAATCTCGTCTTCCACCTGGAAGATTTCCTGCCGTTGCCGGCGCTGTTGTTTTTCCAGGGCCCGGATTTTTTCCTGAAGGGCGTGTTGTTCTTCCAATGTTGTGGCGTGCCGCGCTTCCCGTTGCAGGGCCTTGATCTGTTCTTTGGTGTCTTTCAGGGCTTTCTCGGCGGAGAATACCATATCATCGGCCCACTTTTCCAGCTTTTCCCGGGCTTCGTTGAAGTACTGGCTGTTCCGTTCGAGGGATAGGCTGATCGTAGCCTCGGCGTGGCGCTGGGCTTCCGCCCGCAGGCGCTCCACAACCGGTTCGGGCAGGGTAATCGGTTCCATGAACTTTCCCGCACAGGAAAAGAGTTTTTCGCAGGTTTCCTGGTCAATGGCATGCCCATCCCGGTCAAAGCCCGAAAAGAGCAGGTATTCTTCGTTTTCAAAACTTTCGATGGTCAGTTTGGTGAGGATCAAATAACCGGATTTTCCTTTTAACTGTTCCACCACATGGATATGGCTCGGATGGTGGCTGATGTCAAAGGCGATGTGGGCGCTGGGGGTCGCAAGGCTCTTTGCCGTCTCAATCACATATTCACCCAGGGGGTGGCTTAAGCGATACAGGTAGGAATCGTAGGTTTCGAGGGTGGTTTCCGCTGAGCGGTGGGCTTTGGTGATGAGGTGATACTTGCCGGGGGCGATCTCCGGCTTGGGTGATTGGATTAAACGAAAAGATAAGGTATCCTCTGAAAACTGTGCTGAGTCTTTGAGAATATGCCGGGTTAAATTCCAGAAGCGCTTCGAAAATTTATCCAACTGCTCCCGGGTACTGTCGAGCCTGAGTCTTAGGCGTTCGTGGACATCCTCGTCAAAATGTTCAAAGAGTTTTTTCCGGGTGTCTTCCAGGCGTTGCTGGATGATTTCATCCATTTCTTCCTGCAACTTTTTAAAGGCCGCCTCGATTTCCTCAGGGGTCCGGCATTCCTGGTAGATGGCCAGGATCCGTTTCTCAAAATCCACCCCCGACTCGATGGTCCCCAGAATCTCGTCGGACGCGCCAAACACTCCGCTAAAGAGGCGAAATTTTTCCGAAAGCAGTTCCAGCACGCGGCGATCAGCCTCGTTGCGCTCGTTGAGGAAATTGATCACCACCACATCGTGTTTTTGCCCATACCGGTGACAGCGACCTATGCGTTGTTCCACCCGTTGGGGATTCCAGGGCAGGTCGTAATTGATGACCAGAGAGCAAAATTGCAGGTTGACCCCTTCGGCCGCGGCCTCGGTGGCCACCATGATCTGCGCGTGATCCCGAAAGTACTCGACTAAGGCGGTGCGGATATCCACATCCCGGGAACCGGACACGCGACCCGTATCGCGATTGGCCTCCAGCCATTGTTGATAGATGGCGGTGGCGGCGGGACTGCTATTCGTACCGTTGAAAGCCACTACTTTTCCGGCATAACCATTCTGTTCCAAGAAAGCCACCAGATAATCCTGAGTTCGCCGGGATTCGGTAAAGATCAGGGCTTTCTGGGCCGCGCCGCTTGTGGCCATTTCCCTGAACCCGATTTCCAGGGCCGTGAGTAAACTGCGGGTTTTCGTGTCCGTACCGATGGATGCCGCCCAGTGGGAAAGCCGCTCCAGTTCCCGGATCTCCTCATTGAGTTTATTTCTGTCGATCGTTTGTAAGGGTCCTTTTTCTTCCTCCTCTTCAAGGATCGCGTCCAAAAGCTCGTCTTCGATTTCCTCACCGGGAAACAGGCGATCCAACGTGTCTTCTTCAGGGGGTAGCTTTTCGTCCCGCAATTTCTCCAGGCGCGTCTTCATGGTTTCCAAGGTCGCCGCAATAGCCTTGGAGGAGGACGCCAGGAGCTTTCGCAGGATGATCTGGGTCAAATGCTTCTGGCTATTCGGAATGGCGTAACTGCTTTCCCGCTGTAAAAACAGAGAGATGGCCTCATACAAACGGTGTTCGTCATCGGTGGGCCGGAAAGGTCTGGTAATGGCTTTCCGTTGGGTGTAGGAAATATATTCTCCCACCTGATTCCTAAGGGTTCGTATACAGAAGGATTTTAACCGGCCGCGCAATTCATTGATGTCCCCTCCGGCATTCATGAATTGGGCCCGGAACGCGTTGACATCACCAAAGATATTTTCATCGATTAGAGTGGTTAGCCCATAGAGTTCAAGCAAGGAATTCTGTAAGGGCGTTGCGGTCAGGAGTAATTTCCTGCACTCTTCCGTAGCCCAGCGGATCCCCTGTCCAACTTTATTACTGGGTCTATAGGCATTGCGCAGTTTATGGGCCTCGTCGATGACCACTAGATCCCAGGCGATGGATTTAATTTCATCCTTAATCTTGTTCACGAAATTAAAGGAAGCTATCAGCACTGATTTTTGTTGCAGGGGCTGTTTACCTTGTTTGATGGACTCCGCATAGGATTTTGAATCGAGGATGATGACGGGTAGATTGAATTTTTCTTCCAGTTCTAAAGCCCACTGTTTGCGAATGGAGGCCGGGGTAATCACGAGGATTCTCCTCCGCCGCTCTGCCCAGTACTGACATAGGACAATACCAGCTTCTATTGTTTTTCCAAGACCTACCTCATCGGCTAAAACGCAACCCATCGACAGGGGGGATTGCAAGGCAAAGAGGGCCGCCTCAATCTGGTGGGGATTTAAATCTACCGACGCGTTGAATAGGGCCATGGATAGACGATCGGGGCTTCCCACGGCTTTTCGCGTTAAATCGTAGGCGATGTATTTACAATGGTGATCGGTTAATTCCATAGGGTTTTAACATAGTATTACTCAAAAGATAGTGCCCCGCAAGGGATGGAAAGAAAACAGGGTTTCGTCGGTTGAGAACCTTCTCTGTTATGATAAACAGCTTCATGTAGGCATCAAAAACGAAGATGTGGTTGCGCTGGTACCCAGTGATTTCCCAGAAAATTTGAGTTTCGGTGAATCGGTGGACCAAGTCGTTCACCGCTTTGAGAGAAAGCCCTGTAAAGTCTTGAGCTTCCTTTCCCGTGATGACCGGTTTTCTGACCAGAGGTTAGACTCGCCTCTCCTTTCTCCCCTTGCCCATTCCGATCTATCATCGTACCGTAACACTATGAATAAATCTAGAAGGCCCGTATCGCAAACAGTGACCCTTTCCCCAAAGTATCAGGTTGTCATACCCAAAGGCATTAGGGAGTCCTTACGCTTGCGTCCGGGGCAGAAGATGTGCGTGTTCGAAAACGAAGGTAGAATAGAAATGATCCCCGAACCAGATCTTTCTACCATGGAAGGATCCCTGAAAGGTATCCGCACGGATATCGAGCGTGAGGAAGATCGGGTATGAATATCGTGGGCTATCGGATAGTATCATTCTGACAGTCGCGGAAGCGTACCGGTGCGTTATCTGGACCCCGGATGCGCGTTCTCAGAACATACAAGGGGTTGAAGTAATTTCTTTATGGATTCATAAAGTTCCATAGAATACATACAAAAAGAAACTACACCGGCCCTATGCCCGCGAGTAATAAATAGGTACTCTTTTTCGGGTAGGTTTTTCATTTTTGTCTGTTGAACCCGCGGATTCCGAAAGCGAGTAGAAGGTCCGTATCCCTCAGTTTATGGTTTTCCTTTTCAACGTAACGGCTGAGTGACCACCATTACCTTTTTACTCTTGCGCGGCTAAGTGCCACTGTTGACCTGCGGCACCCTTTCCCTTTCACCCTTTTACGGAGGCGTCCCCCTCCCTTATTCCCCTTCCCTTCTTCCCGTTCCCCCTACAGCGCCTTCAGGATCTCCTCCGCGTGTCCCTCGGGCTTCACCTTAGGGAACACGTGGGTGACGCGGTCCTGTTCGTCCAGGATAAAGGTCGAGCGAATGATCCCGAAAAACGTTTTCCCGTACATCTTCTTTTCGCCCGCGGCGCCGAACTCTTTGATCACCTTCATGTCGGGGTCCGACAGGAGGATGAAGGGAAGCTGGTACTTGTCCCGGAACTTGGCGTGCTTTTCCACCGGGTCCGCGCTGATGCCGATCACCACAGCGCCCTTTTTCGCGATCTGCGCGTACACGTCCCGGAAGCCGCAGGCCTCCTTGGTGCACCCGGGCGTGTCGTCCTTGGGGTAGAAGTAGATTACCTTTTTCTTTCCCGCGAAATCGGAGAGTTTCACCTCTTTCCCGTCCGCGTCCTTTAGCGAGAAGTCCTTTACCTGTTCGCCTACCTGTTTCATCTGTCAATCTCCTTGGGGAAAAGGTAGTGATTTTTTCCCGGGCGGGCAATTTCGAAAAAAAATCTCAATAGAAGGAAACTATGCACTGATTGCGTGCTTGCGGGGCGAATATACACAAAACAGCCAATACGCTGCATCCTTTTAAAAGGCAAGCGCGACCACGGGTGTGTTTTCCTATTCCCCGTAAAAGGGAAAAGTTGTATAAACGGGTTACAGAGAAAAGCCCCAGCGGTAAACCTAGATTGGGCGGAGAGATCAGGGAAAGGAGAAGAAACCCATGAAAATAGGAATCATCATCGAAACCAAAGAACCAGAGAAAGCGTGGAACGCCTTCCGGTTCGCGGTAACCGCGAAAAAACAGAATCATGAAGTAAAGGTATTTCTGATGGGGGAAGCCGTCGAATGCGAGGGGTTGACTCATGAAAAATACAACGTGGATGAACAGTTGAAGACCTTCGCTTCTCTGGGAGGCGAAATCTTCGCGTGCGGTACCTGTTTGAAGTCCAGGCAGAAGGAGGGGACGGACACCTGTCCTATGTCCACCATGCTGGATTGTCTTAAGATTGTGGAATGGGCAGATAAGATGGTTACTTTCTAAAAAAATTAAGTGGGGCAAGAAAGTCCCTCTCGAACGGATGATCTACCATATAGCCTCCCTTGTTGAACCACCAACAAGGGCTCGCTTGTCGTTCCGCCGTTTCCGCCACATAGAACCCCTGTTGCGCCACAAACAAACGAGCCTGCCGGTCCCAAACGCGGCGCCCCTTTCGCGAACCATCGTTCCTCTTGACATACTGTACTAGTACAAGTAGTATTGTACTATATGAATAATACAAGTCTGGGGAAGAAGCTCACCATTCAGCTGGATGGGTCTTCGGGGGTACCCTTCTACCGGCAGATCATCCAGCAGATCGAACAGGCGATTCTCGCGAAACGGCTCCTTCCCGGCGATAAGCTTCCCACCATCCGCTCCCTCGCCATCGAGCTGAAGATCAATCCCAACACCATCGCCAAGGCGTACAACGAGCTAGAGATCCGGGGGATCGTGGTGACCCAGGTGGGGAGCGGCACCTACGTATCGGACAAGGAGATCGACATGGCGGAGAACGAGCGGCAGGAAAAGATCGAACAGAGCGTGGTCCGGTTCCTCCGGGAGATGGAAGCGCTGGGAGTGAAGCGCTCGGAGATACCGAAACTGATCGAAGCGTTCAAGGAGGAGACATGATTTGGTTCAGCAAACGGAATAGGCGGGGGGCGGAGAATCCCTTAATCAAGAACGTGGGGCTGCGGGAGAAGCGAAAGGACTTCCGGATGGACCCCGTGGGGTTGGGAGTTCTCGCCTTCTTTGTGCTGCTCCTGGTAGTGGTCCTTATCCTCGCGGGTCGAGCCCCTCGAGGGATGGAACTGGGGATCCTTTTTGGAACGCCGGTAGCTACCGCGATTCTCATGACCCTATTTCCCCGGTGGAGCACGGCGGTGAAGTTTCTCCTGGCGCTGGGGCTACTGGCCGGCATCTGGCGGGCTGAGCAGGCGGGGCTCGCGCTAGCGGTCGGTGCCGTGGGCGCTCTCATCGCCCCCGCGACGCAAAAGATGGAAGAATGGGAGCGGGCCATCGTGCTCCGGTTGGGGAAGTTTCACCGGGTTCGGGGACCGGGCCTCTTCGTTTTGTTCCCCCTGATGGACCGCGTCGCCCGGGTGGTGGACCTGCGGATCCGGGTCACTGACTTTTCCGCCGAAACCACCCTTACCCGGGACTCGGTCACGGTGACGGTGGACGCCCTCTGTTTCTGGCTTGTGTGGGACCCGGAGAAGGCGGTGCTGGAGGTGCAGAACAACGAGGAAGCGGTGGTCCTTTCCTCCAAAACAGCCCTCCGGAACGCCATCAGCAAGAACGACCTATCCACCTTCTTGGAGCGGGGAGAGGAGATCGAGGAGCAGATCCGGAGCGAGGTGGACCGGAAAACCACCGAATGGGGAATCACGGTCCAGCACATTGAAATCACCGATATCCAGATCCCGCGGGAATTGCAGGACACGATGAGCCGCCTGGCTCAGATGGAGCGGGAGAAAAAGGGCAGGATCCAGCTGGCCGAAGCGGAGATAGAGGCGGCGCGGCGGTTCGTGGAGGCGGCCCGCGTGTATGGAAAGGACCGCACGGCCTTAAGGCTCAGAAAGCTCGCCGTGCTGAACGAAGGGTTGAAGGCGGGGAATTCCCTCCTCCTCGTGCCGAATGAACTGGCGAAGGAACTTCGAGGCGGGGGCCTGTTAGGCGCGGTGGCCCTGAAGGAAGCGAGGCGAAAGGCAAGGGAAGAGAAAGGGAATGGGGAGGACCGGGATGACCGTGGTTGAAGCCCAAAACCTAGTTAAAGACTACACCACCAATGGCCTTACGGTACCCGCGTTGCGAGGGATCTCCCTTTCCTTTGAGCAGGGGGAGTTCGCGGCCATAGCGGGCCCGTCGGGAAGCGGCAAGTCTACCTTCCTGCACCTGGTGGGCTGCCTCGATGTGCCGAGTTCCGGCGAGATCCGGATCGAAGGGACCGACGTTTCGACCCTTTCCCGGAAGGAATTGGCCTTTCTCCGGAGGCAAAAGATCGGTTTCATTTTCCAGGCGTACAATTTAATTCCCGTGCTCACCGCGTTAGAGAACGTCTCTTTCCCCCTGACGTTACTGGGGGTGGACCGGAAAGAGGCCAAGCGGATGGCGGAGGAAGGGTTGGCGGCGGTGGGCTTGGAGGGGATGGGAAACCGCAGGCCAAAGGAGATGTCCGGCGGACAGCAGCAGCGGGTAGCGATTGCCCGGGCTCTGGTGAAACGGCCTTCCCTCGTGCTAGCCGATGAACCCACGGCCAACCTAGATTCGAAGACCGGCGCCGAAATCCTGGAACTGATGCTCTCCCTGAACCGTACCCTCGGCACCACCTTCCTCTTTTCCACCCATGACCGGATGGTGATGGAGTACGCCCGGCGGCTCGTGCACCTGCGGGACGGGATCGTGGAGGGTGAGGAGCGAAAGGGGGAGGGACAGCCATGAGTAGGGGGGAGTTTCGCGCCAGAAAACCCCGAAACGTCTGGTTTCGAGAGGTCTTGACCGTCTCCTTCCGCAACCTCTCCCGGCATCGGGTGAAGACGGTGATCACCACCATCGGCGTGGCGGTGAGCGTGGCCCTCTACATCTTCATGGACGCCTGGCTTTTAGGCATGAACCTCGATTCCCGGAGGAACATCGTGTCCTACGAGATCGGGGCTGCCAAGATCCAGTCCCAGGCTTACTTCGAAAAGAAGGAAGACTTGCCCATGTACGAGAGTTTCTCTAACTGGAAACCCATCGCGCAGGCGTTGGAGACCGCGGGCTACGCGGCCGCTCCCCGGATGACCTTCACCGGTACCCTGTACTCCCGATCCGGTTCCGCTCCCATCGTGTTCCATGGGGTAGATCCTGAAAGGGAAAGACGGGTGCTCCGGTACATGAACTACCTGGAAGCGGGCAGGTTCCCAAAGGAGGGTACTTACGAAATCGCCTTAGGGTTACTGGCGGCGGAAAAACTAAAGCTCGATATACCCCGCAAGCTGACGGAGGAAGAGTTAACCCGGCTGGTAGAGGAAGCGGCCCGCACCCCGGAGGAGGAAGCCTTTATCCGGAGGTTGTATGCTCGGCAGGAGCCTGTGTTCTTTTTGCGAAAGGACGTGTCTCGAACCGAGTTGGACCGGTTCTGGGAACTCCTCGTCGCTTCGGGCCGGAACGACGCGCGGATCTCCACCGTGATCGACATCAAGGAGGAATCCGGAAAGATCCGGCACGTGTACCAGGTGATGGAAGTAAAAGTGGTGGGAATCGTGAACTCCCCTAACCCCAAAACCAATGGAAACGTCGCCTTCATGCCCTTGGACGTCCTATCCGGGGAGGAAGGGCTTCTCCTAGAAGACCAGGTTACGGAGATCCTGGTGCGGGCGGCCGGCGCGAAGGATAGTGACCTGCCTGGGCCTAAGGAAAGCCCAGAGGCCATCGAAGGGGCCCTCCGGAGTGTGGGACTTCCCCTACCTTCCCCTCTCCGGGTGTATGGGTGGGAGGAGTACGTGAAGGATTACATCGTAGCCGCGCGGGGAGACAATGTTTCTACCCGCGTGATGATTCTTCTTCTTTTCATCCTTTCCTTCCTGGGGATCGCCAACACGATGTTGATGGCCATCCTGGAACGGACCAAGGAGATCGGCATGATGCGGGCCTTGGGCATGACGGATGGTGAACTGGTGCTTTCCTTTATGATAGAGGCGGGCATGATCGGACTGATGGGTGGAATCGTGGGAATGATTTTGGGGTCTTTGGCGAATATCCCCATGGTAAACTACGGGATCGACTACTCCGCCATGGCGAAACAATTGAGTGGGGATTTTGGGTACCGGATCACCGCCCTGTTCCGCTCGGCCTGGAATCCGGGGACCATCATCGGGGCAGGTATCGTGGCCACTCTCATTTCCGCCCTATTGAGTGTTCCTCCTACCCTGCGGGCCCTCAAGATGCCCGTTACCGAAAGTCTCCGGTTCGAGTGAAGGGGGAATGGGAATGGAAACACGCAAGGTAACTCAACTTCCCCCCGATGACGCTTCCAGGAGGGGTTCCCCTTCCCCCCTTGGCGGGCCGAGTCCGGGCTTCTTTTCTACGAACGATTGGCCGAGGGAGGCAAAGGGGGGCGGATTTTTCGACCTTCTCCTTATCGCGTACCGGAACCTGAACCGGAACAGGCGGCGCACGGTTCTCTGCGTGGTGGCGGTGGCTCTAGCGGTCTTTTTCAACATTTTCATGCAGTCCTGGATCGAGGGGATGTACAAGAGCATCGAAGATGTGGTGCGGACCTTTGAGACAGGGCATCTCCAGCTGGTCTCCCAAGGATTCGAGGAGGAAAAAGAGTACCTTCCCGTCCAGTTTCCCCTGGCAGAAGGGAGGCCCGTGGAAGAGTTAATAAGTCGCCTCCAAGCTCTACCCCAGGTAAAGACCGTTCTCCCGAGGATCGTTACCTACGCGTCCCTCTTTGACAGCGTGGTAAAGCATGGGATCCTTTGGGGGGTGGACATCGAGCGGGAGCTAGCCACGCATCCGCTGAACCTCACGACCCGGAGCAATGGACTGCGGGAAGGCCGGTTCCCACGGGCTGGGGAAAACGCGTGTGCGGTGGGAATCGCCTTTGCAAAAAAAGCGGGGATCCGGATCGGTGACCGGCTTCCGTTCAAAGTGGTGTCGGCCCAGTTTTCCGACAAGTTCTGGAATCCTGAGGTGGTGGGGATCTTCCAGTTCGATTACCGGCGGTTCGACGAGGACGTGATTCTCCTTCCTTTTGACCGGCTCCAGAAGGTCCTCGTGTTGGGGGAAGGCACCCAACAGCTCTACGTGTACCTCAAGGACGGCAGAAGCGCGGAAGAGGCGCGAAAGTCGATCCAGCCTATTCTGGGCGAGGGTGCCGTGGTCCATTCCTGGACAGAGAACTATTGGATCGCGTACTTACGGAACAGCACCTTCCTCTACGTGATCATCTTTGGCGTGTTCCAGATTGTGGCCAGTTTCCTCATCATCAACACGGTAGTGATGGTGATCCACGAACGGATCAAGGAAATCGGGATGATGGGCGCGCTGGGCATGACGAGGCGGGAGATCGTGCAGGTGTTCTTTTTTGAGGCCGTGCTGTTAAGCGTGTTTGGCGCTTTGGCGGGGAGCTTGTTCGGAGGCATAGTGACCTGGATCGGGTCCCTCTTCCCCCTCGACATGGAGATGTTCACGGGAGGCGGGATGAAGGAGTTTCCCATCACGGGCACCCTCATACTAACTTTCTCGTTCCAGATTCTGGGAAAGGGATTCCTGTTCGGGGTAGTGGTATCGGCCCTCTGTACCCTGTTCCCCTCTTTGAAGAGCGCCTTCATTGAACCCGTGGAGGCGTTACGAAGGTGAAGATTTAGGCGCGAGGGTAGTCTTGAAGCAAGGCAAATGAGCGATTCAGGTGGAGGCGGAGACATGGAAGGAAGAAACAGGTGGAGAAGTAAATCCGGTAGGGTGGCCGCTCGCGTGGCGGTTCTGGTTTTGACGTTGGTTTGGGTAACAGTGTCCTCGGAAGCCCAGACCTCGCCGGGTGGAGGCTCCGCTGGGGGTGCCTCGGGGGCGGTGCGGGTCCCTTCTTCGCCTTCCGCGACCGAACTCCTTGCCCGGGTGGACGCCAACGAGGTGTACGATTCCATCACCTACGAGGGGGAGATGGTGATCGAGTACCAGGGAAAACGGTTCATCAAGGTATTTAAAGCTGCGGGACGGGGCAACATGGATAGTTTCGTGGAGTTCCTCAATCCGGAAGACCGGGGAACCAAATACCTGAAAAAGGATGGGCGCCTATACGTGTACTCCCCCGACACCGAATCGGTCATGCTGATTTCGGGACACTTATTGAAGGAATCCATGATGGGTTCGGACCTTTCCTACGAGGACACGATCGATAACGAGACCCTCTCGGCCCGCTACACTCCCACTCTCGCGGGCACGGACGAGGTACGGGGCCGGAAGAGCTGGGTGCTGGAGCTCGTTGCCCGGAAGCGAACGGAGAGTTACCCGAAGCGGAAGCTCTGGGTCGACATGGATACTCAAGAGGTTCTTCGGATGGAAATGTTCGCCCTGTCGGGCGCGAAACTGAAGGAGTACGAACTGATACGTTCCGAACGGATCGGGAACCGGTACTTCCCCGTTGAGTTCCAGATGCGGGACATGTTACGGAGGGATAGCCGGACCGTATTCCGGATGCGGAACGTGGTGTTGGACGCCAAGATCCCGGATTCGGTGTTCAGCCTGCGCAACCTACGCAGGTAAGGCGAGAAGCTGCGGAAGGGATGGCGTTGAGGCCAGAGCAGGATGGATAAGGATATGGAACGGATTCAGAAAGAACTTCGGTTACGGTTTAGCCAAGCGCGCCATAGTAAAGCGCGCCCTAACCCAGCTCGCTCTAGCCAAGCGGACCCTATCCCTGCTGTTTTTAGTCAAGGGTGCTCTATCCAAGTTCGCTCTATCCAAGCGGGGCCTATCTCAGCACTCTTTAACCCAACGCGCTCTAGTAAAAAAGGCCCTTTAGCTCTGTGGTTCTTGATCTGTCTCCTTTCCGCTGGACCAAGGCCCGCCTTCTGTGAAGCACAGGCGCCTTTAGAAGGACCCGCGCTGAAACAGCAGCAAACTACGGGAAAGGGGACCACCCAATGGCAGTTCTCGGTTCTCACGGACACCACTGTCCAGGGTGCCTGGGTTCCGGCGTATGAAGGAAGCGAAAAAGGAACGTATGGGTTCGAGCAGTACGGGAACCTGCGGCTGGAAGCGCCCCTAAAAGGATGGGGAAGGGTGTATGTAGCGCTGAATGTGCTAGCCGCTTCCGGTACCGCTTTGGAAGGGGTATCCGCTCCATCTATCGGGCAAGGATATGGATCCACCGTGGAGTTGGAACGGTTGTACTACCGCCTGGAAACAGAATCGACAGACTGGGAAACGGGGCTTCTCCGGATCCCCTTTGGGTTTGGGCAAGCCTTCCGGCCCACGGACTTTCTCAATCCCCCCAACC